>Ga0081538_10000662_pt1 | contig 38052 bp, 32 predicted proteins | sample TabmetS5T2R1_FD_71022 | JGI IMG/M metagenome (GOLD analysis project Ga0081538, IMG submission 71022) | Tabebuia heterophylla rhizosphere microbial communities from the University of Puerto Rico - S5T2R1 | ecosystem: Host-associated > Plants > Roots > Rhizosphere ...
GGGGGGGGGGGGGGGGGTGGGGACCGGCCGGGGGGTGTGGGTGCGGATGGCGACGTCGGCCTCGCCCGTGGCCACGGCCACGGCGGAGCCGCTCGACGAACCGCCCGGGATGCGGGTCGGGTCGAGGGGGTTCACGGGCGTGCCGAAGTGGGGGTTGATGCCGGTGCCACCGAACGCCAGCTCGTGGAGGTTGACCTTGCCGACGATCCGGGCCCCGGCGGCCCGGGCCGCGGCGACGCACGGGGCGTCGGTGGCGGCCGGCTCGGCGGAGGCGGCGACGACGGCGGAGCCGGCGGTCGTGGGCGTCCCGGCCACGTCTAGCAGGTCCTTGACCGCCAGGCGCGGGGCGTCGGGGGCGGCGTCACCGGGGTCGTCGAGGCGGAGGATGAACGTGGTCATGGGGCGGCCCCAGCATGGCACCGGTCGCGCGACCGACCGTGATCAGTCCGAGGCCGCAGCCCACGGATCACAGGAGGCACCGGGTTCCGCCCGACCACGGATGAGGTCATAGGTTCCGGATCGGGAACCCATGACCTCGGGCTCGGTTCGGCGGAACCCAGTGCCTCGGGATGCTCGGGATGCGTCGGCTAGCCGGCGGTGGTGCTGGTGGTGGCGGCGGTGGTGCTGGTGGTGGCGTCGCCGTCCTCGTCGGCGGGGGGCGGTTCTGTGCCGGTGGCCTCCAGGACCTTGGGCACCAGCCAACGCGCGGCGGCGTCCGCACCCGCCTCGGTGAGGTCGCGGCCCTCGAACCGGTACTTCGCGCCGAAGGCACCTCCCCCCGGCAGGTCCTGGGTCCAGGCGTCGAGGTCGATCACCGAGAAGTCGTCGCGGCCCGACACCGTGTCATGGATGATCTCGTTGAGCCGCTCGACCCGTAGCGGATCGTTCTCGGCGACGGTCGTCCAGTCGCCCTCGCCGTCGTTGCCCGGGGCCAGCCGCACGTGGGGATACGTGGCCCAGAGCACCGGCACGTCCCGCCCGGCCAGACTGTCGGCCAGGTCGTCGTAACGGTCGCCGAGCCAGTCGTCGAACACCGGATCCCCGACGTGGCGCCACTTCCTGTCGATCTCCCGCTCCCCGAGGTCGGCCAGCCCGCCGACCACGACGATGGCGTCGGCGCCCGAGGCGTCGAGCAGCTCGGGCAGCCGGGGCCCGAACCCGACGCAGGCGATGTCGTCGCCGACGGTGTCGCCGGCGACGCGCACGGGGCCGGGTGCGCTGATCGGGCAGCCGGGTGCCACGTGGGTGGCGACGCGCACCTGTTGCTCGGACTGATCGGCGTTCCAGGTCTCCAGGCCCGATGTCATCGAGCCGGCCAGCCCGTCGCCGACGAGGGCGATGCGCACGATCTCGTCGCCGCCGGCGGACGCGGTCACGACGTCGAGATCTCCGGGCCCGTCGCCGTCGTCGACGGTCAGGCTCACGTCGCGCGGCGGCTGTTCGGGGAGGACCAGCGCGACGGCGGCCACCAGCGCCAGGCTGGAGCCGAGCGCCACGCCGAGCTGGCGCCTCGGGACCGCCAAGCGGTAGCGGATCGGGCGCTCGACAGCCCACGTCAGCACCGCGGCCACCGCCAGGGTGACCGCCACGCGAGCTAGGAACAGCACGTTCGAGTCGAGACCGGTCCGGTCGTCGTCCAGCAGCAGGTAGACCGGCCAGTGGACGAGGTAGGCGGCGTAGCTGATCACGCCGATGGCGCGCAGCGGCCGCCAGCCGAGAGCGGTGGTGGCCGGCCCCGGGATGGTGACCGCCAGCAGCACGAACGCCGTCAGCAGTGCGTTGATCGCCGTCACGCCGCCGAAGAGGTTCGACGAGTACAGGCTCGTCGTGCTCCATAGCCATGCCAGGCCGGCCAGCGCCACGAGCGGCCCATAGTGCAGGACGGCTGCGCCCCGCGACGTCTCCATCAGCCGCCGGAACGAAGGGCTCAGCACGGCGTAGGCGAGCACGACGCCGACGAGCAGCTCGCCGATCCGGGTATGGGTGCCGTAGTAGGCGACGCCATCGTTCCCCGCGCGTTCGGCGGTCATGGACGCGGCCGCGAACGAGGCCACGGCCGCTAGGGCGAAGGCCGCCCCTGCCACACGCCAGCGCGCACCGACCACGCGCATGATCCCGATGAACGCCAGCGGCAGGATGACGAAGACCTGGACCAGCAACGACACCGACCAGAGGTGCTGGACCGGCGACGGATCGGTGAGCACGCTGGCGAACCCGTCGCCCCCGAAGGCGAACCGCCAGTTGAGTACTTGGGCGGCGGCGGCCACCACGTCGCCCCGGAACCCGGGACCGGCGCCCACCCGCAGCGCCACCTGGAGCACGACGACCGCGGCGAGCACCAGCGCGAGCAGCGGGAACAGGCGCCGCGCTCGGCGCTCCCAGAACCGGCCCAGCGACACGCGGCCGTCCTGCGACCACTCGGCCAGAAGCAGCGTGGTGACCAGGAAGCCCGAGAGGGTGAAGAAGCTGGAGATCCCGAGGAAACCGCCCCTGACCAGGTCGTATCCCTGGTGGAACGCGAGGATCGCCAGCAGCGCCACTGCCCGGAGCCCGTCGAAGCCTCCGACGTGAGGAAGCCGGGGGCCCAGATCCACGCCGCTCGGCGCCGTGCGTTCGCGTCGCCGGGGCGCGCTCCGGCGACGCCGCCTGTCGTGGCCGGCGGCATGCGCCGCCCGCGGTGGGGCCGCCTCGACCGGCGCGGTGCGGAGCCCGACGCCGTCGTCGGCCCAGTCCTCGACCAGGCCGGCCGGCGGGGCGTCCCAGGTGGAGGGAGCGGTGGGTGGGCCGACCGTGGGGTCGCCGGCCGGCGCGTGAGGGGCGCGGAGCTGCGTCGCCTCGCCCCAGCCGTCCTGCGGCCGCGCGATCGCCGGGTCGGCCCACTCGACGGGCTGCCGGGCCTCGCCCGGGGTGGGGTCGCCCCAGTCCTGGGGGATGGGGCGGGGATCGTCCCACGCGCGCCGTGGGGCCGGCGCGGCTCGATTGCGCTGCGCCGCCGGAGGCGCGGTGCTCCGCCGGGACGGAGCCGCCCCGCGGGTCCGTCCCACCGTTCGGCGGGCGACCTCCTCCCGCCAGGCACGCGGCGAGATCGGCGTCGCCGTTTCGCCGGACCGGCGGTGCTGGACCGGGGCGCCGCGGGTGGCGGCCGCAGCGGCGGCGGCCTCCTCCCATGGTCGAGCCGACGCGTCCGCCGCGGGATGGACAGCCGTGATCCGCGGGATGTCGGCGTCGTCCGGCTCGCGCGGTGGGTCCTGGCCGCGGTCCGGGGGCCAGTCCGACCACCGCTGCGCGTCCCAGCCGGCGGGCTGGGGGGCGCGACCCCGGGACGGCGGCTGGTCCGGCCCGAGCTCGTCGGCGGGGCGGACGTTGCGGCCGCCTCTGTCACGCTTGGCTCGGTCGGGCCTCCGTCGGGGCGACGGCGGTCGAGCAGGGCTCAGTGTCTGTCCTCCAACAACATCCCAGCGGGCGCCTCTGGGTCGAAGCTGGCCGCAACGACCTACTGCGGCGGCTGAGCCACCCTAACCGGCCCACCGTCGCAAGGACATATCACAGCCGGGCCGGCCATGACGCCAGTAGCCCCTAATGGCGTCGGTCTACCGACCGACACCCTTTACGCTTCGGGGTGGTGCGCTACTACGTGACGACCCCCATCTACTACGTCAACGACGCCCCCCACATCGGACACGCCTACACCACCGTCACCGCCGATGCCGTGGCCCGCTGGCACCGCCTGCTGGGCGACGACACCTTCTTCCTCACCGGCACCGACGAGCACGGGCTCAACGTCCAGCGGGCGGCCGAGCGCAACGGCGTCAGCCCCCAGGAGATGGCCGACCGCACGTCCGAGCGCTTCCGCGAGGCCTGGAAGCTGCTCGACATCTCCAACGACGACTTCATCCGCACCACCGAGCCCCGGCACCACGTCGCCGTGCAGGCGTTCCTGCAGCGCGTCTACGACAACGGCCACATCGAGCTGGGCACCTACGAGGGCCTGTACTGCGTCTCGTGCGAGGCCTATTACACCCCCGACGAGCTCATCGACGGGCTGTGCCCGATCCACCACCGCCCGGTCGAGCAGATGAAGGAGGAGAACTACTTCTTCAAGCTGTCCCGCTTCCAGCAGCCGCTGCTCGACTGGTACGCCGCGCATCCCGGCTTCGTGCGCCCGGAGACCAAGCGCAACGAGGCGCTCGGGTTCATCCGTGGGGGCCTCGAGGACTTCTCGATCAGCCGCACGTCGATCTCCTGGGGCGTGCCGTTGCCCTGGGACCCCGCCCACGTCACCTACGTCTGGTACGACGCGCTGATCAACTACGTGACCGCCATCGGCTTCGGACAGGACTGGGATCGGTTCGCGACGTGGTGGCCGGCGGTGCACCATTTGATCGGCAAGGACATCCTGCGGTTCCACTGCGTCTACTGGCCGGCGATGCTCCTGGCGGCGGGGATCGATCCGCCGACCGACATCGCGGTCCACGGTTACCTCACGGTGGGCGGCGAGAAGATGAGCAAGACCGCGTTCAACCAGATATTCCCGGCCGACCTGGTCGACGACTTCGGGGTCGACGGCTTCCGCTACCACTTCCTGCGCGACAACGCCTTCGGCCCCGACGGCGACTTCAGCTACGAGCGCATGGTCGAGAGGTACAACAGCGACCTGGCCAACAACTTCGGCAACCTCCTATCGCGGGTGGCCACGCTGGTCGGCCGCAAGAGCGAGGGTGTCGGCCCCAAGCCGCGGGGCGATAGCCCGTTGGCGGCGGTGGCGGCCGACGTCTACGCGGCTGCGGCCGAGGCGTGGGCGGCCGTCCAGCCCGCGGCCGCGCTCGAGGTCACGTGGCGGCTGATCCGCGAGACCAACGCCTACCTCGAGGCCCACGAGCCCTGGAAGCTGGATGCCGGTCCCGAGGTCGACGCCGTCCTGGGCGACGCCCTCGAGGCGCTGCGCATCGTGGCGGTGCTGGCGAGCCCGGCGATTCCGAACACGGTGGAGGAGGCGTGGCGGCGCATCGGCCTCCCCGGATCCGTCCTCGACCAGCGCCTCCCCGAGGCTGCCGCGTGGGGTGGCTACCCGGGGGGCCTCCCCGTGTCGAAGGGCCCTCCGCTGTTCCCCCGGCTGCCCGCCGAGTAGCTGTCACCGGCGGCCCCGTGAGCATCCGCTGGACCGACGACCACTGCCACCTGGGCTGGGACGTCAACGAGGAGGTCGACGCCGACGAGGTCGACGCCATGGTGGCGGAGGCCCGGGCGGCCGGTGTCGAGCGACTGGTGACCGTGGGGACCGACGCCCTGCGCTCCGCCGAGGCCGTGCGCGCCGCCGCACGTCACCCGGGCGTGGTGTGGGCGACGGTGGGCCTGCACCCCCATGAGGCCCGCAACGGGCTCGACGGGATCGTCGACCTGCTCGACAGCGACGGGGTGGTGGCCGTGGGCGAGTGCGGACTCGACTACCACTACGACCACTCGCCCCGGCCGGCACAGCGGGACATGTTCGCCGCCCAGATCGCGCTGGCCCACGAGCGCGACCTGGCCCTGGTGGTCCACACGCGCGAGGCCTGGGACGACACGTTCGCCGTCCTCGACGCCGAGGGCGTGCCGCCCCGCACGGTGTTCCACTGCTTCACCGGCGGCGTCGACGAGGCGCGGTCGTGCCTCGAGCGTGGCGGGTACCTGTCGTTCTCGGGAATCGTCACGTTCGGGTCTGCCGACGACGTGCGGGCGGCGGCCGCCATGTGCCCGCTCGAGCGGCTCCTCGTGGAGACCGACAGCCCCTACCTGGCGCCCGTGCCCTACCGCGGCCGCCCCAACCGGCCGTCGCTGGTGCCCCTGGTGGGCGCCGCGGTCGCCGACGCCATCGGGGTGGCCGCGGATGCCGTGGCGGCGGCGACGTGGGCCAACGCCGAGCGGGTGTACCGCCTCGGGTGAGCCAACCGGAACTTGCCGCAGTTAGCGACGCCATGGCAACCACAAGTGCGGCAAGTTCGTAGTCTCGGCGGCGTGACCCTGACCCGGCGGCAGGTGCGCGACCTGCTCGACGAGAACGGGTTGTCGCCCAGCCGGGCGCTGGGACAGAACTTCGTGGCCGACCCCAACACGGTGCGGCGCATCGCTCGGCTGGCCGGGGTCGGCCCGGGCGACAGGGTGGTCGAGGTGGGTGCGGGCCTCGGGTCGCTCACGGTGGCGCTGGCCGAGACCGGCGCCGAGGTGACGGCCGTCGAGGTCGACCGCCACCTGCTCCCGGTGCTGCGGTCCGTGGTCGAGGCCCTCGGCGTGCGCGTGGTCGAGGGCGACGCCATGACCCTCGACTGGGACCGGGTGCTCGGCGTCGGCGCGGCCGGCGGGGATCGGTGGGCGCTGGTGGCCAACCTGCCGTACAACGTCGCCACCCCCCTGGTGCTCGACCTGCTCGCCCGGGTGCCCGCGATCGACCGGATGCTGGTGATGGTCCAGCGCGAGGTGGGGGAGCGGCTCGCTGCCCGGCCCGGAAGCAAGGCCTACGGCATTCCGTCGGTCAAGGTCGCGTACTGGGCCGAGGCCGATGTGGTGGGCAGGGTCCCGCCGACGGTGTTCGTTCCCCAGCCCCGGGTGGAATCGGCCCTGGTCCGCCTGCGACGGCTGCCGGAGCCGCCGGTCGACAGCGACCCCGAGCGCCTGTTCCGACTGGTCGAGGCCGCCTTCGGCCAGCGCCGCAAGATGCTTCGCCGCTCGCTGGCCTCGCTCGTCGACCCCGCCGCGTTCGGGCGGGCGGACGTGCGTCCCGACGCCCGCCCGGAGGAGCTGGGCCTCCACGATTGGGACCGCCTGGCGAACTCCGTGTGACAAGGTGACGGCCATGAGCGATCAGACCCCGCCGGACCCGTACGGCCAGGCGCCGCCGCGTCCGCAGCAACCCGGCGGCCCACCGCCGCCCGGGGCGCCGCCGGGCTACCAGTACCAGCCCTCCGGCTACGGCCAGCACTACTCCGGCTATGCGCCGCCGACGCGCAGGCCCCTCGACCTGCCCAAGCTCGTGTTCATCGCCGCGTGGGTCGTGCTCGGCCTGTACGGCCTCTGGTTCATCTACACGCTGACGCAGGATGACTTCGGCGCCGACTTCGGAGATCGGCTGTTCGGCAGCCTGCAGGACCTGGCGACCGGCATCTTCTACACGGCGGTGCTCCTGGCCGTCAGCGTGTGGCTGGGCAAGCAGAAGACCGCGGGCTGAGCGTCGTCCTCGCGCCGGCCAAGCTCACACTCTCGCTGCGCATAACCGGCGTCCGCGCCGACGGCTACCACCTGCTCGATGCCGAGATGGTCAGCCTCGACATGGCCGACGAGCTCACCTTCAGCGACGGCAGTGGCCTCGAGGTCGTCGACGCCCGGCCCGGTGCCGACGCGTCGCCGGATCCTGCACCGGTGGCCGCCGGTGGCACCGGGCTGAGGCCCGGGGTGCCCGCGGCGCCGGGACTGCCGCCGGGCGTCCCCGACGGCGACGACAACCTGGTGCTGCGCGCCCTGCGGGCTGTGGGCCGCGATGCGCACGTGCGGCTGATCAAGCGCATCCCGGCGGGTGGCGGGCTGGGCGGTGGATCGGCGGACGCCGCCGCAGTCCTGCGCTGGGCGGGCGTCGACGATGTGGCACTGGCGGCGACGCTCGGTGCCGACGTGCCGTTCTGCCTGCGGGGCGGGCGGGCCCGGGTGTCGGGCATCGGCGACGAGCTCGACCCGCTGCCCTTCGTGGAGCGGATGTTCACGCTCGTGACGCCGCCCTTCGGCTGCTCGACGGAGGCCGTGTACCGAGCGTGGGACGAGCTGGGCGGTCCGACGGCGGCCGGTCCCAACGACCTGGAACCGGCGGCGCTGCGGGTCGAGCCCGGCCTGGCCCGCTGGCGCGAGCGCCTGGGCGAGGCCACGGGTCAGGATCCTGCGCTCGCCGGCTCGGGATCGACCTGGTACGTGGAGGGGTCGTACCCCGGCGCCGGCAGGGTGGTCGCGCGTACCGTCCCGGCGTACGGCTGATCGGCGGCGACTTGCCGGCGTACGGCTGATCGGCGACTACTTGCCGGCGGCCCGGCGCTGCCAGCGGGTGCGCTTCAGCATCTTCTTGTGCTTCTTCTTGCGCATGCGCTTGCGGCGCTTCTTGATCAACGAGCCCATGAGGGGGGCAACCCTAGCGGTGCCCGAACCCGATCGGGCAAACCGGGAGCTGCGGGGACCGGGTACCGTGATGACCCGGTCGGGGGTAGTTCAACTGGTAGAACGCCGGCCTTTGGAGCCGGTTGTTGCAGGTTCGAGCCCTGCCCCCCGAGCGAAGAGACCCAGCAAGGCCCGTTCCGTGGGAGTGACACGGAGCGCACGGCATGGACGGGTCGGGCGTGGCAGCCTTGGGCAATGGCGCACCTGGCCGCTGAGACCGCCGGGCATGTGAGGGTGTTGAGGCTCGATCGTCCAGAGCGAAAGAACGCGCTCACCTCGTCACTTGGCTGGAGCATCGTGCGGGAGGTGAGAGACGCACACACGGACGACAACGTCCGGGTCGTGGCGCTGACTGGCAACGGCGACGCGTTCTGTTCTGGCCTCGACCTCGGTGGTGGGGACGACGCGTCGGTTGAGACCGGGCTGTCGGACCAGGAACAGATTCTCGACGAGCAGGGCTGGGTGGGACGGTTCCTTCTCGCGCTGCGGTTCGAGACCGACAAGCCTGTCGTCGCTGGGATCAACGGGGCCGCCGTGGGTGCGGGTCTCTCCTTGGCGATGGCCGCGGACATTCGGATCGCTGCGGACTCGGCGCGCCTGCACCCGGGATACCTGCGAGCGGGCACGTCGCCCGACGGGGGCCTCACCTGGTCACTGCCAACCCTCGTGGGTCATGAGGCCGCGTTGCGCTTCCTGCTCGAGTCGCGCTTCGTGGACGCCGGCGAGGCGCTCAGCCGCGGACTCGTGTCGGAGGTCGTCCCCGCAGATCAGCTCGACGGGCGGCTGCTGGAGTTCTGCCGAATGGTCGCCGCCCAGGCCCCCCTGGCGGTGCGGCGCACGAAGCACCTGGTCGCCAGGACGCCATTGGTCAACGACGTCGGCGCACGCATGGCCGATGAGGTCCGCAACGCGCTCGCGGGCCTGGACAGCGAGGACGGGCGGGAGGCGGTGCAGGCGATCATCGAGAAGCGGGCGCCAGAGTTTCGCGGGCGGTGAGGTGACCGACCGGGTCGACCCGCAGCAGGCGACGATCGACGAGTTCCTTCAGCTGCTGCGGCACGAACGGCGGGGAGACGAATGGGTGGGCCGGACGCCCGACTGGTATGGGCCGGTGGTTTTCGGTGGCGTCGGGCTGGCCCTGACGATTGGCGCGGCATGCCGTGACGCCCCGCTCGGAACCCGGCTCCACTCGATTCACGCCCACTTCCTTCGACCCGTGTACGGCGGACAGGAGATCGGGTTCCGCAGCGATGTGGTCAAGGCCGGACGGACCGTCAATCTGCACCACGTCACGGCATCACAGCATGGCAAGCCGGTCATCACGATGACCTGTTCATTCACCACGGACACCGACGGGTACGTGTACGACCTGTCGGGGATCCCCGACGGGGTGCCCTTGCCCGAGGCCCTCCCCGAACCCGGCCGCGCCCAGGACGAGCGCGACCCGTGGGACGAGCGATGGCTCGGGCCCAGTCTCGTGCGACCCGACGGCACCCGTGAGGCGACACACCGCCACTGGTTCCGTCTGCCCCGACCGCTCGACGACGACCCGCATTTGCACACCGCGCTGCTCGGGTACGCCACCGATTGGACCGGCCTGGGTGGTCGCCCCCTCCACCTGGACGGCGACACCACCGGCATGATCAGCCTCGACCACGCCGCCTGGTTCCACCGGCCCGCCCGCGTCGACGACTGGCTCCTCCAGGACGTGCAGAGTCTCGTCAACGCCGGCGGCCGCGGCACTCTGCGCGGCGTGATTCGGAACCGGCAGGGCCTCATCGTCGCGTCAATGGCGCAGGAGATGCTTCTACAGCCGATCACGCCTTGAAGACGGTCTCCGAGTGGGAACCGTCAGGCCGTCGCGTCACGCCGCGACATGACGATGGCGATGACGGCGGCGCAGATGGCGGTGTAGGCGCCGAGCGTGGCCAGTGCCGCCGGGGTGGCGACGGCGTCGGGGGTCTCGGGGCGGACGATGGAGCGGATGACCATGCCGGGGAACCAGCGTTCGGCCCAGTCCTGTCCCTGGCCGATCACGTTCTCTATGGGCCCGAACCACAGCAGGCCGACGCCGAGGGCGATGGGGGTCGAGCGGAGGAGGACGGCGACTGTGGTGCCGATGACGGCGAACCCGCCGACGAAGACGATCGCCCGCAGGTAGTCCTCGACGGCCTCACCCAAGGCGGAGAGGCCGAACCAGCCGCCGGTGCTGATGTCCTGGGCCGGGGCCACGATGGCCGCAGTGATCGACCCGATGACGAGGGCGCCGGCCATCACGATCGCCGCCACGAGCACGCGCGCCGCCAGCTTGCCGGCCAACAACGGCAGGCGGTGGGACTGGAAGGTCAACGCGGTCCGCAGGGTGCCGCGGGTGAACTCGTTGCCGGTGCTGGCCGCGAACATGACGAAGACGAGCAGAAAGGCGAAGGCGATCGAGAAGATGACCGCCATCGTCGCCCCGCCCACGCCGACCAGCGCCTCCAGGGCCAGCCCGTCATCGCTCTGTTGGCGCCGCGGTTCGGCGGTGGAGATCGCCAGGGCGGTCGCGACGACCGTGTACAGCGTGGTGATCGCGCCGAGCACCAGCCAGAGCCGCTTGCGGTTGAGCAGGATCCACTCGGATCGGAAGGCGTTGAGGATGCTCATGACGATGCTCCTTGCGAGACGAGGTTGAGGTAGCGGGCCTCGAGATCGGCGCGCCGGTAGTGCAGCTCCGACAGGACGATCCCGGCGGAGTGGGCCCGTCGGTTCGTCTCGGCGGCGAGGGCCCCTGGGTCGACATCGCCGTCGAGCATGACGAGGACGTCGCCACCGTCGACGTCGACCCGAAGCTGCGTCGCGTCGACGATGGTGCGCAGCATCGGCGTGTGGGCGGGATCGGCCGCCCGCAGCACGAGTGCCTCGCCGGCCGCCGCCAACGACTCGGGCGTGCCGAGGTGCACGAGGCCGCCCTGGTCGATGACGATCAGCCAGTCGGCCACCTGCTCCAGCTCGCTCAGCAGGTGCGACGACACGAGGATCGTCCGCCCGCCGTTGGCGATCTCGCCGATCAGCCGACGGACGTCCTGCATGCCGACGGGATCGAGCCCGTTGGTGGGCTCGTCGAGGATGATCAGCTCGGGATCGCCGAGCAGCGCCGCGGCGATGCCGAGGCGCTGTTTCATGCCCATCGAGTACGAGCCCACGCGGTCGTGACCGCGGCCGGCGAGCCCGACCAGCTCGAGGAGGTCGGGGATGTCCTGCTGCGAGCGCCTGCCGAGCACGGCCAGTGAGCGCAGGTTGTCGACGCCCGACACGGCCGGGTGGAACGCCGGTGACTCGATCAGCGATCCGACGCGGTCGAGGTAGCCGGCCGGCGTGCCGAGCGGTTCGCCGAGTGCCCGTGCCGCTCGTCGGATGCACGAGGCCGAGCAGCATCGCCATGAGCGTCGTCTTGCCGGCGCCGTTCGGTCCGATCAGGCCGGCAACGGTGCCGGTCGGGATGGCGAAGGACAGGCTGTCGACGGCGGCTCGGCCGCCGTAGCGCTTGGTGAGCCCCTCGACGACCACGGCGTCGGGGGCGCCCACGTCTCGGGCCGGGCGCTGCGACGTGCCGGCAGTGATCAGGACCTCGGTCATCGGATGCTCCTCCCTCGGGGGTTGGGTCCGGCGGGTGGGGACGAGGCGGCCGGGAACGCGGTGGTCGGCGGCGCCGACGATGGCCCCCCGTCGCCCGCCCCTGCCGTCCGGTCGGTCGTGCCGCGTCCGTGCCAGATCAGGGCCCGGGCGAGGGCGGCGACCGCCGCGGTGGACAGCACGGTGCGCACGACGTGCCAGGCGACCCACGGGTCTTCGAAGTCGTCGCGGGCCTCGGCGAGGCTGGCGACGCCGTCGGAGGCGCTGACCTGGTCGATGTCGTCGTTGAGCGGGACATGGATGCCGAGGGTCACGGCGACGACGACCCCGTAGAGCACCAGTGCGACAACGGTCCAGCGCACGGCGACACCCGAGCCGTGGCGTCGCTGCACCAACGGGGCGACCACCATCAGCGCCAGCGCCACGAAGTACGTGAGCTGGAACACGGGGTTGTCGTTGAACCGCTGCGTGATCTCCACGAACGTGCTGTCGTCCGCGTCGGCCAGGGCGGGCATGACCGCAACCGAGAACGTGTAGTTCAACCCGGTGACGAGAGCCAGAGCCACCATCGCGGCGACGAGCACGTGCCCGGTCCACCCGTCACCGTCGACCCGACGGGCCGACCGGACCGGCTCGGCCACCGGCAGGGGGACGTCGTGGTCGATCATTGGTCTACCTCCGGGGTCCAGACGCCGGTGGCGGCGGTCCGCCTGGCGTAGTCGGTGAAGTCCCGCGGCGGCCGGCCCAGGGCCCGCTCCACGCCGTCGGCGACGTAGGCGTTGTGACCGAGGACGTCGCTGAACAGGTAGGTGAGGAAGTCGACCACTTCGGCGGGGACGCCGTGCTCGGCGGCCGCGGTGGCGTAGTCCTCCACCGTCACCGGCACGAAGGCGATGTCCCGGCCGCTCGCCGTGGCGATCTCGGCGACGGCTTCCGGGAAGCTCAGCAACCGCGGGCTGGTCAGCTCGTGGACCTGCCCCCCGTGGCCGGGCTCGGTGAGCGCCGCCACGGCGACGTCGGCGATGTCGTCGGCGTCGACGAACGGGTCGAGCTGGCCGTCCGTGGCGGGGAGCACCACCTCGCCGGCCCGGATCGGGTCCAGCAGGTAGTCCTCGCTGAAGATCTGCATGAACCAGGCGCAGCGCACGATCGTCACATCGGCACCGGTGTCCTGCACCTCGTGCTCGGCCCGCTGGGCCTCGTCCTCGCCCCGGCCCGTCAGCAGCACCAACCGGGTTACGCCGTGCTCGATCGCGAGCTCGGCAAACGCCCGGGTCGCCTTCGTGGCTCCGGACGTGACCATGTCGGGGTAGGGGATGTATGCGGCCCGCACGCCCTGCAACACCGGCCCCCAACTGGACCGGTCGTCCCAGTCGAACGGCGGCTGTCCCGAGCGGGAGCCCACCCGCACCGGGAGGCCGCGTGCGCCGAGCCGAGCGACGACCCGCCGACCCGTCTTGCCGGTGCCGCCCAGCACCAGTGTCGGCTTCGTCGTTGGCGTGTCCTCTGTCATCAGTGCTCCTTCCATTGAGGGGTTGTGTGAGCGGGAGCGGTAGCGCGAAATCGGTCGGCGTGGGCGATGGCCCATTGCTCGAACCGGCGAGGACGCCGTCCCGTCAGGTCCCGGACCGTCGCCAGCACCTTGGACTCGTCCAGGTCGCCGTCGGCGTAGAAGCGGAACAACGCCTCCACGTGGTCGAGAGGCATGACGTCACTCAGATCTGCCCTGGCATCGGGGTCCGTTTGCGCCTCGAAGCGCAGATCGCGCCCCAGCACGTCGGCCAGGACGGCGACGCAGTCGGCCGGTAGCAGCGACTCGGGGCCGCTCAGCCGGTAGGCGCGGCCCTCGTGCCCGGTGGACGTCAATGCCAACGCGGCGACGGCCCCGACGTCGTCCGGATCGATCATCGCCGCGCGCGCATGGGCGAACGGGGCGCGGACCACGTCGCCGTCCCGGAGCTGGGGGATCCATCGGAAGGTCTTGGACATCAGCGCGTTCGGCTGGATGAACGTGAAGGGGACGCCCGACTCACGGACGGCGTGCTCGGCGACGATGTGGCAGCGGGCGATGGCGTTGCTCAGGTCGCCGTCGGGGGCCGCGCTGCTGGAGAGCAGCACGACCCGCTCGACGCCGGCGTTCCTCATCTCGGCCACTGCACCGGCGACGTCGCGGCAGCCGCTCAGCATGAACACCGCCCGCACGTCCCGGAGGGGCGCACGCAAAGTCCCCGGCTCGTCGAGGTCACCGGTGGACGGCTCCACGCCCGCCGGCAGCCGGGAGCGATCTGCCTCACGCCGAACCAGGCCACGCACCCGCTCGCCGGTGTCGAGCAACGCGCGGACCACCGCACCACCGGCATTTCCGGCCGCACCCGTCACCAGGATCATGCGCGCTCCTCTCGTTCCGCCTTTCGGGCCGAGTCACCGACCACGGGCACGGTGACAGGGAACCCACGCGGCTGGCATCGGTCAGCCGCACGATCAGCGGGCTGAAAGCCACACCGCTGCCAGGTTCGGCGGCTGAACCATTGACCCCGGCGGCCTAGATTCGGGGCGAGATCGCCGCCCCCGTGCGACGGGAAGGGCGAAGGTGATGGTTGCCGGGTTGGGTTCCCAGTTGGTGGGGCGGGTCACCGAACTGGAGGCCGCGCGCGAGGCTCTGGCCAGCGCCCGCAGTGGCCGGGGAAAGCTGGTGTTCGTCCACGGTGAGGCGGGGATCGGCAAGACGCGGCTGTGCCAGGAGCTCAGGGCCAGCCAGGCCCCGGGCCGCACCCAGGTCCTCGCCGGTCGGGCCGACCCTGGCGACGCGGCGACGATGTTCTCGGCGCTGGCAGATGCGCTGCGGGCGGCGCGCCGCTCGGAGCCGAACCTCTGGGCAGCCGTCCAGCACCGGCAGGAGACGATGGCTGCGGTCGTGCCCGAGCTCCTCGGCCGATCACCCGGCCGGACGGCTGTCGAGCGCCCGCTGTTGTTCGAGGCGTTGCTGGAGGCGGTGGAGGAGGGGGCGGGCGATCGGGCGACGCTGTGGTTCCTGGAGGATCTCCACTGGGCCGACCCGTCCACGTGGGACTTCGTCGTGTATGCGGCGCGGCGTGTGGGGCTGATGGCCGTGGCGCTGGTGGTGACCTTCCGGGACGAGGAGCTCCCGCAGTCCTTGCCCTGGATGGCCAGGTTCCCAACTCTGCGGCGCGAGCCCGACACGGTCGAGATCGGGCTGGACCGGCTCGACGGAGCCGAGACGCGAACGCTGATCCAGGGGCTCGATCCCCTCCTGCCCGAGGGTGCGGTGGAACGGATCACCGAACGCAGCGCCGGCACCCCGCTGCTCGTCGAAGAGCTCGTCGCCACCTTCGGGGCCCATCCCGAAGCGGTCCCGGACGTGATCTCCATGACGGTTCGTGAGCGGATCCGGGGCGTCGACGCGGCGGCGCGCCCGGTGCTCGAGGCGGTGGCGGTCGGCGGCCCCCAGGTCGACTCGGGCCTGATGGCCCGCGTCCTGCCCGACCATGCGCCCGAGGCGCCCGACCAGCTGATCACGGCCGGCCTGCTGGTCGCGGCCGGCGACGCCGAACGGCCCGCGATCGCGTTCCGCCATCCCCTGCTGTGGGAAGCCGTCTATCGCGACATCCCCCTGGCGCGGCGGCGCCCGCTTCACGGACGGTTCGCACAGGCGTGGGACGAGGCCGCGCCCATGGAGCCGGAACGAGCGGCGCGGCACTACGAGCTGGCCGACGATCCTGCGGCGGCACTCCAATGCCTGCTGCGGGGCCGCAAGGCCGTGTACGCGAACGTCGGTCGCGCCGCCTCGGTCGCACTCGCCGCCCTGGACCTCGCCGGGCGCGACGACCGCCTCGGCGAACACCGGGCGGAGCTGACCCGGATGGCGATCGAGGATCTGTTCATGGCCGGTCGCTGGGCCGAGCTCGAACCACTGGTGACCGCCGAATGGGCCGACCGACATCGACTGACCCCACCCGAACGGGTGTGGCTCGCGAACGTGTTGGTCTTCGACCTCGTCGACGTCGGTGCGATCGCTCGGGCGCGCACGATCGTCCACGAGGAGATCCGTCGGGTCGAGGGCGCTGGGCCGGTGGATGGCGCCGGGTTGCTCTTCGCGGCCGCCGGGATGATCGCGTGGTTCAGCGGAGACTCTCCGGCGGCGGTAGGCCTGTCCCGGCGGGCCCTCGAGCTGGCCGAGGAGCCTTCGCAAGCACTGGTCGAGATCTGGGCGCGGATGGTCGAGACGTTCGCCCGTCATCACATCGACCGCCAGCGTGCCCGGGCCGTCGCCGAGCACCGGGCCAACGCCGAGTTCGCCCACGCCGCGGGCCTCACGGCGCCGGAGTCCGCCGCGCTCTACGCGATGGCCATCACCAGCACGCAACTCGACGACCAGGAGGCAGTCGAACGCGTCGGAACCGAGGCCGGCTCCGTCTACGCGCTTGTCAGCCGCGTGGCGCAGGCCTTCCTGCACACGTTGGAAGGACGCCCGGACACCGCCGAGCGGCTGCTCACCCGCGGCGGCGCCGCCCTGCGACACGGAGCTCCCCTCTTTGCCCCCGCGGTCGACGCGGTTGCCGCCCATCTCTGCCTTCACCGGGGGGACCTCGACGGCGCGCGCCAGCTGCTCGACGCACCTTCAGCCGACACCGAGGCCGCCTCCTCGCCGCAGTGGCGGGCGGGGTGTTGCGGTGCACGGGGCTGGCTGGCGTGGGAGGACAGCCAGTGGGGAGACGCGGTCAGCGAGCTGTCCCGCTCCATGGAGGCCACGTTGGTGTCCTGCTACAGCGGGTTGGAGACCGGCCCGATCATGCTCCCCCTACACGTGGACGCGCTCGTCCGGCTCGGCCGACGAGACCACGCCGAACATGTCGTCGATGTCTGCGGGCGCACATACCACGAGCCCGATCGGTTCTTCCTCGCCGCCCTCGCCGCGGCCCGGTTCCGGATCGAGCCGACGGACACCGCCGCCCGCGACGCCGATCGGCTGGCACGCGCCGCACCCTGGCCCTGGCTCGACGCCGTTGTCGGCTGCTGGCGCGCCGAGCTGCTCGGCGACACCGACGGGGCCATCGCCGCCCGGGACATGTTCCAGGCCATTGGCGCCGCACGCGGCGTCGAACGCGCTCAAGGCGTCCTCCGGGGCTTGGGCGTACGAGCCCCGCGAGCTCAGCGCCGCGACAGCGAGCTCTCCCCCCGCGAGCTCGAGGTCGCCCAACTCGTCGCCGAAGGACTCAGCAACTCGGCCATCGCCGCCCGCCTCTTCCTCAGCCGGTCCACCGTCACCAGCCACATCAGCCACATCCTCACCAAGCTCGGCATGTCCTCTCGATCCCAGATCGCAGCCTGGGTGGCACGGGGCCCTGCCAACTGACGCAGATCGTGCACCCCAGCTGGGGAAACGCCGCTTCCTTGGTGACCTCTGGAACTCACAGCGGTGCTCCTGCAACACGGGCCGTCGCTCTTGGGCACGGCGGTATCGTCGCCATCATGTCGACTCGTCGCACACATCCTGTCCCTGCTCGATGGGAGGTGACCTGGGTTGCGTGAACGCGTGAAGGGCAAGACGCTGGTCGCCGAGGACGAGGGTGATGATGCTCACGGGGTCATCATCAAGGTCTACGGCGAGGAGACGAACGGGGCCATCGGGATCATCGAGCAGCAGTTCGAGCCCGGCCTTCTCCTCCCGCCGCACGTGCACCAGAACGATGTCTGGCTCTATGTGCTCGAGGGCGAGATGCATGCCCGGGTCGGCGACGAGGTCGTGAGGGCGACACCGGGCTGTTGGGTCATGAAGCCTCGCCTCATCCCCCACACCATGTGGAATGCGGGGGTCGAGCCGGCACGACTCGTCGAGCTGTACACGCCAGGTGGGTTCGAGCTGTTCTTCAAGGACTTCGGAGAGCGGCTGCGCCAGGGCCCGATCGCGCTCGACGAGCTCAATCGCCTGGGCGAGCCGCACGGCATCCGGTTCTTCGACGACTGGATCCCGGACCTCAAGGCGGCCTACGACCTGCGCGTCATCGGGGAGTAGCTCCACGCCCGAGCCCGGAAGGAGGCAGTCCCTTCGGCCTGCGGACGTTCTGGGGAGGGTCTTGGTTGCTCAGCAACCACTTCCGTCCCCGAAACCGGCCGGGATCGCGGGGTCGCTCCCGGTTGCCGGGCGGACGCCCCGCGCCGTTCGGCGCCAGATGCGCCGGCCGGTGATCTCGTCGGGGACGATGCGGATCCAGTGGACCTTGGCGCCGAGGGGCCAGTAGCGCAGCGACAGGCTCGCGACGCTGCGCAGGTCGTCGGGGTGGTGTAGCTCGGCGGCGCGGCCCTTGACGAGGACGCTCCAGCCGGTCGCGTCGGCAGGGTCGATGCCGTCGACCTGGTAGCAGACCGCCGGGCTCCGGAGCAGGCCCCGAAGCTTGCTGCCCGGGTCGGTGCGGAAGACGATGGTGTCGCTGTCGACGACGTGGTTCACGGGGTAGATCTCGGGGGCGCTGTCGTTGAGCACACCGATGCGACCCACCGGGGTCGAGGCCAGCAGCGACCAGCACTCGGCAGGGCCGAGGTGCTCGAGCCAGCTTTGACCATCGATCACGCCCATGGTTGTTCCTCTGTTGGCCGCCCGGCAGCTCGATCGTGGGGGCTCGGGCGGAGCTCCGGCCAGGGCCGAAGGTCCCGGCCCTGGTGCCAGAGGACACTTCGGCTGGGGTGATCCGGTCGCGCCGGTGGGTGCATCTCGGGACCTTCGGCCCTGCCGTGATCCGGCGGGGTAGCCGATGATCGGGTCGGAGGGACGGACCGTGACCGGCGCGGCCTTCGCCCTCTCGAGACACGAGGCACAAAGGTGACGACGGGCCCGCACCCCCAGCTCCAAGTGATCGACCGTGAGGAGTGCCTGCGCCTGCTCGCGGGCGACGAGATCGGGCGGCTCGCCGTCATCTCCGGAACCACGCCGGTCGTCGTGCCGGTGAACTACGCACTCGACGGCGAGACGGTGGTGTTCCGCTCGGATCCCGGCACGAAGCTCGACCACGGGCCCCGCGCCCGGGCCAGCTTCGAGGTCGACTGCTTCGACCGCGAGCGGCGCACGGGATGGAGCGTGGTGGCGACCGGCCGGCTCGAGGAGGTCACCCACTACGACGCGGCCACGTTCGCCCGTGTCCGCCGTCTGGCAGTCGATCCGTGGGCGGGCGGCGACAAGGCGCACTGGATGCGCCTGATACCCGATCGGGTGACCGGCCGCCGCGTGACGCCGAGTGCGCGACCATGAGCCCGAACCCGGCGCCGCCTGCGGCGGTCGGGACCCACTCGGCGGTGCTGATGCGTCGAGGACCCGCACGGCCAATGCCTGCTCCACCCCGCGGCCGATCGATTGGCGTGATGGCCGCGGTTCCTGCGGTCACCCGGCGGCGCGGATCGCAGCCTCGACGGTGACGGTTGCTCCGGCCGGCGCGGCCGGGACGAGGTTGCCGTCGATCTGCCGGCCGTCGACCACGAGCCGGGAGACGCGACCCTGCGTGCCGGGAGACTTGGTCACGGTGATGTGGTACCGGGCGCCACGGAACCGCCGGACGACGGTGAAGCCGTCCCAGTCGGCCGGCAGGCACGGGTCGATCCGGAGCCCGTCGTGGTCGGGGCGGATACCGAGAATCCATCCTGTGACGGCCACGAGGTTCCACGCAGCGGTGCCCGTCAGCCACGAGTTCTTGGCCTCCCCGTGGGTGGGCGCGTCCCTCCCGGCGATCACCTGCGAGTAGACGTACGGCTCGCAGCGATGCAGGTCGCTGATGGGTTCGCGGGCCGACGGGTTGATGCGCAGGTAGTAGTCGAGGGCGCGGTCGCCGTTGCCGGCGAGGGTCTCGGCGATCACGATCCAGGGGTTGGTGTGGCAGAAGACGCCGGCGTTCTCCTTGTAGCCGGGCGGGTAGGTGCTGATCTCGCCCAGCTCGACGTGATACCGGGTGTAGGCGGGCTGGTGGAGCACGATGCCGTGCGGGGTGGCCAGCCGGCTCGCGACCGATGCGAGGGCCGCCTCGGCCTTGCCGTCGTCGAGTCCGATGCCGGCGAGGATGCACATCCCCTGAGGCTCGATGAAGATCTGGCCCTCCTCGTTCTCGGAGGAGCCGACCGGGTTGCCGAAGTAGTCGTAGGCGCGGCGGAACCAGGCACCGTCCCACCCGCCGGACCGCACGGCAGCGTCCATCGTTGCCTGCGCACGGCGGTAGCCCACGGCGTCGTCGCACCGGCCGTGGCGTTCGGCCAGCATGGCCAGTTCCGCAGCGGCCAGGGCGAACAGCCCGGCGATGAACACCGACTCGGCGACACCTCCGCGGCGGTTCTCGGTGGTCTGGAACGACTCGCCCGGCGTGTCGGAGAAGCAGTTGAGGTTGAGGCAGTCGTTCCAGTCGGCGCGCCCGATGAGGGGGAGCCCGTGGGGGCCCAGCCTCTCCTGCGTGTAGCTGAGCGAGCGTTGGAGGTGATCGTAGAGCGGTGACTGCGATCCCGGGTCGTTGTCGTAGGGCACCGGCTCGTCGAGGACCGCGCCGTCGCCGGTCTCCTTGACGTAGGCCGCGACCGCGAGGATGAGCCACAGCGGGTCGTCATGGAAGCCCGCGCCGATCGAGTCGTTGCCGGCCTTGGTCAGGGGTTGGTACTGGTGGTAGGCACCGCCCCCCGGAAGCTGCGTCGCGGCGATGTCGAGGATGCGTTCCCGGGCCCGCTCGGGAGCCATGTGCACGAACCCCAGCAGGTCCTGGTTGGAGTCGCGGAAACCCATGCCGCGACCAATGCCGGACTCGAACGACGAGGCCGAGCGCGACAGGTTGAACGTGACCATGCACTGGTAGGCGTTCCAGGTGTTGACCATGCGGTCGACGTGCTCGGAGGGCGTGCTGACCTGCAGCGTCTCGAGCAGCTCGTCCCAGTGATCGCGGAGGCGCTGGAAGGCGGCGTCGACCGCATCGGTGCGCCGGTAGCGGTCGATCACCGGTAGCACCAGCCGCTTGTCGATGGTCTGCGAGCCGGGCGGGTCGAACTTGGCGTCGGTCGGGTTCTCCGCGTAGCCGAGCAGGATGACGACGTCGCGGGTCTCGCCGGGCTGCAACGAGAGCTCGACGTGATGCGAGCCGCAGGGTGCCCAGCCATGCGCGATCGAGTCGCTCGAGTGGCCGGTCTCGACCGCGATGGGATGCTCCCATCCCCGGTAGGGACCGAGGAAGACGTCGCGCTGGGTGTCGAAGCCCGCCAGCTCGGCGGAGCAGGCGAAGTACGCGAAGTGGTTGCGGCGCTCCCGGTACTCGGTCTTGTGGTAGATGACGCCGTCCACCACCTCCACCTCGCCGGTCGAGTAGTTGCGCTGGAAGTTGGTGGCGTCGTCCCAGGCGTCCCACAGGCAGAACTCGATGGCGCTGAACAGGGACAGGTCCGCGCTCTCGGTCCGCTGGTTCGTCAACCGCGTCCGCCAGATCTCCAGCGTTTCTCCGAGCGGCACGAAGTAGAGCGTCTCGGCGTCGATCCCGGCGCGCCGGCCACCGATCGCGGTGTAGCCGAGGCCGTGCCGGCAGCGATAGTCCTCGAGCTCGGCGCGCACCGGCTGCCATGACGGTGACCACAGCTCCCCGCTCGAGCCATCCCGCAGGTACAGGTAGCGCCCGCCCATGTCCAAGGGTGCGTTGTTGTACCGATATCGGGTCAGGCGCCGGAGCCGAGCGTCACGGTAGAACGAGTAGCCGCCGGCCGTGTTCGAGATGATGCCGAAGTAGTCCTCGCACCCCAGGTAGTTGATCCAAGGCAGCGGCGTGTCAGGTCGTGAGATCACGTACTCGCGCGCCGCGTCGTCGAAGCGACCGAACCTTGCCATGAGCGGTCCCTAGCACACGGCGGGGCGGTTCGGCCGATTGGAGGTCGTGCTCCGTTGTGTCATATGACCCGCCACCAAGGGGCGTTCGACCCCTGCGGAGCCCGGATCCGGCGAGGTTTGATACGAGGCAACGTCCGACCGAGACGATGTCGGGAGGCCCGGTGGCATCGGTGACGGAATCGATGGCAGGAACAGGTGGGCGCCGGTCGTGGTTCGCTGACCGGGTACGCCGCCATCCACTCGGCGGTCTCGTGGTGCTCGTGTACGCCGATGGAAGCCCCGGTGAAGATCGAGTCGCTGTCAGCGGATGAATGCCGCGAGCTGCTCGAGACGAGGGAAGTGGGTCGTCTCGCGGTGGTGGTCGGAGGGTATCCGGAGGTGTTCCCCGTCAACTACGGGGTTGTCCGTGACCGTGTGGTGATCCGCACCGACCCCGGCTTGAAGCTGCGACACGCCCGGTTCGAGCGCGTCTGTGTCCAGGTCGACGAGTTGGACATGGCTCGCAGAACCGGATGGAGCGTGTTGGTGAAGGGCATCGTCCACGAGCTGAAGGAGGGGGACCGTCATGCCGAGGAGCTCGACGCCGCAGCGGCGCGGATCAGGCCATGGGCGGGTGGCTCCAGGCCACACATCCTCGTCGTGACACCCGTGAGCGTCACCGGACGGCGGATCGTCCCCGGGTAGGCGCGCTGCACGACCCGTCGGCTGCCGACCTACCCGAGGCGCCGGAGGTCGGCCGGCGGGCCCGGTGGCAGGCGCTCGACCCTGACCCTGCAGTCGACGGCCACCGCGCCGGCTTCGGAGACGATGAGGGGATTGATGTCGAGCTCGCCGATCTCGGCGACCCGTCCGGCGAGGCGGGCGACGCGTTGGAGGACTTGCTCGAGGCTGGGAACGTCGACGGTCGGTGAGCCGCGGTAGCCGAACAGCAGGGGCGAGGCCCGCAGGGATCGGACCAGTTCGGCGGCGTCGAGATCGGTGAGCGGGAGGATGCGGAAGGTGCGGTCGCCGAGCAGCTCGGTGGCGACCCCGCCCAGGCCGAACATCACGAGCGGTCCGAACAGCGGATCCTGGACCACGCCCACGATTGTCTCGACGCCGGGCCTCGCCATCTGCTGGGCGATCGCACCGGTCATGCGGTCGCCGAGGCGGGACGCCATGTCGCGGTAGGCGTCTTCCACGTCGGCCTCGGTACGCAGATCGAGACGTACGCCTCCCACGTCGCTCTTGTGCACGAGGTCCGGGCCCGTGGCCTTGATGGCGACCGGCAGACCGATCTGCGCCGCCGCCCGACGAGCATCTGCCGGACTGGCCACGGTCATGGCCCCGAGTCTCCGTACACCGACCGCGTCCAGCAGTTCGTCGACCTGCTCTGCCGGCAGCCACCCACCATCGCGTGTCTCGGCTAGGAAGGCATCGACGAGGGCGTGGGCTTGGTCGGCGTCGAAGCCGTCGAGGTCGGGGACCGCCCCCGGCGGGCGGCGCCGCCACTCGGCGTACCCGGCGGCGCGGGCCAGCCCACGGGCCGCGGGCTCCGGCGATGGGAACGTGGGCACGCCTACGTCGGTCGCCTCGTCCCGTAGCAGGGGCGAGATCTCCGGTGCGGCGACGAAGCATCCCAGCAGCGGCTTGTCATGATCGGCGGCCACACGACCAAGCACGGCGGCAACGGCGGCCGGAGGCGCTGCGAACGTGGGGGTGCAGATGACGAGGCCGGCATCGACGCGCTCGTCGGCCAGGACGAGCCGGAGCGCCTGCTCGTAGGTCTCGGGGGTCGCCGAGGCGACGAGATCGATCGGGTTGGCCAGCGCCGCGTTGGGGTCGACGACACGACGCAGCGCGACCTGGGTCGCGGGCGTCAGTTCTGGCACCGTGAGCCCGGCGCCGTCGCAGGCGTCGGTGGCAAGGATGCCGGGCCCGCCCGAGTTGCCGACGATGGCGACCCCACGGCCCCGGGGCAGCGGCTGGGAGCCGAGCAGCAGGGCCACGTCGAACAGCTCGTCCAGCGTGTCGACCCGGATCACGCCGGCCTGACGGAACAGCGCGTCGACCGCGACGTCGGGGCTCGCCATCGCCGCCGTATGGGATGACGCGGCGCGGACGCCGGCCGTGGAGCGTCCGCTCTTGACTGCCACGATGGGCTTGCGTCGCGACACGCGGCGGGCGATGCGGCTGAACTTGCGTGGGTTGCCGAAGGACTCCAGGTAGAGCAGCACGACATCGGTTCCGGGGTCGTCCTCCCAGTACTGGAGGAGATCGTTGCCGCTGACGTCGGCCTTGTTGCCGACCGAAACGAAGCTCGACACGCCCAGCCCGAGGCGGGCGGATCGTTCGAGCACGGCGATCCCCAGGGCGCCGGACTGCGACTGCATGGCGATGCGACCGGGTCGCGGCGCATACGGCGAGAAGGTGGCGTTCAGGCCCACGGCGGTGTTGACGACGCCGATGCAGTTGGGGCCCACCAGGCGCATCCCGTAGCTGCGCGCCCGGTCTCGCAACGCGGCCTGTGCCGCGCCACCGCCCTCCACCTCGCCGAAACCGGCCGAGAGCACGACGAGACCCGCGACGCCCTTGTTCCCGCACTGCTCGACCACATCGGCGACGCCGGCGGCGGGCACGGCGACCACCGCCAGGTCCACCTCGTCGGGAACGTCGAGGATCGTCGGGTACGCCTTGACGCTCGCCACGTGGGCGGCGCCGGGGTTGACGGGGTAGACGGGGCCGACGAAGCCCCCCGCCAGCAGGTTGCGCAGCACCTGGTGGCCGACGGTCGCCGGTTGGCGGCTGGCGCCGATGACCGCGACCGAGCGCGGCGTCAGGAGCCGAGCCACGGATCGCGCCTCGGCTCGATGCTCCCGCTCCTCGATGGCGACCCGGGCGCGCTCGGTCGGCTCGATGGCGAGGTCGACGTGCACGACGCCGTCGTCGTACCGCGCCGCCTCGTCGAAGCCTGCGGAGCGGAAGACATCGAGCATCCTCCGATTGCCGATCAGCGTCTCCGCGACGAAGCGAGTGATGCCCCGTTCCCGCGCCGCCGCGGCGAGGTGCTCCAGCAGGACGGTCGCGATTCCCCGCCCCTGATGCTCGTCGGCGACGACGAACGCCACTTCCGCCTCGCGCTCCCCCGTCGTCCGGTCGTAGCGGGCCACGCCGACGATCCGTTCGCCCAGCTGGGCGACGAGCGCGACGCGGGCGTCGTGGTCGACGTGTGTGAAGTGCTCCACCTCGGCGGCGCTCAGCCTCGGCTTGGCCGAGAAGAACCGGGAGTACACGGTGTCCTCCGACAACGCTTCGTGGAAGGCGATCAACGCCGGGCCGTCGTCGTCTCGGATGGGGCGCACGTGGACGGTGCCCCCGTCCAGCAGCACGACATCGGAGTCCCAGTGCGCCGGCGCCGCGACGCCTTGTGAGGACATGACCAGCACTCTCTCATGCGGGAGGATGGGGCGGTGGCCGGGCACCGGTGGGCCCGTAGGACGCGCTCCGACTGGCGACGGTCACCCGGAATCCCCCAGTCGCGTCCGTCGGCGAGGAGGCACGGGTAGCGTGGGCGCTCCACCGCGTCGCACCCATCTGGCCCCAACCGCGCCTCGCAACTGTCCTCACCGATGGCCGGTGGGAGTGGCCCGCAACCCACGTCAGGGGGTTCCCTGTGACAACCGTCGAGTCGTCCTCCACCAACACGGGCCGCACCGGGGTCACCGAACGGGACGCCCGGGCGGTGGCCGAGGCAGCCCGGGAGGCCGAATGGCGCAAGCCCAGCTTCGCCAAGCAGCTGTTCCTGGGCCGCCTCCGCCTGGACCTGATCCATCCGCACCCGCGCCCGACCGAGGAACAGAGGCGGAAGGGTGAGGACTTCCTCGACAGGTTGCGGGCGTTCTGCGAGACGGCGGTCGACGGGCTCGCCATCGAACGGGAGGCCCGCATCCCCGACAAGGTGGTCCGGGGGCTGAGGGAGATGGGTGCGCTGGGGATGAACATCCCCGAGGCATACGGGGGCTTGGGCCTGTCCCACGTCTATTACGGCAAGGCGCTGATGCTCGCCGGATCGGCCAGCCCCGCGATCGCGACGCTGCTGTCGGCACACCAGTCGATCGGCGTGCCGCAGCCCGTCAAGCTGTTCGGCACCGAGGAGCAGAAGCAGAGGTTCCTGCCCCGCTGTGCCCGAACCGACATCAGTGCGTTCCTGTTGACCGAGCCCGACGTCGGCAGCGATCCCGCCCGGCTGGGGACGGTCGCGACGCCGACGCAGGACGGCTCGGCGTACGTCCTGAACGGCGTCAAGCTGTGGACCACCAACGGCGTGGTCGCCGACCTCCTCGTCGTCATGGCGCGCGTGCCCGAGAGCGACGGCCACAAGGGCGGGATCACGGCCTTCGTCGTGGAGGCCGATTCCGAGGGGATCACCGTCGAGAACCGGAACTCGTTCATGGGCCTGCGCGGCATCGAGAACGGCGTCACCCGGTTCCACGATGTGCGTGTCCCGGCCGAAAACCTGATCGGCGCCGAAGGCGCAGGCTTGAAGATCGCCCTGACCACGCTGAACACGGGCCGGCTGTCCCTTCCGGCCATGTGCGCGGGGTCGAGCAAGTGGTGCCTCAAGGTCGCCCGCGAGTGGTCGACCGAACGGGTTCAGTGGGGCCGGCCGATCGGTGAGCACGAGGCCGTGGCCGCCAAGATCGCGTTCATCGCCGCGACCTCGTTCGCCCTCGAAGCGGTTGTAGAGCTGGCTGGTCAGATCGCCGACGACGACCGGAACGACGTCCGCATCGAGGCGGCCCTCGCCAAGCTCTACACAACGGAGATGGCGTGGCTGGTCGCCGACGAGTTGGTGCAGGTCCGGGGCGGGCGTGGCTACGAGACCGCGGCGTCGTTGGCGGCACGCGGCGAGCGTGGCGTACCGGCCGAGCAGGTCCTGCGCGATCTACGGATCGGACGGATCTTCGAGGGCTCGACGGAGATCATGCACCTGCTCATCGCTCGAGACGCCGTGGACGCCCACCTGTCGGTGGCCGGCGGGCTCATCGATCCGAATGCCGACCTGGCCACCAAGGCCACGGCGGCGCGGCGGGCCGCGGGCTTCTACGCCCGGTGGTTGCCGCCCCTGGCAGTGGGCAAAGGACAGATCCCCACCGCCTACGGCGAGTTCGGTCCGCTGGCCCCGCACCTGCGCTTCATCGAGCGCCGCAGCCGCGAGCTCGCCCGTTCGACGTTCTACGGGATGTCGCGCTGGCGCGGCAGGATGGAGCGCAAGCAGGGCTTCCTCGGCCGCGTCGTCGACATCGGCGCCGAGCTGTTCGCGATGACGGCGGCCTGCGTGCGCGCCGAGATGCTGCGGGCGGAAGATCCGGAGATGGGAGAGACGGCACAGGAGCTCGCCGACGCATTCTGTCAGCAGGCCCGCCTGAGGGTCGACGCACTGTCCGATCGCCTGTGGCACAACACCGACAGCTTGGACCGCGGCGTCGCCAAGCGCGTCGTGCAGGGTCGCTACGCGTGGTTGGAGGAAGGGGTGGTCGACGCCTCGATCCCGGGGCCGTGGATCGCCGACGCCACGCCCGGCCCGTCGGCTTCGGAGAACGTGCACCGCAGCATCGGCTGACCCGCGGAGCCCCAGGTGGGGACCTTCGACCCTGGTCGCAGCCAGCCGGGGCCGTCACGCGGATGGCGTGAAGCGACGTCGAATCGTGTCTGTGTCGGCGGCTCGCTGGTAGCCACCGCGGCCCCATGCCGCCGATGCGACGGCTGAGCTTCAATGGTTGCGTGTCCCGGCTCGACCACCTCGACCTGTCGCTCAGCCTGTCTCGGGAAGAAGAGGAGCGCCGGCTCGCCGCCGCCCAGCGGCGCCTCCTTCACCTGCGGCTGGCCTTGGCCGGGCTTGTCGGCGACGGGACACTCGGCCCTCCCGTGTGTGTGGTGTTCGAGGGATGGGATGCCTCGGGCAAGGGCGGTGCGATCAAGCGACTCGTCGCACGCCTCGACCCTCGTCACGTACGCGTCGCCCAGTTCTCCGCCCCCACCCTCGACGAGAAGCGGCACCACTTCCTGGCCCGCTTCTACGCGCAGCTCCCGGGCTGGGGTGGCATGGCAGTCTTCGATCGGTCGTGGTACGGGCGCGTGCTGGTCGAGCGCGTGGACGGCCATGCGAGCACGGAGCAGTGGCGGCGCGGGTTCGACGAGATCGTGCAGTTCGAGCGCTCGCTCGCCCTCGAAGGCATGATCTTGGTGAAGCTGTGGCTGCACATCTCGGCCGAGGAGCAGTTGCGGCGCTTCGAGAGCCGTCGCGAGGACCCGCTGAAGGGCTGGAAGCTCACCAAGGAGGACTGGCACAACCGCGTCAAGCGGCCGGAGTACGAGGCGGCGGTGGAGGAGATGCTGGAGCGAACCGACCACCACCTCGCCCCGTGGGACCTCGTGGAGGGCGAGAGCAAGCGCTACGCCCGGGTCAAGGTGGTCCACACCGTGATCTCCCGCATCGAGGACGGCATGCGCCGCCACGGCATGGAACCTCCGCCATCACGGGGCGCCGACTTCGATCCCGTGGTCTGATGCGTTGGCGTCACGCTCCGCCGGACCTCCTCGTCACTTGCCGTGGGCCGTTCAGGAACCCGTCCGGCCCCAGGGTCGAGCCGAGCCGAGCGGGAATAGGATGCGCGGCGCCATGGGCGATTTCGCCGGCCCGCGTCGCCTTCGCCAGCTGCTCGATGCCGTCCTGTCGGTGGGGAGTGACCTCGACCTCCCGGCCATGTTGCAACGGATCGTGCAGGCCGCCGTCGATCTCGTCGACGCCCGCTACGGCGCGTTGGGCGTGCTCGACGACAGCCGCGCCCGTCTGGCCCAGTTCCTGACGGTTGGCATCGACGACGACACGCACACGGCAATCGGTCACCTGCCCGAGGGCCGCGGCATCCTGGGCCTTCTCATCGTCGATGCCGAGCCCCTGCGATTGCCCGACTTGCGTGAGCACCCCGACAGCTATGGATTTCCGCCTGGCCACCCGGCGATGCGTTCGTTCCTCGGCGTGCCCGTCCGCGTGCGCGGCGAGGTCTTCGGCAACCTCTATCTAACCGACAAGACGTCGGCCGAGGTCTTCACCGACGTCGACGAAGAGCTGGTCGTGGGCTTGGCGGCTGCGGCTGGCGTGGCCATCGACAACGCCCGGCTACATGCTCGGGTCCAGGAGCTGGCGCTGGTGGAGGAGCGGGAACGCATCGCTCGCGACCTCCACGACACCGTCATCCAGCGGCTCTTCGCCACCGGCTTGTCGTTGCAGGGGGCCGCCGGGCTGGTACGCAGCGATCCCGAGGCCGCGGTGCGCCGGGTGCAGGACTCGGTCGACGACCTCGACGTGACGGTGAAGGAGATCCGCTCGGCCATCTTCGGGCTCGAGGCGCGAGACGCCAGCTACGAGAGCGGCGTGCGCAGCCGTGTCCTCGAGCTCGTGGGTGAGTCGCATGCGATGCTGGGGTTCGAGCCGACGGTGCTCTTCGAGGGCCCGGTGGACACGGCGACCCCGCAGCCGGTGGCGACCGACATGCTGGCGGCGCTGCGCGAGGCGCTCAGCAACGTGGCCCGCCACGCTGACGCGCGCCACGTCGAGGTCGTCGTGGCGGTCGACACCAGCGACGTGACGCTGCGTGTCAGCGACGACGGGGTCGGCCCACCGGCTCCCGGTCAGCCCCGGGGGCACGGGCTCGACAACATGCAGGCGCGGGCCGCCCGGCGAGAGGGAGCGTTGACGATCGGCCCGGCGGACCCGCAGGGGACCGTCGTCGAGTGGCGTGTGCCCGTCAAGTGACCGCGTCGACCCGTCGGCGGGCTGGGCGACACCCCGTCACTCGGATCGCCGATCCCGGCGCTCGGCCAGGCGAGCGGCGTAGACGGCGGCCTCGGTGCGGCGGTGCATCCCCAGTTTCAGGAGCAGGTTCGACACGTAGTTCTTGACGGTCTTCTCCGCCAGGTAGAGCCGCTCGCCGATCTGGCGGTTGGTCAGGCCCTCCGCCAGCAGGTCGAGAATCTTGCGCTCCTGTTCCGAGAGCTGCTCGATGCCCCGGTCCTCTTCCGGTCCCCGCCGCAGGCGGTCGAGCAGTTTGGTCGTCACCATCGGGTCGAGCAGGGACTGACCGGCCGCCACCCGCCGCACGCTGTCGACAAGGTCGCTGCCACGCACCTGCTTGAGGACGTAGCCGGCCGCGCCGGCCATGATGGCATCGAACAGCGCCTCGTCATCCGCGAACGACGTCAGCATGAGGCATTGGATCTCGGGATGGCGAGAGCGGATGTCGCGGCACACCTCGACGCCGTTTCCGTCGGGTAGGCGCACGTCGAGGATCGCGACGTCGGGTCGCACGGCCGGAACTCGGCGAAGGGCCTCGTCCGCCGTGCTTGCCTCGCCCGCGACTGCGATCTCGCCGCGGCTCTCGCCTTCGAGGAGCTCCCGCACCCCCCGGCGGACCACCTCGTGGTCGTCGAGCAGAAACACCTTGATCGTCACGCTGCTGCCTCGCTTCGTTGTAGCCCGTGCTGTCGACGGCCCATCGACCATCATCGTTCGTCCCAGCCGGGTGCTGACGCTCCGGGCACGATTCGTCGCCCCGAGACGATCTCGGGCTGGATGGCGACGACGCGGTGGTCGGGGCCGGGGGCCCACCGGGGGAGCGGTGGGCGTTCCACGTCGGTCAGCTCGCCCGGGTCGGTCAGCTCGCGTGCCACGCCTCTAACCACCACGCTCCAACCGGTGTGGGCCACGGGATCGATCTCATCGACCTCGAACGCCACGACGGCGTTGTTCGTCGCCGCGTCGAGCTTGGTACCCACACCGGTGCGGAACAGGATCCGCCGTCCGTCGAAGCGGAAGTTGACGGGTAGCACTGTCGGCAGGGCATCGCTGGACACACCGATGCGCCCCAGCGTGGCCGTCCCGAGCAACTCTAGGCACTCGTCGCGCCCCAAGACCTGCAAGCCATTGCGGTCAACTTCCATTCACGTCACCGTGCGCCCCTGGATTCCCGACAGGCAGGGTCGAAGGTCACTTCTTGGTGGGTCACCCGGTGGTTGGCGCAGATCTGGAATGGTGGGATCCAGTGCCTGCTCCCCGACCCGGTGTTAGTCGAGCCCTCCCGGCTAACTGGTACGCATACAGGGCTCAGAACTGGACCTTAACAACGATCCACTTCGACCGTACCGTGGAGACATGGTCGACGCGGGAGAGAACACGGCGGTCGAGAAGGTGCGGGCGCGGCAGCGCCGGGACGGTGGCGCAGTGCAGTTGCGCGGTGCCGATCCGAACGAGTGGCCGTGCCGCGTACGCCACCTGGTGATCTTCCGGCCTCCGATCGTCGGCTGTCTCCGCCCCGTCGCGTAGCGGTTGCCGCCCCGGTCAGCGCAGGGCATCGGCGAGCAGGCGCACGCCCCGTTCCAGCTCGGCCGGGACCAGCGTTCCGTACCCGAGCACCAGGGCGGGTGGATCGTCGGAGCGTGCGGTCGTGCAGAACGGGCTCAGCGGGTAGACGCCCACCCCGGCGGCGCGTGCCCTCGCCACGATCTCGGGCTCGTCGTGCAGGTCGGGCAGGGTCACGAGCACATGGAGCCCGGCGGCGACGCCGCTGGGCGTGGCCTCGGGGAGCCAGCGGGCAAGGGCAGCGATCAGCGCATCCCGTCGGCGCCGGTACACGCGCCGCGTGCGGCGCAGGTGCCGGTCGAGGTCACCGTTGGTCAGGAACACCGCCCCCGCCGCCTGAACGAGCGACGACGTGGCGTGGTCGGTGGCCTGGCGCCCGGCCACGATCGGTTCGAGCAACGGTGCCGGCACGACGAGCCAGCCCAGACGCAGCCCGGGCGCCAGGCTCTTGGAGAGCGTGCCGCTGTAGATCACCCGGTCCGGCGCGACACCCTGGAGGGCACCTACGGGGTGACGGTCGTAGCGGTACTCGGCGTCGTAGTCGTCCTCGACTATGTAGCCGTCGACATCCCGGGCCCATTGAGCGAGCGCCGTGCGCCGCGGCGCAGACAGCACCGCGCCCGTCGGGAACTGATGGGCGGGCGTGACGACGACCGCGCGCGCTGGTGACCCGCCCAGCTGGTCCACGACGATGCCCTCGGCGTCCACGTCGATGCCTCGCCACCGCGCGCCCAGCCACTCGATCTCGGCGCGGGGGCCGGGGTGGCCGGGATTCTCGACGGCGAAGACATCGCGGCCGATGTCCTGAAGGGCCCGCACCACCAGACTGAGGCCGTGAGCGAAGCCGTTGCAGACAACGACGTGATCGCCGTCGGTGCTCACGCCCCGGACGCGGCCGAGGTAGTCGGCTACGGCCTCCCTGGCCTGGGGCAACCCGCGGGGGTCCCCATAGCCGAGGTCTTCGCCCGGCAGCGTCTGGAGCGCGCTGCGGATCGCCCGCAACCACACCCCCCGCGGAAACAGCTCGAGGTCGGGCAGCCCCGGCCGGAAGTCGACCACGATCTCGGTGTCGTCACGGGGGCGCCGGCGGGTCGTGGCCGGGCTCTTGGGGGCGGCGTTGACGACCGTGCCCGAACCGGGGCGAGCCGCCAGGTAACCCTCGGCAACCAGCTGGTCATAAGCGGCGACGATCACCCCGCGGGTCACGCCGAGATCGGCCGCCAGCGCGCGGGTGGAGGGCAGGAGAGCACCGGCCGCAAGCCGACCCGACCGGATGGCGTCGCGCAGCTCGTCCTCCACCTGCGCACGGAACCCGCGGCTCCGAGATCGCTCCAGCTCGATCAGCAGCTCCGCGGAACTGGTACGCATGGAAGCCTCGGGACCGGACCTTATCCTCATTCCACTTCGTGGTACCGGGCGTTCGACGTGCTGGAGCATCCCGGCTCGCGCCGGTGTGTCTGCGGGGCCGGGCGCGTCCGCGGTCGTCGATGTGTAGGGTCCCGCGGTGGCCTCTGCGTCGGCGCTCCATGTCGTACTGGGAGCGGCGGGTGGAACGGGCTCGGCGGTCGTTGGGGAGTTGGTTGCCCGTGGGCTACCGGTGCGCGCGGTGACCCGGTCGGGTGCGGCGGTCCTGCCGGCCGGCATCGAGCAGGTCGCAGCCGACGTGGCGACGCCGGAGGGTGCGCGCCGGGCGTGTGCCGATGCCACCGTCGTCTACCACTGCGCCCAGCCGGCCTACACGAAGTGGGTCGCGTTGTTCCCGCCGCTGACGCGTTCTGTCCTCAATGGCGCGGCGGACGCGGGCGCCAAGCTGGTGTTCGCCGACAACCTCTACGTGTACGGCCCACCCGAGGGCCCGATGACGGAGGAGACACCCCAGCGGGCGCCGGGTAGGAAGGGCCGCATCCGCATCGAGATGGCGGCAGCGATCCTGCGGGCGCACACCGAGGGGAGACTGCGCTGCACCATTGGACGGTCCTCCGACTATTACGGCCCCCGCGGCACAACCAGCACGGCGGGCGACAACCTCATGAAGCCGGTGCTTCGGGGCAAGAGGGCCCGCTGGCTCGGCTCGCTCGACCAAGCCCACACGCTCAACTACTTGGAGGACATGGCGCGCGCCCTGCTGACCCTGGGTGAGCGCGAGGAGGCCGACGGCCAGGTGTGGCACCTGCCGGCAGCGGAGCCGCTCACCGGCCGGCAGTTCCTGACCCTGGCGTACGAGGCGGCCGGGCTGGCCCCGAAGATCGGCGTTGCGCCTCGCCCGATGATCAGACTGGTTGGCGTGTTCAACCCGCTCGTGCGGGAACTGAACGAGACGCTCTACCAGTTCGAGCGGCCGTTCGTTTCCGACGCGTCGAAGTTCCAGCGTGCGTTCGGACCGTTCGAGCCGACCCCACACCCGGAGGCGGTGCGGCGCACTGTGGACTGGTTCCGCCAACGGTACGCGGCCTGACCCCCGGGCCCACCGGAGGATCAATCGGGTGGATCCTGTAGGCGGCGATCCCCGGTCGCCTCATACTGGGCGTTGTGTCGGCACGGCCGGATGTGGCGTGGTGGGTGCTCCACGTGGACTTGGATGAATTCCTTGCTGCGGTCGAGATCGCGCGCCGCCCGGAGTTGCGGGGCAAGCCCGTGGTCGTGGGCGGCAGGGGGGACCCGACGGAGCGGGCGGTGGTGGCCACGGCGTCGTATGCGGCCCGAGAGTTCGGGATCCGTTCGGGCATACCGCTGCGGACGGCGGCTCGGCGGTGCCCGGACGCGGTGTTCTTGCCATCCGACCCGCCGACCTACGAGGCGGCTTCCGAGCAGGTCATGGCCGCGCTGCGCCGGTTCCCGGTGGTGGTCGAGGTGCTGGGCTGGGACGAGGCGTTCCTGGGGGCGAACACGGACGATCCCGAAGCATTGGCCGCCGAGGTGCAGCGGACGGTGGAGGAGGCGACGGGGCTCGTCTGCTCGGTGGGCGTCGGTGACAATCGCCTGCGTGCCAAGCTGGCGACGGGGTTCGCCAAGCCAGCGGGGATCTACCGGCTCACGCGCGAGAACTGGATGCGGGTCATGGCCCAGCGGCCGCCGGAGGCGTTGTGGGGGATTGGCCCCAAGACGGCCAAGAAGCTCGCCGCCGCCGGCATCACCAGCGTCCGCCAGCTGGCCGCCACCAACACGGACGAGCTGGCGCGACGCTTCGGTCCCACCACGGGGCCGTGGTATCGAGCGCTGGCGCTGGGCGTCGGTGGCACCGACGTGTCTGCGGACGGGCACGTTGCCCGGTCGCGGAGCCGCGAGACGACGTTCCAGCTGAACATCAGCCGACGTCCCCAACTCGAGCGCCAGCTGGTGGCGCTGGCCGGACGGGTCGCCGGGGACGTCGCCGACGAGGGGCGACCGGCGGCCCGGGTGGGCGTCAAGGTGCGCTTCGCGCCCTTCTTCACCCAGACCCGCAGCGTCACCTTGCCCGCACCCACGAAGGACGCAGACGAGATCACTGCGGCTGCACTAGGCCTGCTCGACAAGTTCGAGCCTGGCCGGCCCGTGCGGCTACTGGGGGTTCGAGTCGAACTCGAGCCCTCGAGCGGGTCGATCGAATCGGAGATGCTCGCCTCCCGCACGAGAACGGTCGATCGGTAGCGCTGCGTGACAAGCGCCGATGAGTCTGCGAACCGCGCTCCGTCACAACGGGCATCAAAGTGGTGCGGCGAGAGCCGACGACGACCTGAACGAGGAGGACGAGGGAGTGAACACACCGCCCATCGTTTCGCCCGAGGAGTGGCAGATCGCCTGGGAGAACATGCTGGTCAAGGAGAAGGAGCTGACCCGCGCCCGCGACGCCCTGGCCGCCGAGCGCCGGCGCATGCCCTGGATGGCAGTCGAGAAGGACTACCGCTTCGAGGGCCCGGACGGCCCGGCGAGCCTGCTCGACCTGTTCGAGGGCCGGCGCCAGCTGATCGTTTACCGCGCCTTCTACGCCCCGGATGTCACCACGTACCCCCAGGGGGGCGGTGCGTATCCGGAGCGGGCCTGCGTGGGCTGCTCCTTTGGCGCAGACCAGGTTGCGCACCCTGCCCACCTGAACGCCCGGGACACGACGCTCGCGTTCGTCTCACGCGCCCCCCAGGCCGAGATCCAAGGCCTGAAGGAGCGAATGGGCTGGCAGAGGATCCCGTGGTACACGATCACCGACGACTTCGACGCCGACTTCGGGGTGGATGAGTGGCACGGCACGAATGCCTTCATCCGTGAGGGCGAGAAGGTGTTCCGCACCTACCTCATCAACAGCCGCGGCGACGAGGCGATGGGCAGCACCTGGGCGTACCTCGACATCACCGCCCTCGGGCGACAGGAGGAGTGGGAGGACTCGCCGGAGGGCTACCCGCAGACCCCGCCGTACGGGTGGTGGAACTACCACGACGCCTACAGCAAGGAAGCGTGAACGTCGCGCCGTACGTGTCAGCCATCACGTCCTCCCATCCGGCGAGTCCCGGCCGGACTCTCGGGGATCCGGGACATCGATCAGGTCGCGGCCGGCGGCGCGCATGTGCCTCATCCGTTCGTCTCGTCGATCGCGATCGGCACGGGCTTGAGCGCTGTGTCTCCGGCGGTCTCGAGCATGGGCCTGTCCTCTTCCGCCGTCCGGGTCCGCCGCGGGAAGGCGACCCCAGCGGTAACGGCCCCCAGCGCGGCCGCGATGCAGATCACGACGAACGCGGCCCGGAAGCCGTCCAGCCCGGCTCGGGAGACGAGGACGGTCGACACCGCGGCGACGCCCGCGGCGCCGCCGATCTCGCGCATGGTCTCTACCAGACCCGACGCAAGCCCCGACGTCGATTCCGAGACGCCTGAGAGCGCCCCGATCTGGACCGAGGGCGCGCACAGTCCGATCGCCACGCCGGCGAGCACGAACGCCGGGAGCAGATCGGTGAGGTAGTTCGCGTCGGCGGGCACCCGTGCAAGCCAGAGCATGCCGATCGCCAGCAGTGACAGCCCGGTGACGAGTAGCTTCCGGACGCCGACAACGGTAACCAGCCGCGCGCCGGCGACCGCTGACCCAGCGAAGGCGGTGAGTGACGTTGCCAGCCAGGCGACCCCAGTCTTCGTCGGTGAGTACCCCAAGGCCTGTTGCATCAGCAGCGTGGCCAGGAAGATGAACGAGAAGAACGCGCTGAACGTCAAGAACGCCGAGAGGTTGGCGGCGACGAGCGTGCGGTGCCCCAACGCGGCGGCGGGGACGAGTGGGTCACGCGAACGCGCCTCGATGCGCACGAACGACGCCAGCAGCAGGGCGGCCGCCGCGAACAATAGGAGCGTCGAGATCGCCGTCCAGCCGTCCTCTGCGCCCCGGTTCAGGCCGTAGACGAGCAGCAACAGTCCACCGGTGACGGTGGTCGCACCGGCGATGTCGAAGTTCCTTCGTCGGCGCTCCGCCGGGTCGGCGACGAGGAAGGCCGCCGCAAGGCCGATGAGGGCGATACCGACCGGGATGTTGATGAAGAAGACCCAGCGCCACCCGGGCCCGTCGGTGAGCAGGCCGCTGGCGATCACGCCGACCGAGGCCGACGTGCCACCGACAGCACCGAAGATCCCGAGGGCTCGGTTCCGCTCTGGCCCCTCGACGAAGTTGACCGCAAGAATCGACAGGGCCGCCGGCGCCACCAGGGCCGCGCCGAACCCCTGGAACCCCCGCGCGGCGATGAGCACGCCCGACGACTGGGCGATGCCGGCGACGAGCGAAGCCCCGGAGAACACGGTCAGCCCGGTGAGGAACATGCGTCGCCTGCCCAGCAGGTCGGCCATCCTTCCGCCAAGCAGGAGGAACCCTCCGAGCAACAGGCCGTAGGCGATCACCACCCACTGCAGGGTGCTCTGACCGACGTCGAGGTCACGCTGGATCGAGGGCAGGGCCACGTTCACGATCGCGACGTCGAGCACGACGATGAACTGCGCGGCGGATGCCAACGCCAGGACCACGGCCTTGTTGCGGGGAGGGGTTGTCGTGGAGTCCATGTGACTTAGACCGCGCCCGACGCGGAAAACCGTCGCGACCGACAAGGGTGCGACAACAGTCACAATCCGGTTGGGAGCGGCTCAGGGCAGCGCACTCAGGGTGCCGGCCATGGGGCTCGACCGATGTCGGGGATCGTCGGGGCCCCACCATCGCTGGTCCCCGTCCCGCCCACGACGTGGGCGTTGTCCGCCCGCTTCACGTAGGGGAAGGCGACGGCGATGGCGACGGTGTCGGGGAGAGGGGTGTTACCTGGCGGGCCGCCTCGGCGAGGATGTGGCTGGCACGCCGCACCCAGCCGACGATCGACGCCACTGCGACGATCACGCCGACGACCGTCGCCAGCCAGAGTGGAACGTCAGGGATCGCACCGAGCGCGAGGGCTGCCGCGGCACCGCCGACAACCCCGTTGACCACGGCGACTGCGGTCGAGAACGCGAAGGCCGGGCTCCGGCGGTCGGGCGAAACGCCCATGTTCACGAAGACCCCGGCGGCGTCGTCGTGCCCGGAGAGGAGGAACAGGTCGGCGCGCTCGCCGGCCAGCTCCTTGTAGTACCCCCGGATGCGGTTGATCGCCATCCCGTAGCGCAGGTCTTCAGCGCCGCATTCGACCAACCGCACGTACGTGGCGCACCCCAGGACGTAGATGGTGGGCAGCACGGTGAGGGCGAACACGTTGAAGACCGCGCCGACGCCATCGGCGACCTGGCTGATGAAGCCCAGTGCCACGAGCACGCTGGACACCGAGTACATGTAGACCGACGCCCGTGCCGACGTCTCGCTCATCGTCTGTGATCTTGCGCCCTGGAGCGTGAAGTGCTCGGTCGAGAGGGCCGTGAGCAACTGCACGGGGTCGGGGGCTCCCATAGCCGCGGATCATAGGCATCGCGGTTCCGGGGGCCGTGGGCGCCGCGGCCCAGTGGCCGGAGTTGTCAGGTCCGCGCCTGCACCTGCGCCTCGATCAGTTTGCAGTCGTGACCGGATGCGACGAGGGCCACCGCCGGCCCTGCCGGC
>Ga0081538_10000663_pt1 | contig 38027 bp, 35 predicted proteins | sample TabmetS5T2R1_FD_71022 | JGI IMG/M metagenome (GOLD analysis project Ga0081538, IMG submission 71022) | Tabebuia heterophylla rhizosphere microbial communities from the University of Puerto Rico - S5T2R1 | ecosystem: Host-associated > Plants > Roots > Rhizosphere ...
AACTTCAATGCGTAAGACGCCTGGGGCGTAGAGTGGTCATCACCTTTTTTCCTTTCCTGCAGATGAGCTCCCTAACCCAGTTCCAGACCAGCGAGGCAGTCGCTAGAAGTGCCCCGCAAAGGCATGGAGGCGTTCGATAGCCTGGCAAATGCCCAGGACAATGGCCTCCTCCATGTGTGACCAGATGGGGAGGCTCAGGCTACGAGCCACGAGCAAATTCGTCTGAGGCAGCTTCGCCGCTGGCGGTGCAAACTGACGATAAGCCGTCTGCCGATGCACAGGTGGGTCGTAATACTTGCGCGTATCGATGTTCTCAGCTGCGAGGGCTGCAGCCAGTTGATCGCGGCTCAGGCTATAGGCCTCGGCATCGACGGTGATAGAAAAGTCCTTGTAGGAGCTGCGGTTGCCAGAGCGTATCTGTTGGAAGCCGATGCCGGGGAGGGTTCCTAAGCGCTCTATGTAGTGGTGTTAGAGCACCAATACAGCTCCTTCCGCAGCACCAAGGCACTCGAAATCGAGACCCTGCTGAGCAGTCTGGTCCTGGCACAGGGCGACAATGTGATCGATGTCAGTGTCTGAATGACTCGGATCGTGATGGAAGAGTACCAAACGTTTGACCTGCGCCTGCTGCGCAATCTGCAGGGCATCGAGGTAGGTGGAATGACCCCAACCCAGGCGATGCGGAGCGTATTCCTCCGGCGTGTACTGGGCATCCTGGATGAGGAGATCCGCGTCGCGTACCAGAGACGTGTGGTGGGAAGGTTTCACCAGGTGCCGAGACACCGCAGCTTCACCAAAGGGTTCGTTGTCGGTGGTGTACGCCAGCACTTTCCCATTGGCGGTGAGACGGTAGCCCAGCGTACAGCCAGGATGATTCAGCACCCCGGCTTCGACAGTCACACCGTTGGGCAGTTCCACCACACTCCGTTCCCCAAGCTTCACAAACTCAATCTTCGCCGCCATGGCATGCATAGGGATAGGAAAATACGGGCTCCGCATCTGGCCCGTGACAATTTTTTCCAGGGTCAGATGTCCATGTTCGGGACCCAGGATGGTTAGCTCTGTGCCAGCAATATAGGCGGGGGCAAAAAAGGGAATTCCTTGAATATGATCCCAATGCGCATGGCTCAAGAATAAGTGCGCGTGTACCGGGCCCGGTTGCGCCAGCAACGCCTGACCCAAAGCACGAATGCCGGTGCCGGCGTCGAAAATGATGAGCGTATCATCATCAAGGCGCACTTCAACACAGGAAGTATTACCACCGTAGCGCATGGTGGTGGGTCCTGGCGCGGCTATGGACCCGCGTGTTCCCCAGAACCTGACCTGCATGCTCTCTCCCCTCGCACCTTTCCCGCCAGCGCCTCAGCTTAGGGGCCATCGGAAGCCCCTGGCTACTGGCCACTGGCTGCGAGTCCACAACCCGCCGTGCACTGCCGCCGTATGAGGCGATGATAGAGTTGTACATTCCGCTCAACCACGCGCGGCCAGGCATAAGTCTGGGCGCGTTGGACACCAGCGTGCCCCCACATGTCGCGTAACGTCGGAGATGCTAACACACGATTAATTGCCCTGGCAAAGGCCTGCCAATCACCAACGGGCGCTAGCAAACCCGTGCGTTCGTGCACAACAGTCGAGGCGAGCCCTCCTACCTGTGAGGCAACTACGGGGGTACCGCAGGCCATGGCTTCGAGCGCCACCATCCCAAACGACTCGTAATGTGAGGGCAGGACAAACACGTCCGCTGCCGTATAATATTGTACCAATGTTTCCTGCGGTTGCGCCTTGATAAAAGCAAGGTGCGGCGTCAGGTCCAGGTGTACTGCCAGTATCCGTAACCGTTCCACCTCTGCCGCTTCGTGTGGATCGCCCTCATCAAGTCCCCCACCCACAATGAGCACCTGAAGTGTCGGGTATTGCTGACGCACCAGGTGCACAGCGCGTAAGAGGGTGTCAAGGCCCTTTAAGGGCTGTAAGCGCCCGACGAAGAGTACCAGGGGTGCCGCCTCAGGCAGGGCCAGGGCACGTCGCGCCTGCTGCCGGTTCTGGGGACAAAACTGCAGCGTATCCACCCCGCAGGGAATAATCTGCACACGGGCTGGATCGACCCCGTACTCCTGTACCATGTGCTGTTTGCTAGCTGGACTCTCGGCGACGAGCGCGTCACTGTGTTTGAGGATCTCGTATTCGACCTGCAGACGCCGAGGCGGCTCCTGCTCCCAGACTTGTTGGGCGGCAGCGTTCTTTGGATAGCCCAGGGTATGGGACATATGCACCATAGGGAGAGACCATAACTGACGCAGTTGAAGCGCTGCCCAGCCAGAGAGCCAGTAATGACTGTGCAAGAGATCATAGTGCACACCCTGGCTGGTGGCAAAGGCTAGAACACCTTCGACAAATTCCGGCAAGTGGTCCCATACCCGGTGCTTGGCGTACGGTGCTGCCGGGCCGGCATGCAGGTGAATGACCCGTGCTCGCGGCCCAAAGTGTACCACAGTGGGCTCCCAGGGGTCCTGGCGGCGGGTATAGACATCAACCGCAATACCTTGCTGGCCCAGGAGGCGACTGAGTTCCCGGACATAGACGTTCATGCCACCCGTCTCACGTCCTCCCAAAGGCGCCAGCGGACAGCTATGCACGCTGAACATGGCGACCCGGCGCAGCGACAGGCTGGTGCGAGGTGCGCCACTCATAGACACGACCCCTGCACCGGGCAGGCAGTGCGGGCCAGCAATTGGTAGAGCGGCTGATCCGTCGCGCCAAAACGATATTTGTAGGACTCATTGCCACGCAGGAAGTCAAAAGCCGTGAAGCCCCGCATAATGGCCATACGGATGCGTTCAGCGAAGAGCACAATCCCGGCGCTGAGCTCGGCATAGGCAGGATGGTACCCGGAATTATAGGCTGCGTACGTTGACCCATACGCAAAACAGCACAGGGTGGCAATAGGCTCCCCGTCGGCATAGAGGAAGGCCAGTTCTAACCAGCCCTGCGGCCACAACTGCCAGGCCATATCGCGGAAAAAGGCTTCTTTCTCAGGGGTCATAAACCCTTGCTTGGCATCCTGCTGACTCATGCGATGCAAGGCCACAAACGTCTGGATATCTTCGTCAAGCTGGGCGGCATCGCTGGTGACGCGATGCTCGAGGCGCGCCGCAGCCTCAGCGCGGCGCAGTTTCCGACGCAGTTCATGACGGTCTTTGCCACGTAACATGGCCAGATACGCGTCCCACTCTGGCGGCAACACCACCGTTGGGCACGTCTCGACCTGCTCGACCTCGACTGTGAGCCCATTGTGCAGAAGGTAATCCTGGAACACGGCGGGTGTGGATGAATGCTGGGAGAGATTCTGCAAGCAGACTTCCATCTCGTCGCCACCATTGCCTACCAGATACTCCACCACGGCGCTCCCCACCTCACGTTGCCGGGCTGGGACCATCAAGACGTCAAGATAGTCGCACAACTCCAGGTCACCGAGCAGTTCGAGACGGGAGGTGCCATCTATCCCAGAGCTGCTCATCAAGGGGGCCAACCCCTGCAGCGTCCCATCACTGGCGCGTACAGTCAGCATATGTAATTGCCGGGTAGCGCCAAAGTGACGCCACCACGTTTCCTGCCACTGTGGGGTAAAAAAGACACTCTGAAACGGCAACTGCGACAACAACTGGCACCACTCGGCACGTAAGTCCTGAAAAGCTGAGACAGCCGTGAAAACCTCAACACGCATGGTGAGCCCTCGTCCACGAAAGCCAAGAACGACTACAGGAGGCCACGTCTGCCAGTATGCTGCCAGCACATCTCTTAGGCAGGGAGCAGATCAACCCCTGCAGAGGCATTGAGCTGCGGCCGGTAGGCATACCGGGCGAACCCAAGAATGTTCCGATATGTCACACGTTGAAATTCTCTGAAACCAGCCTTCTGCACACCCCGAATCGACGCCCTGTTGTCACTGAGGACAAAAATCAGGGCCCGTCGTAAGCCTTGCTGGCGACCAAAGTCCAAAATCTGTTGCAGGAGCGCCGGATAGAGATTCTGGCCGCGATACTCCGCAAAGGTAAAGGCATCATAGAGATACACTTCGTCCCCACGCGGGTTCATGACGCAACGAATTTCCCCGATTTCGACGGGCTCCTGGGTCACCCAGCAATAGGAAAGGATTTTGTCGGCCTGCTGGGCCGTCCAAAACTGCTCACCACGGGCAAAGCGTGCTGGAAATAAATGGCGGTCAGGGATGTGACTGGTGTGGCGCTGCACGGCCCACGCGGCGGCATCAAGCATGCGATACTCCACCGCCAACCGCGCTGCACAGGCGGGCGCTGCCGCTCCCTTCAGATCGACTTCAAACAGGCACAAGGTCTTTTCGGCGAGCAACCACCCCATTCTCAGTCTCTTCTTTAGACGTTAAAGCGACAGCTCGTTCTTGGGGTCCTCGAGCACGTAGTGCAACTGCTCTTTTGCCTTGGCCAATAGGGCCTCAATGTGCTCAAGTTTCACGTTGCATAGGGCGATCTGACGCACCAGACGTTCCTCAGATCCGCTCTCTGGCTGGAGGCGTGCCGCCAGTTGCTCCTGCTGTGTGTAGGGCTCAGGGGCCTGGGGTTCTGTATCCATAGCTCAAGGCGTATCCTGACACGCAACCATGTTTACCACTTCCCTGTCGCCCACATCATACAGACCCAACCAGCATAGAACACGAGGGCCGCCGCCGCACTCCAGTAGAGCAACACTCCCATACCTGCAGTACCAGCGAAGAGCAGCAACACCCACCAGATCAGCACCAATCCAATCATTTGCAGGATGCGGCCACACCAGTAGATGACCCAACGGACACCAACTGGGCGCTGCAGGATAGGGCTTCTTCCTACGCGTTCTTCACTCATCGTCTACAACTCACCTGGGAGGCGGACTTTCATCATATGCGGCTACGCCAGCAAAAGCAAGCGTAAAGATATATCACACCGAGTTCTCTCCCTCTGAGAGAGGGCGCATAGCACCCTCCGATTATGCCCTAGGCCACACGCACATTCTCGACGCCTAACAGCTCTTCCAAGCCGGCCAGGAGCGCCAGGGATGGAGCCACATTGAGGTGTTCAGCTGCCCGCAGCAGCACCCGCTCACCATCGGGAAACTGCAACGCCAGCACCACATGGCAGGGACCGGGCGTATTACCCAAGAGGTCGCGCACGTGCAGGAGCGTGGTATGGTCGTGCTGGGGCGACACACTTAATGTCAGGCGCCGAAATTCTCCGAGGGCGAGCGCGTCCTTGAGCAGCAGCACACGCTGGGCAATGACGCGGGGCTCACCCCCCTCACCTTCAATCTTGGCCTTCCCCCACACGATGACTGGCTCTTCACTCTCACAGGCGGCGACGCTCTGACGATAGGTTTCGGGAAACACGATGACTTCCAGACTCCCGTAGAGGTCTTCCAGAGTCACAAAGGCCATACGATCACCGTTTTTGGTGAGCTGGACCCGCCGCTGGGTGATCAGGCCTCCAATCGTCACCATCTGCTCCCCCTGGAAGTCGACCAGGCTCTGGCTCGTCGCCGTGACCAGGCGCCGCATCTGTTGCTGCACGGCCATGAGCGGATGACTACTGATGTAAAAGCCCAGGGCCTCTTTCTCGTAGGCCAGCTGTTCGCTGTCACTCCAGGGCACCACGGGTTCCAGACTTGGCGTATCAATGCTGGGGCCGGCAGCGCTGTTCCCAAACAGGCTGAACTGACCCTGCTGTCGGTCTTCCTGCTGCCGCTGCGCCCAGTCCAGCACGCGCCCCATGTTCCCCAGCATCTGGGCGCGTAGCAATCCCAGGGAGTCAAGGGCACCACCTTTCATGAGGCTCTCCAGGGCTTTTTTATTGACGTGACGTGTATCGAGGCGTTCACATAAATCGAAGAAGGACCGAAACGGTCCGTGCTCCTGGCGCTCCTGTATGAGGGCGGTGATGGCTTGCTCGCCCACCCCTTTGATGGCGCCCAGGCCAAAGCGGATGCTGTCGCCAGTGACGGTAAAACCGTATGAGCCCTCGTTAATGTCCGGTGGCAGTACGGCAATGCCCAGGTCACGGCAGTCGCCAATGTAGCGCATCACCTTGTCAGTATTGTCCATGTCACTGGTGATCAGGGCGGCCATGAACTCCCGCGGAAAGTGCGCTTTCAGATAGGCCGTGCGGTAGGCAATGAGGGCATACGCCACACTGTGACTGCGATTGAAGCCATACCCGGCGAAGTAGGCAATCAAGTCGAAAATCTTGGCCGCTGGCTCTTCTGGATAGCCGTTATGCACGGCGCCGCGCACAAAATGCTCACGTTGCTCCGCCATGACTTCGGGTTTTTTCTTGCCCATAGCGCGGCGCAGGAGGTCGGCGCCGCCGAGAGTAAAACCGGCCAGCGCCGTAGCAATCTGCATCACCTGTTCCTGAAACACAATGACCCCGTAGGTGGAGCGCAAAATGGGTTCCAGTTCCGGCAACTCGTAGGTGATAGCGCGCCGCCCATGCCGGCGCTCGATAAAATCGTCGACCATGCCACTGCCCAGTGGCCCAGGACGGTACAAAGCCACGAGGGCCACCAGATCCTCAAACACGTGCGGCTGCAGCTTGCGTAATAACTCCCGCAGGCCTCGGCCTTCGAGCTGAAACACGCCATTGGTGCGCGCCTCTGACAATAAGCGGTAGGTCTCAGCATCGTCCAGCGGGATGTTTTCGATATCCAGCCTAATGCCCTGATTATCGGCGATGAGTTTGAGCGCGTTGTGGATGACGGTGAGGGTGCGCAGACCCAGAAAGTCCATCTTGAGCAGCCCCATGGCTTCGATGTCGTCCATGGCGTACTGCGTCACGACCTCGCCTTTGGCCCCTTTGGACAGTGGTACGATGTGCTGCAGAGGCTCTGGGGAGATCACCACCCCGGCGGCGTGCACTGAGGCGTGGCGTGACAGGCCCTCGAGGCGCCGTGCCGTGTCAATGAGGCGCTCGACACGGGAGTCTTGCGTTTGCAGCTCGCGCAGTCGGGGCTCTTCTGCGATGGCTTCGTCCAGCGAGATATTGAGGCGGTTGGGCACCAGCTTGGCGATACGGTCGACATCGCTGTATGGCATATCGAGGGCGCGACCCACATCACGCAGGACACCCTTCGCCAGCATCGAGCCAAAGGTGATGATCTGCGCTACGTTCTCGGCCCCGTATTTTTCAGTGACATAGCGAATGACCTCGTCGCGCCGGTCCATGCAAAAGTCAATATCGATGTCCGGCATGGTCACGCGTTCAGGATTGAGAAAGCGCTCGAACAGCAGGTTGTATTCGAGGGGATCGATGTCAGTGATCCGCAAGGCATAGGCCACGAGACTGCCGGCGACTGAGCCACGACCTGGGCCAACCGGGATGTCCCGCTCGCGTGCGTAACGGATAAAGTCCCACACGATGAGGAAGTAGCCGGAGTAGCCAGTGGTGCGGATGATCGCCAGTTCCTGCTCCAGACGCTGCCAATACGGTTCCTCCTGGGCCACCGGATGGCGACGCAGGCGCTCCTGCAGACCGGTACGGGTCACCTGCTCCAGATAGGTGTCCAGCGACAGGCCGTCCGGAGTCTGATAGCGCGGCAAGAGCATGCTGTCAAAGGGCAGCTGGATGTTACAACGCTCGGCAATGCGCAGCGTGTTAGCGCACGCTTCCGGAATTTCTGTAAAGACCTGGTACATTTCTTCGGGCGTTTTAAAATAGAATTCCTGGGGACCATAGCGCATGCGCTGGGGGTCGTTGAGGGTTTTCCCGGTGCCGATACACAGCAACACATCGTGCGGGGCCGCATCCTCGCGGCGCAGGTAGTGACAGTCATTCGTCGCCACCACCGGCAGGCCGAAATCACGGCTAAATGCCAGGAGCTGACGGTTCACCTGCGTCTGCCCGTCTACACCGTGGGACATCAGCTCCACGTACAAATTCTCCGGGCCAAAGATCTGGCGGTAGCTGTCGAGCGCCTCAGCCGCTTTCCGCATGTCCTCGCCGAGGATATGCCCATTCACCTCGCCCTTTAGACATCCCGTCAGACCGATTAACCCTGTGGCATGCTGGGCCAGGAGGTCCTTATCGATGCGTGGTCGATAGTAAAAGCCTTCGAGGTGCGCTTTGCTGATCAGGCGCGCCAGGTTCTGATAGCCTTCATAATTGGTGGCTAAGAGCGTCAGGTGGTGCGCCACCGTGCTGATGCCTTGCTTCGAGCGGTCAAAGCGTGTCGTTGGGGAGACATAGGCTTCACAGCCCAGAATGGGATTAATGCCACGGTCCCGGGCAGCTGTATAAAACTTCATGGCGCCGAACATGTTGCCATGATCGGTCATGGCCACCGCCGGCATGTGCAGTTCTTGTGCGCGATCGAGTAACTCATCGATCCGGTTCGCCCCATCCAGCAGACTGAATTCGGTATGCAGGTGCAGGTGCACAAAACTCTGTGGCGTCATGGATACGCGGTCTCCGTTGTGTGGTAGAGCGTTGCCTGCGATGATGATGGTCAGTCGATCTGGTAATTTGGTGCTTCCTGGGTAACGATGACGTCGTGGACGTGGCTTTCGCGCAGTCCAGCACTGGTGATACGGATGAAGCGGGCGCGCTGGCACAGGTCGTCAATGGTGCGGCAGCCGCAATAGCCCATACCCGAGCGCAGCCCGCCGACGAGTTGGTACACAACATCAGCTAACGCCCCTTTGTAGGGGATACGTCCCTCGACCCCTTCAGGGACTAACTTGCTGGTTTGGGTTTCATCGCCTTGAAAATAGCGATCGCCTTTCCCCCCCGCCATGGCGCCAAGCGAGCCCATACCCCGGTAAACTTTATAGCTCCGGCCCTGGTACAGGACACGCTCGCCTGGGCTCTCTTCTGTACCGGCAAAGATGCTGCCAATCATCACTGAGTGCGCGCCGGCTGCCAGAGCCTTGACGATATCGCCCGAGTATTTGATACCGCCGTCAGCGATGATGGGGATGCCGTACTGCTGGGCCACCCGTGTACACTCAGCAATCGCCGTCAACTGTGGCACACCGATGCCAGCGACCATGCGTGTGGTGCAGATCGAGGCTGGTCCCATGCCCACTTTCACCGCATCGGCTCCGGCATTGATGAGATCACGCGTCGCTTCTGCCGTGGCCACGTTGCCACCGATCACCTGCATGTCGCTATGGGCTTTCTTGATCTCTTCGACCGCTGCCAGCACGTAGGAAGAATGGCCGTGCGCCGTATCGACCACGATGACATCGACCCCATAGCGCACCAGCTCGGCAACGCGTTCATGGTGATCAGGGGTGAGGCCGACCGCGGCGCCCACACGCAGGCGCCCTAAGGCATCTTTGCACGCCTGCGGATATTTTTTACGCTTCTCGATGTCCTTGATAGTGATCAGACCTTTTAAGTGAAACGCCTCATCCACCACCAGGAGTTTTTCAATGCGGTGCTGGTGCAGGAGTTTTTGCGCCTCGTCCAGGCTCGTACCCTGCGCCACGGTGACCAGATGGTCCTTGGTCATCAGGGCCGAGATGGGCTGCTGCGTGTTGGTGACAAAACGCAGATCACGATTGGTCAAAATACCCACGAGCTTCGGACCTTCCGTGATCGGAATACCTGAGATCCGGTAGCGCGTCATCATCTCGATCGCTTCATAGACCATCTGGTGCGGCGCCATAGTAATCGGATCGACGATCATGCCGCTCTCAGAGCGTTTGACTTTATCAACTTCGGCGGCTTGCTCGTCGATGCTGAGGTTTTTATGGATGATGCCAATGCCCCCTTCTTGCGCCAGGGCAATGGCGAGGGCGGCCTCGGTTACCGTATCCATGGCCGAGCTCACCAGGGGGATGTTGAGGAGGAGATTAGTGGTCAGCTGGGTCGACACATCGGTATCGCGCGGTAAGACGTCGGAGCGGGCTGGCAAAAGCAAGACATCATCAAACGTTAAACCCTCGGGCAGTGGTCCTTCAAGCATATGCGTCCCCTTATGATGGGAGGAGAGGGATGCCGCATGCATGCAGACATCTTTACCTTAACAGCGCAGAAACTTCTTTTCAATGTCAGCCAGAGCAATATGCAGGAGCACTGGCCGGCCGTGTGGGCAGGTAAACGGCATGGTGGCGCCTGCCAGGTCGTGCAGCAACGCCCGGATCTCGTGGTCATGCAGGTACTGATGGGCCCGCACAGCACCGTGACACGCCATCACGGTCAACAGACGGTGGAACACCCGGGGTAAACCCTCATCGAGGATGTCGTCTGCTGCCGGGGAGCGCAGGATCTCGAGGACATCCATCAAAGCTGCCGCATAGTCGCGTTCCGCCAGCAAGGCAGGGACGCTCGGGAGGCGATACGTCGTCCCCCCAAAGTGTTCAAGAGTAAAGCCCAGGGCTGCGAGACGTGGCTGACACGAGGCGATCCACTCTGGGTCAGTGGCACCGAGATCAAGCGTGGCAGGAAATAAGACCTGCTGTGCCTCGAATGGATCATCATGCACACGCGCCCGCAGGCGCTCATAGAGCACGCGCTCGTGCGCCGCGTGTTGATCGACCAGGAACACGCCATCCGCATATTGCAACACAATGTACGTGTTGTGCAGCTGTCCCAAAGGCATGCCTTCGAGAATCGCGCGCCCGGCTTCTGGGTAACCGGCGTGCAAGTTGAGTGCCTGGGAGAAAGCCGGTGTGGGGCTGTCAGGAGGTGGTACCGCTGCCGGGGGCACAGGCTCAGCGGTCGACGCCTGCCACAGCATCGGGACCGCACGCGCTGACCTGGAGAGGGCGTGTGGCTCAGGCGACTGCAACGCCGCAGGACGCGCCATACCTGGGCCGGCCACGCTGTCCAGCAAGCGCTGCTGGAACAGCCGCCGCAGCCGGTCATAGAGGCGTGCTTCTTGCCGGAAACGCACCTCTAACTTTGCCGGGTGCACATTGACGTCGACCTCGCTAGCCGGCAGGGTCAGGAACAGACACGCCACCGGGTGCCGATCACGCGGCAAGAGCGTGCGATACGCTTCGTACAGAGCACGGCTCAGCACACGATTTTGCACGGCGCGGCCATTGACGAAGAAAAACTGCTGACGGCGCGTGGCACGATGCAAGGTGGCTTTGGCAATATAGCCACACACCTGCAGGTCAGGGGCGGTGTCGGCCACGGGTAGCACCTGATCGTGGAAATCGGCCCCAAAGAGCATCTCCAGACGCTCTCCAAGGTCCGCCGCAGCGGGCGCCTGGAGGTGCAGGCGGCCGTTCAGGTGCAAGGTCATATGCACCGCTGGCGCTGCCAGGGCCAGCGTACTGAAGCAGTGCGCGATATGACCGGCCTCCGTGGAGGGCTGTTTGAGGAATTTGAGGCGCGCTGGGGTATTGTAGAACAGATCGCTGACCCGTATGGATGTCCCAGGCGGCGCGCCACAGGCTGCCACATCCAGCACGGTACCACCGGCCAGGACGACCCGCGTCCCCAGTGGCGCGTGCGCACAGCGCGAGATCAGCTGCAGCCGTGATACGGTCGCAATACTGGGTAAGGCTTCGCCCCGAAAGCCTAGCGTGGTGATATGATCAAGGTCGTCCAGGGCACTGATTTTACTCGTGGCGTGCCGTGTAAAGCAATGCACGGCATCCTCAGCGTCCATGCCAAGGCCATCGTCATCGACCTGGATCAACTCGATGCCGCCCCCCTGTACCATCACCTTCATGCTGTGCGCCTGCGCGTCCAGAGCATTTTCCAGGAGTTCCTTGAGCACCGAAGCCGGGCGTTCGATCACTTCACCTGCTGCAATATGATTGATCACTGCCTCGGGAAGTGTCTGTACCCGACCCATGGCCTCGTTCTCCTAGCCGACTTGCCGGCTGGCGCTGACGTACGCCATTTGCAGTTGGGGGAGCAAGTCCTGCATCATCTGGTCTTCGTCCGGCGTCAGATTCCCTCGGGTTTTCTCACGCAGCACCATGAGGAGATCAATCATGTGTTGGGCTTGCGGCAAATTACGCATATACTGCTGTGAACCGGGAGCAGGCATTTGGCCCAGGAAGACCATGGCATTGGTCACCAGCATGTTCACCAGCATGGTAAAATCGGCTGGCGGCAGGTCACCGCGTGGGCCAGCCCCCGGCTCTGGCCGCTGCCGCTGCGGCTCCGCGGCGCGTGGCGCTTCACGCCTCGGGGGTGGGGGCGGCGGGGGAGGGCTCGCCGCCGGGGGCTCACGTGGCGTGTCTGGGTCACGCCGCGCGCCTTCCCTGGTGAAGAGACGCTTATCTGAGACGGTAAAAGCCTTTTCGGCCTGTTCCTCCTCGTGTCGTTCCGACGCCATGATGTCTATCCTTCTCCTGGACTACTCAGGGGTACTCCGCGTTATCCAGCCACCACCAATGACCGTGTCACCATCGTAGAACACGGCTGCCTGCCCAGGGGTCACGGCAAATTGCGGCTCATGCAGCACGACGTGGGCCCGATCAGGGGCCAGCGGATGGATGTCCGCCGCTACCGGCTGATGCCGGTAGCGAATCTGCACGGTGGTGGGCACTGTCTGGGCCGGCGGTGGGCACATCCAGTTGATACGCTCGACGCTAAATGTCGCACAGAGGGCGGCGTGCCGCGGCCCTACCACCACCGTGTTGTGCACGAGATCGAGGCGTGTCACATACAACGGCTCGGCTGCCGCGACGCCGAGACCGCGTCGCTGCCCCACGGTATAAAAAGGTAAGCCATGGTGCGTACCGACGGTTGCACCGGCGGTATCGACCATGCGTCCTGGCTGCGCCGCTGCCGGGGTCAAACGAGGGCGGACGAAGGAGCGGTAATCACCGTCAGGAATAAAACAGATCTCCTGGCTCTCGGGCTTCTCAGCCACCTTGAGCCCCAGCCGTACGGCGATCTGACGCACCTCCTCCTTGCCATACTCCCCAAGCGGCAAGAGCGTGTGCCGCAGTTGCTCCTGAGACAGATCAAAGAGAAAGTAGGATTGATCTTTCCTCGCATCGCGTCCCCGTCGAATGTAGTACCGCCCCACCTCGCCCTGGCGCACTGCTGCGTAATGTCCCGTCGCCACCCAGCGCGCGCCCAGCTCCTGTGCCCGCTGCAACAGGGCCGTAAATTTGAGATAACGGTTGCACTGCACGCAGGGGTTCGGCGTGGCGCCCTGGCGGTAGGTATCGACAAAGTAGTCGATGACGTGCTGGGCAAACTGCGCCTTGAAATTGACCACATAGAAGGGAATACCGAGGGACGCTGCCACGCGGCGCGCATCGGACACATCGTCCAGCGTACAACAGGTCTTGTGGTGGGCTGTGACCGTCTCTGGCCCGTCCCAGAGCTTCATGGTGACACCAATCACCTCATAGCCCTGCTCGTGCAACAGCGCCGCGCTGACTGAGCTATCCACACCACCACTCATGGCGACCACCACACGCTCAGCCACGTTGTCTTGCCTCCAGGTCCTCAGCGTCTCCCTGGCCCTCGCTGCCGTCGAGCACCGGGGGCGTTGGGAAGGCCGCATAGAGCGATAGCTGTGTATTACCGTAGCGTCGACTCTTCCACAGAGGACGCTCGCACACCATTTGGGGTATCGCACGGCGCGCCATATGCTGCCAGACAAGGACACCATGGGCTGCCAGTAGATGGCGCTCGGCCAAGGCTGCAAGGGTTACCTCTGCCAGATCAGAAGCGTAGGGGGGATCGAGAAACAGTATATCCGCTTGCAAAGAAGCCGGCAGTTGCTGCAGCGCTTGCGGTAATGGAGCAGCCACGATTGTCGCCCGCCCCACCATGTCACAGCGACGAATATTCGCCTGTAAAATCATCAGGGCACGGCGGTCGTGCTCAATAAAGTAGACTTGCCTGGCACCGTGACTGAGCGCCTCAAGGCCCACACTCCCGGTACCAGCGAAAAGGTCTATGAAGATAGCATCCTGGACCAGCTCGCGCAACATATTAAACAGCGCTTGCCGCACCCGCCCGCTCGTGGGGCGGACCGCACGTCCTGCCACGGTGCGCAGCGGACGCCGGTTGGCGTTGCCACCACCGATACGCATAGCGTTCCACCATGTCCTTTACACACCACCTCCCGCCAGCAGGCGCACGGCGTCTTTGGCGAAGTAGGTGATAATGATATCCGCCCCAGCGCGTTTGATACTGGTCAACGCTTCCAGCATAGCACGCTCTTCGTCGAGCCAACCCAGACGCGCCGCCGCTTTGATCATGGCGTACTCGCCGCTGACGTTATACGCCGCTAGGGGCAGGTCCGTGATCTGCCGCACGCGGGCGATAACGTCGAGGTACGGCAGCGCCGGTTTGACCATGACGATGTCCGCGCCCTCCTCAATGTCGAGCTGGGTTTCGCGTACCGCCTCACGGGCATTGGCCGGATCCATCTGATACGAGCGGCGGTCGCCGAACTGTGGAGCAGACTGCACGGCCTCACGGAAGGGGCCGTAGAAGCTGGAGGCATACTTGGAAGCATACGCCATGATGGGAGTAGTATGATAGCCTTTGTCATCCAGGAACGCGCGGATGGCTCCAACGCGTCCGTCCATCATGTCAGACGGTGCGACCATATCCGCGCCAGCCTCGACGTGTGACAGGGCTGTACGTTGGAGCAGCTCCAGGGTCAGATCGTTGACAATGTGCTCCCCTTGCACGACACCACAATGGCCGTGGTCGGTATACTCGCACAGGCACACATCGGTAATCACAATCAGAGTGGGCACCGCCTGCTTGAGGGCGCGCACGGCCTGTTGCACGGCGCCTGTCGGGCTATAGGCTTCCTGCCCCAGAGGATCTTTGACCTCTGGCAAGCCAAACAGCAGTACCGCTGGAATCCCATGGTCTACTACACTCTTGGCTTCCTCCACGGTCTGATCCACCGAGAGATGGTACTGCCCTGGCATCGAGGAGATCTCCTGGCGTATGTCATGCCCTGGGACCACAAACAAGGGCAAAATAAATTCGCTTGGTGCCAGGCGCGTTTCCTGTACCAAGCGGCGCAAGGCCGTACTCTCGCGGAGTCGTCGGGCGCGATACGTGGGAAAACGCATTAGTCTTTCTCCTCTCTCCCGTCTCCCGCTGGGAGAGGGTATAAGTCGTCTTGTAGGGTTTCCAGAATAGCGCTAGCCCCACTGGCACGCATCTGTGCTGCCAGGCGCTCGCCGAGCTGGGCTGGCTCCTGCACGGGACCGTGCAGCTCCTGGCGCAGGAGCTGCGAGCCGTCGGGGGTACTGACGAGCCCCTGCAGATGCAGTGCGGCGCCCTGACACTGCGCCAGAGCCGCAATAGGCACCGTACATCCCCCGCCCAGATGCCAGAGGAAGGCGCGTTCAGCGGCCACCGCCCTGGCCGTGGCTAGATCATGCAGCGGTTGTAAGAGGTCATCGATCCAATGGCCAGCCAGCGTCTCGACCCCCAGTGCCCCCTGTCCGGCGGCTGGCAGCATGACCTCGACTGGTAGGAACTCGGTAATCTCCGCTTGCAATCCCAAACGGTACATACCAGCCGCGGCGACGACTACGCCATCAACCTCCCCCTGGCGCATTTTGCGCAGGCGCGTGTCCACATTGCCACGGATGTCCTGCACCTGCACCTGCCGATGTAGCACGAGTAGCTGCGCCCGGCGGCGCAAGCTGCTCGTGCCAATACGCCAGGGACCGGGCGCGTCGGTGAGCCGGCGGCCGTCACGCCCCACAAACACGTCGCGCACATCATCCCGGGGTGGCACTGCACTCAGGTGCAGCCCCGACGGCAGGGTGGTTGGTACGTCCTTCATACTGTGCACGGCGAGATCGATCTCCTGGCGCAACAGCGCCTCTTCAATCTCCTTCACAAACAGCCCCTTACCCCCGATACGCGGCAAGGGATCCTGACGGTTTCTATCCCCCGCAGTGCGAATCACCACGAGCTCTGTCGTGAGTCCCGGGTGCTGCTGCCGCAGGGTCTCCGCAACCCAGCGGGCTTGCCAGAGTGCCATGGGACTGCCGCGGGTGCCTAGACGGACGTGGCCATATATTGACGCCATAGCTATGTATCCAAGTTGAAAAGATGGCGGACCATGTGTACAGCATCGCGCACCTGCCCCTCCTGCGAGGCCCGTTTCAGAGAGACGGTGGGGGCATGCAGGAGTTTGTTCACAATACCACAGGTGAGGGCTTCGAGCACGCGCCGCTGCCGCTCGTCCAGTGGTCCGATCTTGTGCAGAGCTTTATCGAGTTCCTGCAGACGAATGGCCTCAGCGTGCTGCCGCAGGGCGACAATGGTAGGTACCGCGTCACGGACCGCTAACCACTGCTCAAACTGCCGGACTTCCTGCCAGATCAATGTCTCAGCCGCCAAAGCTTCGCGTTGCCGCTCACGGCGATTCTCCTGCACGACGTTTTGGAGATCATCGATGTCGTACAGGAAGACGTTTTCCAGCGTATTGATCATTGGATCAACGTCACGCGGCACGGCGATATCAATAAAAAACATGGGCCGGCTGCGCCGCGCCCGCATCGCCTCACGCACCATCGCTGGATCAATGATGGGGTGTGGGGCACTGGTCGAGCTGATGACAATATCGGTATAGGCCAGATGCTCGGGGAAGGCTTCCCAGGGAATCGCCTTCGCCTGCAGCGCCTGGGCTAGATGGATAGCGCGCTCTGACGTGCGGTTGGCAATAAACATCCTGGCGATCCCCTGATTGCACAGATGGCGCGCCGCCAGCTCGGCGGTGTCTCCAGCCCCCAAGACCATGACGGTGCGCTGCTGGAGGCTTTCAAAGATCTTTTTGGCGAGTTCCACCGCCGCATAACTCACCGACACTGCGTGATCGCTAATGCCCGTCTCCGTGCGGACCGTCTTCGCCACACTCAAGGCGCGCTCAAAGAGTTGCGCCAAGATACTGCCGGTGCGGCCGGCCGCCTGGGCCGCCAGATACGCGGCCTTGACCTGCCCGAGAATCTGTGGTTCCCCGAGCACCAGGGAGTCCAGACTCGCGGCCACGCGAAACAGATGGCGTACGGCCTCAAGATCGCTTAACTGATAGAGATGAGACGTAAACTGTGGCGACGGGACAGCGTGGCACGCCGCCATAAAGGCCACGCAACTGGCCACGCTGGCATCGATATCGCGCGTCTGCATATACATTTCGACGCGATTACAGGTCGAGAGGATGACCAGCTCTTGCACCTCTGGCGGGCGAAAATGCGCCAGGGCCTGCGCCAGGGTCGCGTCAGAAAAAGCCAGGCGCTCCCGCACCGCTACTGGGGCCGTCGTATGGTTCAACCCAACCACAACAATCGCCATGCGCGTCTGCTCCATCGCCCCAGGGGCACTCACAGAGTATGCACAAAATACGACGCCAGAACGACAATAAACCCGCCCACCGTCGCCCGGGCGGCCTTAATACCTTGCCAGCCCAACGTCCGCCGTCCTCCCAGCAATAGAGCATACATGAACCACGCCAGGAGGAGCGGGAGTGAGGTCAGATTCCATTGCAGATACGACCCGTACGTGTATTTGGCCCACACCGAACCCGTGACGATGCCCTGTGTTAAGAAAGGGAAACCCAGCAGCAGCGCCTTGGCGTTCAGCTCATCGAGTAGTGTCAGTGACGGTAAATAATGATACCAGGCCCCGGGACGCTTCGACTTCAGCTGGCGTTCCTGAATGAGATACATGACCCCAGCACAAAACATCAGGGTAAGAGCCGCATAGCCGAGCAATGCAAGGACAATATGTAAGCCGAGCCACACATGCTGCACCGCCAGCGGCAAGCGGACCGGCGTGGTCACCGGTACTCCGGCAGACGCGGCGGCGAGGAAAGCGAGCGGCACAATAAAGGACCCCAGCGCTTCGATACGGTAGCGCCATACCGCGGCGAGATATACCGCAATGATGGCCCAGGAGAGCAACCCCAGTGACGTGGCTACTTCCCCCCACAACGGCAACGTCCGGATGTAGAGATTATAGCTGAGGATGAACGTTTGCAGACCAAACCCTCCCCCCAGCAGAGCATGGGCCAGGTGAAAGATCCAGCGCTGCCGCAGCCCCATATAGAGCCAGAAGAGCAAGGAAGCCAGGAGATATGCGAACAGTATGACGTGGAAGAGCACATTATACATGCCGGAGATATGTGAGGCTCCTCTGAGCCCTTGCGGTGTCCCAGGTCGATGCGGCACCAGGGCCTGTACGGGAGGACGGCAGCCATCCCCTGGCACGTACCATCCATTGCGTCATACAATACATACGCATTTCCCCTGGCACCCAGATATATTGATGCTACAATCATTCGCACAACCACTAGGCTTTGTCAAGCGCGGTTCAGGGTCATGCAGTTTTCGGTGGTGTGCTCCATTCCCCCCTTTGGCAAAGGGGGGCGAGGGGGGATTTTCCAGCCCTGGGCGTCCCGACAGCCCCCTTTACGAAAGGGGGAGAGGAAGGAGAACTGCATAGCCCTGAGCGTGGTTAGCTCCATCCCTCTAGGTGCTTGCCGTTAGCAGTGTAGCGCTCCAGCGGCAAGTGGAGGTGGTTTCACAGGGCCGTCTTGAGGTATAATCTTGACAGTGCCAGCGGTGTGCATGCACGCAGAAACTCTAGAAAATTCAGCATATTACAGGCTTTATTGATGCTTGACACCCCCTGCCAAGTGTGCTAGGGTTAGCGGTACGGGCGTCAAAAGCTATAGAGTTTGCTCACCACCATCAAGGAGAAGGTTTCTTGACTATGGAGAACTTCCCGCAGGAAGAGAGGAAGGGGTTTGTCCGCGACACGATGCGCAAACTCTCCATCCATATGCCACGCTCAGAAGCCTCATTCCAGAGCAAACTCGCCCAGTACGAGATAGAAATCAAAGACTTACAAGAGAGAATCAGGGTCGTTGAGCACGATTCCGAGAGTTTGGTACGACACCTGGAGAAAACCATTAGCCACTATGAGGCGCTGAAACGGAAGTACCATCAGTCGCTGGAGCAGCTCACGCAGGGGAAAAAACAGAACGAGAAGCTCGTAGGCGCTCTGCAAGAGGCGAAGGAGCAGATCAACGCTCTCAAGAAAGAAGTTGAAAAGCTCTGCATGCCCCCTAATAGCTATGGGGTCTTTCGCCAGCGTAACGCTGATGGTACGCTGGACATTGACATTGACGGGCGGCATTTGAAAGTCAATGTTCATCCCCGCCTTGAGAACGCTACCTTTGAAGAAGGTCAGCTGCTGGTACTGAATGAGTCACTGAATGTGATTGATGTCAGTACCTATGAGTCCCGCGGTGAGGTCGTACGTTTGAAAGATCGCCTGGATGAGCGGCGTGTCCTCGTCATGGGGCGTGCCGACGAAGAACGGGTGGTCACGCTCTCGGATCACGCCCGGCTCTTGGATTTAGATATTGGGGACAACCTGTTGCTCGAGGCGCGGTCGAACTATGTGCTGGAGAAACTCCCCAAATCGAAGGTGGAGGAGGTTGTTCTGGAAGAAGTGCCCAATGTTACCTATGAGGATATTGGTGGTTTGGACACCCAGATTCAAGACCTCCGGGATGGTATTGAACTCCCGTATCTCTATCCCGACGAATTCCGCGAACACCGTCTACGCCCACCGAAAGGCGTGCTCTTGTATGGCCCGCCGGGGTGTGGGAAGACCCTGATTGCCAAGGCGGTGGCCAATAGTCTAGCGCACAGTTTAGCGGCGCGTAAGGGCATCGAGGCGCAGAGTTATTTCCTCAATATCAAAGGGCCTGAACTCCTGAATAAGTACGTGGGCGAGACTGAGTCAAAAATCCGTGAGGTGTTTAAGAAGGCACGGGAAAAGGCGACGGACACGACGCCAGTGATCGTCTTTTTTGATGAGATGGATTCTCTGTTTCGGGTGCGCGGCTCGGGGATCTCGTCGGATGTCGAGATCACCGTGGTCGCCCAATTCCTCTCAGAGCTGGATGGCCTGGAGTCGCTTGAGAACGTCATTGTTATTGGTGCGAGTAATCGCCAGGATCTGATCGATCCAGCGGTGCTGCGCCCGGGACGTTTAGACCTCAAGATCAAAGTTGAGCGGCCCGACAAGCAGGCCGCCAGAGATATCTTCTCAAAGTATCTGCTCGCAGAGCTGCCCTTACACGATGAGGAGTTGCAGCGTCACAGGCATGACCGTGAGGCCACGGTGGCGTGGCTCATTGACCAGACCTGTGAGCACATGTACAGCACGCGGGACGAGAATAAGTTTCTCGAAGTGACCTACGCCAAGGGTGACCGGGAGACCTTTTACTTCAAGGATTTTGCAAGCGGGGCAATGATCGAAAACATTGTCGCGCGGGCCAAAAAGTCGGCGTTGAAACGCTATCTGGCCATCCGCGAGAAAGGCCTGAAGTTGGAAGATCTCCTCAATGCTGTGCAGGAGGAGTTCAAGGAGAACGAGGATCTCCCGAACACCACGAACCCTGATGATTGGGCGCGAATTTCCGGTACAAAAGGGGAAAAGATCATCAACATTCGTACGCTTGTGGGTTCGAAAACCCCGAAGCTACGGCCTATTGAAGATATTACTCCAGGACAGTACCTCTAGGAGGTGGTGTGAGGGCTCTTGTGATGTCCGGTGTTGGTCGCAGCCTATGCGGCAGTGCGGATAATGCACGGCCCTGAGTTTGGAGGTGTCATGGCGCTCCCGAAAATCCTTGGTTCGGAAACGGAATATGGCCTTGTGGTCCAGAATGATCCGGAATTCGATTCCATTGCCACCTCCTTGTTACTGGTGAATAGCTACAACGCTGACCAGTCGCTCAAGCTGTTGTGGGACTACGATCAAGAGGACCCACTGGTCGATGCCAGAGGTTTTGAGCTAGATGACGAGTACGACGTCCCGGACCATCAGGACAACATGGCGATTAACAAGATCTTGCCAAATGGTGCGCGCTTCTATGTCGACCACGCACACCCGGAATTCTCCACACCGGAATGTTCCAATGTCCTTGATCTTATCCGCTATGAGAAAGCCGGGGAGCGTATCCTCAACTTGAGCCGTTTGGGTGCCAATCAGCTCATCCCACCTGGTCGGGCGATCATCATCTACAAAAACAACAGCGATCAGAAGGGCAATAGCTACGGCTATCACGAAAACTATCTGTTAGATAGGCGCACGCCGTTTCAGACGATTGCTGAACGCTTTATGCCTTTCCTTGTGTCACGGCAGATTTTTTGCGGTGCTGGGAAGGTTGGCACAGAAAATGGGGCGGAGCATGTGCCGTACCAGATTTCGCAACGCGCCGACTTCTTTGAAACAGAGATGGGGCTGGACACGATGGTGAAGCGCCCCATTATCAATACCCGTGATGAGCCACACGCGAATCGTGATCGGTATCGCCGTCTACACGTTATTATCGGCGATGCCAACATGTCGGAGTTCACGACCTACCTGAAAGTCGGAACGGCGCTCGTCGTACTCCAAATGATTGAAGAGGGGTTCTTGCCAGAGCCGTTGGCACTGCGGAACCCCGTGCGGGCTTTGCGGGACATTTCCCATGATCCGACGTGTCAGGTGGCAGTGCCGATGAAAAATGGTACAAAAATGACGGCGATTGATATCCAGCGCTGGTATCATGAGGCGGCGCAGCGGTACATTGCGCAATATCCTGACTGCCATCCGACCTATCCAGTGGTGGTGGTGGAATGGGGTTCTGTGTTGGATCGCCTGGCCAGTGACCCCATGCAACTGTCTCGGGAGATCGATTGGGTGATGAAGTTATACCTCTTGACAAATTATATGGAGCGTCGGGGGAGTGACTGGGATGACCCACGCATTGCGATGATGGACTTGCAGTATCACGATATCCGACCGGAGAAGGGTTTGTATTACGTGCTGGAACGCAGCGGAGCGGCCAGGCGTATGCTCACAGAAGAGGACATTGTGCGGTCTATGGATGATCCGCCTGAAGATACACGTGCCTATTTCCGTGGACAGTGTCTCAAAAAATTTAAAAATCAAATTTTTGGGGTGAACTGGGATTCGATCTCGTTTAATCTCGGCGATGGCCCCATCAAACGCATCATGATGGAGGAGCCAACGCGCGGCACGAAACGCCACGTGCAACAGTTACTGGACCGTTCGGAGACCGCTGCAGACCTGGTTGCCAACATTGTCACATAGGCAGTGCTACACAGCGGTAGAGCCCACACAGAAGGAGCGTATTATGGTGAGGGAACAGACAAGAGTGGCGTGGACCGGCATTGTTACATGCGCCGAAGGTGGTGGGCAGCAGCAAGTGCGGCGCACCAGTGACACGCAGACGACTACAGCGAGCACACCGACGTCAAATTTGTCGGCGAAGGGTGAAAAGCTGCGGGACGATATGGATGCCTTGATCGACGAAATCGATGAGGTCTTAGAGGAAAACGCTGAGGAGTTTGTGAAAAACTACGTGCAGCGAGGAGGAGAGTAAGGTGCCGTTGTTTTCAGGAAGCTACGAGGGTGCGAGCTTCTTTGAGTTGCTGCGGCATGATTTTCCGCATCTTCTCCCGTTCCAGCATCTGCACAATGTGCCGCAACTCACTGGCGGCGAGCTGCGGTTGACGGAGGCAGTGCCTTTTGCCACGACAGTGCTAGCGTTGCGATTTGCGGATGGCGTCGTGATGGCCGGTGATCGCCAGGCCACGGAAGGGTTTGAAATCTCGTCGCGACGCATTGAAAAGGTCTATAAAGCAGACGACTATTCGCTTATTGCCATGGCTGGTGCAGCTGGCCCCTGTCTGGAAATGATCAAGCTCTTCCAGGTCGAGATGGAGCATTATCACAAGATTGAGGGGGAGACGCTCGCCCTTGACGGCAAGGCAAATAAGCTAGCACAGATGGTGAAGCAAAACCTTCCGGCCGCCTTCCATGGGCTCGTGGTTATTCCCATTTTTGCGGGCTACGATCTGCGCTTGCGACAGGGCTGTATCTTTAAGTATGACGTGACCGGTGGGCGCTACGAGGAGTTGCAGTTTTATGCCACAGGCTCGGGAGGCAAAGACGCCCGTAGTACTCTCAAAAAGTTCTTCAAAGTGGATATGGCACGGGAAGCTGCCCTGGCTTTAGCCTTAGAGGCGCTGGTTGATGCGGCAGATGTTGACGTGGGCACGAGTGGTCCCGATCTGGTCCGGGGGATCTATCCGGTCGTGAAAATAGTCACGTGTGATGGCGTGGTAGATGTCGCTGACGATGAGCTCCGTCCCCTGAGTGAACGGCTCATTGCAGCGTTGCAGGGGTAGCGTTATGGCCGTATCTTTCTATGTGTCGCCCGACCAAATCATGCAGGATAAGGCCGAGTATGCGCGCAAGGGTATTGCCAAAGGGCGCTCTATCGTCGCTGTCGAGTATGCCGATGGACTCCTGCTCATGGCGGAAAACCCGAGTGCATCGCTCAACAAAATCTCGGAGATCTATGACCGCATCGCCTTTGCCGGTGTTGGCAAGTATAGTGAGTTCGAAAATCTGCGCAAAGCTGGTATTCGCTACGCGGATCTCAAAGGCTATGCCTATAGCCGTCAGGATGTCACGACCAAGTCACTGGCGAACGCCTATTCCGAGACCATGGGCACGATTTTTACCCGTGATCCTAAGCCACTGGAAGTAGAAATTTTGGTGGTGGAAGTTGGTGAAACCGCAGCGCAAAACGAGATGTATCATGTCTCCTTTGATGGTACGATCACAGATCGCCGGCAGTTCGCCGTGATCGGCGGGCAGGCTGACCGTATCCGCACCTATTTGCAGGAGCATTATCGTCCGGATCTGCCGTTAGCGCAGGCGCTAGCCTTGAGCCGTCAGAGTTTGCTGGCTGGTTATGAGCGACCGCCAGCCGAGGAGAGTGCTCTGGAGGTTGGCCTCCTAGAGCGCAGGCGCATCGGCCGGAAATTCTATCGCATGGCGCAGGCCGAGGCTGCTCGGGCGATGGCGGCCACCAACAATGGGCTATGAACCTCTATGAAAAAGCGCATCTACGGGCTGGAAAACGAGTTCGGTATTGCATTCACCTGCAATGGACGGCGCACCCTCCCGTCCGAAAAAGTGGTGCGCTATCTCTTCGAGAAGCTCATTACCACGGAAGGTTTTTTGAACGTCTTTCTCGAAAACGGGGCGCGTTTCTATCTCGACACGGGGTGCCACCCTGAGTACGCCACCCCAGAGTGCGCTAGCCCCATGGACGTCATGATCTACGATAAAGCCGGCGAGCGTATTCTGGAAAACTTACTCAATTATGCCCAGAATAAGGTGCATGAGGAGGGTTTCCAGGGTGAACTCGCCATTTTTAAAAATAACACTGACTTCGTAGGGAATTCTTACGGATGTCACGAGAATTACCTGGCAGATCGCACGGCTGATTTCTACTACATGGCTGAACAGCTCATTCCTTTCCTGGTCACGCGGCAAATCTTCACTGGGGCCGGGAAGGTGTTTCGCACCAGGCGAGGCACAGTCTATCACATCTCGCAGCGCGCACAGCACATTCGGCAAAAGATTTCTGGAACTACCACGAATGAGCGTAGCATCATTAATACCCGTGATGAACCGCACGCTATCAAGGAAAAATACCGCCGACTGCACATTATTGTGGGTGATTCGAACATGTCGGAGTTCTCCACCTACCTGAAAGTGGGGACTACGGCTCTTGTGCTGCAGATGATCGAAGATGATTTCCTCCCACCGACCTTTTCTCTGCGCAATCCGGTACGGGCGATCAAAGATATCTCGCGCGACTTGACCTGTCGGGAAGCTGTCCCTCTAAACAGTGGGAGGAAATACTCGGCACTGGAGTTGCAGAAAGAGTACCTCGAGCTGGCGCATCGCTATTACAGTACACGGCCGATGAGCCCTGAGGCGGCTGATATCCTGCAAAAGTGGGAGTACGTGCTGACCAAGCTCGCAGAAGATCCCATGCAGCTGCACCACGAGATCGACTGGGTGATCAAACTGCACCTCCTGCAAGCCTATGGGGAGCGCACCAATCTGGCGCCAGAGGCCAGCGGCGATCGTATGCTCATGCTCGATCTGCAATATCACGATATTCGGCGCGAGAAAGGCCTGTACTTCCTCTTAGAGCGGAAGGGACAGGTTGTGCGGCTGGCGACTAATGAGCAGATTGAGAAGGCCATGGTTGATCCACCCCAAAATACCCGAGCGAAGATGCGTGGGGAGCTCATCAAGCTCGCAAAAATGAAGCGTATCCCCTACGATCTCGATTGGAATTACATCCGTATTGGTTACCTCCTCAACCTGTGGGTCAAGTGCAACGATCCCTTCCAGGAAGAAAATGAGAAGGTCACCCAACTCAAACGTCGCATTGAGCGCTCGAATTTTAAATACGGGTATCTGCTCTAGCGTACTGTGCACGGCACCTCCTCAGGAACGCTCACGGAATTCGAGGTGATTGAAGAAAAATGGGATTTCCTGGGAGGCTGAGGCGGGGGAATCAGAGCCATGCATGGCATTCTTTTCCACGTCGAGGCCAAATTCTTGCCGTATCGTGCCAGCTGCTGCTTGCGCGGGATTGGTAGTTCCCATGAGGTCGCGCAAGGCCTGAACTGCGTTATCACGCTCAAGGAGGATAGGAATAGCTGGTCCCGAGGCCATATACGAGGTCAGGCTCTCGAAAAATGGCCGTTCACGATGCACAGCATAAAAGCGTTCGGCATCTTGCTTACTGAGATAGGCCATCTTCAGGCCAAGTACCACAAAACCCTCAGCCTCAAGACGCGCCAAGATTTTGCCGGCCAGGTTGCGTTGCACCGCATCGGGCTTGATGATTGCAAGGGTCCGTTCCATGATTCTCCTCTTATCCCGTGTGCTTCAGCACGTCGGCAACTGCCTCGCCAATACTTGCCGGACTAGGCACAACCTTGATACCGCTATGTTCCATAGCGGTTAATTTTGAGGCAGCCGTGCCCTGCCCACCAGCAATAATGGCACCAGCATGCCCCATACGCCGTCCCGGCGGTGCAGTCTGTCCAGCAATGAAGCCCACTACGGGTTTGGTGATGTGTTGCGCAATGTAAGCCGCGGCGTCTTCTTCCGCTGTGCCACCAATTTCGCCAATCAGTACCACGGCATCGGTCTCGGGATCCTGTTGAAACTTCTCAAGACACTGGACAAACGTTAAACCACCCACCGGATCGCCACCGATACCAACACACGTGGATTGGCCAAGGCCACGGGCCGTGAGCTGTGACACCGCTTCATAGGTCAGGGTGCCACTCCGGGACAGTACCCCCACCCGTCCAGGCTTGTGGATGTGCGCCGGCATGATGCCCACTTTTGCCTTCCCCGGCGAGATCAAGCCAGGACAGTTGGGGCCGAGAAGGCTCACATTTTTTCCGGCCATATAACGACGCACCACCAGCATATCGCGGATGGGAATGCCATCAGTAATACACACCACCAGCCCGATGCCGGCGTCAATCGCTTCCACAATCGCATCTGCTGCGGCAGGTCCTGGCACGAAGATGAGCGTGGTGTTCGCCCCTGTATCGGCCACCGCTTTGGCTACAGTGTTGAACAGCGGACGTCCTAAAGCCGCCCCACCGCCGCGTCCGGGATGCACGCCACCGACAAAACGGGTACCATATTCGATAGCCTGCTCAGCATGGAACCTGCCCTCACGTCCCATCCCCTGGACCAGCAGACGGGTGCTCTGATCCACCAGAATACTCATCGGGCTGCTCCTACTCCTGGATAGCCTGCACCACCTGGTGCGCGGCGTCTGCCATGCTATCAGCGATGCGAAAATTGAGACCAGACTCCGCGAGAATCTGCCGCCCCTCTTCCACGTTCGTGCCCTCCATGCGCACGACAACCGGCACTGTGACCTGCACGTTCGCCACGGCCTGGAGCACCCCCTGGGCAAAGATATCGCAGCGTAAAATGCCGCCAAAGACATTGATTAAGACAGCCTGGACATTGGGGTCAGCCATGAGCAGCCGGAAAGCATTCTCGACCGCCTCCGCACTGGCCCCCCCACCAACGTCCAAAAAATTGGCTGGGGCGGCACCTGCCAGTTTGATGATATCCATAGTTGCCATCGCTAAGCCAGCGCCGTTGACAATGCAGCCAATATTTCCGGTAAGTTTTATATAGTTTAATTTATGCTTTGAAGCCTCAACTTCCAGGGGGTCTTCCTCGGCAAGATCCCGCAGGGCTACTATATCAGGATGGCGGAAGAGGGCATTATCGTCGAATTCCATTTTGACATCGAGGATCAAGGGGACACTCGCGCTGGTCAATATCAGCGGGTTGATTTCGAGCAGCGTACAGTCCTTCTCGTAGAAGACGTCGTAGAGTTTCCGTAACAGCGGTGGCAGCGCCTGCTGCGCTTCTGCCCCGACTTTGAGCTGCTCGACGAGGCGTCGCGCCTGAAAGGGTGCCAAGCCGAGCAGCACGTCGATGGCCTCACAAAAGATGTGGTCTGGCGTAGCAGCAGCCACCGCCTCAATATCCATCCCCCCAACCGGGCTCACCATGCACACCGGTTGCCCTAACTGCCGGTCGATCACGATGCTGCAATACAATTCCTGGGCAATATCACAGCCCTCTTCAATCAGCACGTGCTGCACGATCCGGCCTTCTGGACCAGTCTGCGGTGTGACTAGCCTCTGTCCCAGGAGTGTTGCGGCTATCTGCTCCACCTCTGCGGTACTGGCTGCAACCTGCACACCCCCGCCTTTGCCCCGTCCCCCCGCATGGATCTGGGCTTTGACTACCCATCGATTGCCTCCGAGCGCCTCCGCCACCTGGCACGCTTCCGGAGGCGAGGACGCGACATGCCCTCTGGGAACAGGCACATTGTAGGCGCGTAAGATCTCTTTACCCTGGTATTCGTGGATTTTCATGCGTAACCCTAGCTCTCTCGTTATGCTTCGAACAAGTAGAGGAGGCCATGATATTTTTAGGAAACACTCCAAAAAGTGTGGAGGAAGCACAGCGTAAGAACACGCTCCCTGCGCCGAGGGATCATAGCGTAGTAGACGGACAGTGTCGAGTCTCCGACGCTAGGGAGTGTATACTACAAGAGCAGCATAAGGCGATGTAGGGCTCCCGTGTAAGGGCTAACGGAGATGAAAGAGCATGCCAAAAAAGATTCCCTATCACCGCAAACGCCTCGGGCAAATTTTTCTACGCGATCCACTTGTCGTTGAGCGCATTCTCCAGAGTGCCGCTCTCGCTCCCGAGGACATGGTACTTGAGATTGGGCCGGGCCGAGGCATCCTGACGGCGGCGCTAGCTCGGTGTACGCATGCCCTCTATGCTATCGAGATCGACGCCCACTATGCCCGCACCTTGCAGCAGCAGTTTGCGTCCGCAACCCATGTGCACATTATCGAGGCCGATGCGCGGTTCTACGACTATGAGCTCCTCCCTCAGCCCCTGGTGGTCGTAGCCAATCTGCCGTACAGTATGGGCATGGCTATTTTGCAGCGTCTATTGACGTTTCGCCAGCGTCTGTCGCGGCTCGTCATTATGCTTCAGAAAGAAGTGGCGGCTCGTCTCCTGGCCCTGCCGAACAGCAGCGCTTACGGGGCGCTATCGGTCTTCTTTCAGTACTATGCTGGTATCACGCACAACTTTGACGTCTCACGACACGCCTTCGCCCCGGTACCAGCGGTCGACTCCAGCGTGATTACGTTAAGACCATTTCCCGTCTTACCCTGGCCTGAGTGCAACGAAGGTTGGCTGTTTCGTATTGTCAAGACTGCCTTCGCCCATCGGCGCAAGACGCTGCGTGCCAATCTCCTGGCCGCCTTTCCGCACACATTGACTAGAACGGCCTTAGCTGGCGTCTTCACTACCCTCGTTCTCAATGAGCACGCCCGCGCCCAGGAACTTCCCGTGCAGCAATTTGTCCAACTGGCTCAGGCTTTACAGAATCTGTGTGGTATGGAGGGCTTGACCCCTGCACTGCTGCCTTAGGGCGCCGGCAGATCTAACAGCTTCCCGAGGCGATCCAAGCGGATATGGTGGAGAAAACTGCCCTCGCGGTCCCACGACCAGTAAATGAAAAAGGCCCTCCCTTTCAGACGTGAGCTGCGCACAAAGCCCCAATAACGGCTATCCTGACTGTTATCACGGTTATCCCCTAACACAAAGTAGCAGTCGTATTCCACAGGGTGTGGGGCAAGCGGCTGCTGCAAGGTGGTGCCCGGAGGTAACAGCGGTCCGTAAAAGACCTCGAAACCCGCCATAGGCGGACCGTCATTCTTGGGTTGAAAGAGACCTGATGGGTGATAGGGATTCGACGGGATAGGCACAGGCTCCCCGTTCAGATATAAGCGCTTGTCGCTGCGGATCTCGACACGATCCCCCTTTTTCGGTACTACCACTGGCCCAAAGGTTTCCTGCCGCGCATTGGCAGTATAGCGGGCATACAGTTCCGGCAAGGGCTGATCATTGACCAGCACTTGCCGGTCGCGCACCTGCACACGATCGCCCGGCAAACCAATCACCCGCTTGATAAAATCGCGATCCTCCTCCCAGGGGTATTGAAACACCACAATATCCAAACGTTTAGGAGACGTAAAATAGTACAGGAATTTATTGACCAGGATGTGGTCACCCACGAGCAGGGTGGTTTTCATGGATTCGGAAGGAATTTTGAAGGCCTGTACCACGAACTGGCGCATGACGAGCGCCAAAACGATGGCAAAGATGAAGGCCTCCGCATATTCACGTACGACGGATTTGGCTTTCCGTTGCCTCATGCTTGCCTCATTGTGCTGGACTCTGTGCATCTCGTGATCTACCCCTGCGCATGTCATCCTACGCCGTCCAGGCACACTGCACACGCTACCAGGGTGCCTGAGGATACGCTGGCTAGCTCTGTCGCAACGCCTGCAGGGCGGTGACCGCCTCCGGCGACAGCGGTTGAACACGTCCGAGGAGCTGCGCTAGATAGAGGATCTGGGCGGCACGCTCGACGATTTCCATTCTGTTAAAGGCCGCTTGTAGCGTGGCGCCAACCGCGACACTGCCATGATTTTCCAGCAGGGCTGCCTCGGCTTGGCGCATGGCCGCACCGACGTCGTTGGCAAACTGCCACGTGGTAGGCATCTGATACGGAATCGTTGGCACCTCTCCCAAGGCCACGACAGCCTCAGGGAGCAAAGGCGGTTCGAGGCGGTAGCCAGCAACTGTGAGGGCTGTTGCCAGTGGCGGGTGCGCGTGTACGACAGCGCCAATATCAGGTCGGCAACGATACAACGCCAGGTGCATCGGCGTTTCACTTGAGGGACGCCCGTTGCCGAACAGCACGTGTCCCTGGAGATCAATGAGCAGCAGGTCCGCAGGCTGTAAAAGCCCTTTGTGGTGCCCCGACGGGGTAATCCAGAGCCGGTCGGGTCCTTCCAAGGCACTGACATTTCCCTCTGTACCAGCAATAAATCCCCGCTGATACAGACGCTGGCAAACCGCCACAATGTCCCGACGCAGCACGTCGGCGTCAGCAGGCATAGGCCCTCCTCAGTCCCTGAGGTTTGGGAAACGGAGTGTCCCACAGAGCTCCGCCACCGTGGCGATATGGTGACGTTGCAGGTAACGCGTCATCTCGGTGAGAATCTTTCGACACGCGGCAGGATCCACAAAGCTCGCCGTTCCCACCTGACATGCGGTGGCACCAGCCACGAGAAACTCAAGCGCATCTTCACCGGTCATAATGCCACCGAGACCAATGACCGGAATACGCACGGCCTGCACGACTTGCCATACCATGCGTAAGGCCAGCGGCTTAATAGCCGGGCCTGATAAGCCCCCGAAGCCCAGGGGTAAACGCGGCGTGCGTGTTTCCAAATCGATCACCATGCCCAAGAGGGTATTGATCAACGACACCGCATCGGCGCCAGCGTCCTCGGCGGCACGGGCAATGGCCGTGATGTCGGTGACGTTGGGGCTGAGCTTCACGATCAGCGGCAGCGAAGTCACTCTACGGACACGCTCGACGACTTGAAAAGTCAGGTGCGGATCACAGCTGAAGAGCATCCCTCCGTGTTGCACATTCGGACACGAGATATTCGCCTCCAGAGCCGCAATCCCTTCGGCATCGCTAGCACGTTCGGCTACGGCGGCATACTCGGCTGGCGCCTCGCCAAAAAAATTCACTATGATGTGCGTGCGATACCGTCGGAGTGCCGGCAGCTTCTCGGCAAGAAATGCCTCAATGCCAATGTTGTGCAACCCCACAGAGTTCAGCATGCCACCCGTTGTCTCCACCAGGCGCGGGCCAGGATTGCCCCTGGTGGGTTTGAGCGAGAGTCCTTTCACCACTACTGCACCCAGGCAATTGAGATCGACAAAGGGTTGCAGTTCTTCGCCGTATCCACACGTACCCGAGGCTGCCATAATGGGGTTTTGTAACGTCAAACCGGCAATTTGGACACGCAGATCAGGAGCGTGAGCTGCTGCCACGTACATTACCTCTCAGCAGAAATGCTGTTTCCTGGGAATCCTTTTACTTCTGGGCAATAATAACACAGGAATCCTCATGGCTGGAACGACGAAGTGTACGATGCTAAGATACCTGCCCGGAGGTATGGTCAACTACCTGAAGAAAGGAATAGCAATGCCTGCAGAAGTCGGTGAGGTCGCTCCTGATTTTACCCTGCCATCGGTTAGTGAAGGCGATATCAGTCTGAGCCAGTATCGTGGCCAGAAATACGTCGTCCTGTCATTTCACGTCTTTGACTTCACCAGTGGTTGAACGGAGCAAGCCGTCACCTTTCGGCGTTATCACAGCCGATTGGAGGAGCGGCAGGCCCAGGTACTGGGCATCAGCTGTGATCATATCGCGGCGCATCGGGCATGGGCTACGTCGATGGGCGGGCTCCCCTACCCGGAACTTTCCGATTGGCATCCCAAAGGCAAAGTGACGCAGTCCTACGGTTTATGGAACGAAGAGCGTGGCGTCGGTTTCCGCGCTGTCATCGTGGTCGATAAGGATGGTGTCGTGCGCTTTCGGCAACGATATACCCCTGGGACACTCCCTGATGCGGAGGAGATTTTAAAGGTCGTAGAGAGTTTGGGGTAAAGACGTGAGGCCACATACGCACCTGTTCCCTCTCCCTCCGGGAGAGGGCTAGGGTGAGGGGCTTTGGGGAGAGGATGCTAAAAGCCTGCACTTGTACGGCAAGCCTTAGAGCTTCTTCCCCGCCATGGCTGCGACTTCCACACGCGTGTCGTTGAAACAGGCCCCTTGGCAAAGGTCGGCATAATGAGAGGGGGCCAGTGCCGAGACAGTTTGACCATTGTCACTGGTGCGCAGCCAGGCTCCTTTGGGAGAACACACCACGCCAGGGCGCACATCTTCTGTCAGACGCAGCCGCAAGTGGACTTCACCGAGATCATTCCAGACCCGTACAAGCATCCCCTCACACAGGTCACGAGTCCCAGCATCCCGCGGATGCATCTCGAGCCAGACCTCGTCACTGTAGGCCAGGTTGCCAAAGGTGGAGGTGATCCGTCGATCTGAGGAGGGGGTCAGCAGCGTCAATGAATAGAGCGAAACGACTGGCTTATACCGTGGCAGCGGTAAACCATACGTCTTCTCTAGCGCCGTAGAGTACAGCTCGATCTTGCCGCTTGGAGTAGCGGGGAAGGTGGTGCGGAACAACACTGCATCGCCGCCCTGAAACGTCATAGGGAGGGCCTGATCGAGCGGTAGTTGGCTAGGGCGCATGCCCTGTAAACGCGCGTCATCGAGTGCGAGGGCCTCATCCATGAGATCAGCGTCGCTGGCCTGCAATGCCGGCTCAGTGAAGCCAAAACGGCGCGCCAGACGTCGGAAAATTTCGGTATTTGGGAGCGCTTCCCCCACTGGAGGAATGACGGCCTCGGCCCGCTGCAGAAAATGATGGCCGTAGGACGGATAGAGATCAGCATATTCAAAATGCGAACAGGCTGGCAACACAACATCGGCGTAGCGTACCGAGTCTGTCAGCACGATGTCACACGCCACGGTAAACAGATCCTCACGTGCCAAGCCCCGTTTCATGGTATTCTGATCCACGTGGACGATCACGGGATTGTGGTTGTAGATAAACAGCCCTTTGATTGGCGGACGCAGGTCGGGGTCGAGCAAATCGCGACCAATAGTCACAATATTCAAAGCCCTGGTGCCTGGGCTACGCCAGGCCTCGCCCTGCAAGCGCCCGGGCGTTTTCGGAAACGCCGCACTGGCTCCTTGCAACAAGCCTCCACCCACGACCCCAAACTTGCCGGCCAGGGCTGGGAGAGCAAAGACAGCACGGAACCCACTCCCGCCATTCTGATTGCGTTCAGGTCCATTGCCGGGGCAGATGACGGCTGGGGATATGACCTTATACCAGGCGGCAAGTTGCTGAATCTGCGCGGCCTCAACCCCACACAACACCGCTGCCTCAGCCAGCGTCAGGCGCCGCGCTTCGGCCAGGAACGCCTCAGCTCCGAGCACATGCGACGCGATGAAGGCGTGGTCGAGACCCCCAATCCGCTCCAGCTCAGCCGCCAGGGCCCAGGCCAGTACCACATCTGTGCCAGGCTTGATGGCAAGATGCAGATCGGCTTTGCGTGCTACTGGCACACGGCGGGGATCGATCACCACCAATTTGGCGCCACGTCGACGGGCAGCGTTGATGTAGGACATGAGGTGCATTTGCGACACGGTGACATTATTACCCCAGACGAGAATCAGTTGCGCCTCAGCCACGTGTTCCGGTCGCATCAAGGGGACAGCGCCGTAGGTGCTCACAAAGGCTTCACTTTTCACGCCACCGCACAATGGACGGCGCGCCAGATTCGAGACACCAAGCCTGTGAAAGAACCGGAGATCCATCGAGCCGCCAGCGAGAAAGCCATGCGGACCAGCATAGTTGAGCGGCACAATCGCCTCAGCACCATATTCCTGCTGAATGCCTGTAAAACGCGCATAGATAAGATCAAGGGCCTCCTCCCATGTGATGCGGGCGAACTGGCCTGCACCCTTGGGGCCAGTGCGTTTGAGGGGTGTGAGAAGGCGCTCAGGACCATGCACGAATGCGGGGTAGTGACTGACTTTGGCGCAAATGGCACCACGTGTGAGGGGATTGACGCGTGAACCACGGACTTTGACAATATGCTCATCCTCGACCGTGACGATGAAACTACATGTATCTGCACAATCCAGGGGACAGACGCTAGGGGCGGTGTGCATCATGCGTTTTTCCTCCTGCACGTAGGTGTTGACAAGCTACAGTTGTAGTGCACTGGGGCAGCCCACGTGACGCATTGCGGCACGCCGTGTCCAGCCACATGGACACGGCGACTCAGTGTGTGAGCGGATTGTATCTGGAAAAATGGCTCTATAGAAGAACCAATTTTTTTGAAAATGACGGGACCATTTGCTCGGAATACCGAGCAGAAGGCGCATACCCATGCCTGGCGTAGGCAGAAACTGACTTGCAACAATGGCACACCACAGATACTCTAGTCAGCACAATGGAACACACCTGAGGAGAGAAGCATCATGGTGACACATCAGTCTCTAAGTGGCTCCACCGATGAAGAATTTATGCAGCGTATGGCCAGAACGTACCCGGAACGCTTTGACGAAGCTTTCTGGGCCTTTTTCACCGGGCACGTCGCGCCGCACCTCCCCCCGCGTCCGGTGATCCTCGATCTGGGGTGTGGGCCTGGTCTGTTTTTGTGTGACCTTGCGGCACGCTATCCGCAGGCGACACTCTACGGGTACGACGTCACCCCCGCGATGATTGCCTATGGCCAGCAGCTTCCGTCCACGGGTGTCAAACCAACCCTGGTGCTGCATGATACAGCAACGCAGTCATTACCGCACGCCGATGGTACGGTGCATCTGGTAAGTATGTCATCGGTCCTGCACATCTTCGAAGAGCCCTTGTTCGTGCTCGCAGAAATTCGGCGGGTTCTGGCGCCTGGTGGTCTGTTTCTGCTCAACGACTGGATCCGTCAACCTCTGCAGACCTATCTGACGCGGCGTATGGAGAGCATGCAGGGAGAGCAGGCTGGCAGCTTACAGGCCGGCTTTCGTCTCTTTCCGGTGCATAATAAATACACTCCTGAGGACTGGCAGTGGCTGCTCACAGAAGCCGGGCTGACGATCCTTTACCAGACGCAGTTACGTCCTGCACACCAGATCTTCGTCACAACACCGGCGCGTGCTGCTGATGGGGCATGACGCCTATGCCTGGGTTATAGTCACAAGCCAAGTCCTCGTAGACAAGAGTCTCACTTGTCTCTGGGAGAGCTCCTCACCCTACCCTCTCCCGGAGGGAGAGGGAGTACAGAGGCGTTGGTGTAGCAAGTTACCGGAAGGCATTGACCGCTGTCACTAGCGCTGGTGTGCCACCGAACAGATACGCCACCTCAACCGTTTCATTGATCTCGGCTTCAGTGGCGCCGGCAGCGCGGGCGCGGTTGGCAATATTGGCTACACCATCCGCATGGGCCGTGATCGCATCAACAATCATGGTCATCAGAATTTTATACTTGGCCGGGATAGCACCGTCCTGCAGGATGCGCTCGCGCTGCGCCAGGTACGACTCCGCGAACTGTGCATCGCGTTGTTGGAGGGTTTGTATCCATGGTGGGATGGTAGGTTGGGCCATATCTATCTCCTTTGCAAGCAGAGGTTTGCAGGATTGAGACTACTCTGTTCACGAGTGTGGGTCAAGCCTCAGACCCCTCACGTGACTCCCACCTGTGCCAAGGCCGCCATCGCCACGTGCAGCCGCCAGCGGGAGCGTGCGGCAGGGGGGTCAGAGCGAAAAAGGCTTTTGGATTTCACCTACGTCGCTAGTAGAGATAGACCTTTCTCATTTTGAGAGGCCATACCCACTCACAGTCAACATCGCTTCGATAGCTTCTCCCATACTACACCCCAAATTGTTCCAAAACGATTATGCACGACGCCCTGCTACATGCCGTACACCATGGGCTAAGTGAGTATGGCATAGATCTTGCGGTAAATAGCAGTCAAAGCTCATGCTTGACATACTTTCCATTGGGAGCCGCAGAAAAAAAAGCTGTGGCTCCTGGTGGTGGAGGCATAGAGGGGTATGGTAGCCGCTAGCACTCCCTCTGCCAATCTGCGCCGTCGAGCCACTGCGTGTGCCACTGTTGAGGAACTACACAATGGTCGTCAATGCTTGCACCAGGGTCCAAATGAGGTGGCGACGGTTCAAGAGAAAATTATCGCGTCATACAGCCGTCGTTAAGCGCTTCTCCTCCCTCGGGCGAGCGTTCCTGGGCGCGCCAGGGCAAGGACAGGCACGCTGGCTGCTCGGCGTGCTGCTGGCACTGTGCCTCGCCGTCGGCGGGTTGCAGGTGCTCGTCAGCTATGCCGCACGCGACTTCATGACCGCGCTGGTGAACCGCAACACGGTGGCCTTTTACCACAACCTGTGGCGATATCTTGGCGCTTTTGTCCTGGCAGTACCGGTCCTAGTATTCTACCGCTACACGGGGGATCGGCTGTCGCTGGCGTGGCGGCAGTGGATGACGGAACATCTGATACAGCGCTACTTCTCCAACCGCGTCTACTACCGCTTGCGCAGCTCCGAGATGATCGACAACCCTGATCAGCGCATTACCGAGGATGTAAAGCTGTTCACCACGGACGTCCTCGGTTACCTGCTTGTCGTCGTCAACTCCGTGGTCACGCTGGCCGGGTTTGTCGGTGTGCTCTGGAGCATATCGGGTCAACTCATGGTCGGGTTATTGGTCTATACGGGTGTGGGCACTCTTATCTCCGTTGTTATTGGACGCCGTCTCGTTGGACTGTACTTCCAGCGGTATCAGAGGGAGGCCGATTTCCGATACGGCCTTGTACGTGTGCGCGACCATGCGGAGTCGATTGCCTTCTTCCGCGGCGAGCGCCGCGAGTATCAGGATCTCCTGCGGCGCTTTGGCGCAGTGGTACGTAACACGCTCGAGACCATCGGCTGGAGCCGGAACCTCAGAGTCTTCACCAACAGTTACAACTACGTTGCCCTGGTCGTGCCGGCGTTGGTGGTGGGGCCGATGTACATGCGCGGCGAGATTGAGTTCGGTGTGGTGACGCAGGCGGAGATGGCCTTTGCGCAAGTGCTCGCAGCCGTGTCCGTCATTGTCTCGTATTTCGAGAACCTCAGCGCGTCCGCCGCTAGCGTGCAGCGCATCAGCAACCTCTGTGATGCCTTCGACGATGCCGAAGCCGAGGAGGTGCAGATGGCCGAGGCAGCGCAGATCGCCGTGAGCAAGAGCCGCAAGCGCTTGCAGACCAAGAGACTGACCGTCCAGACCCCCGATAGCCGTCGGACACTCGCACGCAATCTCTCATTCGATCTCAAGCCAGGAGAACGCCTACTCATCATGGGCGAGAGCGGCTCTGGCAAGAGCTCCTTATTGCGCACCATTGCCGGCCTGTGGCAGACTGGTAGCGGAGTCATCGTGCGTCCGCCCCTCGGCCGCATGATGTTCCTTCCCCAGCGGCCGTATATGATTCAGGGCAGTCTGCGGGCACAACTCCTCTACCCGCTCAGCGAGAACGACACGCAGGACAACGAGATCCGCGAGGTGTTGGAGGCTACCAACCTGACCGAGCTGCTCAAGCGTGTCGACAATGACCTCACACAGATGGTCGACTGGGCGAACGTGCTCTCGCTCGGGGAGCAGCAACGCGTGTCGTTCGCGCGCCTATTCTTGCAAAAGCCCCTCATCGCCTTCCTCGACGAGGCGACGAGCGCACTCGACGAGTCAAACGAGCGACTGCTCTACGAGCATCTCCATAGCCTCGGCCTCACCTACGTGAGCATAAGCCACCGGAACACGCTGCAGGAGTTCCACAATCTGCTCTTGACACTTCACCCTAATGGCCGTGTAGAGCTCTTGCGACTACGCACCGACCAGCGCGAGTGGCTGACGGCGCCTACGTTGGTACCCTCATGGAGAAAGCATTTGCGTTGGGGGGGAGCCGCTTGAAGTATAGGCAATATGGGACTTAAATGCTCTGCCAGGCACTGCTTGTCTTTGCCCCGCTGCACCAGGGTTGGCAGCTGCCAATCCAGGAGAAGGCGCATGCGGCCCTGGCCACGGCGCTCGCAGAGG
>Ga0081538_10000664_pt1 | contig 37865 bp, 31 predicted proteins | sample TabmetS5T2R1_FD_71022 | JGI IMG/M metagenome (GOLD analysis project Ga0081538, IMG submission 71022) | Tabebuia heterophylla rhizosphere microbial communities from the University of Puerto Rico - S5T2R1 | ecosystem: Host-associated > Plants > Roots > Rhizosphere ...
CGAGGCCCACACGGTGGTCGTCGCCTGCGGCGTCTGGAGCCCGCTGATCGCCCGCATGGCCGGCGCCTCGATCCCGCTCACGCCGGCGATCCACCAGATGATCGACATCGGCCCCGTGCCCCGCTTCGCCGGCGCCACCAAGGGCATCGAGTGGCCGATCGTGCGCGACATGGACACGAACATGTACGAGCGCCAGGACGGCACCGGCCTGGAGATCGGCTCGTACGCGCACCGCCCGATCCTGCACGACCCCGAGGCGATCCCCTCGATCGAGGAGTCGGCGCTCTCGCCGACCGAGTTCCCGTTCACCGAGGACGACTTCGCGCTCCAGATGGAGCAGGCCCTCGAGCTGATGCCGGAGATCGTCGGCGACGAGTCGGTCGGCATCAAGTACGCGATCAACGGCCTGCTCTCGCTCACCCCGGACGGGCTGCCGCTGCTCGGCGAGACGCCGGAGGTCCGCGGGCTGTGGTCCGTCGCCGCGGTGTGGGTCAAGGAAGGGCCGGGCGTGGGCCGCGCGGTGGCCGAGTGGATGACGCACGGCGAGAGCGAGATCGACCTCCAGTCGTCCGACATCGCGCGCTTCTACCCGTGCCAGAAGACGCGCGCGAACGTGAAGGCGCGTGCCGCCGAGGGGTTCAACAAGACCTACGGCATCGTCCACCCCGGCGAGCAGTGGGCCTCGAACCGCGACGTGCGGCTGCCGCCCTTCCACGCGCGCGAGCAGGCGCTCGGCGCGGTCTTCTTCGAGGCGGCCGGCTGGGAGCGCCCGCACTGGTACGAGTCCAACGCGCCGCTGGTCGAGCAGTACGGGCTCAACGGCCGCGCGGCCGAGTGGGACACGCGCTGGTGGTCGCCGATCATCAACGCCGAGCACCTCGCCATGCGCGAGCGGGCGGCGATGTTCGACCTGTCGGCGTTCTGCATCTTCGACGTCAGCGGTGCGGGCGCGCTCGACACCGTGCAGAAGGTGGCCATGCGGCAGATGGACGTGCCGATCGGGCGCGCGGTCTACACGCCGCTGCTCACGCCGGGCGGCGGCTTCCGCTCGGACCTCACGATCCTGCGGCTGGCCGACGACCGCTTCCGGTTCGTGACCGGCGGCGCGCACGGGATGGCCGACCTCAAGTGGGTGCGCGACCACGCCGACGGCGCCGTCGTCACCGACCTCACGTCGGCCTGGACCACGCTCGGGCTCTGGGGCCCGCGCGCGCGGGACATCCTCGAGAGCCTGACCGGCGACGACGTCTCGCACGAGGGCTTCCCGTTCGCCCGCTGCCGCTTCCTCGAGCTCGGCCCGCTGTCGGTGCTCGCGTTGCGGATCTCGTACGTCGGCGACCTCGGCTGGGAGCTGCACGTGCCGATCGAGCAGGGCGCGCGGCTGTGGGACATGATCTGGGAGGCGGGGCAGCCGCACGGGATCGTCCCGGCCGGGATCGGCGTGTACGGGACGACCGGGCGGATCGAGAAGGGCTACCGCGCGTTCGGCTTCGAGCTCGACGCCGAGTACGACGTCGTCGAGGCCGACATGGCGTGGGGCAAGGTCAAGGACGCCGACTTCGTCGGCCGCGAGGCGCACCTGCGCCACCGCGAGGCCGAGCCCGCCGCGCTGATGTGCACGCTGACCGTCGACGACCACCGCTCGGCGTCCGGTATCGAGCGCTTCCCGCTCGGCCGCGAGCCGATCGTCACCCGCGACGGCGCCCCGCTGGTCGACGCCAAGGGCCGGCGCTCGTTCGTGACGACCGCCGGGTCGGCCCCGTCGGTGGGCAAGTACCTGCTCATGGCGTACATCCCGCTCGAGCACGCCCGCGAGGGCGAGGAGCTGGCCGTCGAGTACATGAACGAGCGGTACCCAGTGCAACTCGCGGTCGCCGGCTCGACCCCGATCTTCGACCCCGACAACGCCCGCATCCGCTCGTGAAGCTCGTCGTCTGCGTCAAGCGCGTCCCGCTCACCGGCGGCAAGATGGTCCTCACCGCCGACCAGCGCGCGATCGAGACGCGCCACCTCGGCTTCACGGTCAGCCCGCACGAGGAGTGCGGGGTGGAGGAGGCGGTGCGGATCGTGGAGGCCCAGGGCGGCGAGGTCGTCGTCGTGACCCTGGGGCCGCCCGAGGCGGAGGAGCAGCTGCGCGAGATGCTCGCGCTCGGGGCCGACCGCGCGATCCTGCTCGAGACCGACGGCTCCGAGTGGGACCCCGAGGCCACGGCCGCCGCGCTCACCGAGGTCATCGAAGGCGAGGCGCCGGACCTCGTCATCTTCGGCAACGAGTCGGCGGACTCCGGCGGCTACCAGGTCGGGATCCGCGTGGCGCACGCCCTCGGGCGGCCGGTGGTGACGGGGCTGAAGGCGCTCGCGCTCGAGGACGGCGTGCTGCGGGGGCAGCAGGAGACCGGCGACGTCTACCGCGTGCCGCTGCCCGCGGTGGTGTCGGTCAAGGAGGGGATCAACCTGCCGCGCTACCCGTCGGTGCCCGCGAAGCTGCGCGCCCGCAAGAAGCCGGTCGAGCGGCGCACTCCCACGGCGGGTCCGCCGCGCCTGGAGATGGTGCGCCTGGTCGTCCCGGAGGGGCGCGGCAAGCAGGCCGAGGTGCTCGGCGAAGGTCCCGCGGCCGCGCCCGCGGTGGTCGAGCTGCTCCAGCGGCTGGGGGTCGCGTGAGCACGCTCGTCCTCCTCGAAGGCGCCGACGACCTCTCGCTGCAGGCGCTGACCTTCGCGCGCCGCCTCGACACCGCGGTCGACGCGATCGCGTTCGGCGAGCCACCGCCTGCGCCGGGCGTGCGCACGCTCCACGTCGCGGAGGTCGACGGCTACGCCCCCCAGGCGTGGGCGCGCGCGATCGCCCAGCTCAGGGCGACGACGATCGTCGCGCCCGGCAGCGACCGCGGCAACGAGGTGCTCGCCCACGCCGCGGTGATGCTCGACGGGGTGCTGGCGGCCAACGTGATCGAGGCGAACGGCGACGAGGTCACGCGCCAGCGCTGGGGCGGCAGCCTGCTCGAGCAGGCCCGGCTGCACGGCGACGTCCGGCTGATGACCGTCGCGCCGCACGCCGTCGCCGTCGAGCCCGCCGAGGGCGAGCCGGCCGTCGAGCGCTTCACGCCGCAGCTCCACGACGCCGACCTCGTGGTCCGCGCCGGCGAGCGTGTCGACACCTCGACCGGCGGCCTCTCGCTGGCCGAGGCGCCGGTGGTGGTCAGCGGCGGTCGAGGGGTGGGCTCCGCCGAGGGCTTCGGCGCGCTGGAGGAGCTCGCCGGCCTGCTCGGCGGCGTGGTCGGCTGCTCGCGCGCGGTCACGAGCGCCGGCTGGCGGCCGCACACCGACCAGGTCGGCCAGACCGGCACGAAGATCTCGCCCGACCTCTACATCCCCTGCGGCATCAGCGGCGCCACGCAGCACATGGCCGGATGCAAGGGCGCGAAGAAGCTGCTGGCCATCAACTCCGACCCCGAGGCGCCGATCATGGCCAGCGCCGACTACGCGGTCATCGGCGACGTCGGCGAGATCGTGCCGGCCATCACCGCCGAGCTGCGGCGGGTCCGGGCGTGATCGTCAGCGCGCTCGCGCTGGCCGTCGCCCTCGCCGTGGCCGGCACGCTGTTCGCCCGCCGGGCGCTGCTGCTCACCCGCCTCGTGCGCATGGGCCACCAGCCCGGCATCGACCGCACCGGCGACGTCGGCCGCCGGCTCGAGCAGGAGGCCGTCGTGGTGCTCGGCCAGCGCAAGCTGCTGCAGCGGCTCGTGCCCGGCCTCATGCACGCGTTCATCTTCTGGGCCTTCATCGTGCTCTTCCCCGCGATCCCGATCGCGATGATCGCGATCGTCGACGCCGACGCGGCACCGCATTGGGCCTGGTACGAGACGCTGGCCAACGTCTTCTGCGTGCTCGCCCTGGTCGGCGTGGCGACCGCGTTCTTCATCCGCAAGGTCCTGCGCCCGCGCCGCTTCGAGGGCAGCCACCTCGGCGAGGCAGACCTGATCCTGGCGTGGATCGCCGCCATCGTCACCACGCTGCTGCTCTACCACGGGACCGACGCGCAGGCCTGGGCGTGGGCGCACGTCCTGCTCATCCTCGGCTTCCTCGTCTATCTCCCGCATTCCAAGCACCTGCACATCGCCACCGCGGCGATCAACGTCTACTTCGGCCGCACGCGCTCGCGCGGCCGGCTCGAGCCGCTCGACTTCGACGAGGAGCAGGCCGAGGAGGACATGCGCTTCGGGATCGGCACCGTCGAGGACCTGACGTGGAAGCAGATGATGGACGCGTTCTCGTGCACGGAGTGCGGCCGCTGCCAGGACGCCTGCCCGGCGTTCGCGACCGGCAAGGTGCTGTCGCCCAAGCTCGTGATCATGGGCGTCCGCGACCACCTCTTCGCGGAGGGCCCGAAGGCGCTCGCCGGCGACCACGACGGAGCGCCCGTGGCGTCCCGCGACAGCCTCGAGGAGATGGCGTGGGACTGCGTGACCTGCGGCGCCTGCGTCCAGGCCTGCCCGGTCAACATCGAGCACATCGACCACATCGTCGACCTCCGCCGCCACCTGGTGATGGTCGAGTCGCGCTTCCCGAGCGAGGCGGAGCCGATGCTCCGCGACGTCGAGCGCCAGGGGAACCCGTGGGGCCGCCCGCAGGCCGAGCGGTCCGCGTGGGCCGAAGGGCTCGATGTGCGTGTGCTCGAGCCCGGCGACCCCGTGCCCGAGTACCTCTACTGGGTCGGCTGCGCCGCCTCCTACGACGACCGTGCGCGCGAGAGCGCGCGCTCGACGGCCAAGCTGCTGGCCAAGGCGGGCGTGGACTTCGCGATCCTCGGCCCGGCCGAGTCCTGCACCGGCGACCCCGCCCGCCGGATGGGCAACGAGTTCCTCTTCCAGTCCTACGCCGAGCAGAACGTCGCGACGCTCGACGAGGCGGGGGTGCGGAAGATCGTCGCCAGCTGCCCGCACTGCTTCAACACGCTCGCCAACGAGTACCCGGACTTCGGCGGCCGCTACGAGGTCGTCCACCACACCGAGCTGCTCGCCGAGCTGGTGCGCGAGGGCCGGCTGGCGCCGACCGCGGGCGACGAGGAGATCACGTACCACGACTCCTGCTACCTGGCCCGCCACAACGACGTCCGCGCCCAGCCGCGCGAGCTGGCCGCGGCGGTCGGGCGCCCGGTCGAGATGGAGCGGCGCGAGGAGCGCACGTTCTGCTGCGGCGCGGGCGGCGCCCACATGTGGATGGAGGAGCGCGGCGGGGCGATCAACGAGGAGCGCGTGCGCGAGGCGGCCGAGACCGGAGCGGGTACTCTCGCGGTGGCGTGTCCGTTCTGCACCGTGATGCTGGACGACGGTGTCAAGAGCTCCGGCAGGGAGCTCCGGGTCGCCGACGTCGCCACGCTGCTCGCCGAGCGGCTGGAGGACTGACCGTCGCGCTGCTGGCGCTCGCCGCCGGCTGCGGCGAGGACGACGAGCCACGCGTGCGCTACACGCCGCAGCCGGATCACGCCGCGGCGGTCGCGCGCGATCCCTACCGGCTCACCTGCGGCGACATCGCGGAGCAGTCGCGCAGCTCGACCAGCCAGCGCCTCGTGATCGGAGTGGAGTACGCGCTCGCCGACGAGCCGGTCCTGCGGCGGCGCGTGAAGCGGATGACCGAGAACCGGGTCGGGCGCAGCATCTACTGGGCGATGACCGCGGCGTGCGAGGGGCAGCCGGCGTCGTACGAGCCGGGCCGCGAGGCCGTCGAGGCCGTCCGGCAGGGCAAGTTCCTCGTCCAGCCCCGTCCCGAGGCGTGGAACCGGCCGGACCCCTGATCCCGCGCGAGACGGAGATGGCGGTGCTGCGGGCGGCGGTCGGCCGCGCCGCCGCGGGGCGCGCGGCGACCGTGCTCGTCGCCGGGGACGCGGGCGTCGGGAAGAGCCGGCTGGTGGCCGAGCTCGTCGCCGAGGCGCAGGAGGGCGACGTGCTCGTCCTGGTCGGCCACTGCGTCGAGCTCGCGGAGGGCGAGCTCCCCTACGCGCCGGTCGCGGGCGCGCTGCGCATGCTCGTCGCGCAGCTCGAGCCCGACGTCCTCGACGACGTGCTCGGGCCCGCGCGCGGGGAGCTCGCGCAGCTGCTGCCGGACCTCGGGGCCGCGTCGTCGGCCACCACCGGCGCCTTCGGCAAGGCGCGGCTGTTCGAGCTGCTGCTCGGGGTGCTGGGCCGGCTGGGCGCCCGGCAGCCGGTGCTGCTGGTCGTCGAGGACCTGCACTGGGCCGACGGCGCGACGCGCGACCTGCTGCGCTTCCTCGTCCGGACCGCGGCCGGCGAGCGGCTCGCGACGGTCGCCACGTACCGGGCCGACGACCTCCACCGCGTCCACCCGCTGCGGCCCTTCGCGGCCGAGCTCGGGCGCGACCCGCGCGTCACCCGCCTCGCGCTGCAGCCGTTCACGCGCGACGAGTTCACCGACCACGTCGCCGGGCTCGTGGGAGAGCTCCCGGCCCGCGCCGTGCTCGACCGGCTCTACGAGCGGTCGGAGGGCAATCCCTTCTACACCGAGGAGCTGCTCGCCGGCGCCGACCCGGGCGGCTCGGGCTCGCTGCCCGCCTCGCTGCGCGATGCGATGCTCCTCCGCCTCGAGCGCTCCTCGCCGCGCACGCAGGAGGTGCTGCGGGTCGTCGCGGCGGCCGGCCGGCGCGTCGACCACGAGCTCGTGGCCGCGGTGGCCGAGGCCGGCGAGGACGAGCTGGCCGAGGCGCTGCGCGAGGCGATCGACAACCAGATCCTCGTCACGGCGGCGCAGGGGACGGCCTACGAGTTCCGCCACGCGCTGCTGCGCGAGGCGGCGTACGGCGAGGTGCTGCCGGGCGAGCGCCGGCTGCTGCACGCCCAGCTGGCCCGGGTGCTCGAGGCCCGCGGCGGCGCGGGCGCCGCCCATGCGGCCGAGCTCGCCCACCACTGGCACGCGGCCGGCGAGGCCGAACGGGCGCTCGCGGCGTCCGTCGAGGCGGGCCGTCAGGCGGTCCGCGTCTACGCGTACGCCGAGGCGCTGCGGCACTTCCAGCGGGCGCTCGAGCTGTGCGAACGGACGGGTTCCGGCGGCGTCGACGTGGCGCACCTCACCGAGGACGCGGCCGAGGCGGCCCAGGCCGCGGGCGAGCAGGAGATCGCGATCGCGCTGGCGCGGCGGGCCGTCGACCTCGCCGGCTCGCCGCAGGCGGCCGGCCTCGCGCAGGCACGGCTCGGGCGCTGTCTCTGGGACGCGGGCCGCGGCGAGGACGCGGTCGCCGCGTCCGCGCGGGCGATCGAGCTCGTGGCCGCCGAGCCGACGCTCGAGCGCGCGCTCGTCCTCGAGGCGCACGCTCGGCACCTGCTGCTCGCCGGACGGGTCCAGCAGGGCATCGGCCCGGTCGACGAGGCGATCGCGATCGCCCGAGGGCTCGGCCGGCGCGACGTCGAGGCGGCGGCGCTTGCCACGCGGATCATCGCGATGCACGGCCGCACCGAGGAGGCGATCGTCGCGGGACAGGCGGCGCTCGACGCGGCCCATGACGCCGGCGAGCCGGAGACGCTCATGCGCGCGTACATCAACGCCGCGGAGGCGCTCGACCAGGCCGGCCGGGCCCAGGCTTCGATCGATCTCGCCGCGGAGGGCACCGACGTCGCGCGGCGCCTGGGCGCCGCACGGGTGATGGGCGCGCACATGCAGGGCGAGACCGCGGGCCGGCTGGCGAAGCTCGGGCGCTTCGACGAGGCGACGGCGGTCATCGCCGAGGCGCTGCGGACCGGCCCGAGCGGGACGTCGGCATCCGCGCTCCACCACGCCGCGGCGGTCGTCGCGGCCCATCGCGGGGACGCCGCCGGCGTGGAGTCCGCGGTCGCGCTCGCCGAGGCCGAGGCGCGCGAGGCGGGAAGCGGGCAGTCGAGCGCGCGCGGCGCCGCCGCGGCCGCCGAGCTCGCGCTCTGGCGCGGCGACGCCGACGCCGCGTCCGTGATCGTCGAGCGCGCGCTCGCGCTCGTGGAGGGGGCGGAGTACTTCTGGTACTCGGCGGCGCTGTACGCGCTCGGCGCGTGGGCGTTCGCCGACCGCGGGCTGCGCGCGCGAGCGCTCGGGGACGAGGACGGCGCCGTCCGCGCGCGCGGAGCGGCCGCGGCCCTGGGCGCGCGCTTCGACGGGCTGCTGTTCGGCCCGCTGCCGCCGGAGCCGGCCGCGTACCGCGCGCAGCTCGACGCCGAGCTCGGCCGGCTGGCCGACCCTCCGGACGCCGGCGCCTGGGCGGAGACGGCCGGCCGCTGGGACGTCCTGGGCTACCGCTTCCACGCGGCGCTCTGCCGCTGGCGCCAGGCGGAGGCGCTGCTGGCCGCCGAAGGCGACCGGGCCGCCGCGGCGGAGATCCTGGCGGGGGCCTGGCGCGCGGCCCGCGAGATCGGCGCGGCGCCGCTGCTCGCGGAGATCGAAGGGCTCGCGCGACGGGCACGGATCCGGCTCGGCGAGGCGGCGGACGGGGACGACGACCCGGCGGCCGCCGCCGGCCTCTCGCCGCGGGAGACCGACGTGCTGCGGCTCATGGCCGAGGGCCAGACGAACCGGGAGATCGGCGCCGCGCTCTTCATCAGCGAGAAGACCGTGAGCGTGCACGTGTCGCGGGTCCTGGCGAAGCTCGGCGCCGCCAACCGCGCGCAGGCCGCGACCGTCGCCCACCGGCTCGGCCTGACCGCGCGCGAGTAGGGAGGCCGCCGCGCGCGAATACGGCGCGCGGATCGGGAGATCTGTCGATGTGGCGGGGCGCGGTGTCCTGCATCGTCGTCGCGCATGACCGCCGCCCCCGCCGAGCTCGACGCCACGCTGACCCTCGCCCCGGAGGAGTTCCGCCGGCTCGGCCATCGCGCCGTCGACGCCATCGCCGAGCGGCTCGCGGGCCTGGCCGACGCGCCGGTCGGCCGCCAGGAGACGCGGGCCGAGCTCGAGGCGCGCCTGCGCGAGCCGCTGCCGGAGCACGGCTCGGACCCCGAGCGCGTGCTCGAGGCGGCGCTCGGCGACGTGCTGGCATCGGGCCTGCGCATCGATCATCCGCGCTTCTTCGGGTTCGTCCCCGGTCCCGGCAACCCCGTCGGCACCGTCGCCGACGTGCTGGCCACCGGGTTCAGCGTCTTCGCCGGGACCTGGCTTGCCGCGCCCGGCGCCGCGATGGTCGAGCTCGTCGTCCTCGACTGGCTGCGCGACCTGTGCGGGATGCCCGAGCGGACCGAGGGCCTGTTCGTGAGCGGCGGCTCGGCGGCGAACCTCACGGCGCTCGCGGTCGCGCTCGACGAGCGCGCGGGCACCGAGCGCGCCCGGGCGATGGTCTACCTGTCCGAGGAGACCCACAGCTCCGTCGAGCGGGCCCTGCGCGTGACCGGCGTGCCGCCGCACAACGTCCGCGTGCTGGCGGCTGACGCCCGGCAGCGCATGGCCCCGTCCGCGTTGCGGGCGGCGATCGCCGCCGACCGCGCCGCCGGCCGGCTCCCCGCGTGCGTGGTGGCGACCGCCGGCACGACCGGCACCGGCGCCGTCGACCCGCTGCACGCGCTGCGGCGGGTCTGCGACGAGCAGGGGCTGTGGCTGCACGTCGACGGCGCCTACGGCGCGGCGGCGATGCTGTCCGCACGGGGCCGCGCGCAGCTGCGCGGGATCGGGCTGGCCGACTCGCTGACGCTCGACCCGCACAAGTGGCTCTTCCAGCCGCTCGACGCCGGCTGCCTGCTCGTGCGCGACGGCCTCGCGCTGCGGCGCACGTTCAGCGTCGAGCCGGCCTATCTGCGCGCGGCCGCGGCGGCTGACGGTCAGGTCAACTTCGCGGACCGCGGCGTGGAGCTGACGCGCTCCTTCCGCGCGCTCAAGCTCTGGATGTCGCTGAAGACCTTCGGCGCCGAGGCGTTCCGCCGCGCCGTCGACCACGGGCTCGACCTCGCCGAGCACGCCGAGGCGCTGATCGCGGGCCATCCCGCATGGGAGGTCGTCACGCCCGCCCGGCTCGGCATCGTCACGTTCCGCCCCGCCGGCGACGACGAGACGCTGACCGCCGCGCTCCCGGGCGCGGCCCTCGCCGACGGCCTCGCCTTCGTCAGCACCCACCGGGTCGGCGGCAGGACGGTCCTCCGCCTCTGCACCGTCAACCCGCGCACCACCCGGGCGGACGTCGGGCGCACGCTCGACCGCCTCACCGAACTCGCACAAGGAGCTCTCCGATGAACCGTCCGCTCGATCGCCGCGCGTTCCTCCAGGCGCTCGCGGCCGCCGGCGCCGTGCCCCTGACCCGGCTCGTGCCCGACCCTCCGGCCGGCGGCGGCGGTCGCGTCGTCGTGCTGGGCGCCGGCCTTGCCGGGCTCGTGTCCGCCTACAACCTCATGCGCAGCGGCTACGAGGTCACCGTCCTCGAGGCGCAGGACCGCCCCGGCGGCCGCGTGCTGACGGACCGCTCGTTCCGGCGCGGCGGCCACGCAGAGCTCGGCGCGGTGCGGATCTTCGAGACGCACGAGCACACGCTCAAGTACGTCGACGAGTTCGGGCTCGAGCTCGTGCCCTACGACGACGGCGCGCCCGCCTTCCACCTCCAGGGCCGGCGCTTCCTGCCGCCCGCGCCGGGCACGCCCTGGCCGCTCGCGGGCTTCGCCGCCGGCGAGCAGCCCGATCCGAGCGCGCGCTTCGGCCAGTACCTCGGCTCAGGGTTCCAGGCGCTCGGCGACGTGTTCGACCCGGGCTGGCCCGGGGCGTTCCCGTCGGCGCTCGGCCTCGACCGGACGACGATGAGCGGCCACATGCGCGCGCACGGCGCGTCCGACACGTGGCTGGACTGGTTCTACGCCCAGAACGGCCGCATCGGGCGCGTCAACGCCGCCGCCGGCTTCGCAGTGGAGGCGGTCAGCGAGGGGAGCCTGGTCCGCAGCATCCGGGGCGGCAACGACCGGCTCCCGTACGCGTTCGCGAGCGCGCTCGGCGGGCGCGTGAAGTACGGCAGCCCGGTGCTGCGGATCGACCAGGACCGCCACGGCGTCACCGTCGGCTTCCGCGACCGCGCCGGGCGGCGGCAGGAGATCCGCGCCGACCGCTGCGTGTGTGCGCTCCCGTTCGCCCCGCTCCGCCGCGTGGCGATCGACTGCGGGTTCTCGCCGGCCAAGCTGGCGGCCATCCACAACCTGCCCTACATGGCCGCCGCGCGCTGCTACTTCCAGACCCGCACCCGCTTCTGGACGCGCGACCCGCTCGGACCGCTCGGCGGCCTCAACCTCGTCGGCACCGACACGATGGCCGGCCGGGTGTGGAACACGAGCTCCCAGCAGGCGGACCCGACCATGGGCATGGTCCACGCCTACATGTTCGACACCGAGGCGCTCGACTACACCGCCCACGGCCACCGGCGCGTGAAGGCGATGCGGCGCCTGTTCCGCCGCCTGCTCCCGGGCATCGGCGGCGAGATCGCCGGCGTCGCCGACAAGGCCTGGCACGAGGACCCGTGGGCGGGCGGCGGCTGGGGCTGGGTCCCGCCCGGCGACCTGCACTGGATGTTCCCGGCGATACGTCGCCCCGAGGGACGCGTGCACTTCGCCGGCGAGCACACCTCGCTGTGGATCGCGTGGATGAACGGCGCGCTGGAGTCCGGCGAGCGCGTCGTGGAGGAGATCCTGGCCGCCGATCAGCGGCGCGCGCGCAGCGAGTCGAGCAGGTCCTCGAGCTCGCCCTGGTAGCCGAGCTGCACCGACACCGTGTGGGCCTGCTCGATCGCCACGCGCCCGAGCAGGCCGAGCCGCGCCTCGCCGAGCCGCGCCGTCGGCCCGGCGATCGACAGCGCGGCCACCACGCGATCGCCGGCGTCCCGCACGGGCGCCGCCACCGCGGCGAGCCCGAGCTCGAGCTCGTCGACGATCGTCGCGTAGCCCTGGCGGCGCACCGCGTCGAGCTCGCGCTCGAGCAGCGGCCGGTCGATGATCGTGCGCTCGGTGCGGCGCTCCAGCGCCCCCGTCGGGAGCGTCGCCGCCCCATAGGCGAGGAAGACCTTGCCGGCCGCCGAGCAGTGGTCGGGCAGCGCCCGGCCCACCCAGTTGCTCGCGCCCAGCACGTGCCGCCCGTCGACCTGCGCGATCGCCTCGGCGCCGCGCGGCGTGCGCACCATCAGGTTCACGGTCTCACCGCTCTCGGAGGCCAGCCGCCGCATGGCCGTCTGGGCGAGCGCGGCGAGGTCCTCGCCGGCGCGGGCGTAGCGCACCTCGCCCGGGCCGGGGCCGACGCGAGAGCGCGCCGCGTCCCACTCGACGAGCCCATGGCGCTCGAGCGCGTCGAGCACGCTGCGCACGGCATCGGCGCTCGCCCGCGTCTGCGACTCGAGCTCGACCACGGTCCGCGGCGAGCGCTCGAGCACGAGCGCCAGCACGCGGGCCGTCAGGTCGGCGGCGTCCATCGCCGCAGGAGTATCAGTTGTCGCTCGCCGGAGCCAGTACCTCTTCGCGGTCGAAGCGCGCGACCACCTGCGGCTGCACCGCCACGACCGCCTCGTCCTCGCGCAGCGCCTTCACGAGGCTGACCGCCATCCCGATCATCACGAGCATGAACGGCGCCGCGACGAGGATCGCGGCCTGCTGGAGCGCCTCCAGCCCGCCCGCCAGGAGCAGCACGGACGCCGCCGCGCCCATCAGCGTGCCCCACAGGATCACGACGCCGCGCGGCGGGTGCAGGCTGCCGCGGCACGAGAGCATGCCCATCACGACCGACGCCGCGTCCGCGCCGCTGACGAAGAACAGGCCGACGAGCACGATCACGATGAACGACGTGATGTCGGAGAACGCGAACTGCTCGAGCGTGGTGAACAGCGCGAGCTCCTGGCTCGTCGCCGTCGCGGCCGCGATATCGGCCTGGCCCGTGAGCTGAAGGTCGATCGCCGCGCCGCCGAGGACGGCGAACCACACGAAGCTGACCGCGCTCGGGATCAGCAGCACGCCGAACACGAACTGGCCGATCGTGCGACCCCGTGAGATGCGGGCGATGAACGTGCCGACGAAGGGCGCCCACGAGATCCACCACGCCCAGTAGAAGATCGTCCACGAGCCGAGCCACTCGCGGTCGCCGAAGGCCCCGGTCCGGAACGAGTTGGGGACGATGCTCGTGATGTAGCCGCCGACCGCTTCGGTCAGCGTGTCGAAGATGAACACCGTCGGGCCGGCGACGAGGATGAACAGCAGCAGCAGGCCGGCGAGGACCATGTTGCCGTTGCTCAGCCACTGGATGCCCTTGTGGACTCCGGAGATCGCCGAGGCGACGAAGGCGATGGTGAGCACGGCGATGATCGCCACCGCGACGCCGTTGGAGATCTCGACGTCCCAGAGGATGTTCATGCCGCCGTTGATCTGGAGCGCGCCCAGGCCGAGGGAGGTGGCGCTGCCGAACAACGTCGCGAAGATCGCCAGGCTGTCGATCGTGCGCCCGGTCGGGCCGTCGACGCGGTCGCCGAGCAGCGGCCGGAACGCCGAGCTGATCAGGTTGGTCGAGCCCTTGCGGAAGACGAAGTAGGCGAGCGCGAGCCCGACGACGGCGTAGATCGCCCACGGGTGGAAGGCCCAGTGGAAGTACGAGTACTCCATGGCGATCCGCGCGGCCTCCTCCGAGCCCGCCGGCGCCGCGTTGTTGGGCGGCGCGGCCATGTGCGACATCGGCTCGGCGACGCCGAAGAACATGAGCCCGATGCCCATGCCGGCGCTGAACATCATCGCCACCCACGACGACGTGCGGAACTCGGGCCGCTCGTCGTCCTTGCCGAGCCGGATCTTCCCGTAGCGGGTGACGCCGAGGAAGACCGCGAGCGCAAGGAAGCACAGCGTGGACAGCACGAACGCCCAGCCGAAGTTCTCGATCACCCAGCCGAGCGCGGAGTCGGCGGCGCTCGCCACCGAGTCGGTGTCGAGCACACCCCACAGCACGAACGCCACGCAGAGCGCGGCAGACGTGTAGAAGACCCACGGGTCAACCTGCCGAAGCGCAGATCGCTGCTCTTCCATCGCGATCCCTCCCTCGAGGATCGGTGCCGCGCCAGATATATCAGATCGTTCACATCTGCGGAGGGCGGTCGAATAGGTTTGGCGCGGCACCGATCGAGGGGGAACCATGAGGCCGGGAGTGACTGCCCTGCTGGCGCTGGCCGCGCTGTTCGCGTGCGCCCCGCCGGCCGCCGCCCACCACGACGACGATCCGCTGGTCATCGGCCACCGCGGCGCGCCGGGCTACTTGCCCGACCACACGCTCGAGGGGTACGCGCTGGCCATCCGGCTCGGCGCCGACTTCATCGAGCCCGACCTGGTCGCGACCAAGGACGGCCACCTGATCGCGCGGCACGAGCCGAACATGGCGGCCACGACCGACGTTGCCCGCAAGTTCCCGGGCCGCCTGACCACGAAGGTGGTCGACGGTGTCGCCGAGGAGGGCTACTTCGCCTCCGACTTCACGCTCGCGGAGATCAAGACGCTGCGCGCGGTGCAGCCGCTGGAGTTCCGGCCACACCAGTTCGACGGCGCGTTCAAGATCCCCACCTTCGAGGAGGTCATCGCGCTCGCCAAGCGCCACCACGTCGGGATCTACCCGGAGACCAAGCACCCGACCTACCACCGCGACCTCGGGCTCCCGCTCGAGGGCCGGCTGGTGGCGGCGTTGAGGAAGGCGGGGCTCGACCGCAGGCGCGCGCCGGTCTTCATCCAGTCGTTCGAGCAGTCCAACCTCCAGCAGCTCGACCGCATGACCGACGTCCGGCTCGTCCAGCTCGTCGACGCCAACGACGTCAACCCCGACGGCTCGCTCCAGTACGTGGCGCCCTTCGACCGGCCCTACGACTGGACCGTGTCCGGCGACCCGCGGCTGCTCGCGCGCACGTTCGGCTTCTTCGCCACCGACGAGGGGCTGCGCGAGATCGCGACCTACGCCGACGGGATCGGGCCGTGGAAGCGCTACATCGTCAGCACGCGCGCCGTCGACCTCAACGGCGACGGGGAGGTGGGCGACGAGAACGGCGACGGCCTCGTCGGGGACGCCGACCGCGTCCTGCTGCCGCCGACCTCGCTGATCCGCCGCGCGCACCGGCGCGGCCTGCTCGTGCACACCTGGACGTTCCGCGACGAGGACCGCTACCTGGCCGCCGACTACGACGGCAACCCGCTGAAGGAGTACCTGCAGTTCTTCCGGCTCGGGATCGACGGCGTGTTCTCGGACTTCACCGACACCGCGGTGCGCGCGAGGAGGATCTTCGACTAAGCGGCGGCCGCCTCACCGAGCAGGCGCTCGACCAGCACGCAGTCCTTCCACTCGCCGTCGAGCCGGCCGTGGCGGCGCTGGACGCCGACCTCGTGGAAGCCGGCGGCGACGTGGACGGCGCGGCTGGCCGCGTTGTCGGTGAACACGCGGCTGGTGAGCTTGTAGAGGCCGGCGCGCTCGGCCTCGGCGCACAGCGCGCCGAGCAGCCGCCGGCCGACCCCGCCGCCGTGGGCCGAGCGCGCCACGTAGACCGCGTGCTCGCCGACGCCGTCGTAGACGCAGCGGTCCGAGTAGGGCGTCACGCGCGCGAAGCCGACCACCTCGCCGTCCGCCTCGGCGACGAGGAACGGCAGGCCGCCCTCGAACCAGGCCGCGACCTCGGCCGGCTCGCGCGGACGGGTCTCGAACGTCGCCAGCCGGCCGGCGATGCCCTCGTTGTAGATCGCCGCCACGGCCGCCGCGTCGGCCTCGCGCGCGGGTCGGATGTCAAGCTGGCGCACGAATCCGACGATAGCCCCCTCATCGTGGGTACGATCACTCCAGGATGTGGGATGCGGCCGCTGAGGTGGCGGCTGCCCTGGACCGTGCGATGACGAGCTTCGCCGAAGCCGTCACCGGCGCCTCTCCGGGGTGGCTCGTCCTCGGGGTGGTGCTCCACCTGGCCAACCAGGTGGCGCGAGGCCGTGGCTGGTGCACGCTGCTGCGCGGCGCCAGCGGGGAGCACGTGCGGCGCCGCGACGCGATCGCCGCGTGGATCGCCGGCGCCGGCGCGGGCGGGCTCGCCTCGGCCCGCGGCGGCGACGCCGTCCGCGTCCTGCTGCTGCGCCGGCGGCTGCCGGAGGCCGGCTGCCCGCTGCTCGCCGGCACGCTGGTGGCCGAGGGGGCGGGGGAGATCGCGGTCGGCACGGCGCTGATCGCCGTCGCGCTCGCACTCGGCTTCGCGCCGCTGCCCGGGATGCCGGACGCGATCTGGATCGTCCCCGCCGTGGCCGGCTTGACGCTGATCGTCGCCGTCGTGGTCCGCACGCCGCGCCTGCGCGCCATCGCGTGCGGCGTCGGCCGCGGCTGCGCCCCGCTGCGCGAGCCGCGCGCCTACGCTCGCGGCGTCCTGCCCTGGCAGGTCGCCAGCCGCGCCTTCCGCCTCGGCGCGCTCGCCTGCTTCCTCGCCGCCTTCGGCCTGCCGGCCACGCCGGCCGCCGTCCTGCTCGTGGTCGGCGCCCAGACCGGCGGGCGCCTCGTGCCGTTCGCGCCCGCCTCGGTCGGCGCCGGCGCCGCGATGCTGGCCGCGGCCTTCGGACCCGTCACGGGGACGACGGTCCCGGCCGGTCAGCTCGCGGCCTTCTTCATCGGCACGAGCGCGGTCCTGACCGTGGTCGGAACCGCGCTCTCGCTCGCGATCTGCCTGCGCGCCGTGAGCTGGCGCGACCTGGTCGCGACCGCCCGTCCGGCCCGCCGCGCGCCGGCCTCGGCCGCTTAGACGCCCCGCTCGTCAGCGAAGTTCACCGGGACTTGACAGTCCCGGCGGCTGAACGGTTGAGTCGGTCTCACCGCTCCCTCGCTCTGCCATGACGCAGCCACTCGACCGTGTCCACGCCCCCGCCGACGGCCAGGCGGTCACGGAGCTCGACGCCTTCGTCTCCTACTCCCACCGCGACGAGGAGTTCGTCGACCGCCTTGGCGATGCGCTGCGCGGGAGGGGACGGACCGTGTGGGTCGACGCTGACAGCATTCCGCCCGGCGCCCCCTGGCGCGAGGAGCTCGGCACGGCGATCGAGGCGGCCACCGTGTTCCTGTTCGTGCTGTCGCCCGAGTCGATCGCGTCGCCGGAGTGCCGCAAGGAGCTGGCGCGCGCAGGCGAGATCGGCAAGCGCACGGTGTCGATCGCGCTGCGGCCGGTGGAGGCGGTGCCGCCCCAGCTCGCCGCGACCCAGTGGGTGTCCGCCGACGACGGCGAGACGATCGAGCGCGTCGCCGACGACGTCGTGCGTGCGATCGACACCGATCACGACTGGACCCGTGAGCACACGCAGTGGCTCGCGCGAGCGCTGCGCTGGGAGGAGAACGAGCATGAGCGCAGCCGCCTCCTGCGGGGCCGCGAGCTCGACGCGGCCGAGGCGTGGCTCGCGCGTGGCGCGGAGGGCAAGCGCCCGCCGCCGACGACGCTCCAGTCCGAGTTCATCGCCGCCGGCCGTCGGGACGAGCGTCGCAGGCTGCGGCGGATCATCGCCGCCACAGCCGCCGCGCTCGGCGTGGCCATCGTGCTCGCGGTCCTCGCCCTGATCCAGCGTGGGATCGCCATCGACGAGCGCGATCGCGCCACCTCTCGCGCGCTGGCGGCCAGCGCCGTCGCCCAGCTCGCCGTCGACCCTGAGCTGAGCCTGCTGCTCGGGCTCGAGGCGAGGAAGGCCGACGAGAGCCCCGAGGCCGTGGACGCGCTGCGGCAGGCGCTGGCCGAGTCACGCGTCAGGATCGTCATGCGCGGCCACGAGGGGTCGGTGTCGCGTGCCGCGTACAGCCCCGACGGCGCGCTCGTGGCGACCGCGGGTGAGGACGGGGTCGTACGGATCTGGGATGCGGAGACCGGAAAGCTGCGGGCGGCGATGGAGGGCCACGACGGCTGGGCGCGCCGCCTGGTGTTCGCCGAACGCGGCGGACGGCTGGTGACGGGCGGCGACGACGGCACCGTGCGGGTCTGGACCGCGGCGGACGGGCGCCAGGAGCGCGAGCTCGACGCGGGCGGGCGGGTCGATGCCATCGACGTCAGCCCGCGCGGGGATCGAGCGCTGGCGGTCACCGAGTACGGCGTGGTCCGCGTCTGGAAGCTCGCCGACGGTCGCGAGCTTCCCGTCGCCGACGACGCGACCGGGGTCGCGAGCGCGAGCTTCAGCCCGGACGGCCGCAGCATCGTCACCGGACACAACGTCACCCCGACGACCGTCTGGCCGCTCGCCGGCGGTCGCTCGCGCACGTACGGGGAGCGCCCGTTCACCGAGGCCCAGCACCCGATGAGCTTCGCCGAGTTCACTCCCGACGGCCGGCACCTCGTCACCGCGAGCGACGCCGGGACGGCCGAGATCTTCGACGTCGCCAGCGGCCGCCGTACCGGCGTCGTGCACCGCGTGTTCACTCTGGCCATCAGCCCCGACTCGCGGCTGATGGCGACCACTTCCGTCGATGGCCCCGGTCAGGTGTGGTCCCTGCCTCGCGGCGAGCCCGTGTCAACGCTCGTGGGCCATGCCGGCGTGCCGCCGCGCGTCGCGTTCGATCCGGCGAGCGTGCTCGTGGTGACCGGCGGGCTGGACGGCACGGCGCGCGTCTGGGAGGCCCGCACTGGACGTTCCGTGGCGGTCCTCCGGGGCCATCGCGGCGCGGTCGACGCCGTCGACTTCGCGCCCGGCGGCCGGCGCGTGCTGACCGGCGGGGCGGACGGCACAGCACGCATCTGGGACGCCGAGTCGATCGTCCTGCGCGGGCACGGCGACCCGGAGGTGCCGCTCGTCGAGCGGGAGGCCGAGGTCCGCGGCGCCGAGTTCTCGCCCGACGGGCGCGACGTGCTGACCGTCGCCAACGACGCGACCGTGCGGCTGTGGGACGCACGAACCGGGCGGGAGCGCCGTTCCTTGCCGGGATGTCCGGACACGCCGCCCTCGCAGTTCTCGTGCCTGACCATCGCCGTCGCGGTCGCCCACGGCTTGAGCCCGATGCGCGACGCGACGCTGAGCCCGGACGGCAAGCTCCTCGCCGCCGTCGACCAGCGAGGGCTCGGCGACGTGTGGCGCGTGGATGACGGCACGCGGGTCTCACGTCTCAAGGGGCACGAGAACCAGGCGTTCACCGTCGAGTTCAGCCCGGACTCGGCCTCGGTCGTGACCTCGTCCGACGACGGCACCGCGCGCATCTGGCGTGTTCGCGACGGCCGCGAGCTCCAGGTGCTGCGCGGCCACGAGGGTCCGGTCTACGACGCCGCCTTCGTGGCCGGCGGCCGTGAGGTGGTCACGGGCGGTGACGACGGGACGGTCCGCCGCTGGCGCGTCGCCGACGGCCGCGAGATCGAGTCGCGTCCCAGCCCCGACGGCTCCGTGCTGGCGCTCGCGGCCGGCGCGGGCGACCGGATCGCGATCTCGGCCGAGGATCTGATCCGGGTCTGGCGGCTCGACGGGCCCGGCGAGGTGGTTCTGCGCGGCCACGACGGCCTGATCGCCGACCTCGCGTTCGACCGCTCGGGGCGGCTTCTTGCGTCCGCCGGGCTCGACCTGACCGCGCGCGTGTGGGACGTCGCCGCCGGCCGGACGGTGACCGTGCTGCGCGGGCACACGCAGGAACTCGGGGGCGTCGGCTTCGATCCCGATGCGCGCCGCGTCGTGACCTCGTCGAAGGACGCCACGGCGCGGATCTGGGCGTGCGACCCCTGCGTGACGGCCTCCGACCTGCCCCGCATGGCGGCGAACCGGACCACGCGCGCGCTCACCGCCGGCGAGCGCGCGCGGTTCCTGGAGGGTGGCTAGGCCTTCGCGAACGCCGGCTGCGGCGCCGGCGCGCGGCGCGGCCGCGTGGCCATGCGGGCGACCGCCGCGCCGAGCAGGTAGCCCAGCCCCGCGGCGACCACGCCGGCCGCGATGTCGAACACGTAGTGGTTGCCGGTGGCGACCACCGCGAGCCCGATCACCGGGCCCCACAGGAGCGCGACGAAGCGCGCGATCGGGTTCTTGAGCACGCCGGCCAGCGCCACGCCGATCGCGACCGCGAAGCCGACGTGCAGGCTCGGCACCGCCGCGAGCTCGTTGTAGAAGCTCGTGGTCAGCGACGAGTCGAGCGCGACGCCGGTCTGGCTCGAGATCGTGTCGACCAGCCCGGAGGCATCCGTCAGCCGCGGGGGAGCGACGGGGAAGGCGGCGTAGATCGGGATCGACAGCACCCACGTGGCGAGGATCGTGTTGCGCAGGCGCTCGTACATCGGCTTCGAGCGCCGGTAGAGGAAGACCAGCGCGCCGGGGAGCACGACGAGCTGGGCGGCGAGATAGAGGTGGTTCAGCAGCCAGAGGAAGACGGTGCCGGTCAGGTCCTGCTGCACCGTGGCCTCGACCGCGAGGCCGAGCTTGTCCTCGAGGTCGATGATCCACTGGGCGTTGTGCGTGGCGACCCCGAGGTCGCCGATCGTGACGAAGCGGGCCGCGCTGTACAGGAGGTACGCGAAGAGGAAGATCCCGAGCTGCGCGCGAGCCCGCGGAGAGAGGGAGATGGGGAGGACGCGGGCGGGCATGGATCGAAGGTACGGCGGGGCGCGCGGCGGCGCACCGGTGGTGCCCCGACGCCAGGGGTGGGGGTATGTCGACCTCCTGGTGCGGAGAACCGCACCTCGCGGATCACCGCGATCCGCCTAGATCGGCGACGACGGCCGCGCGAGCCCTTCGGCGAGGTCGCCGAACCCGGGTGCGACGATCGCCCCGGGCTGGGCGATCAGCTCCTCCGCCACGAGCGCCTCGGTGGTGAGCAGCAGCGCGGCGACCGACGCCGCGTGCTCGAGGCTGAGCCGCGTGACCCGCACGGGGTCGACGATGCCCTTCTCGTAGAGGTCGCCGAACTCGCCGCTCAGCGCGTCGAGCCCGTGGCCGGCCGGCATCGCGCCGACCTGGTCGATCGCCGCCCGGCCGTCGTAGCCGGCGTTGCTGGCGATCCAGTACAGGGGCTCGCTGAGCACGCTGCGCACCACCTCGGCGCCGCGCGCGTAGTCGCCCTCCAGCCGTAGCGCGTCGAGGGCGGGCGCCGCGCGCAGCAGCGCGGTGCCGCCGCCGGGCACGACGCCCTCGGCGACCGCCGCCTGGGTGGCGGCGAGCGCGCCCTCCGTCCGCCGGAAGCGCTCGTTGCGCACCACGTCGGTGGCGCCGCCGACGCGGATCACGCCGAGGTTGAGCGCCAGCCGCGCGAGCCGCTCCTGGAGGATCTCCACGTCGCGCTCGTGCACCGCCCGCGCCAGCTCGGCGCGGATCTCGGCCATCCGCTCGTTCACCGCGTCCACCGACCCGCCACCTTCCAGGAAGGTGGTCGAGTCGGCGGTGACGATGACGCGGCGGGCAGTCCCGAGGTGCTCCGGCCGGACCCGGTCCAGCGACAGCCCGGCCTCCTCGGCGATCACCACGCCGCCGGTGAAGGCGGCGAGGTCGCCGAGGTGCTGGATCCGCCGGTGGCCGAACCCGGGGGCCCTCGCCGCCACGGCCTCGATCGTGCGGTGCTGGTTGTTGGCGACGAGCATCCCGAGCGCGCCGCCGTCGACCTTCTCGGCCAGGATGACCAGCGGCCGAGGGTCCTTCATCACGAGGTCGAGCGTGGGGAGGAGGTCGTTGGGGTGCGAGACCGGCTTGTTGGTCATGAGGATGTGCGGGTCCTCGAAGACCGTCTCCATGCGCTCCTTGTCGCGCACCATGTAGGGCGACACCCAGCCGTTCTCGACGACCATGCCCTCGCCGAAGCGGACCTCGATGCCGGTCTCGTCGCTCTCCTCGATCGTGACCACGCCCTCGGGGCCGACGCGGTCGAGCGCCTCGGCCACCGCGTCGCCGATCACCTCGTCCTCCTTGGCCGCGATCGTGGCGACGTGACGCAGCGCCTCGCGGCCCTCGACGGGCCGCGCGGCCCGGCGCAGCTCGGCCACCAGCGCCTCGGTCGCCTGCTCGATGCCGCGCCGCATCTGCATCGGGTTCGCGCCCTCGTCGAGCGCGCGCATGCCCTCGCGCACGATCGCCTGGGCCAGCAGCGTCGCGGTCGTCGTGCCGTCGCCGGTGAGGTCGCTGGTCTTGTTGGCGACCTCGCGCACGAGCTGGGCGCCCATGTTCTTGTACTGGTCGCCGAGCTCGATCTCGCGCGCGATCGACACGCCGTCGTTGGTGATCGTCGGCGCGCCGGTCAGGCGCTCGAGCACGACGTTGCGGCCCTTGGGGCCGAGCGTGACCTTGACCGTGTTGGCCAGCTCGTCGACGCCGGCCTGCAGCAGCTGCCGCGCCTCGTGGTTGAAGAAGAGCCGCTTGCCCATTTACGCACCTGCGGGAACGAGGATGCCGCGGCCTTGCAGCCGCCCGTTGTCGAGGTCGGCCATCGCGTCGTTGATGGCGTCGAGCGGATACGTGCTCGTGTGCAGGGTGACCTGGCCCTGCGCGGTCAGCGTCATCAGGTCCTGCAGGTCGATGTACGTGCCGACCAGGTTCCCGATGAACGAGATCTCGCGCGAGATGATGTCGATCGTCGGGATGTCGAGGTTCTCGCCGTAGCCGATGACGTAGTAGAAGCCGCCGTCCTGGACCATCTCGATCCCGTCCTGGATGGCGCCCTTCTCGCCGACGAAGTCGATGATCGCCTCGGCGCCGCGGCCGTCGGTCAGCTCGGTGACGGTCTGCCGCTGCGAGCCGTCGACCTTGACCGTGTGATCGGCCCCGAGCTCGCCGGCCAGCGCCAGTGCGGCGTCGTTGGGGTCGACGACGATGATCTCGGCCGGCGTGTAGGCCCGCAGGCACTGGATGCCGATGTGGCCGAGCCCGCCGGCGCCGATGACCACCGCGCGCGTGCCGGCGCCGAGGACCGGGATCGCCTTCTTGACCGCGTGGATCGCGGTCAGCCCCGCGTCGGCGAGCGCGGCGATCTGGGTCGGGTGCAGCGACGGGTCGAGCTTGACGACCGAGCGCGCGCTGGTGTGCAGGAACTCGGCGAAGCCGCCGTCGCGGTCGATGCCCGGGAACGACCCGTTCTCGCAGTGCATGTCGTCGCCGCGCCGGCACGCCCGGCAGAGACCGCAGGTGATGTACGGGTGGACGATCACGGTGTCGCCGACCTCGACGTTGGTCACGCCGGAGCCGACCTCGTGGATCCAGCCCGCGTTCTCGTGCCCGGGGGTGTAGGGGAGCTGGACCTGCGACTTCTCCGCCCACTGGCCCTCCTGGATGTGGAGGTCCGTGCGGCAGAGCCCGGCGGCCCCGATCCTCACGATCACGTCGAGCGGGCCGAGCGCCTTCGGCTCGTCGACCTCCTCGAGCTTCAGCGCCTCGTGGTAGGCGTGCAGGCGCGCGGCCTTCATGCGGCCACCTCCTCCCCGTAGCGGACGTTCAGCAGGTCGCGACAGATGCCGCCGTTGGTCTCGAGCGAGACCGCGGTCAGCGAGGCCATGCGCCAGAAGCGCCCGTCGGATGCGTCCACCGCGTCGCCGTCGCCGGTCACGAACGCCGGCGCGTCGTCCGAGGCGTCGATGCCGAGCGCCCGCCGCAGCTCGCGGCAGCGCTCCGCGTCGGGGCCCTCGAGCTCGCCGAGCGTCGTGGCCGTGGAGCGGAGCCGGCTCTGGCGGGCGAGCAGCGCCTTGCGCTGGAAGAGCGTGCGCAGGGCCCGCAGGTCGCCGGTGGTCTCGCCTGGGAAGGCGTCGGAGAAGCCCTCGCCGCGGTTGACCGCGGCGTTGATCTCCGCGCCCGTGTAGTGGTCCTCGAGGACGACGTTCACGGACCCTTCCGCGACGGTGCGGACGGCGGCGGCCGCGTCGGCTGCCATCAGGAACGCGAAGTTCGGCGCGCACTGCGGCGTCGGGAGCCGCAGGCGCACCGAGACGTCATCACCGTCCACGACGCAGGAGCCGACGAAGCCGAGCGTGGTGATCGGCTCGTCGAGCTCCGGGTCGTAGACCGTGCCCAGAGCCTCGAAGACTCGGGCCTGCAGTGTCACGCGCGCCCTTCGACCAGCTGCGCGTCCTCCTGTGCCGCGGGCTCGCCGACCGCCTGGACGTCGGCCGGCACGTCGATGCCGTAGAGCTTGGCGGCGTTGAGCCCCATGATCTTCCGCTTGCCGTTCGCGTCGAGGCGCGGATAGTCGGAGAACGCCTCGTCGTCGGGCATCTCCCAGTCGACGAAGCCCTCGACCTGCCACTTCGGCTCCCAGATCGCGTAGTCGGAGCCGAACAGCATCTTGTCCTCGCCGACCCAGAACAGGAGCTCGCCCATCAGCTTGGCGAAGAACCGCGGGCGGGCGTGCATGTGCGCTCCGATGACGACCGCCAGGCCGGCGTACACGTTGGGCTCCTGCGTCGCCATGTAGCAGAAGTCCTCGATCCGCGGGATGCCGCAGTGCTCGACGATGAAGTTCAGGTCGCCGTTGTAGTCGGTGGCCACATGGTCGACGTCGGCGACGTCGAAGGCGTCCTTGTCGAGCGGCCAGATCGTCGGGCCCTTGTGGACGTGCATGTTCTTGATGCCCAGCTCAGCGCACTTGTCCAGGAACGGGCGGGCCTCCGGGTCGGTCAGCTTCCAGCCGCGCGAGCCGTTCTGCCACTCCGCCGTGTAGAGCTTGACGCCCTTGATGCCGTACCGGGCGTGGTCCTCTTCGAGCTGGCGCAGGCCCGCCTCGCCGTCGCGGGGGTCCCAGCGCCCGTTGAGGACGAGCTTGCCCGGGAACCGGTCGAGCAGCGGCGCGTTCTGGTCGATCGTGTTGAAGCCGTTCGTGTACCACTCCTTCAGGTACGTCGACTGGAAGATCCCGACGTCGACGTAGCCGTCCTGGAAGACGTCCTTCTCGAAGTCCTCCACGGAGTACTTCTGGAAGTGCTCGATCGGCCAGTGCGTCTCGGCCGGCGCCAGACCCATATAGGCGTGGAAGCACTCGATCCAGCCCTTGGCGTACTCCTCGGCGCCGGGCCTCCAGTTGGCCGGGCTCGCGTCCCAGAAGTGCAGGTGGCTGTCGACGACGAAGTACTTCTCGCCATTCTTCTCGTACATGCGCGACCTCCCTCTAGGTGACGGGCCGGAGGTCGAACCCGATGTACTCCGCGGCGTCCTCGGGGTTGGCGAAGAACGCGACGCGGTCGTCGAGGACGACCATGCGCCCGTAGTGGGTCGACATTATCTCCTCGAAGTCGTCGTTGCCGAAGTCGTCCCAGCCGAGCGCCTCGGCCATCTCGGCGTAGTCGAAGTCGAACTGCTTGACGCCGTCCACGCGGATCATCGAGGGCAGCTCGGTGACCGTCACGTTGGGCTTGTCCCGCATCACGTCCGCCACGACGTGGCCGACCTGATTGTTCATCAGCGTCACCCCGGCCATGTTCGAGGACGTACGGTCGGAAGCGAACTGCGTCATGCGCTGACCTCCTTCGGGGTCTCGAGGCCGATGTCGCCGAGCAGGCTCTCCATCCGCCCGCGCGAGCGGTCGAACGAGTCCTCGAAGCGGACGACCTTGTCGGAGAGCTGGGACCAGACCGGCTGCAGGTTGCGCGCGGCCGCAACGGCGTCCGGCGTCCACTTGCCGAGCCAGCCGGTGAGGATCTCGCGGTTCTCCGCGCCGTGCCGGTCGTCGTCGACGAGCATGCGGTAGAGCGCGCGAGCGCCCTTCTGCTCGCGGGCGGCGTCGGACTCTCCGGCGCCCATGATCGTCGGCGTCACGAAGTCGCCGTGCAGCGCGGCGACCTGCATCACGAAGCCGCTGCGGAACAGCTCGCCGACGAGCGGCTCGACGACCGCGGCGGTGGCGAACCACTGCTCGGCCCAGTCGCGCGTGCCGGTGAGCTTCTCGATCAGCTGGCGGGACGGCTGCCAGATCGGGTCCGACTGCCAGGTCTGGCGGTGCAGCGAGCCGTTGAAGCCGTCGATCTCCTCGCTCAGGGTGAGGTTGTAGAGGATCAGGTCCTGCGCGAAGCGCAGCTTGTGCGCGGCCCCGACGGCCATCGCGTTGTTGATCATGTTCGTCGGCGCGTCGCGCTGGGCGGGCGTGTAGACGTGCATGCCGAGGCCGTGCTCGGCGTGCGCCCAGGCGAAGACGTGCTTCTCGAGCAGCTTCACCCACGCGGGGTCGAACGACGCGAACGAGCCGGCCGCCTTCGCCTGGTCGACGTTCTGCTGGATCTGGCGGACGACGTTCGCGTTGTTGCGGTAGATCGTCTGCTCCCACTCCTCGTTGGGATCGAGGAACTCGTGCCAGTTGGACGACTTGAGGACCGTCCACTCGTGCGGGTAGCCGCCGATGCCGTCGGCGAACTCGTAGACCCAGCCCTGCGAGAGGTGGCGCTCGGGGTCGGGCTGGACGTCGACCGTCACGTCCTCGTAGACGGTGGCGCGCCGCTTGCGCGGCGTGAAGTAGTTGTAGCTGCGGCTCTGCCAGGAGGGGAACTCCTGGGCGCCGGCCTCCGCGTCCGTGAAGACGGGCTTCGGGACGCTGCGTTCCTTGACCTCCGTGGCCATGGCTCTCCTCTCTCACTCGTCCGCGGTCGTGGTGAACTTGTCGAAGTAGATGTGCGCCTCGGGGACCCCCCGGGCCTCGAGCAGGGCGATCGCCGCCTCGACCATCGGCGGCGGCCCGCAGACGTACGCGTCGACCTCGGAGCAGTCGCCCTCGAGGCGGTCGACGACGTCGGTGATCAGGCCCGTCTCGCCCGCCCAGCCGTTGCTGTCCTCCGACAGCGCCGGCACGAACTCGCACGGCAGCGACGCCAGCTCGTCGAGGTGGAAGAGGTCCGCCTCGGTGCGAGCGCCGTAGTAGTACGTGGCGTCGCGGTCGGCGCCGGTCTCGCGCAGCGAGCGCAGCAGCGAGACGATCGGCGCCATCCCCGCGCCGCCGCCGATGAACAGCAGGCGGCGCGGGGAGCTCGAGCGCAACGTGAACACGCCGTAGGGGCCGGTGACGGCGAGCTCGTCGCCCGCTTTGACGGTGCCGTCCGCGAGCAGGCCGGAGAACCGGCCGCCCGGGTAGAGCTTGATCATGAACTCGAGCGTGCCGGGCTCGGTGTTCGCCATCGAGAAGGAACGATGGTGCTCCTCCTCGCCGGGGATGCCGATGTCGACGTACTGGCCGGGCTTGAACTCGAACGGCTCGTCGTCGAGCACGGTCAGGCGAAGCCGCCGGATGTCGTGCGTGAGCTCCTCGACCGCGTCCACGCGCGTCTGGACCGTCCGCGGCGGCACGCCGCCGTGGATGATCTCCTCGTCGTAGTTGACGAGCTCGATCTCGAGGTCCGAGTACGCGTGGGCGCGGCAGAGCAGGATCCAGCCCTCGGCCTCCTCGAAGTCCGGCAGCGCGAACGTCGAGTAGCGGTCGAGGTCGACGTCGCCGTCGAGCAGGAACGACTTGCACGCCGAGCACTGGCCCTCCTTGCAGCCGTGCATCAGCATCAGCCCCTGCCGGAAGGCGGCGTTCAGGACCGTCTCGGCCTCGTCGGCCTCGATCTCGAGGCCGACGGGCTCGAAACGGACGGTGTGGGTCTTGCCCACGTGCCCTCAGGCGGCCGGCCGACCCGCCGGACCGCCGGCCTTGTAGGAGGCCATGTGCGACTCGCGCTCCTCGGGCGACATCTCGTTGAGGAGCACGTTGGGGCTGTTGAGCGTGATCCCCTTGACGTCGTCGAGGGTCCACATCGCCTTGGGATCCAGGTTCAGGTGCGGCTGCGGGACGAGCGTGTGCCCGTCGTCGCGGACGTACCCGAGGCTGTCCTGCATGATCTCGGCCAGGTCCTTGCCGTGGTGCAGGGTCTCCCACTCGCGCATGCCGCCGAGGCGGCCCATGCTCGGCGTCGGCCGGCCCTCGTACTCGGGCCGGAACGCGACCTTGTCCGTCCAGTGGCAGGTCTCCGAGCAGTACGTCCGCACCTGGCCGTCGACCTCGTCCATCACCGTGTCCTCGCGGATCAGGCACGGGACCATGCAGGTCCAGCAGCGGTGCGGGTACTCGTAGTTCGCCTCGGCCTCGAAGGCGATCGGCTTGTGGCTGTTCTTCTTGGCGAGCTCGCCGTACTTCTCCCACCAGCGCCCGTACTTGTCGTACCAGCCCGGGTACTTGTGCTCGAACCACTCGAAGTCGTCGTCGTCCATGGCGTCGATCCGCCAGTAGTTGGCGAACCAGCCGGTGGCGAAGAACTGCGCGACCTCGTGGATGTAGCCCTTGTTCCAGATCCGGTTCCACGACTCCTCGACGAGGTCGTGGGGGATCGTCAGGCCGTACTTCTCCAGCGGGACCAGGTAGGACCGGTAGTAGTCGTCGTAGATCCACCGGCGCCAGGCCTCGGCGTAGGACTCGCGGTCCTTGCGGCGGTCCTTGGTGCCGTACTCGATGAACGTGCCGATCGCGGCGTCGACCACGGCGTGGTTGTTCCACCACGCGTAGCGGAGGTCGCGCTCGAGCAGCTGGCGGTTGCGCTCGTCCGCGAGCGCCATGAGGATGATCGAGTAGCCGTTGGAGATGTGGCGCGACTCGTCCGACTGGACCGAGTGGAAGACGGTCGGCAGCAGGTAGTCGCCGTTGGCGGCGGCCTCGCCCGGCATCGCCACGAAGAGGACGTTCGTGAACGCCGTCTCGGCGACGATCGTGAGGTAGACGTTGGCGGCGGTGATCGCGTCACCGGTGATGAACCCCTCGCCGAACTGGCGGCCGATGGTTCCGGCGTAGCAGTTCGCGAACCCCTTCTCGGTCAGGTCGAAGCCGGCCGGATCGATGTAGTGGTTCATGTACAGCCGCTTGAGGTTCATCTGGATCGTCGAGTGGCGGACCTCGTCGATCATCTGGATGGCCAGCCCGTTGTGGACCTCCGGGTTGGGCACCGCGTTGATGGCCAGCGGCATGGCGCGGGCGGCCGAGATCTCCGGGAACGGGATGATGCTCAGGAAGAGCTTCTGCCACTCCATCCAGCGCTGCTGGACCTGGCGGAACATGTTCCCGCGGATCGCCCCGTCCATGGCGCCGAAGACGCGGTTGTCCTTCTCCTCCTCCATCGGGAAGTAGGAGCGCAGGACCTGCTTGAGCGGGTCCTTCTTGGGCGCCTTCTCGAACGTGTAGTCGGTCGGGTACTTGTCGACCGGCTCGACGAACGTCGGCTCCCACGAAAGCTCCTGGATCTTCTGATGGGCCTTCGTGATGCTGGCTCGGCTCAAAGCCGACACCTCCTTTCGCGCAGGCGGCAGTTCACCGCACGGTGCTTTCGCCGGCGGACGCTAGGAGCGGGCCGGGATCGGGATCAAGAACCTGGTGCTTTTCCGCACATGGCTGGAATCTGGCGACGTCGCGGAGGGTCTCCTCGAGCGCCGGGCGCTCGTCCTCGAACGCCCGGCGGGTCATCGACATGCCGACCGTGCCGAGGAAGCGGCGCTCGTGGTCGAGGATCGGCGCGGCCATGCAGCAGACGTCGACGTCGAACTCCTCGCGGTCGCACGCCACCCCGCTGCGGCGGATCCGGCGCAGCTCGGCGCGCAGCTCGTCGGGGTCGGTGATGGTGCTCGGCGTGAAGCGGCGCAGGCCGGCTTCGATGTAGGCGTCGACGGCCTGGGCGGGGGCGAGCGCGAGGACGACCTTGCCGAGCGCGAGCGCGTGGGCGTTGCCGGAGATCTCGGGGTCGAGGCCCGGGACCTTCGCCATGCCCTGGACGCCGCGCTCGACGACCACGCGCAGATGGCCGGCGCCCGGGACCGCGAGGTAGGAGCGCTTGTGCGTGCGGGCGAGCAGGTCCTCGACGAGCGCGGTGAGGTCGTGCAGCTCGGGGACGGCAGCGATCACGCTGCGGAACTCGGGGGCGAGCGCGTAGACGCTGCCGGGCCGCCGGACCGCGACGCCCTCCTCGACGAGGCTGGCCAGGAGGTTGTAGGCGGTGGAGGAGCTCTTGCCGAGCCGGCGCGCCACCTCGTCGGCGCGCACGCCCTCCGGCTCGCGCGCCAGCAGCCATTCCACCTGGAGCACGGCACGGGCGGTGCTCAACCCACGGTGATGGGTCTCCTCCACAGCAGCAAGGAGACCACCGGCCCGTTACATCAGCGCTGCACGCAGCTCGGTCAGCCGCGCGGCGCACAGGCTGCGCCGCGGATCGCGGTATGAGAGCTGTCCGAGCAGCCGCTTCCAGGCCCCGATGTCGTCCTCGCCGCTGCGGCAGTGGACCCACGCCCACAGGGCGTCGGGGTCGTCCGCGGTCATCACCGCCTGGCGCAGCCAGGCTTCGAGGTGGTCGCGCTCGCGGCGGACGCCGGGGGCATCGGAGCCGGGCAGCAGCGGGCCCGCGTAGGCCTCGGCCGCCTCGCGCACGGCGCCGACCGCGAGCAGGCCCGCGACGCGGCGCGCGTCGGTCTCGACGTCGCACGTGAGCCGGTAGCGCTCGGTGTCGACCCACGGGCCGAGCAGCTTGCGCAGCCGCGAGACCTCCACGCGAGCCGTCGACACGCTGCCCGCGTCGCCGTAGAGGTCGCCGCACAGCGCCTCCGCGCTCATGCCGTCCGGGCTCGCGCACAGCAGCACGAGGATCTCGGCCAGCCGGGGCCGCAGCTCCTCGCGCCGGCCGTCGAGCTCGAGCACGGCGCGGTCGCGGCCGAGCAGCGTGAGCTTGAGCAGCGGGCGCGCCGGGTGGGTGGGTCCCGATCGCCGATCGACGGTCTGGACCACGAAGGCGTCGAGCGCGGGGCCGACCGGCTCGGCGACCGCGGGCGAGCCGCTCGGCAGCACGAGCTCGCCGCCGCCGGGCGGGATCGTCAGGCGGTTCCTCGCGCACCAGCCGGTCGGGAGGCGCGTGATCGGGCGTCCTGACGGCGCCACCAGGGCGCGCGTGCCCGGCGACTGGAGCACCGCGTCGCCGTAGCGGGCGCGCAGGCGGGCGTCCCGCTCCTGGAGCGCGAGCAGGAGCTGGCCCTCGACGGCGGCCGCGGTCGCGGTGGCGACGGCCAGGCTCGCGGGGTGGACGGTCGAGAAGTCGCCGGTCAGGTCGATGACGCCGAGCAGCGAGCCGGTGTCGGGGTCGTGGATCGGGGCCGCCGAGCAGACCCAGCGCTGGACCGGCTCGTGGAAGTGCTCGGGCCCGAAGACCTGGACCGCATGGTCGACCGCCACCGCGGTGCCGATCGCGTTCGTGCCGGCGCCGGTCTCGCTCCACAGCGTGCCCTCCGCGAAGTTCATGACCTCGGCGGCGCGCATCCGGATGGCGGCGCTGCCCTCGATGCTGAGGAGGACGCCGTCGGCGTCGCTGATCACGATCAGGTAGCCGCCCTCCTCGGCGGTCTCGGCCATGCACGCGCGGATGAGCGGCAGCGCCCGGGCGAGCGGGTGCTGCTCCCACAGGTCGTGCGTCTCGTCCTCGTCGGCGACGATCGGCGCGAGCCGGCTCCCGGTCGGCTCGACGCCGGCGGCGAAGGAGCGGCGCCACGAGTCGGCGATCGGCTCGCGGACGAGTTGCGGGTCCTCGCCGTCGCCTGAGCGGGTGAGCTCGTCGACGAACTGCTCCCACGCGAACCGCAGCTCCTGCGCTCGCACCATCGGCGCCGTGCCGACGTCGATCGCAAGCCACGTGTTCGCGCTCATGGGACCCGGTTTCCCTCGATGCTCAGGAAGCCACAGTACAGGAGCGGATTCCAGCCATCGTGGATCTTTCTCGTCAGCGCGGCGGCGGATGCCACGGCTCGCTCGGCTCGCGCGCCGGGGGCGTCCAGCCCGTCGAGGTCATCCGCAGCGTCGCCATCGCGCGCCGCTTGACCGTCCACGGCACGCGCCGGTAGAGCGGCACGAACACGAGCCGCCAGAGCAGCCCGCCGCGCTTCTTGTACGGGGCGACGGTCGAGGGCGCGCCGGTGCCGACCTCCTTCATCGCCGCCTGCATCAGGTAGTGCTCGGAGCGCTCCCGCAGCGCCCGCTTGTACGCGCTCATGACCGCAGCGCCGCCAGCCCGTTCTGCGCGGCGATCGCCATCGGCTCGAACAGCGCGCCGATCGGCGGCGAGTAGATGTTCTCCATCCACGCGACGTCCTCGAGCGTGGCGCCGCGCTTGGCCGCGAAGGCGAGGAAGTCGGCGCGCTCCTTGACGCCCTCGCCGCCGTGGATCTGGCCGCCGATCAGCTTGTGCGACTCGGGGTCGGCGAGCAGCTTGACGTGCGTGCGGGTCGCGCCGGGGTAGTAGCGGGCGCGCGAGACGCCGACGCCCTTGGCCACCACGTACGGCACGCCCATCGCCTGCGCCAGCGTCTCGCCGATCGAGAAGCCGCCGATCGTGTAGTCGCCGGCGACCATGCCCCACGGGATCCAGACCGGGTCGTAGACGAGGTCCTGGCCGGCCGCGTTGAACGCCGCGGTGCGGCCCTGGGCGTAGGCGTGCGAGCCGGTCAGGCCGCGGATCGGGAGCATCGAGAGGCCGTGCGGGACCTCGACGACGTCGCCCGCCGCCCACACGCGGTCGGCCGACGTGTGCATCCGCTCGTCGACCATGATGCCGCCGGTCGTGCCGGTCTTGATGCCCGCCGCCTCGGCCAGCGCGCTGTTGGGGAGCTTGTGCAGGCAGACGATCACCGCGTCGCACTCGAGCTCGCCGGCGCTCGTGGCCACGGCGCCGACCTTCCCGCCCGAGCCTTCGGTGAAGCCCTCGATCCTGGTGCCGAGCCGCAGCGTCACCCCGCGCTTCTCGAGCGACTCGTGGACCGGCTCGGCGACGTCGGGGTCGAGCACCTCGGACAGCACCCACGGTCCCTCGTCGACGAAGTCGACCTGCAGGCCGCGGTGGCCGAGGTTGCCGGCCATCTCGACGCCCAGCGGGGTGGCGCCGATGACGGTGACGCGCTTCATCCCGTCGAGCTGCTCGTCGAACAGCATCGCGGCGCGGATGTCCTTGACGTAGTGGAGCCCTTCGAGGTTCGCGCCGGGGACGTCGGGCTTCTCCCAGGTGAAGCCGGTCCCGATCACCAGCCGGTCGAACCCCTCGTGGGTGTTCTTGGCGGTGACCGTGCCGCGGTCGAGGTCGAGGTCGGTGACGGTCGTCTCCATCCGCATGTCGAGCCCGTCCTCCACGTAGCGCTCGACGGTGGAGAGGAAGAGGTTCTCGAACTTCTCGATCTCGCGCCCGTGCACGAAGGGGATGCCGCACGGGGAGTAGGCGATGTCCGGGAACTCGGTGAAGAGGGTGACCTTCAGGTCGGGGTTCAGGCGCTTGGCGATCGTGGCGGCGGCGGTGCCCGCGCCGCCTCCCCCGATCACGATCAGACGCTCGCTCATGGTTCCTCCGTGGATCGATACTCGACGGCCGGCGGGGTGGCCAGCGTGTTCGAGACCCAGCACACGCGCCGGGCGCGGGTGACCAGCGTCTCGAGCTCGCCGGCCGGCACCGGCGCGCGGGTGGTGACGACGACGCGCCCGTAGCGCAGCTCGCGGCCGGCGCGCTCGGCTCGCGTGTCGACGGTGACGGCGGGCAGCTCGATGCCGTCGCGCCGCGCGACGTGGGCGACGGCCAGGCAGAAGCAGCTCGCCAGCGCCGCGCAGAAGATCTCGGTCGGCATCGCGCCGCCGTCCTCGCCGCCCGCCGACGCGGGCTCGTCGACCGCGATCCGGTGCCCGCGCGCCTCGACGGTGGCGGCGTATCCGCCGTCCCAGATGGCGGTGACCTCGAGCGCGTCAGCCAACGCGGGCCCCCAGGAACGCCTCGTAGGCGCGCTCGTGGGCGGCGGCCGCGGCCTCCCACGAGTACTCGGGGACGATCGCGCGGCCGCCGGCGCGCAGCCGCGCCGCGAGCGCGGGGTCGGCGGCGAGCCTGGCCAGCGCGCGACCGAGCGCGGCACCGTCGCCCGGCGGCACCAGCAGCGCGCTCTCGTGGTTGACGAGGAAGCCGTCGAAGACGTCGAGGTCGCTGGCGACGACGGGCAGGTCGGAGGCGAGCGCCTCGAGGGCGGCGAGCCCGAAGCCCTCCTTGACCGACGGGAAGGCGAACGCGTCGGCGGCCCGGAACAGCCGCTCCATGACGTCGGGCTCGAGCGGCCCGAGCACGCGCACGTGCTGGTTCACGCCGAGCATGACCGCGCGCGCCGCGAACCGGTCGCGCTCGTGGCGGTAGTCGAACAGCGTCATGCCGCCGGCGACGAGCAGCAGCGGGTCGCGGTCCGGGACCAGCCTGCGCAGGCGGGCGAAGCCGTCGAGCAGCGTCAGCGAGCCCTTGCGCGGCTCGATGCCGCCCACGGTCATGACCGCGAAGCGGTCGCCCAGGCCGGCCTCGATCCGGGCCTGGGCGCGCTCGGCGGCGCTGTGCGCGGGGCGGTAGCGCTCGGGGTCCACGCCGTTGCGCACGAGCTCGGCGCGTACGCCGAAGTCCTCGGCCAGCCGCTCGACCCACGGGAGGGAGACGCAGAGCACGCGGTCGGGCGCGAGGATCGAGCGGTCCTGGCAGGCGACCAGCGACGGCGACGTGAAGTCGTCGACGTGGTGGACGGTCCGGATCACGTGGTCGACGCCGCCGCCGTCGCGCACGGCCAGCGCGGCGTTGGCCGACAGGCAGTCCTGGGCGTGGACGACGTCGTAGCCGCCGAGCACCGGCCGGAGCCCGTCGGCGTACACGTCCATCATGCGCTGGATCCGCTCGTCGAACGGGGCGTCGAGCGGGACGTGGCGCACGAGGTGCAGCGGGACGCCCGGCGGGCGGAAGAGCGCTTCGTCGTCGCGCGCGAGCGCCATCAGCGTGACCTCGTGGCCGCGCCGCGAGAGCGCCTCGGCGACCTCGAGCGCGTGCACGACGCCCCCGCGTGGCTTGACCGAGTAGGTGAGCATCGCGATCTTCACGGCCGCGCCTCGACGTCGTCGCCCGGCGCCACGACGGGGCGCCGTCGCGTGTCGTCGCCCGGCGCCACGACGGGGGACCGTCGCGCGTCGTCGCGCGGCCCGACCACTCGCCGGGCGAGCCGCGCCGCGGCGGCGTTCGTCGGCGCCACGACCACGCCGGCCTCGCGCAGCGCGGCCTCCTGCCGGGCGGCGCCCTGCGGATCCTCGTCGGTGCCGCACACGTGCGCGATCACCGGCCGGTCGCGGGCGAGCTCCGCGAGCGTGGGGGCGAGCTCGCCGGCCGGGTCGGGATGGGAGCCGTGGCCGAGGACGACGTCGAGCAGCACGCAGCCGGCCCGCGGGCCGTCCTCGCGCAGCATCCGCCGCCGCAGCTCGAGGTCGACCATCGGGTGCGGGCGGCCCTGGGTGTACTCCTCCTCGCCGAGGTCGAGGATGCGATGCCCGGGACCGAGGATGGTCTGCGCCTCGTACGCCAGCGAGCCACCGGAGAAGAGGCCGAGCAGGTCGCCGCCGTGCGGCAGGTCGGCGTCCTCGTCGGGCGGCGGCTCGGCGCCGGCGGCCGCGTGCGCGCCGGCCTCGAGCGTGGGGTGGACCTCGAACGGCGCGGCGCCGCCGTCCCACCCGACGAACGCGGCGACCACGCGCTTGCCGCGGGCGTCGACGTCGCCGAGCGCGGCGACCGCGTCGGGGTCGGGCGGCTTGGAGACGAGCAAGATCGTGTCCGTGCCGTCGTCGGCGGCCAGCAGCTCCATGCCCTGCCGGAACATGATCCCGCCGACGTTCGCCGACAGGTCGCGCCCGCCGACGCCGACGATCTCCGACACGCCGGCGCCCGCGCGGTCGAGCAGCACGCTGGCCTCCTGGGCTCCGGTGCCGGCCGCGGCCACGATGCCCACCGAGCCGCGGCGGACCGCGTTCGCGAACCCGAGCCCGACGCCGCCCAGCATCGCCGTGCCGCACTCGGGGCCCATGACGAGCAGCCCGCGCTCGGCGCCGCGGCGCTTGAGCGCGACCTCGTCGTCGACGCCGACGTGGTCGGAGAAGAGGAACACGTGCATGCCGCACGTCAGCGCGCGGTGGGCCTCGAGCACGGCGTACTCGCCCGGCACCGAGATCAGCGCCACGTTGGCCTCGGCGGCGGCCAGCGAGCGCGGCGCGGCGGCGGCGCTCGCGGCGGCCGGCTCGTCGGCGGCCGACAGCGCGGCCTCGGCCGCGTCGAGCGCCTCCTCCGGGCCGTCGACGGCGAGCACGACATCGGCCGGCCCCGCGTCGCATTCGAGGCCGAGCGCCGCGAGGTTGGCCGGCGTGCCCATCACGGCCTCGAAGGCGGCGATGCCGTCGCGCGAGCGCGCATCGGCGGCGACCTTCATGAGCCGCACGCTGTCCACGTAGCGGTTGCGCACGACGCGCACGTTCACGGCGCCGTCCTTCGGGACGCGATCGTCACGCCGGCGCCGCCTCGCGGTTGCGGACCACCCACGTGCCGTCGTCGCCCTCGACGGCGGCGACCAGCCGGCCCGGCGCGGTGATCACCGCCCGGCCGCGCCCGGTCTCGACGAAGCGGCCGGCGGCCTCGACCTTCGGGCCCATGCTGCCGGGCGGGAACTCGCCCTCGGCCAGGGCCCGCTCGGCGTCGGCGACGGTCAAGGTGGCCAGCTCGCGCTCCCAGCGCGTCCCGAAGTCGAGCGCCACGCGCGGCACGCCGGTGCACAGCACGAGCAGGTCGGCCCCGATGGTCAGCGCCAGCTCGGCCGAGCAGCGGTCCTTGTCGACCACGCCGGCCACGCCGGTGCCGTCGCGCGTCACCGGGATCCCGCCGCCGCCGGCCGCCACCACGACCGCGCCGCGCGCGAGCAGCGCCGGCACGTGCTCGGCGCCGAGCACCTCGAGCGGCCGCGGGCTGGCGACCACGCGGCGCCAGCCGCGGCCGGCGTCCTCGGCCACCGTCCAGCCGCGGTCGAGCGCCAGGCCACGCGCGCGCTCGCCGTCGTAGAACGGGCCGATCGGCTTGGTCGGCGTCGCGAACGCCGGGTCGTCCGCGTCGACCACCACGCGGGTCAGCACCGCGAGCATCGGGACCTCGGGGTCGATCTGCGCGACGGCGAGCGAGAGCAGGTAGCCGATCTGGCCCTGCGTCATCGCGGTGAGCACGTCGAGCGGGAGCGCCGGCACCTCGCCGCCCTCCTGCTGCAGCGCGAGCGCGCCGACCTGCGGCCCGTTGCCGTGCGTGAGCACGAGCTCGTGACCGGCCGCGCGCAGCGCCACGACCTCCTCGGCGATGCCGCGCGCGTGCTCGAGCTGCCGCTCCCAGGTCCCGTCCTCGCCGGCCGCGATCAGGGCGTTCCCCCCGATGGCGACGACGATCCGCATCAGGACGCTCGGACGACGAGCCAGACGGCTCGCGCGGGTTCTTCCGACGGGTTGCGCCACGAGTGCGGGCGCACGGACCGGAAGTGGATCGAGTCGCCGGCGCCCACCTCGTGGCACTCGCCGTCGACGTCGAACTCCATGCGGCCCTCGAGCACGATCACCAGCTCCTCGCCCGGATGGCTCATCGGCACCGGCCCGCTGTCGGCGAGCGCCTCCACGAGCGCCTCGGCGCCGGCCATCGCGAAGCCGCCGTAGCGCCCCGAGAGGTTGCGCAGCTCGAGCCCCTGCTTGGAGGTGTAGACCTTCGCCCGCTCGTCGCCGCGGATGATGTTGACGTTCGCGTTCGTCGGCTCGTCGACGAAGTACGAGACGCTCTTGCCCAGCGCCGCGGCGACCTTCATCAGCGACGCGATCGTCGGCGTCATGCCGCTCTTCTCGATCTTGTGGACGGCGGCCGTCGACAGGCCGGCGCGCTGGGCCAGCTGGGCGAGCGACCAGCCGCGTTCGCTGCGCGCGCGGGCGACCTTTGCGCCGATCTCCGAAACGGTGCGCTCGATCTGAGGAAGCGCGTCCACGTTTCCGATGGTATACGCGTCGTAAGCACGCTGGCAAGCCGTGCTTGACGGATTGCAGGAGCGACGCGTAGCATCGGCGTTCACGATCCGATACGTCGGATAACCGGGAGAGAGGGGCAGCCGTGGCGAAGTCCGAGACGATCCAGCGCCCGGAGAAGGGCACTGAGCTCTTCGACGTGTCCGAGAA
>Ga0081538_10000665_pt1 | contig 37855 bp, 40 predicted proteins | sample TabmetS5T2R1_FD_71022 | JGI IMG/M metagenome (GOLD analysis project Ga0081538, IMG submission 71022) | Tabebuia heterophylla rhizosphere microbial communities from the University of Puerto Rico - S5T2R1 | ecosystem: Host-associated > Plants > Roots > Rhizosphere ...
TCGAGCTCGATCCGCTCGTGCCAGGGCAGGGAGGCGCGGCCGTTGACCTGCGCCCAGCCGGTGATGCCGGGCAGGGCGTCGAGCCGGCGCCGCTGGCGCTCGTCGTAGCGGTCGACCTGCACCTGCACCGTCGGTCGCGGCCCGACGAGCGACATCTCGCCGCGCAGGACGTTGACGAGGTTGGGGAGCTCGTCGAACGACGTCCGCCGCAGCCACGCGCCGAGCCGCGTGATGCGGTCGTCGCCCTCGTCGACGGCCAGGCCCTTGCCCATCGTCTCGGCGCCGCTGACCATCGTGCGCAGCTTGTAGAGCTCGAACGCCCGCCCGTCGCGCCCGACGCGCCGCTGGCGGTAGACCGGGTGGCCGTGGGTCTCGAGCCGGATCGCGACCACGCAGACCGCGAGCGCGGGCGCGGCGAGCAGCAGGGCGCAGCCGCCGAGCAGCACGTCGAGGGCGCGCTTGCGGCGCGACGACAGGTACGCCGACGGCCTCACCGCGTCCCCTCCGGCGCCTCCCAGCCGACCTCGGTGCCGTGCCGCAGCCAGTCGTAGAGGCCGGCCGCCAGCGCGGCGGTGGTGAGCACGTAGTAGCGGGCCACGAGCAGCGGGCGCGAGCGGACGCGGCCGCCCGCCGTGGCGGCCGCCAGCGTCGCCGCCTGCGCGGCGGCGGCCAGCGCGTAGACGCGCCCGCGACCGAGCAGCCCCACGGTCGCCGCGGCGGCCACCAGGTGCAGGAAGGGCGACGCGTACCGCAGCAGCCGGTGCGAGGCGATCATCAGCGCGTAGCGGGGCGGGTAGCCGCGCGGGTCGAGCAGCCCGCCGCGCAGGACGATCGGCCACGCGTAGCCCATCATCCGTCGCTTGCGCGCCCACTCGCCCTCGACCGTCGGCACCATCTTCTCGGTCGCCCGCGCGAGCGGCGCGTAGACGGCGCGGCGCCCGCCTTTGACGACGTTGAAGGGCAGCGCCAGGTCATGGCCCTCGAGCGGCACGTACGCCTCGGGCCGCACGGCGTAGATGGCGCCGTTGCCGGCGGTCACGGACGCGAGCGCGGACTCGTGCTCGCGCAGCCACAGCTCGTAGCGCCAGTACAGGCCCTCCTGGTTGGTCCCGGCCTCGTTGACGAACCGCACCTGCCCGCACGCGTAGCCGACGGCGGGGTCCTCGAACGCCGCGGCGAGGTGCACGAGCGCGCCCGGCTCCCACATGGCGTTGGCGTCGGAGAAGGCGAGCAGCTCGCCGTCGGCGTAGCCGACGGCCACGTCCTGCGCCCGGTACTTGCCGCGGCGGGCGAGCTCGAGCACGACGTCGGCGCCCGCCTCCCGCGCCCGCGCGGCGGTGGCGTCGGCGCCCGGCTCGGCGCCGCCGTCGACCGCCACGATCACCTGCAGCGCCTCGCGCGGCCAGTCGAGCGCGAGCGCGTTGGCCACCTTGGCCGCGATGACCGCCTCCTCGCGGTAGGCGGCCACGATCAGCGACACCCGCGGCCGCGAGACACCGTCCCACCCACCCGCCGGCGGCGCCCAGTCCGCCGCCCCGAGCCTGCGCACGGCGGCGAGGAAGAGCCCGTAGCCGACCTGCGTCCAGGCCAGCAGGGCGACCGGGATCCAGAACAGGGCGCGCACGGCGGCGCATGGTGGCAGACGGGGAATCGAACCCGCACGGGTGCGTCAGACTCGGTGCATGGACGTACCCACGCTTCGCGACGGCGACCTCGTGCTGCGGCCCATGCGCCCGTCCGACGTCGACGCCGTCACCGCAGCCTGCCAGGACCCGGAGATCCCGCGCTGGACGTTCGTCCCCTCGCCCTACACGCGCGCCGACGCCGAGGGCTACCTGGCGTCGTCCGCGGCCGCCGCACGCGCCGGGCAGTCGCTGAACCTGCTCGCCGTCGACGACCATGCCCTGCTCGGGTCGTTCGGCCTGATGGAGCTCGACCGCGAGCCCGGCTTCGGCGAGATCGGCTACTGGGTCGCCGCCGAGGCGCGCGGGCGCGGGATCGCGACCCGCGGCGTCGTCCTCCTCGCGGACTGGGCGCGCGAGGAGCTCGGCCTCACGCGCATCGAGGTCCTGCCCCACAAGGACAACGCGGCCTCGCGGCGCGTGGCCGAGAAGGCCGGCTTCGCCGACACCGGCGAGCTCGTCGCCTCGCCGCGCGCGGCCGTGCAGGAGCCGATCTACGCGGTCTACGCCTGGACCGCCTCGTAGACGAGGGCGCGCTGGCAGTATCCGGCCTCGATGGCCATCGAGCTCACCTACTGCGTCGTCAACACCGAGCAGCGCCAGCTCCTGAGCTACTGCCTCGACGCGATCGCGCGCGAGCGGGCGACGGTGGACTTCGAGACCGAGACGCTGGTGCTCGACAACGCATCGCGCGACGGGTCGGCCGAGACCGCGCGCGCCCACGCGGTGAGCACCGAGGTGATCGAGCTCGACCGCCGCCGCGGCCGCGCGCAGAACGCGACCGAGCTGCTCGAGCGCGCCCGCGGCCGCTACTGCCTCCTGCTCAACGAGGACTCGGAGCTCGAGCCCGGGGCGACCGCCGCGCTGCACGCCGCGCTCGCCGGCGCCGATGACGCGGGTGCGGCCGGCGCCACGCTCGTCCGCCCGGACGGCGTGCAGCAGCCGTCGGCCTGGCGCTTCCCGAGCGCGTGGACCGGGATGCTGTCGCTGCTCGGCCTGCGCCGCCGGTTCGTGGTCCAGAGCCACGGCACGCGGATCCGGGAGGTCGACTGGGCACCGGCCGCCGCGCTGCTCGTCCGTCGCGAGGCGGCGGCCGCCGTCGGCTGGCTCGCGGGCGACGAGGTGGCGTTCGCGCGCCGCCTGCGCGCCGCCGGCTGGCGGGTGCTGTACGTGCCCGAGGCCCGCGCCGTCCACCACGAGCACCTGTGACGACGCCTGCGCACACCGAGCAGCGGGTCACGCCGCTCGAGCTGTTCTTCGACCTCGTCTTCGTCTTCGCGATGACCCGCGTCACCGCACTGATGGCCCACGACCTGTCGTGGACGTCGATCGCCCAGGGCCTGCTCGTGCTGGCCGCGCTGTGGTGGGGCTGGGCGGCGTTCGCGTGGCTGACCAACCACGTGGCGGGCGAGGACTTCCGGGCGCGGCTCGTCGTGTTCCTGGCCATGGCCGCGATGGTGCTCGTGGCGCTCGCCGTGCCCGAGGCCTTCGACGCCCACGCGCTGCTCTTCGCGCTCGGGTACCTCGTCATGCGCATGGCCCACCTCGGGCTCTACTGGGTCGCGAGCCGCGAGGAGCCCGAGGTGCACGCGGCGGTCGCCCGGCTCCTGCCGGCCGGGATCACGGGACCGCTGCTGCTGGTGGCCGCCGCGTTCGCCGACGGGACACTCCAGGCTGCCCTGTGGGTCCTCGCGCTCGCGATCGACTACGGCGGCCCGCTCGTGCGCGGCGTGGCCGGCTACCGCGTCCACCCGGCCCACTTCGCCGAGCGCTTCTCGCTGATCGTGATCATCGCGCTCGGCGAGTCGATCGTCGCGATCGGCGTCGGGGCGGGCGACGAGCCGCTCGACACGACGATCGCGGTCGCCGCCGTGCTGGCGCTGATCGGCTCGGCCGGGCTGTGGTGGGCGTACTTCGACGTCGTGGCGCCGGTGGGCGAGCGGCGGCTGGGCGAGCTGGAGGGCGTCGCCCGCAACACGCTCGCGCGCGACTCGTTCGCCTACCTGCACCTGCCGATGATCGCGGGCATCGAGCTGTTCGCGCTCGGCGTCGAGCAGGTCGTCGGCCACGTCGACGAGGCGCTGAAGGTCGAGGCGGCGACCGCGCTGTTCGGCGGCGTCGCGCTCTACCTGCTCGCGCACGTGGCGTTCCGGCTGCGGAACGTCGGCAGCCTCAACCGCCAGCGGCTGCTCGCCGCGGTCGTGCTCGTCGCGTGCATCCCGCTCGGGACCGAGCTCAACTCGGTCGCGGCGCTGGCCGTCGCGTGCGCGCTGGTCGCCATCCTGATCGCCTACGAGACCCTCCGCTTCGGGGCCGACCGCGCGCGGGTACGCCTTCAGGCATGACCGACCCCGGCGGAGGCTTCGGCTGGCGGAGTGCCCGGCACCTCCCGCGCCGGCGGGGCGGCATCCTGCGCTTCGGCCAGATCGCCGCGGACGCGGAGCTGTTCGGGCAGGACCGGCCGCTGTGCGTGCTGTTGCTGCCGCAGCCACTGGAGACGTTCGAGCTGCGCGAGCGCGCCGAGGACCTGCTGACCGCCCCCGGCGTCGCCGCCGTCGACCCGCCGCGCCTCTCCTACGCCGCCGCCGCGCGGCTCGGCGAGTCGTTCGCCGACGGCCTCGCCGTCGTGCAGGCGCGCCGGCTGCGCCTGCCGGGGCGCCCGCTCGCGCTCGTGGTCTTCGACCCGCTCCAGTACCCGCTGGCGCGCGCGCTGGCCGGCGTCTACCCCGACGCCGAGCTCTGGTACGGCCCGGGCGGCGAGCCGGCCTCCGAGCGCGAGCGCGCGCTGCACGAGCTCGCGCTGGCACGCGCGACGCTGCGCTTCGAGCGCGGCACCGGCCCCGTGCACACGCAGAACCTCCCGTTGTGGGAGCGGATGGAGGCGCTGGGGATCGAGAGCGGGCGGCTCGGCTCCGAGCGCGCCGACGTCACCTGATCGGCCCAGGTCATCTCGTGGACGGGGTGCGGATCCGCGGCTCGCTGCCGCGCAGGAGGTCGACGATGTTGCGCGTGATCTGCGCGACCTGGCGGTCCTCGAGCCGCTGCGCCCACTCCGGCAGCCCGACGCGGATCAGCAGCCCGTCCCCGACCCGGGTGGCGGCGAGCGCCGGCTTCGGCTCCGGCGGCAGCTCGTCGGGCACCTCGGGCTCCTCCTCCACGGGCGCGGTCTCGACGCCCAGGGCCGCGAGCAGCTCGCCGCGGTCGCCGCTCGGCACGTCGCTCTCCTCGAGCACGCTGAACCCGGTCAGGGCGCCGTCGAAGCCCTCCAGCAGCCCGTAGCCGGCGTCGCCGCCGATGAGCGACAGCGTGGCCGGCGCGGACGTGCGCCGGACGTCCTCGAAGCGGGTGCCGAACGGGTCCTGGATCGAGGACTGGGTCGGCCGCACGAGCCGGCCGGCGGTCGCGTCGCGGTTGCGCAGGATCGTGACCCCGCGGCGCAGGCTCTCGGTGCCGAACGTGGCGAGCCGGCCGCCGTCGAGCACGTAGCGGCGCAGCCGGCGCCCGTACGCCCGCGTGATCCAGCGCTCGGAGCCGATCAGCATCACCGCCTTGCGATCGGAGGCGCGGGGGTTGCGCGACAGCGCGAGGTCGAGGTCGCTGGTCAGGTCGTAGCGGATGCCGGCGCGGTCGAGGTAGACGAGCAGCGGCGCCACCCGCTCGGTCAGGTCCTCGGGCAGGCCGCGCGAGAAGACGCGCGGCCAGGCCACCGGCGTGCCGCGCTCGAGCGTGTTCGGCATCCCGTCGCGGTCCCCGTCGACCTCGTCGGTGCCGGTCCAGGTGAGCGAGGGGATGACGGCGAGGATGTAGGCGCGCTCGCGCGACTGGACCATGACCGGGACCGCGGTGCGGTGGCGGCCGCCGGAGTTGCGCAGCTCGAGCAGGTAGAGCCCGGAGTCGCCGCCCGGGGCCGTCAGCTCGATCAGCGGGTCGCCGGGGCCTTCGCGGCCGTGCAGGACCGGCCGGACGCGCCCCGCGCGCCGCAGCCGCCAGCGGTACGGCTTCCCGCGCGCGTCGACGTTGACCCGCAGCCGCTGGCCGGACGTGACGGGGCGCACCGGCGCCTCGGCGGCGAGCGCGCGGACGGTGAGCCCGGGCTGACCGCGGATCTCGCCGGGCTGGGGCGGCATCTCGGGCGGGGCGGTGCCGCGGTTGCCCGCCCGGTCGCGCGCCGTGACCTGGACGAGGTAGGTCCCGGCCGGCGCCGGCTTGCCCTCGACCATCCCGTCCCACGTCAGCGTGCGCGTGTCGGTCACGGGCAGCAGCTCGGCCACCGGGCGCGGCTCGCCGCCGTCCGTGCGGTAGACGCGTCCGCGCTTCTTCAGCCGCCGCGACACGGAGCCGACGTCGATCTGCACCGGGCCCGCGACCGGCCCGACGATCGGGCCGGGCGTGATCGCCTTCACGCGCGGGCGCGGCGGCCGCGTGTCGACCAGCGTGGTGCGCGGCACGACGACCGACCGCCCCTCGCGCCGCAGCGTGACCCGCACCCGGTAGCGGCCGTCGGGGACGCGGGCGTCGTTGTCGGTGCGCCCGTTCCACTCGAGCTGCAGGGGCAGGCCCGGGCTCACGGTGGCCTCGTCGACGAGCCGGCGCACCGAGTCGCCCGCCGTGTCGACCACGTCGACCGAGATCTCGCTGCGTTCGCGCAGCTCGACCTCGAAGCGGTTGACCTCCTTGGTGCCGTCGCCGTTGGGGGAGAAGACCCGCGCCAGGCTCACCACCTGCGCCACCGCCGGCTCGCCCTTGATCCGCTGGGCCGCGAAGAACGCCGCGAACGTCGCGCCGACGAGCAGCACGAAGACGGCACGGGCGAGCGGCGTCACCTACGGGGCTTTGTCGGCACCGAGGACGACCACCACGTCGGCCGGCAGGGTGCCGGTGTCATCCGAGCTGTCGGCGAGCGCCTTCGTCTCCTCGTCGATCTGGTCGGTGCGCGAGATGTCGAGCAGACGCGAGACGTCGCGCGCCTGGCGGCGCTCGTCCTCGTCGTAGTACACGACCGAGTCCTGACGCTGCTGGTCGTCGCTGTTGTCGATCCGGATCATGCCCTGCTCGTCGGAGTAGCCGGCGGCGAGCAGCTCGTCGCGGAAGCGCGAGGCGAGGCCGTCGATCGGCGTGCCGTTGAGGACGACGACGACCTTCTCCGGCCGCGCCTCGGCCGCGCGCTCGCCGGCGCCGCCGGTGCCGGTCGTGGAGCCGGTGGGCTCGGCGGTCGTGTTGGGCGGCGGCTCGGACTCGTCGCCGGACAGGACCATGAAGTAGACGGGAACGGCGATCGCCACGACGAGGACGGCGATGCCGAGGAAGGTGTAGAGGCCCGCGCGCGAGGAGCCCGAGGCGCGCTGTGGGCGGCGCCCGGTGCGGCGCGGCGGGAGCGTGGTCGAGCGCGTGGGCGCCGCGGCCCGCAGGGGGGCGGCGGGCACCGGCTTGGGCGCCGGCCGCGGCTGCGGGCGCGGGGTGGCGCGCGGGATCTGCGTCGGCGGCTGGGCGGGCACGCCGTTGCCCGACCGCACGGGCTCGGGCTCCGGCTCCGGCTCGGCGTCGTGGACCTCGGTCTCGTCGCCCGCGGGCTCCTCCTCGGGCGGCGCCGCTTCGGCCGGCGGGGCGGACTCGTCCCCGCCCGTCGTCGCGGGCGCCGCGTCGGCCGGCGGGGCGGAGTCGTCCCCGCCCGTCGTCGCGGGCGCGGCGGCGGCCGGCGCGACCGGCTCCTCGCCGCCGGGCGCGGCCGCGGCCTCCTCCTCGTCATCGCCGGTCGCGGGCAGCGCCGGGGCCTCGACGGTCGCCTGCGCGGCCGTGGCCTGGGCGGCCAGCGCGACCGCCGGGCGCGGGCCCATCGGGATCGGCGCGGGCGTCCCGGCCTGGCGGCCGTTCCCGCTCGCCGGCTGCGCCACGGGGACCGCGGGGCCGACCGTGCCGGTGCGCTCCGGCTCCGCCTCGACCGCGAGCGCCTCCTCGGCCTGCGCGACCACGCGCGCCTCCAGCTCCTGCGCGCGCTCGGGCGCGCGCCCCGCCCAGTCGCGCAGGCGCTTGAGCTCGCGCGCCTGCGCGAAGTAGAGCAGTGACAGCACGGCCAGGCCGAGGAAGGCGGCGAGTCCCACGTACGCGCCGTACTTCTCGACCTGGTCCTGGATCGAGAACGCGAGGATCAGAACCATGAGGAGCTGGAAGCCGTCGATTCTAGGAGGCGAGTCGGCCGCCAGCGGTCTCGGCGGTCTCGGACGGTTCGTCGGCGGACGTCTCGGCCACCTCGGCGGCGGCCAGGGCGGCGCGCAGCGCCGCCAGCTCCGCGACCTTGGCGGCGAGCGTGGCGGCGTCGCCCTCGAGGACGAGCAGCGAGATCTCGTCGAACGTCTCCTCGACCCAGGCGGGGTCGATCGCGGGCCGTGCGGCGCGCAGGATCTTGGCCGCCGGCGTGTCCTCGGGCCGCTCGTAGGGGTTGAACAGCTCCTCGTGCAGCTTCTCGCCCGGCCGCGGCCCGATGATCTCGATCGCGATGTCCTTGTCGGGCTCGAGCTTGGAGAAGCGGATCATGTCGCGCGCCAGGTCCATGATCCGCACCGGCTCGCCCATCTCGAGCACGAACACCTCGCCGCCGTGGGCGAGCGACCCGGACCGGACCACGAGCTGCACGGCCTCCGGGATCGTCATGAAGAAGCGCGTCATCTCCGGGTCGGTGACGGTGACCGGGCCGCCGGCGGCGATCTGGCGGCGGAAGATCGGCACCACCGAGCCCGAGGAGCCGAGCACGTTGCCGAAGCGCACGGCCGTGAACGCGGTGTCCGGGTAGCGCAGGTCTGCCGCCTCGACCGCCCACTCGGCGAGCGCCTTCGACGCGCCCATGACCGTCGCGGGCGCGACCGCCTTGTCGGTCGAGACGAGCACGAAGACCTTGGTGCCGATGTCGCCGGCCACGCGCGCCATCACCCGCGTCGCGAGCGCGTTGTTGCGCACGGCCTCGACCGGGTTGGTCTCCATCAGGCCGACGTGCTTGTAGGCGGCGGCGTGGAAGACGACCGTCGGGCGGTGCTCGGCGAACACCTCCCGCATGCGCTCCTCCTCCTTGCAGTCGGCGAGCACGGCGACGGTGTTGAGCGCGTGCCGGTCGTCCACCAGCTCGCGCTCGATCTCGAACAGGTTGTCCTCCGCGTGGTCGATGAGCACGAGCCGGCTCGGGCCGACGCGGGAGATCTGCCGGCACAGCTCGGCGCCGATCGACCCGCCGGCGCCGGTGACCAGCACGCACCGCCCGGTCAGGTAGCCGCCCGTCAGCTCCGTCTCCATCCGCACGGGGGCGCGGCCGAGCACGTCCTCGACCCGCACCTCGCGCACCTGGCGCACGAGCTGGGCCCCGTTCTGGAGCAGCTCGAAGACGGTCGGCATCGTGCGCACCGGGACGCCGCGGGCGCGGCACGCGCTGACCACGCGCGCGCGCAGGGTGCCGGGGGCGGACGGGATCGCGATCAGCACCTCGTCGGGCTCCACGTCGTCGAGCACGCGCGGCAGGTCGTAGCTCGTGCCCAGCACCTCGAGCCCGCGGTCGACCCGCGCGCGCTGCTTGCGCTCGTCGTCGTCGACGAAGCCGACCGGCCGGTAGCCGAGGTCGGGGTTGCGCAGGATCTCGCGCAGGAGCAGCCGGCCGCCGTCGCCGGCGCCGACGATCAGCACCGAGCGGGCGCCGCGGCGCGCCCGCCAGCCGCGCAGCGGCCGCTCGTAGACGAGGTGGGTCGCGTAGCGCACCGCGCCGGCGAAGACGAGCAGCAGCAGTCCGAAGAGGACGAGCACCCCGGTCGGGACCGTCACGGCCACGTCGCCCTCCGGCGTGGTGACGAGCAGCGGCTGGACGACCGCGACGTAGCCGATCAGCGCGAACACCGACACCACCACGGCCTGGGCGATCTGCAGGTACTCGCGCTGCGACGAGTAGCGCATCCAGTGCCGGTAGAGCCCGAACAGCGCGAACACGAAGACCGTGCCGCAGATCACGAACGTGATCGTGCGCTCGAACAGCGTCGCGTAGCGCTCCGGACCGCCGCCGTCGAAGCGAAGGCGGTAGGCAAGGAAATAGGCCAGCGCGGCCAGCCCCGCGTCCAGGACGACCTGCGGCAGGGCGTGACGGTGGACGGGAAAGGCCGCGGAGCGGATCCGGCGGCGCATCGGCGTGATTCTAGGGCCGAGCGCGGTCGACGGCCGCGAGGCCGCCGATCGGCGACAGCAGGAGATCGGCCAGGACCGCGGGGTCGCGCCGCGTCCGTTCGCCGCTCGGAGCCGCTCGCTTTTCCAGAGTGATGTCCTCGGCGCGGGCCAGCCGGCGCAGGCGGCCGGCGGCGATCAGCTGCTCGTCGACGGCGCCCAGCCGGCCCTCGAACGTGGTCCAGACCGGCGTGCCGAGCGCGACCGCCTCGCGGTTCATGGTGCCGCCCGCCGAGATCACGAGGTCCGCGTAGGCGACCAGCGACTGCGCGTCGATCGCCTGCTCGGGCACGACGAAGCCGCCGAGCTCGGCCCGCTGCGACTCGGTGCGCGGGAGCACGACGGCCTGCTCGCCGCGCAGGCGGTCGAGCACCTGGGCGAAGAGCGGGTTCTCGAAGCGGTGGTAGAGCGAGACGGCCGGCGGGGTGCGGACGACCGCGATCGGCCTGGCGGGATCGAGCCCCAGCTCGCCGAGGACGGCCGGATCGGGCTCGAAGTCGGCGAGGTAGTACTCCTCCTTGAGGCCCGGGTAGGGCCGGTACTTGGCGGCGGTGGCGCCGTAGGGCTCCAGGCGCTCGAGCGGGATCGCGTCGGGCACCACGATCGCGCGCACGAGCCGGCAGTTGACGTTGTGCTGGACCTTCGCCCACTCGTAGTCGAACGCCGTCGCGCTGGGGATGCCGAGCAGCCGGGCGGCGACGGTGACGTCGTTGGACCCGTGCCCGAGCGCCATGGCGATGCCGCGGCGGCGCGCCCAGCGGGCGAGCGCGAGCGAGCGCGAGAGGAGCCCGACGCCCTTGGCCGCCAGCCGGCTGCCGCGGTGGTGGCCGATCGGCTCGCACGCGAGCCCGTGGCGCTCGCACAGGCCGAGCGTCTGCGCGAAGTCGCGCGCCGTGACCAGCACCTCGGCGCCGCGCTGCTCGAGCGCCCGGATCACCGGGCGCATGACCAGCACGTGCGGCGAGTTAGTGAGGTCGACCCAGATCCGCATCGCGCACCGCGGCGACGACCTCGGCGGCCTGCGCGCGGTCGAGGACGGCGCTCATCGGGATCGCGAGGTGCGTCCGCGCCGCCGCCTCGGTGCCCGGCAGCGGCACGGCCGGCGGGTACTCGCGCATCGCGGGCTGCAGGTGGGTCGGCACGCGGTAGTAGGCCTTGTGGCCGATGCCGGCCGCCTTCAGCGCCTCCGCCAGCGCGTCGGCGCGCGCGTGGCGGACGACGTACAGGTGCCAGGCCGGCTCGCCGAGCGCCCGCGGGAGGTCGACCAGCTCGCCGAGGCCCTCGGCCTCGTAGTGGGCGGCTGCCGCCCGGCGCCCCTCCGCCCAGCCGTCGAGCTGCGGGAGCTGGAGGCGCAGGATCGCCGCCTGCAGCTCGTCGAGCCGCGAGTTGTGGCCGACGAGCTCGAACGTCTGCTTGTCGCGCGAGCCGTGGAAGCGCAGCATCCGCACCGTCTCGGCGACGGCGTCGTCGCGCGTGGAGATCGCGCCGCCGTCCCCGAACGCGCCCAGGTTCTTGGACGGGAAGAACGAGAACGTCGCGGCGGTGCCGAGCGCGCCCGGCCGGCCGGCGTCCGAGCGCGAGCCGGCCGCCTGCGCGGCGTCCTCGAGCACCGGGACGCCGAGCGCCTCGATCTCGGCCACCGGGGCGACGTTGCCGAACAGGTGCACGACGATGACCGCCTTCGTGCGGGGCGTGAGCGCGACCCGCACCGTCTCGGGCGTGACGCAGAACGTCTCCGGGTCGACGTCGCAGAACACCGGGCGAGCGCCGGTGAGCGGGATCGCCTCGGCCGACGCGTAGAACGTGAACGACGGGACGACGACCTCGTCTCCCGGCCCGACGCCCATGGCGCGAAGGGCGAGCGTGATCGCGTCGGTCCCGTTGGCCACGCCGATCGCGTGCTCGGCGCCGAGGTACGCGGCCAGCTCGTCCTCGAAGGCGCCGACCTCCGGGCCGAGGATGAAGCGGCCGCCGTCGACGACCTCGCCGAGCTTGGCGTCGATCGCCGCGCGCAGCGGCTGCAGAGGCGTACGAGTGTCGAAAAGGGGTACTGGCATCCGGCGGCAAGACGGGTGGGCGGGACACCCTAGCCGCAAGTTCGGGGTCGGTCGTGCGTTGCAGGGCTCAGACGGCCCCTTTCGATCATCTGCGGGAGGTCCCCTTCATGCGCAAGCTCATGGCTGCCTGCGTGGCAGCCGCCGGCGTCGCACTCGCGATCGCCGGACCGGCAGCGGCCGAACCGGCCTGGGCGCCGGCCGCCTCGGCCCCGGTCCACCCCGGCGTGCAGACCGACACCAACGGCGGGCAGTGCACGGCCAACTTCGTCTTCTACGACGCGGCCGACAACGTGTACATCGGCCAGGCGGCCCACTGCTCGGGCACGGACGGCAACACCGCCACCAACGGCTGCGAGGCGGGCACGCTGCCGCACGGCACGCCGGTCACCGTCGACGGCGCGACCCGGCCGGGGACGATCGTCTACTCGTCCTGGGTGGCGATGCAGGCCGCGGGCGAGACCGACGCGAACACCTGCCAGTTCAACGACATCGCGCTGATCAGGCTCGATCCCGCCGACTACGGCCGGGTGAACCCCAGCATCCCGTTCTGGGGCGGGCCGACCGGCACCGCGACGACCACCGCGCAGGGCGACAAGGTCCTCTCGTACGGCAACTCGTCGCTGCGGCTCGGCATCACCCAGCTGTCGCCGAAGGAGGGCCTCAGCCTCGGCGCCTCGGGCGGCGGTTGGACGCACGAGGTCTACACGGTCACGCCCGGCATCCCCGGTGACTCGGGCAGCGCGTTCGTCGACCGCCAGGGTCGCGGCTTCGGCGTGCTCAGCACGCTGCAGCTCGCGCCGCTGCCGGCCGCCAACGGCGTCAGCGACCTGTCGCGCATGGTCGCGTACGCGCGCTCGCACGGCGGGCCGGACGTGACGCTCGCGAACGGCACCGAGCCGTTCCGCGGTCCGATCCTGCCCTAGCGGCGACCTGACCGGTTGCGGGGGCCTCGGCTCCGAGGCCCCCGCTAGCCTGGATCGCGCGTGCCGCTCCTCCTCGCCTCCATCACCGACCCGATCGTCGAGTTCGCGGTCGACGTCATCGACGCCATGGGCCTGCCCGGGATCTTCCTGCTGATGATCGCCGAGAGCGCGTGCATCCCGATCCCGTCGGAGACGACGTTCCTGTTCGCCGGCTTCAACGTCTCACGCGGCGAGTACTCGATGTTCGCCGTCGTCGCCGTCGGCACCGCCGCGAACGTGGTCGGCTCGTGGCTCGCCTACGCGGTCGGCTACTTCGGCCGTATCGACATCCTCGAGAAGCACGGCAAGAAGCTGCACATCAAGCCCTCGCACCTCGAGTGGGCGGACCGCTGGTTCGAGCGCTACGGCGACGCGACGGTGTTCTTCTCGCGCATGCTGCCGATCATCCGCACGTTCATCTCGCTGCCGGCCGGCGTGGCGCGGATGCCGTTCTGGCGCTTCACGGTGCTGACCACGCTCGGCTGCATCCCGTGGATCTTCATGCTCACGTTCCTCGGCAAGCAGGTCGGCGACCGCTGGGAGGACTGGAAGGACTACCTGCACTACGTCGACTACGCGGTCGCGGCGGCGATCGTCCTCGGCGCGATCTACCTCTTCATCCGCTGGCGCCGGAAGCGCAACGAGCCGGTGCAGGCGTCCGGCGAGCCGGCCGCCGATGCCGGCCGCTGAGGAGACGTTCCTGCTCGGGCTGCTGCAGGGCCCGGCCGAGCTGCTCCCGATCTCCTCGTCCGCTCACGTCGGGCTGCTGCTGCACCGGCGCCACCCCTTGCTGGAGGGCGCGGCGCGCAAGGAGATCGAGGTCGCCCTCCACGCGGGGACGGCGCTCGTGCTCGCGCTCGAGCGGCGGCCGGTCCGGTGGCGCTTCCTGGCCGCCGCGACGCTGCCGCCCGCGCTCGCCGGGCTCGTGCTCGAGCGATTCGTGGAGGAGCGGCTGGGGACGCCGCCCACGGTCGCCGCGGGCCTCGTGGCGGGCGGGATCGCGATGGTGCTGGCCGACCGCACGCCGGCCCGGCGCACCGCACCCACGCTCGCCGACGGGCTCGCCCTGGGCGCCGCCCAGGCGCTGGCGCTGATCCCGGGCGTGTCGCGCAGCGGCGCGACGAGAGCGGCCGCCCGGCGGCGCGGGTTCGGCCGCGAGGAGGCGGCGGCGCTCTCGCGCGAGGCCGCGCTGCCGGTGCTCGCGGGCGCGGCGGCGCTGAAGGCCGCCCGGCGACCCTCACGGGATCGCTGGGGCGCGCTGGCGGCGGGGGCGATCGGGTCGGCGGTCTCCACCGGCATCGCGCTGCGGATGGAGCGGACCCTGGCCCGTGCCCCGCTCCGGGTCTGGGCGGGCTACCGAACCGTGCTGGCCGCCGCCATCCTCGCCGTGTGGCACGATCGGCGCCGATGAGCGACGCGTACGCCCAGTCCGGCGTCGACACCGCGGCGGCGGACGCCGGCGTGGCCGCGCTCGTCGGGGTGCTGCGCACGATCGACCTCGGCCGGGCCGCGCGGGCCGTGCCGCTGCCGGGCCACTTCGCCGCGGTCCTCGAGGTGGCGCCGAACCTCGGGATCGCGATCGGGACCGACGGCGTCGGCTCGAAGCTGATCGTCGCCGAGCAGGCCGGCCGCTACGACACGGTCGGCATCGACTGCATCGCGATGAACGTCAACGACGTGATCTGCGTCGGCGCCGAGCCGCTCGCGGTGCTCGACTACCTCGCCGTCGAGCGCGCCGACCCGGGCGTCATGCGCGAGATCGGCCAGGGCCTCAAGCGCGGCGCCGAGCTGGCGGGCGTGGAGATCCCGGGCGGCGAGGTCGCGGTGCTGCCGGAGCTGATCCGCGGCCATCCGTCACCGAACGGGTTCGACCTCACCGCCGCGTGCTTCGGCACCGTCGCGCTCGACGCGATCGTCACCGGCGCCGACTGCCACCCCGGCGACGCGCTGATCGGCCTGCCCTCGTCCGGGCTGCACTCGAACGGCTACTCGCTGGCCCGCGCCGCGCTCGCCGGCCTCGCGCTCGACGACCACCCGCCGCAGCTGGGCGGCGCCAGCGTCGCCGACGCGCTGCTCGAGCCGACCGCGATCTACGTCCGCGCCGTGCTCGAGCTGCTGCGCTCCGGCCTGCGCGTCCACGGCCTCGCCCACATCACCGGCGGCGGGCTGCTCAACCTGACGCGCCTCAACCGCGGCGTCGGCTTCGCGGTCACCGACCCGCTGCCCGTCCCGCCGGTGTTCGGCCTCGTGCAGGAGCTCGGCCGCGTGGCCGACGCCGAGATGTGGGAGGTCTTCAACATGGGCTGCGGGTTCTGCGTCGTCGTCCCGCCCACGACGGCCGACGCCGCCGGCGCCCTGCTCGCCTCCCACCACCCCGGCGCACGCCGGATCGGCACGGTCACCGACCGCGCCGGCGTCGTCGAGCTGCCCGAGCTCGGGCTGAGCCTGGCGAGTTAGTCCTTCGACGGATAGTCGGTCTCGGGCCGCGGGCCGGAGACGTCCTCGTCGTCGGGCGGCGCGCCCGGGACACCCGAGTCGGCCTTCTTGCGCTCCCAGTCCTCCCGCGTTTCCTCGATCTGCTGCTCGAGGCGCTCGGAGCGCTCCTCCATCTCGTCGGCGTCGCGCTCGGGGTGCTCGCTCATGCCTCCTCCTCGGACTTGGCCCGCTCGTCGAGCTTCTCCTTCAGGTAGGCGGCCCGCTCGGCGCGCCGCCGATGGGCCTTCTGCTCGGGGATCTCGTGGGCCTCGGTCTCCTGCTCGCGCTCGGAGCGCTCGCGCTGGATCTGCTCGACGCGCAGCTCCTCGGTCTTGGGATCGGCCATGGAGGCCTCCTACCCGGAACGCGGCTATCGCAGATCGAGCGCGTGGCGGGCGATGTCGTCCACGACCCGCGCGGGGTCGAGGTCGGCCCGCCGCTGGAGCACCGCGAGGCTGCCCGCGCGGGCGACGACGTCGAGGTGCTCGAGCACGGCGTGGTAGTGCGGGCGGTTCCAGAAGTCGTGGACGAGGACCGGCACCCCGGCGCCGACGTGGAGCGCCGCGTTGAGCGCGCACGCGACGCGGAAGCGCCCGTCGACGAACACGAGGTCGACCGGCTGCGACGAGCCGGCCACCGCGGGCAGCCGCCAGGCGCCCGACCAGTAGCCCGGCCAGCGCGACATCTGCCCCGTGGGCGCGCCCCAGTCGCCGGTCGGCCCCACGTTGGCGTGCACCAGCGTGAGCCGCTCGGCGGCGAGCGCGTCGGCGAGGTCCGGGTGGTCGCGCAGCTCGGTGACCCAGGCCGCGTCGGACTCGATCGAGACGACGCGCTCGACGCCCTGGCGCAGCCACTCGGCGGTCGAGCCGCCGCAGCCGAACTCGACGACGAACCGGCGATGGCCGCCGACCGCCCGCAGCAGGCCGAGCTCCTCGTCGGTCATGTGCGGGGCGAGCGGCTGGACGCCGCCGCCCGTGACGACGAACTCGGGCCCGGAGGGCGCCTCGGCCGCGAGGACGTCGAGGTTCTCCTTGACGTCCTCCCGACCGGGGTCGATGACCGCCGCGGCGCGCAGCAGCTCGATCGCGGTCTCGGTGCGCCCGCCCGCATGGGCGATGACGGCCATGTCGTTGAGGAGCTGGACGTCGACGGTCTCGGCGGCGTGGCCGCACAGCAGCTCGAAGGCGACGTCGGCGCGGTCGTCGTCGAGCGCGGTCTGGACGCGGTTCTGGAGATCGGCTGGGCTCATGTGGTGGCGGGGACGCGGTCGAGGGCGGCGCGGAGGGCGGGGAGGTGGACGAGGATCTCGTGGTCCTCGACGTCGTTGAGGACCGCGTTGCGCTCGAGGAAGTCGTGCGGCCACGCGCGGGTCTTGGTCGTCGACGCCCGGCCGCGCTCGAACTTGCGGCGGCAGTCCTCGACCGACTTCGTCCAGTAGTGGTTGAAGCGCAGCTTCTTCATGCTCACCGTCTTCGTCCACGGGCCGAAGTGGCGCTCGTGGTTCTCGGTCACGCCGTACCAGCCGTCGCGGAAGGTCCAATGGTGGGGCGACTTGCACTCGAGCACGCGCTCAGGGCGCACGACGCTCGTGATGTGGGCGTCGAGCGCGTGGTAGCTGGCGAGGTCGGCGCGGTCGAGCCCGGGACCCTTGAGCAGGTGCGGGTACGGCACGACGGCGTCGTGGCGGCCGCGCCACGTGTACGCGGAGATGATCGGCTCGTCGGGCGGCGTCTCGTGCCCGGAGGTCCCGTAGTTCGCGTAGTTGACGTGGACGGCGCCGTAGTCCTCGAACTCGCGCAGCGCCTCGCGCAGGTCGCCGCCGCCGGGGGCGAAGAAGAACTCGTCGGCGTCCATGAACGCGATCCACTCGCACAGGCGCCCGAACGAGCGCGCGCAGTGGTTGTAGGCGGCGACCTGGGCGACCGGGTGCGGGAAGTCGATGTACGTGACCACCTCTTCCTCGATGTACGGCGCCAGGACGTCGCGCGTGTCGTCGGTGGAGCCGTTGTCGTAGAGGTAGAAGTGCTCGACGCCGACGATGCGATGGAACTCGACGAACTCGCGCAGGTAGCGGCCCTCCTCGCACACGATCGAGCAGACCGCGAGCCCATGGCGGCGCTCGGGCGTGGCGACGGGATGGCTCGCGGCGGCGCGCAGGTCGTCCTCGGGCGCGAGGCGCGGGAGGAAGGAGAAGATGTCGGCCGGCTCGCGCCGGGTGAGCACGGCGGACGCCATCCGGCACAGCTCGACCTCGCCCTCGGCGCTGGCGGGGATCGGCAGCGCGAGCACGTCGGCGGTGCCGTCCGCCTCGAGCCCGGCGTCGACGAGCGGCCCCGAGAGCGCGGCGAGCATGTCCTGCTCGCTCGTGTCGGGGGCGTAGATGATCAGCGTCGCGGCGTCGCCGCCGTCGAACGACCGCGCCCACGCCGCCAGCAGCGACGGGTCGGCGGCGAGCTCGTCGGCGAAGGCCAGGACGCCGAAGTGCGCGCTCATGCCCAGGTCGCCTCGGCGAGGGTGCGCAGGGCGTCGGCGTCGGCAGCCGGGAAGCGCGGCAGCTCGGCGAACGGCGCGGGCGCCGGGCGCTCGGAGAGCAGCGCGGCGGCCTGGTCCAGGATCGCCGCCTCGGCCTCGTCGCCGCCGGGCACGGCCAGGAGCATGAGATCCGGAGTCGACGCGACGCCGACTGCCTCGATCATCCGGTTGAGCGCCTCGGCGGTCGGCTCCGGGTCGGCGTCCGGCGCGTAGATGACGAGCGTGGCGGAGTCGTCGGCCGTGAAGCGCTCGGCGTAGGCGGCGAGCAGCCCGGGGTCGCCGGTGAGCTCGTCGGCGAGCGCCAGCACCGCGAACGTGCGGGCGGGCGGCACCGACAGCGCGCGCACGCGCTCGAGCTGCACGGACGGGCCGGCCGGCAGCGGGCCGGGCGAGACGGTCAGCGCGAGCTCGGTGTCGAGCGCCGCGAAGGCGTCGTGCTCGTGCTCGGCGATCCGCAGCCCGGTGAGGCCGAGCATGACCGCCAGCAGCTTGCTCTTGGTGTGCGCGCGCACGGGCCGCGGGAGCTGCTCGTGATGGCGCAGGAGGAAGTGCATGATCGTCCGCCAGACGACGAAGTCGACGGGGACCGGGAGCGTCAGCCGCCACTCGAGGTCGATCAGCTGCCACTCGCCGGTCTCGGGTGCGACGACGATGTTCCACCACGACGCGTCGAACGCGGCGCCGTCGACGAGCGGGTGCTCGGGGCTGCCCTCGCCGGTGCCGAAGCTGTCCAGCAGCCAGGTCCGCCACGCCTGCAGCGTCGCCGAGACGCGCCGGCCGAGGCCCTCGGCGGCGATCGCCTGCAGGATCTCGGTCAGCAGCGACTCGCCGCGCCGGAACGGCTCCGGCCGCGGGTCGTGGGCGAGGCCGAACGCCGCCATCGCCTCCCGCGCCTCGCCCGCCTCGGCGTCGCCGAACGGCGCCGGCTCGTGCACGACGGTGCCGTCGCGCAGCGTCGCGCGCTTGCGCAGGCCGACGCGGCGGTCGAGCGTGTAGTGGCGCGCGCCCCACTCGAGGTCGAGCCCGAGGTGCTCGGCGGCGCCCTCGCGGCCGTCGCGGTAGGCGACGACCAGGAACGAGTTCGCGAGGTCGCGCAGCAGGCCGGCGTCCGCCAGCTCCCGCCAGGCGAGCGACTCGCTGTAGAGCAGCGGGCCGCGTTGCGCGCCGCGGTCGGGCGCCGGGCCGGCGATCCACTGGTGGATCCGGTCCTCGTCGCTCACGCGAGCGGGGTTGAGGATCGTCGTCGCGAGCTTGTAGTCGGGGAACGGCAGCAGGAAGTCGGCCGCGGCGAAGCCGGCCTCGGCCAGCATCGCCTCGAGCGCCCGCGCGCTGAACGTCACCGGCGTGGTCGTCGACGGGTAGCCCTCGATGCCCTCGAACAGCTTGCCGGAGTGGTCCTCGCGCGCGCCGTTGAGGTACTTGAGGCCGAGCCGGTTCTCGATCGCCAGGACGAGCACGCCGTCCTCGGCGAGCGCGGCGCGCGCGACCTCGAGGTTGGCGACGGCCGACCGCTCCGGATCGCCCTTGTGCGCGGGGTGGTACAGGTGCCCGTACTCGAGCACCCCGATGAGCGTCACGACGTCGAACGCCTCGCGCTCGTCGAGCTGCGAGTAGTTGGCGCTGTAGAGGGAGACCGAGTCGAGGTCGGCGCAGCGCGCGCGGGCGACGCGGGCGCGGTTGGCGTTGCCCTCGATCGCGTGGACCTCGGCGAAGTGCTCGCCGAGCCAGCGCGTGATGGCGCCGCAGCCGGCGCCCAGCTCGAGCACACGCCGGTCGCCGGCGCGCGAGAACCCGAGCGCGTCGAAGAGGGTCGCCCGGTAGGGCGTGAGGTGGTAGCTCGTCGGCCAGTCGCGCATCAGCCGGCGCAGCTCGTCCGAGCCGGTGCTCAGGTCGGCGATCTCCGGGAGGCGGTCGAGCAGCTCCTGCTCGGCCCCGTCGAGGTAGCCGGCGGGCGCGACGGCGCCGCGCGGATGGTGGATGCCGGTGCCGCCGTCGAGCTCGAATTCGGACAGGCGGAAGGAAGGCGTGGGGACGGACACGTCCCGGTATTCGGCCGCGCGGCGCGGGACTTAACCGAGGCGGACGTAGCCGATCGCGCCGCCGCCGTCGGCGCCGTAGCTGCGCTGTGCGACGGAGTTCGAGGAGTTGCCCTCGATGGTGCGGATGCTGCCGTCGGCTCCGACCGACTCGACGATGCCGATGTGCTCGTCCCAGACGATCAGGTCGCCCGGCTGCGGCCGTCCGCCGCCGGCCGGGATGGCCTTGCCGGCGCCCTGGGCCCAGGCCCACACGTCGTCGACGCGGCCGAAGCCCTGCCCGGCGTCGCCGAGCGGCACGCCGGCCTCACGCGCGGCCCACGACACGAAGTACGCGCACCACGGTCCGGGTCCGGGCGCGCCGGCGGTGGCCTGGCGGAACTGGGCGATCCGCGGCGACTCGTTCGAGCCGGGCGGCTGCTCGGTGACGCCGATCTCGGCGCGCGCGAGGTTGATCATCGCCTGGCCGGCGGGCGTGCCGCCGGCGGCGGGCACGGCGGCGGTCATCGCCGCGGGCGCCGCGCTCTGCAGCGCCTGGCTGAAGCTCGCGGTCGTGACCGGCGTCGGCTGCTGCGCCGCCACCGGCGGCGCGAGCATGGACTGGATCTGGACGATCCGCTGGAGTGTCGCTTCGAGGCCCATGCGTCAGGCGGTGACCGGCGCGAGCTCGCGCAGCACGTCGGCCCAGCTCTGCGCCGCGACCTGCGCGCTCCGGTGCTCGGCCACGTACGCGTGGGCGGCGGCCCCGACGCGCTCGCGCAGATCGGCGTCGGCGACCAGCTCGCGCAGGAGCGCGCCCATCTCCTGCGGCGTCGACGCGTGGAAGCCGGTGACGCCGTGCTCGATCTCGGGGTACACGTCGGGGTCGGCGATGCAGGCCTGGCCCATCGCGCCGGCCTCGAGCCAGCGCAGGTCGCTTTTGCCCTTGAAGTAGTCGCCCTTGCCCGCGGGGGCGAGCGCGATGTCGTAGTGGGCCATCGCGGCCGGGTAGACCTCCATCGCCGTGAAGGGGATGGCCAGGGCGCGGGCGCCGAAGTCGTGCTCGAGCCAGCGGGCGAACTGCTGGCCGACGCTCGTGAAGGTGGTGTTCGGGTGCTCGCGCATCACGCGGCCGACCTCCGCCACCCACGGCTTGGCGGTCGCCTGGTGCCCGGTGCCACCGGCCCAGCCGATGCCGACGTGGTCGCGCGCGGGGCGCGTGAAGCGGTAGCGGACCAGGTCGAGCCCGTTGCGGCACGTCCAGGTGCGCGGGTTGAGCGAGCGGTAGCGCCGTGCCAGCCACTCGGTCGAGCAGATGATCCCGTCGGCCGCGCGCATGCACAGCTCGTAGCTCTCGACGGCGGAGCGGTCGAGCCGGGCGGCGTGCTCGTGCTTGTCGACCCGGCGGACGCCGTGCAGCCAGTCGTCGATCTCGTACAGGACGGTGACGCCGGCGGCCTGCCACTCGCGGATCCCGCGCAGCCACGCCGCGCCGCACACCTGCTGAACGACGACGACGTCGTAGCTCGGGATGTGCTCGAGCGTGAAGTCCGGCGGGACGGCGCCGGTGCGGAGCTCGAGCGCACCCGGCTCGCCGCGGACGCCGATCCAGTCGCAGCCGAGCACCGTCGCGGGCAGGGCGCAGCGGTACCAGGCGACGGCGCCGTTGCTGATGCCGATGAAGAGGGTGCGGGGAAGGTCGCTCATAGGATCGGGGTCGCGAAGACGGTGAGGTCGGTGTGCTGCCACTTCGCGCGCAGGCGCTGGAAGGAGGCCTTCTGCCAGGCGTCGATCTTGGGCGTCGAGCGCCCGCGGAAGACGCTCTCGTGGTGGATCGCGCAGACGGTCGGCTCGTAGATGCACTCGAGGCCCGCGGCGAAGACGCGCAGGCAGTAGTCGACGTCCTCGTACGCCATCCGGTACTCCGCGTCGTAGAGGCCGACGGACTCGAGCGTCTCGTGGCGGATCAGCTGGAGCGCACCGGTCACCGGGCAAAGCACGGGCTCCAGCGCCTCGGGGAGGTCGGCGGGGCCGTACTGGCAGCGGTGCCAGAACGCGCGGGTGCGGCGGGCGAAGAACACGCCGGCGTGCTGGATGCAGCCGTTGGGGTAGAGCAGCCGCGCGCCGACGACCGCCGCGGGGCGGCCCTGGGTGTCGGTGCGGGCGACCATGCGGTCGAGCCAGCCGGCCTCGTGGAACTCGATGTCGGCGTTGACGAGGACGGCGTCGCGGCGCGTGTCGAGCGCGCGGCGCAGCCCGACGTTGACCGTGCGCGAGAAGCCCTCGTTCTCCTCCTTGGCGATCAGCTCGTAGCCGAGCTCCTCGGTCGCCACGGCGAGCTGCTGCACGAGCGAGCGCTCGGGGCTGCCGTCGTCGACCACGAGGACGCCGGCCTCGGGCGCCGTGCTCCACAGCGACACGAGGCAGCGCACGAGCAGGTCGAGGTCGGCCGGCGTGCGCAGGAACGACGGAATCACGCACAGCGGTGCGCTCGGGACGGTCATGTCCCGGTCTTCGGCGCTCAGGCGGCGATCTTGAACGGGAAGGTCAGCGCGCGCTGCCACGCTCCGGCGGCGCCCGGCATCGCCCGCTCGCGCTCGACGTAGGCGCGGGCCGCGTCGCCGAGACGCCGCCGGAGTGCGGGATCGTCGACGAGCGCGAGCAGGGCGTCGCGCGCCTCGTCCGGCGTGGCGGCGTGCAGGCCGGTCTCGCCGTGCACGACCGACGGGTAGACGGCCGGGTCGGCGACGACGGGCAGGCCGAGCGCGGCCGCCTCGAGGAAGCGCAGGTCGCTCTTGGCGGAGAAGAACGCGGAGGGCGCCGCCGGGGCGAGCACGACGTCGAAGGCGGCCATCGCGGCCGGGTAGGTGTCGAGGGCCGTGAACGGCACCGCGGTGGCGCGGGCGCCGAAGCGCTCGGCGAGGCGGGCGCCGAACGGCTGGCCGACGCTGCGGAAGCGGGCCTGCGGGCGCGCCTCGAGCACGTCGGCGATCACCGGCAGCCACGGGCGCATGGCGCGTTCGTGGCCGGTGCCGCCGGCCCAGCCGAGGGTGACGGTCTCGCGCCGCGGGACCGGGTACGGGTAGCGGGCGAGGTCAATCCCGTTCTCGCACACGTGGATGCGCCGGTTGAGGCCGGCGAGCCGCTCGGCGAGCGCGGGCGTGGAGCAGATCACGCCGTCGCAGGCCCGGATCGCGGCCTCGTGGGCGCGGATCCTCTGGGGCGGGAACTTGGCGGCGAACTCGTGGCCGGGCTCGGCCGCCACGCCGCGCAGGTCGTCGTCGATCTCGTAGAGCACGGTCGCGCCGGCGGCCCGCAGCTCGGCGATCCGCCGCAGCCACGCGTCGCCGTGCACGAGCTGGAGGACGACGACGTCGTATCCCGCCCAGGCGGCTTCGTCGCGCGGCTCGGCAAAGCCGCCGGTGGCGCGCTGGAGCGCGCCCGGCTCGCCCACGACGCCGATCCAGTCGGCGCCGAGCGCCGTCGCGGGCAGCGCGCAGCGGTACCAGCAGACGCCCCCGTTGCCGGTGCCGACGAAGAGGGCGTTCACGCGAACCGCCGCCTCAGCTCGGCGTCGAACTCGCGCTCGCCGCCCGCGGCCGCGGCGCCGCTCCAGCGCACGTCGTGGTGGACGCCGATGGCGGCGGGCTCGTAGACGCACGTCCCCCCGGCGGCGAAGGCGCGCAGGCAGAGGTCGAGGCCAGGGTCGGCGACGGCCTCGTCGAACCCGCCGAGTGCGACCAGCGCCTCGTGCCGGACCAGGGTCAGCGCGGCGCCGACCGGGCAGACGGCGGACTCGAGGCTGGCGGGCAGGTCGGCGGGGCCGAAGAGCATCCGCGGCACGAACCGGCCGTGCAGCGGCGAGTACTGGAGGCCGCAGTGCTGGAGCGTGCCGTCCGGGAAGAGCAGGCGGGCGCCGGCGATCTCGCCGCGCGCGCCGGCCAGCGCGTCGAGCCAGCCCGGCTCGAGCGGCTCGACGTCGTGGTGGACGACAGCCGCGTCGACCCCCACGCCCTCGGCGATGGCCAGGCCGGCGTTGGCGGCGTGGGCGAACGAGGCGCCCTCGGCAACCCGCAGCAGCTCGTAGCCGAGCTCGGCGCAGACCGGCGCCAGCTCGTCGCTCGCCCCGGCCGGCGACGCGTCGGCGACGATCGCCGGCACGCCCGGCGCCGTCCGCCACAGCGCCACCAGGCAACGGCCGAGCAGCTCGATGTCGTGGCGGTCGCGCAGGCAGGCGGGGACCACGGCGAGGACGGACATGCCCACGTGATCGGCCCCCCTCCGCACGGCTTGAGCCGTCGGCCTGGCGGACGATCGCCGCCGCCCTCGGCCGCGCGGGCCTGGCCGTCCTTAACGACGACGGGCGGCCCGGAGGCCGCCCGGCGACGAACGGAGCTGTCCTACCCGCGGAGGAGGGTGAGGACGTTCTGCGGGGCCTGGTTGGCCTGCGCGAGCATGCTCGTGCCGGCCTGCTGCAGGATCCCGAGCTTCGTGAAGTTGACCATCTCCTGCGCCATGTCCACGTCGCGGATCCGGCTCTCGGACGCGACCAGGTTCTCCTGGTAGGCGGAGAGGTTGGCCATCCGGTGCTCGAGGCGGTTCTGGACCGCGCCGAACTCGGACCGGAGCGACGACACGTTGTTGATCGCCGTGTCGATGGCGTCGAGGTCGATTGCCTCCCACGACGCGGTGTCGCTCACGCCGTCGATGTCGCCGGTGCCGGAGACGCCGGCGATGTCCTTGGTCGTGACCGAGACGGTCTCGTCGCTGTTGGCGCCGACCTGGAACGTGATGACGCCGCCGGAGCCGCCGGCGCCGTCGAGCAGGGTGATGCCGTTGAACTCGGTCTTCTCGGCGATCTGCGTGATCTCGTCGGCGAGCTGCTTGACCTCGGAGACGATCGCGGCCTTGTCGTCGGAGTCCAGGGTGCCGTTCTCGTACTGGACCTTGAGATCGCGGACGCGGCCGAGCATCGAGTGCACCTCGGAGAGCGCGCCCTCCGCGGTCTGCACGAGCGAGACGCCGTCCTGCGCGTTGCGCTGCGCCTGGGCCAGGCCACCGATCTGGGCGCGCATCTTCTCGGAGATGGCGAGGCCGGCAGCGTCATCGGCCGCGCGGTTGATCCGGTAGCCGGACGAAAGCTTCTCCATCGACTTCGCGGCCTTGGACGCGGTCGTCGACAGCTGTCGGTGGGCGTTGAACGCCTCAACGTTGTTCTGGATGCGAAGACCCATTGGGGAGTGACTCCCTCCTTGGAAGACGGATGCGCTCCGGTCATCGGCCGCTCGTTGCGGACCTTTAACGCCAACGGGCGGCCGTGAGGCCGCCCGTTGACGATCCGTCCCTCGGTGGGGTTATGTAGGGCGCGACTAGCGCAGAAGCGAAAGGACGTTCTGCGGCGCCTGGTTGGCCTGCGCGAGCATGCTCGTGCCGGCCTGCTGCAGGATCCCGAGCTTCGTGAAGTTGACCATCTCAGCGGCCATGTCCACGTCGCGGATCCGGCTCTCCGACGCGACCAGGTTCTCCTGGTAGGTCGCGAGGTTGTTGAGGCGGTGCTCGAGGCGGTTCTGGACCGCGCCGAAGTCCGCACGCAGGGTGGAGATGTTGTTGATCGCCGTGTCGATGGCGTCGAGGTCGATGGCCTCCCAGCCAGCGGTGTCGCTGACACCGTCGATGGCACCGGTGCCGGAAGCGCCGGCGATGTCCTTCGTCGTCACGGAGATCGTCTCGTCGCCGTTGGCGCCGACCTGGAACGTGATCGTCCCGCCGGAGCCGCCGGCGCCGTCCAGCAGCGTGATGCCGTTGAACTCGGTCTTCTCGCCGATGTCGGTGATCTCCTCGGCCAGCTGCTTCACCTCGGCCACGATGGCGTCCTTGTCCTCGGTGTCGAGCGTGCCGTTCTCGTACTGCACCTTCAGGTCACGCACGCGCTGGAGCATCGAGTGCACCTCGGTGAGGGCGCCCTCCGCGGTCTGGACGAGCGAGACGCCGTCCTGCGCGTTGCGCTGCGCCTGCGAGAGGCCACCGATCTGGGCGCGCATCTTCTCGGAGATGGCGAGGCCGGCAGCGTCGTCGGCGGCACGGTTGATGCGGTAGCCCGAGGACAGCTTCTCCATCGACTTGGCAGCCTTGGCAGCCGTGCCGGTGAGCTGACGGTGGGCGTTGAACGCCTCAACGTTGTTCTGGATACGAAGGCCCATGATCATCTCTCCTTGATGATGTGGTTTATAGGCCGGGGCGACTCCGTGTCACCCCTTCTTACAGACGGAGTGATCGGCCTGTGCGCGGAGGACTTGAGAAAGATTTCTCAGGCCCGGACATCTATCCCAGAACCGCCCTCCTTCGGGGGGTTCTGAGGCCGGCGCAGCCGCTCCTTGCGCCGTCGCTCGCGCCGCTCCTTCTCGGCCTCGCGCTCGACCGGGGTCAGGCGCGGGAGCTCGACCGGCTGGACGCTGCGGTCAGGCCTGATGGGCTCGATGCGGTCCACGGAGACTCAGCGGGTCAGGCGGACGCGGCGGCCTTCTCGGCCCGCGCCTGGCGCTCGGCCTCGATCAGCTCGGCGGCGCGCTCCCGGGCCGCCTGCCGGCGCTTTCGGTGCTTGTCGCCGGCGAGCTTGAGCTCGGCCATGATCAGCGAGCGCCAGACGGCGAGGGCACACGCGTAGCCGACGAGGTTGCCGATCAGCCCGGCGACCAGCGCGCGCAGCGCGGCCTCCTGGCCCGGCACGCCGGAGCTCAGCGACAGGAAGAGGACGAGGCCGAAGGCGACGAGCGCGACCCGCGCGCGGGTGCGCCGGATCGACTGGCGGGCGCGCGGGTGGGCGGCGACCGAGATCGTCGTCGCGGCGTCGGGCGCCTCGGCGCCCTTCTTGCTCTTCTTCTTGCTCATCGTCCCCTCGACATGCGCAGGGCGGCCAGCTCGCGCTCGCGCACGAGGCGCACGAGGCGCTCCTCGTCGTCGCGGGCGATGTTGTCGATGCGGATGCCCTTCTGGTCGGCGGCGGGCTCGCGCACGACCCGGCACAGCGCGCGGATCGGCTCGGCGCCGGGCTCGACCTCGAGCTCGATCCGGACGTCGAGGCCGAGCGGCATCCGCCACGGGTCCTTGACGAGGATCCCGCCGCCGGAGATGTTCAGCGTCACGGTCTCGCCACCGATGTCCTCGTCGATCCCCTTGACGCGGACCGTGAGCGTGGCGTCGATGCGAGCCCACTCGCGCCGCTGGATGCGCTCCGCGTCACCCTGGAGGACGACCCGCAGCGCCTCGGGGCGGCGGTCGTCGAGGTGCAGGACGCCGCCGAAGCGGTTGATGCCGCGGCCGGTCGCGTGCTCGATGGCGATCTCCGCGCCGTCCAGGCGCTTGACCCGCGAGTCCCCCACCGCCAGCACGACCACGACCTCGCCCGCCCCGGTGGACTCCACCGTGGCGGGCAGGTGGCCGATGTGCGGCAGGTCGACCTGCACGTGCTCGCCGGCAGGGATGGGCGGGGTCTGCGGAGCGCTCACAGCCATGCGGGCTCTATCAGGGGAGGAGCTGCTTTGCCAGGTCGTCGGGATCGACGGGCGCGATCTCGTCTCGCGTGCACACGTAGGACAGCGCGCGGCGCCCGCTGATCGCCAGCTCGACCGCGGCGCCGGGGCGGGCGGTCTGGTCGGCGTGCGTGAGCGCGACGTGCGTGATCGCCAGCGGGGCGAGCGCGGCGGCCAGCTCGTCGGCCGCGGCCGCGCTGAGCGTGGCCGGCAGCGCGAGGTGGATCTCGGTGACGCCGAGCGTACGCAGGTCGGCGGCGATCCGCTCGACGGCGTCGCGGCTTCCGAGCCCGGCGGCCGGCGTGTCGACGATCATCAGCGGCGCGGAGCGGCGCGCGATGCGCCGGGTGGCCTGCTGGGCGTCGTCGACCGCGATCACGGTCACGCCCAGCGGCTCGAGCCGCGAGGCGACGCCGGCGCCGCCGTCGTTGGAGCGCAGGGTGACGAGCGCGACCTCCGCGTCGGCGCGCGCGTACGCGGCCGCGAGCTTCTCGGCGGCCGACGTCTTGCCGGCGCCGCCCGCGCCCACGATGGCGATCGTGCGCGCGTCGCCGCCGAGGTCGGCCATCACCGGCATGCGGCGGGCGAGCGCGGTGCGGATCAGCTTCTTGAGCGAGCGCGGCTGCGCGAAGGGAAGCCCGTGGGCCATCGCCTCGCGGACGACGTCGGCCGCCAGCGTCGCGCTCAGGCCGGCGGCGACGAGGCGCTTCTCGGCGGCGTCGGCGGCCGCGGGCCGGTCGGCCCCGAGGTCGTCGAAGGCAGGGCCGGGCGCGATCCCCTCGTCGGCGGGCTCGGGCTCGTACGCGGACACGTAACCCGGGACGGTATTCGGCGACGCCTCCTCGTGGGCGACCGCCTCGATCGCCTGCCGGTTCGGCTGCGGGCCGTAGAGGCCGGGGTCGGCGGCGGCGCCGGTCGCGGCCGCGATCAGCACCTCGTGCGCGCGGTCGCCGACCGTGCCCTGCGCCTGGACGAGCGCGTCGGCGAACGGCGCGGCCTGGTCGACGAGCGCCTGGATCGCCGGCGAGGCGAGGCCCTCGGCCGTGGCGCGGTCGTTGCGCGCTTCGAGCGGCTGCTCGCCTGTGCCCGCCGACGAAGTCGGCTGGGTATCGCCGAGCGCCGCGCGGGCCTCGACCTCGACGTACGACTTCTGGAAGAAACCGCCCACGCCGCCCGCGAGACCCTCGCGGCGGCGGAGCACGATGGCGTCGGGGCCGAGCTCGGCCCGGATCTTCGGCAGCAGCTCCTCCAGGGAGCGGCCGCGGAAGGTCTTGGTGTCTGTCTCGAGGGTCGTATCCATGTCCAGGTTCTCCATCGGCACTAACCGGGGACGGCAACAGCGTTCGCGTGCGCGCGCGAGGCGATCGATGTCGGATCGAGGACACCGACCGTCTCAACGCTGACACCGGGGGCGATCTCGTTGTAGGAGCAGACTGCGAGCTGCGGCAGGCGCTGCTCGCACAGCCGGCGCAGGTGGCGGCGCACGCGCGCCGAGCACAGCAGGACGGGCCGGCCGCCGCGGGCCAGCGCCTGTTCGACCTGGTCGGCGGCGGCGTCGACGAGCGCGTGGGCGCGCATCGGGTCCATGGCCAGGAACTCGCCGTCGGCGGTCTGCACGAGCGCCTCGGCGACCTCCTGCTCGAGCGCCGGGTCGAGCGCGATCGCGCTCAGCGTGCTCTCGGCGTCCAGGTAGGGCGCCACGATCGTGCGCCCGAGCGCCTGGCGGGCGTACTCGGCCAGCATCGCGACGTCGCGCGTGAGCCGCGCCTTGTCGCCGATCGCCTCGACCACGGCGCCGAGGTCGCGCACGGACACGCCCTCGCGCAGCAGCGCCTGCAGCACGCGCTGGATCTCGCCGACCGACAGCACGTCGGGAACGACCTCGTCGACGACCGCCGCGTTGACCTCCTTGAGCTGGTCGAGCAGCTGGCGCGTCTCCTGGCGGGTGAGCAGCTCGGACGCGTGGGCGCGGATGCTCTCGGTGAGGTGGGTGACGACGACCGACTCGGGGTCGACCACGGTCCAGCCGAGCGCCTCGGCCTCGGCGCGGCCGCTCTCGGGGACCCACACTGCGGGCAGGCCGAAGGCCGGCTCGGTGGTGGCGATGCCGGGCACCTGGCCCATCGCGTCGCCCGGGTCCATGGCGAGGTGGTGGCCGGGCATCACGCCGCCGCGGCCGACCTCGGTGCCGCGCACGCGCATGACGTACTCGTGCGAGTCGAGCCCGACGTCGTCGCGGATGCGCACCGGCGGGATGACCATGCCGAGCTCGGAGGCGATCTGGCGGCGGATCGTGCCGACGCGCTGGAGCAGCGTGCCGCCGGCCTGCTGGTCGACCATCGGCACGAGGCCGAAGCCGATCGCCAGCTCGAGCGGGTCGAGCGCGAGCGCGTCGAGCGCGGCGTCGCGCGGCGCGGGCTGCGCGGCCCCGGCCGTGAGCGCCGCCGAGGCGGTCTCGGCGGCGGCGGCCTCGCGCTCGGACTTGGTCGGCGCCTTGCGCAGCGACCAGCCGACCGCGAAGAAGAGCCCGCCGATGACGAGGAACGGGACCTTCGGCAGCGCGGGGACGAGCGCGAAGCACATGATCACCACGCCGGCCACGAGCGGGGCCTTGCGCTGGTCGAGGATCTGGCCCGCGACGTCGGTGCCGAGATCCTGCTCGGACGCCGAGCGGGTGACGAGGATGCCGGTGGCGACCGAGATCAGCAGCGCGGGGATCTGCGCGCACAGGCCGTCGCCGATCGTCAGCAGCGAGAAGTGGTGGGCGGCCTCGCCGAACGGCATGCCCATCTGCATGACGCCGATGACGATGCCGCCGATGAGGTTGATGCCGGTGATGAGGATGCCGGCCATGGCGTCGCCCTTCACGAACTTCGAGGCGCCGTCCATCGCGCCGTAGAAGTCGGCCTCCTGCGAGATCTCGGCCCGGCGGCGGCGCGCCTCTTCGTCGGTGATCTGGCCGGTGTTGAGGTCGGCGTCGATCGCCATCTGCTTGCCTGGCATGGCGTCGAGCGTGAAGCGGGCGCCGACCTCGGCGACGCGGCCGGCGCCGTTCGTGATGACCACGAACTGGATGACGATCAGGATCAGGAAGATCACGAGGCCGACGACGACGTTGCCGCCGACGACGAACTCGCCGAACGCGGTCACCACGTGGCCGGCGTCGCCCTCGAGCAGGATCAGCCGGGTGACCGAGATGTTGATCGCCAGCCGCAGCAGCGTGGTGAGCAGCAGCAGGCTCGGGAACGAGCTGAAGTCGAGCGCGCGCGGCACGTAGAGCGTGGCCACGACGATCATCAGCGCCGCCGAGATGTTCAGCGTGATGAGCAGGTCGAGGATGAACGGCGGCAGCGGGATGACCATCATCGCCACGACCAGCACGACGGCGCCGGCGGCGATCAGGTCGGAGTAGCGACCGGCCTTCTTGAGGAAGTTCATGCGGCGGCCCTCCTGCTGCCGGCGACCTTGTAGACGTAGGCGAGCAGCTGGGCGACGCCCTGGAAGAGCTCCTCGGGGATCATGCGGCCGACGTCGACGCTCGCGTACAGGGCGCGCGCGAGCGGCGGGTCGGGCACGACGGCGACGCCGTGCGAGGCGGCCTCGCGGCGGATCCGCAGCGCGAGGTGGTCGGTGCCCTTGGCGACGACCACCGGCGCGGGGTTGCCGGAGTCGTACTTGAGCGCGACCGAGAAGTGGGTCGGGTTCGTCACCACCACGTCGGCGGTGGGGACGGCGTCCATCATGCGGGCGCGGGCGAGCTCCATCGCGCGGCGGCGCTGGGCGCCCTTGATCTCCGACGGCAGCTCCTGCTGCTTGTGCTCCTGCTTGACCTCCTCCTTGTCCATCTTCAGGTTCTTCTCGAACCGATGGCGCTGGTAGAAGACGTCGATCGCGGCGATCGCCAGGTACGCGCCGGCGGCCCACTGGGCGACGTGCAGGATGGTGGTCGCGAGCATCGGCAGCAGCGCCTGGGCGGGCATCCCCACGAGGGCGGCCATCTCCTCGAGCTTCGGGAACAGCGCGAGCGCGACGATGCCGCCGACGGCGCCGACCTTGAGCAGGCTCTTGCCGCCCTCGACCGCGGCGTTGACGCCGAACAGGTTCTTGGCGCCGGTCAGCGGGTTGAGCTTGGTGAACTGCGGCTTGAGCGCCTGGGAGGCGGGCTTGAGGCCGATCTGGCCGACGTTGGCGGCGATGCCGGCGAGCGCGCAGACGGCGATCACCGGCGCGGCGGCGAGGAAGACGTGCTGGCCGACGGTCATGAACAGCTCGGCGGTCCCCTCGCGGTCGACCACGTCTGGGCTCTTGACGAACGCGAGAACGCCGACCGTGGCCTCCTCGATCCGGCGCCAGACGCCGGGGCCGAAGGCCGACAGGGCGAGGATGGAGGCCATCAGCACGACCGCGCCGTTGACGTCCTGCGAGCGGGCGACCTGCCCCTTCTTGCGCGCTTCCGCGCGCTTCTTGGGTGTTGCCTTCTCGGTCTTGTTCTCGGCCATCAGCCGGCCACCCTCAGGGTTCGCAGGGCGGAGGCCACCGAGCCCTGGAGCTCGTCGCCGAGCCAGCCGGCCACGAACGGCAGCGTGGCGCCGACGATCACGAGGCCGACGGTGACCTTGGCCGGGAAGCCGACCGCGAAGATGTTGAGCTGCGGCATGACCCGCGAGACGAGGCCGAACGCGACGTCGGTGAGCGTCGCGGCCAGCAGGACGGGTGCGCAGATCTCGATCGCGGCGGCGAAGATGCCGCTGAACGCGACCTGCGCGCCCTCGACGAGCGAGCCGATCGCGGGGCTCTCGGAGAGCGGGATCGCCTCGTAGCTGCGGGCGAGGCCCTGGATGACCCAGGCGTCGCCGTTGATGGCCACGAAGATCATCACCCCGACGAGCGCGTAGAGCTGGTTGAGGACGCCGCCGTTGGTGCCGGTGACGGGGTCGACGAGCGCGCCGAACGAGAAGCCGACCATCGTGTCGACGAGGCTGCCGGCGACCTGGACGGCCGCGAACAGGGCGCCGAGCGCGAACGCGAAGCCGAGGCCGACGAGCATCTCCTTGAGCACGAGGCCGCCGAGCTCGAGCACGCCGGTCGGGATGACGCCGCCGCCGGGGGCGTGGAGCGCGATCGGAGCGATGCCGACGGCCAGGCCGACGGCGACGATGCCCTTGGCGCGGCCGGGCAGCAGCTTGGACGAGAAGAGCGGGGCGAGCAGGAACAGCGGCGAGACGCGCGCGAGCACGAGGAAGAACCCGAGCACCTGCTGCTGGCCGAACTCGGCGAGGAGCGACTCAGGCCGCATCAGCCCACCAGGTTGGGGATCTGGCCGTAGAGCTCCTGGGTCCAGCCGATGAGCTGGCCGAGCATCCACGGGCCGGCGACGACGAGGACGACCGCGAGTCCGACGATCTTGGGGATGAAGGTGAGCGTCTGCTCCTGGATCTGCGTGACCGCCTGGAAGACGGACACGATCAGGCCGATGATCAGGGCCACGAGCAGCAGCGGGAGGGCGACCTTGAGGGCCAGCTCCATCGCCGAGACGCAGATGCTGACGACGCTGTCCTGGCTCATATGTGGAAGCTCTCCACCAGCGAGCGGGTGACCAGGTTCCAGCCGTCGACGAGGACGAAGAGCAGGATCTTGAACGGCAGCGAGATGAAGACGGGCGGCAGCATCACCATGCCCATCGACATCAAGGTCGCGCCGACGACGAGGTCGATGATCAGGAACGGCAGGAAGATCAGGAACCCGATCTGGAACGCCGTCTTGAGCTCGGAGATGATGAAGGCGGGGATGAGGACGTGGGTCGGGATGTCCGCCCGCGTCTCCGGCGAGTCGATCTTGGCGAGCTTGGCGAACAGCGCGAGGTCCTTGTCGCGCGTCTGGTCGAACATGAACTCGCGCATCGGCCCCTCGGCGCGCTTGAAGGCCTGCTCCTGGGTGATCTTGCCCTTGGTGAGCGGCTCGACGGCCTCGTCCTTGATCTTCGTGAAGGTCGGGGCCATCACGAAGATGGTCAGGAACAGCGCGATGCCGACCAGGACCTGGTTGGGCGGCGCCGTCGGGGTGCCCAGGCCGGAGCGGATGAAGCCGAGGACGATGAGGATGCGGGTGAAGCCGGTGACCGTGAACAGCAGCGCGGGGACGAGCGAGATGCCCGCGATGAGCAGCAGCAGCTGGACGGCGTTCGAGCCGTCGGCCTTCACCGGATCACCGTCTTCGAGCGCAGCTGGTCGAGCAGACCGCCGATCGTGCGCGGGGACCGAGCGGCCGTGGCGGCCGCCGTCTCCGGCTCGTCGGCATGCTCGTCCGTGAGCAGCCCGAGGGCGCGAGCCTCCTGCTCGCCATACGTGCGGATCGGCGTCACGCCGTGCTCGCCGGCGCCGACGAGCACGATCTCGTGCCCGGCGCGGACGAGGTGCAGCGACCGGTGAGGGCCGAGCGGCAGCGTCGCCAGGGTGTGCAGGCCGGAGCCGGTCGCGGTCTCCTCGCGCGACTTCTTGACCTGCTTGAGGATCCAGTAGAGCCCGTAGATGACGCCGATGACCACGGCCAGGCCGACGATCGTGCGGACGAGGTTGCCGCCCGACGAGCCGGCGGCCTGCGAGGCGGTGCTCTCGGAGTCGGACAGGTTCAGCGGCGTGCGCTCACCGTCCGCCGCGAGGGCGGTCGGTGCGAGCAGGAACAGGCCGAGGACGGCTGCTCCTGCCGACGAAATGGCAGGGGAGATCCGCATCACCGAGGGCGAGCCTGGATAGGACTCGCCCTCCTTCATCGGCGGGCCCGGGCAGGTCTTTAGCCGTGGCCCGTGTCGGCCCGCGATATCGAACGGCGCTCACGGCATCGCCGGACGCGCTTGGTGCGCTGCCGTCCGCGCACCAAGCTCGATCGGGCCGATGTACGACCGGAGCGAATCACCGCCCCGCGGGATCGACCGGCGCGATCTGCTGAAGGCCACCGCGGCCTTCGGGGCCGTCGCCGCGGCGCCCGCGTGGCTGGCCGCGCCGGAGACGGCCATCGCCGCGCGCCGGCACCGCGCGCACCATCGGATCCTGCAGCCCGGCGAGGGCCCGCGGCCGGGGATCTACGTCCGCGCCACCCTGGAGACGATCCGGTGGGGCAGGCTGCCCGATCGGTTGTCGAAGCCGATCGAGACCGTCCGCTCCGGCGCCGTCGTGACGTTCGACACGGTGTCGCACGAGGGCATCCTCGAGGACCAGGGTCGCGACCCCGTGGCGTACTTCGCGAGCAAGGGCGTCCCCGCCCGCCACGTGCTGCGCGACGCGCGCGCGATCGCCGGCTCCGACCTGCCGCACGACTTCGCGAACGACGGGCCGCACATCGTCGTGGGGCCCGTGGCGGTCGCGGGCGCGGAGCCCGGTGACGTGCTTCGCGTCGACGTCCTGCGGCTCCTCCCGCGCGTGCCGTACGCCGTCATCTCGAACCGGCACGGCACCGGCGCGCTGCCGGGCGAGTACCCGCAGGGGCCGCCGCCGGATCCCGCGGCCAGCCCCCAGCGGCCCGAGCTCTACCACAACGTCTCCATCTTCACGCGGCTCCGGCGGCGCCGCGGCCGCGAGGTCATGGTGCTGCCGGTCAACCGCCGGCGGCGCGCGGAGTACCCCTTCAGGCCGTTCCTGGGGACGATGGGCGTGGCGCTCGACACCGACCAGTCGACGAACTCCGTGCCACCGTCCAATGCCGGCGGCAACCTCGACATCAACGACCTGCAGGTCGGTTCGGCGCTGTACCTGCCGGTCATGGTGCCGGGGGCGAAGTTCTACGTCGGCGATCCTCACTTCGCGCAAGGAGACGGCGAGGTCGCCCTGACCGCGGCCGAGGGATCGCTGCGGGCGACGCTCCGCCTGACGCTGATCAAGCACGGCAGCCACCGCATCCCGGGCCGGCGCCCGACGCTCACCACCCCGTTCGTCGAGACCCCGGCCCACTGGATCCCCGTCGGGCTCGACGAGGACCTCGACGAGGCCATGAAGAAGGCCGTGCGGGAGGCGATCGCCTTCCTCCACGGCGAGTTCGGGATGCCGAAGGCCCGCGCGCTCGCCTACCTGAGCGCCGCGACGAACTTCGCCGTCGGCGAGGTGGTCGACCGGGTCAAGCAGATCCACGGGCACATCGTGAAGGACCACTTCGTGCGCACGCCACGGAGAGGCCACCGCCGGTGACCGCCGGCGCCGGACGCGGACGCCGAGCGCGGTAGACCGACGCTCGCGCGGCAGGCCGGCGTGGAGCTTGCGCCTTCTCTACTCAGTGCTACTATGTACCAGTACCAAGTATCACTGAGTAGCTAAGGAGCTGTTCGTTGAGCAAGCGGATGACGGAGATGCTGAAGGGCACGCTGGAAGGCATCGTCCTCGCGATCCTGTCCGGCCGGCCCGCGTACGGCTACGAGATCACGGCGTGGCTGCGCGATCAGGGCTTCTCCGACATCGCCGAGGGCACCGTCTACGCGCTCCTCGTCAGGAGCGAGCAGCGTGGCCTCGTCGACGTGGAGAAGGTCCCGTCCGAGAAGGGGCCGCCGCGCAAGGTGTACTCGCTCAACGCTCAGGGACAGGAATACCTCGAAGAGTTCTGGCGGACGTGGACCTTCCTCACGGGACGGCTCGAACAGCTCCGCCAAGGAGGCAGATGACCGTGTTCTCGAAGATGATCAGCGACAAGCGGCGCTGGCGGCAGTACAAGGCCCGCACGCGCCGGCTCCCTGCGGACTACCGCATGGCGATCGACGCGGTGGAGCGATACCTGCTGCACGTCGGCGGGCGCGGGGACGGCCCTGGCTGGGCTTCGATGTTGGACGACCTCGCGGACCTCTTCGAACAGGGCGCGGCGAACGGCACCCCGATCCGCGCGATCGTCGGGGAGGACCCTGCGGAGTTCGTCATGACGTTCGTCCAGAACTACCCGGAGGGTCAGTGGATCAGCCGGGAGCGGGAACGCCTGAACAACGCCATCGCGCGCGCCGCCGGCGAAGACACCGGAGATGAAGAGAGGGCCGTCTGATGACCACACGGCAAGACCAGGCGATCCACGTGCAGGGCCTCGAGAAGTCGTACAAGACGCTGGAGGTGCTGCGCGGAGTGGACTTCGACGTGGCGCCCGGCAGCATCTTCGCCCTGCTCGGCTCGAACGGGGCGGGCAAGACCACGGTCGTGAAGATCCTGTCCACGCTGCTCAAGGCCGACGCGGGGACGGCCACCGTGGCCGGCTTCGACGTCGCCATGCAGGCTGCGGACGTGCGGGAGTCCATCAGCCTCACCGGGCAGTTCGCCGCCGTCGACGAAATCCTCAGCGGGCGGGAGAACCTCGTGCTGGTGGCCCGGTTGCGGCGCGTCAAGGACCCGGGCCAGATCGCCGATGACCTGCTCGAGCGGTTCTCGCTGACCGACGCGGCCGTGCGGAAGGTGTCGACCTATTCGGGTGGCATGCGCCGCCGCCTGGACATCGCGATGAGCCTCATCGGGAACCCGCCGGTGATCTTCCTCGACGAGCCGACGACCGGGCTCGACCCCCAGGGGCGCATCGAGGTGTGGAACGGCGTCAAGGAGCTCGCCGCCCAGGGCACGACGGTGCTGCTCACGACCCAGTATCTGGACGAGGCCGAACAGCTCGCCGACCGGATCGCGATCCTCCACCAGGGTCGGATCATCGTGAACGGCACCCTCACCGAGCTCAGGCAGCTGCTCCCGCCGGCCAAGGTCGAATACGTCGAGAAGCAGCCGACCCTCGAGGACGTCTTTTTCGCCATCGTCGGTGACGACGGCAAGGACGGCGAGGCCGCAACGACCGCAACGCCGGCACGAACGAGTGAGGAACAACGATGACCACGCAGTTCTTCGGCAACACCGCCGTCCTGACGGGACGATCCCTGCGCCACATCACCCGCAGCCCCGACACCATCATCACCACCGTGATCACGCCGGTCGCCATCATGCTGCTGTTCGTCTTCGTGTTCGGCGGCGCGATCAGCGCAGGGTCGGATTCCTATGTGAACTACCTGCTGCCCGGCATCCTGCTCATCACGGTTGCCTCAGGCGTCTCCTACACCGCCTTCCGGCTCTTCCTGGACCTGCAGAGCGGCATCTTCGAGCGCTTCCAGTCCCTGCCCATCGCCCGGCCGTCGGTGCTGTGGGCCCACGTGCTGACCTCGCTGAACGCCAACCTGGTCTCGCTCGTGGTCGTCGTGGTCGCCGCCGTTCTCATGGGCTTCCGCTCGGGGGCGGGCGTGCTGGCGTGGCTCGCGGTCGCTGGCATCCTGATCCTGTTCACCCTGGCGTTGACCTGGCTCGCCGTCATCCCCGGTCTCACCGCCAAGACCGCCGACGGCGCGAGCGCGTTCGCCTACCCGCTCATCTTCCTGCCGTTCATCAGCTCGGCATTCGTGCCCACCGACACCATGCCCGG
>Ga0081538_10000666_pt1 | contig 37828 bp, 31 predicted proteins | sample TabmetS5T2R1_FD_71022 | JGI IMG/M metagenome (GOLD analysis project Ga0081538, IMG submission 71022) | Tabebuia heterophylla rhizosphere microbial communities from the University of Puerto Rico - S5T2R1 | ecosystem: Host-associated > Plants > Roots > Rhizosphere ...
TAACGAGGCTTGCGCATTACCGTGATGTCCGACCTGATCGCCTTCTGGGATCCCGTGGTCTTGGTAATGCGCAAGCCTCGTTACCCCTCGGGGTGCCGGGCGCCGAGGCCGAACGCGAAGTGGATGGCGGCGTCGACCTGCTGGAGGCGCTCCGCCGTCAGGGAGGCGATCCGGCTCAGCAGGCGGCGCCGGTCGATGGTCTGGAGGTTGTCGAGGTTGACCACGCAGCGACGGGGCAGCCCGTCGGCCGGGCCGAGCTCCACCTCGGCGGGAACCCCCCTGATCGTGGTGGTGGCCGGCGCGACCGTTGCCATGGTCCGGTAGGCGGAGGCGCCGTCACGGGTCAGGAGCACGACGGGGCGGCGGCCGACCGGCTCGGGCAGCTCGGCCCACCAGACCTCGCCGCGCCTCATTCCTCCCAGCCGAGGTCGGCCCAGCTCTCGGCCGCGAGCTGATCGGCCGGGCCGCTCCAGGCGGTCGTCTCCGGATGGGCGAGGTAGCCCCGGCGATCGCGGTCGGCCAGCTGCCGGGTGCGTTCGTGCTCCATGAAGACGTCGACGGCGTGCGCGATGTATTCGCTCCTGCTGAGGCCCGCTGCGGTACGCCCGCGCTCGACCCGGTCGAGCAGGGTCTCGTCGAGCGTGATGGTGACCTTGCGTGCTGCCATACCTCTATGCCTCCCCGTTGCCATACCAGGAGTATGGCGCAGCAGCTGGTGCTGGCACCCTGCGGTCAGCCGAGGGCGCGGGCGATGGCGGCGGTGGCGGCGGCGACGGTGACGACCAGCAGCAGGGGGGCGCGGAACGCCACGGCGACGGCGGCGGCCGCCAGGCCGGCGAGGCGGGCGTCGACCGCGAAGCCGCCACGCTCGCCGCCGAGCGCCTGGGTGACCACCAGGGCGGCCAGCAACGCCGGGGCCAGGTGCTCCATGGCGGCCTGGACCCTCGGCGGGAGCGTGCGGCCGCCGACCAGCAGCGTCCCGGCCGCCTTGATCGCCATGGTGGCCAGCCCGACCAGCGCCACCGCCGCCCAGGCGGCGGTCACGGGCGCCACGCCCCGACCAGGCAGGCGAGGCTGGCGGCGACGATCGGCACGCCCGGACCGGAGACGGGCATGAGCGCCAGCGCGATGGCGGCGCCGCCGACGGCGGCCAGCAGCCGCGACCGGGCGCCCACCTGCCCCGCGAGCAGGGCGAGGAACAGCGCCGGGAAGGCGGCGTCCAGGCCGAGGGAGGCGGGGTCGGCCACCAGGTCGCCGGCGAGCGCGCCGACGGCGGTGCCGCCCACCCACCCGGCGGCCAGCGCCAGGCCGGCGCCGACCAGCAGGTGCCGGTCGATGCGGCCGTCGCGCTGGGCGATGGCCCAGGACTCGTCGACCACCAGCTGGGCGGTCAGGGCACGCAGCCACCACGGGCCGCGCAGGGCGGCGGCGGCCGACAGCCCCATCGGCCCGTAGCGGAGGTTGAGCAGCACCGCCGCGGCCACCGCGGTGGCCACCCCGCCGCCGGCGCCCAGGATCGAGGCGGCGGCGAACTGGGCGGAGCCGGCGAAGGTCGTCAGCGACATGACCACCGGCGCCAGCTGGCCCATCCCCGCCGAGCGCGCCAGGACGCCGAAGGACACGCCGAAGGCGAACGCCGCGATCCCGATCGGGGCGCCGGCCCGGAGGCCGTCCAGGTAGCCGGGCGCGCCGGGCGGGCGCTGCGAGCCGGCCGACGGTGGCACGCGGCGCCTCACCGGCCCAGGGCCCGGCGGTCCGGCCCGGCGGGGGCGAGCCGCAACGCCGCGCCGACGAGCCAGAACCCGACCGCGTGGAGCGTGCGGGCGGCCGCCCGGCGGGTGGCCGAGGGACGTCGGGACCGGGCCGCCAGCCGCCAGGCGTCGGCGTCGCGGCGGAGCTCCCCGATCCGGTCGTCCACGAGTCCCTCCAGCAGGAGCGGGTGGTTCGGGGGGTACATCGCGCTCTCCTCGTCTGGAACACCAGCATTCTAACGTAGCTGGTGTCAGCATAGCCGGCAGGTGTGACACGCGCGGAACGACCCGGGAGCAGCTCGACCTCGGTGGGCGGAAGTGGGGGAAGATGGCCGCCGAGGAGGGAGCATCGTGACCGAGGACGGCGTCGGGATCGAGGCTGGCGAGGTGGTGTTCGAGGACCGCGGGACGCGGCTGGCCGGCCGCGTCTGGCTGCCGCCCGGGGCCGGGCCGCACCCTGGCGTGGTATTCGTGCACGGGTCGGGCCCGGCGGAAGGCAAGAGCTGGGAGCAGGAGGCGGTCGCGCTGGCCGGTGCCGGCATCGCCGGCCTGGCCTACGACAAGCCGGGCTGCGGCGCCTCCGGCGGCGACTGGCGCGGGCAGAGCTTCCAGGACCGCGCGCTGGAGGCGCTGGCCGCCGTCGCCTGCCTGCAGCGCCAGCCCGGCATGGACGCCGCCCGCGTGGCGGTGCTCGGCGGCAGCCAGGGTGGCTGGATCGGACCGCTGGCGGCCTCCCAGTCCTCGCAGGTGGCGGCGGTGGTCAGCCTGTCGGGGCCGGGCGTCAGCCCCTTCGAGCAGGAGGCCTTCCGGGTCGAACGGCAGCTGCGCGACGGCGGGGCCGGTGAGGACCAGGTCACCGAGGCCCTGGCCTTCTTCCACCGGCGTGCCGCCCGCATGCGCCGCGGGGACGCCCCCGAGGCCATCCTCGCCGACCAGCTCCGCCACCGCGACGCGCCCTGGTATCCGGTCCTCGGCGACGACGACGAGGTCGCCCACCTCGGCTTCACCGCGCGGATCTACGACCACGACCCGGTCCCCGTGCTGGAGCGGGTCACCTGCCCGGTGCTGGCCATCTGGGGCGAGCGCGACCTCTACGTGCCGGTCGGCCGCAGCGTGGCGGCGTTCGACGCCGCCCTGGCGAAGGCCGGCAACCGCGACTACCGGCTCGAGGTCATCCCCGACGCCGACCACGGCCTGCGGCTGCCGGCGGCCGAGGGGTCCGGGCCGGGGCCGCGGGCGCCGGCGCTGATGCGCATCCTCACCGGGTGGCTCCGCCGCGTCCTGCGGGCGGGACCGGACGGGCCGGGCGCCGCCCCGCCGGCGCCCGGCGAGCGCGCTACCCGGGAGCGGTGACCAGGTCGGGGGTCAGCGCGGCCAGGCTGGTCGCCCCGCACAGCGCCATCGCGCGCACCAGCTCCTCCTGGAGACCGGCGAGCACCTGCCGCACGCCCTCGGCCCCGGCGGCCGCGAGGCCCCACAGGACCGGCCGTCCCACCAGCACGGCGCCGGCGCCGAGGGAGAGCGCCTTGACCACGTCGGTCCCCCGGCGCACCCCGCCGTCGACCAGCACCGGCACCTGACCGGCGACCGCGGCCACCACCTCGGGCAGCGCGTCGGCGGCGGCCAGCGCACCGTCGAGCTGCCGGCCGCCGTGGTTGGAGACCACGATCCCGGCGGCCCCGGCGGCCACGAACTCCTCGGCGTCGTCGCCGCGCAGCACGCCCTTGACCAGCACCGGCAGCCCCGACTGCCGCGCCAGCCAGGCGATGGTGGCCGGCTCGAGGCCGGCCTCGAACTGGCTGGCGTGCGCCACCACGTCCTCGCCGGTGCTGCCGAAGCGATCGACCGCGTTGCCGAGGACCATCCCGGGCGGGAACCGCAGCCGGTTGCGCAGGTCCCTGAGGCGGTTGCCGAGCACGGGCAGGTCGGCGGTGAGCACCAGCGCCGAGTAGCCGGCGGCGGCGGCGCGGCCGACCAACTCCTCGGTGAACCCGTGGTCGACGTGGACGTAGACCTGGAACCAGCGGGGAGCGCCTGGGGCGGCGGCGGCCACCTGCTCGACCGAGCGGTTGGCCTGGGTGGAGACGACCATGAGGCTGCCGGCGGCCGCCGCCCCGGCGGCGGTGGCCTCCTCCGCCTGCGGGTGGACCAGCTCGTGGTAGCCGGTCGGGGCGACCAGGATGGGGGCGGGCAGCGGCACGCCGAGCAGGGTGGTAGCGGTGTCGACTTGGCGGACGTCGCGCAGCACCCGTGGCCGCAGGCGCACCCGGTCCCAGGCGGCGAGGTTGTCGGCCAGGGTCAGCTCGCTGTCGGCGCCGCCGGCGACGTAGTCGTACACGGCCGGGTCGAGGCGCCCGCGCGCCACCTGCTCGAGCGCGGCCAGGTCCACGGCCGGGCGGCCGCGCCACTCCAGGTCGCCGAGCTCCACCCGGCCCGCTAGACCCCGCCCTGGACCCGGGACAGCAGCACCTGGGCGGTCGAGCGCAGCCGGTCGTCCAGGGCCTCCATGAGCCTCACCACGGTCTCGGCGGCCCAGTCGGCCACCACCCGGCGCTCCTCGCGGCTGGCCAGGTCGCGGATCTCGCGGTAGTCGACGATCCGGGAGGCGCGGCGGTCGTCCAGCCGTTCCCACGAGAGGATCCGGCCGACGGCCGTCTCGACCGCCAGGCGCTCGGCGTAGAGGTCGTCGAACAGCCGCTTGGTGGAGGTGCGCTCCTGCATGTCGAGGTAGATCCCGGCGCGGACGGCGCCGTTGGCGGTGAACGCCACGTCGTAGAAGCCGAACGGGCCCGCCGCGAAGCCGACCCAGTTCTCGTAGCCGAACTTCGGGACGCGGAAGCCGGGCCGCCGGATCGCCACCGAGTCGAACATCGCCTCGAAGAACCGGTGGCGGAGCTCGACCGGCTGCAGGCCGCCGGCCTCCTCGGAGGCCATCGGCGGCGGCTCGGCCGGTGACGGCGGCGCGAACGGCTCCGGGGCGGCCGCTGCCGGCGGCGCCAGGGGCGGCTCGAGGCGCGCCGACGGCGGTGAAGGCGGCTCGTAGGGGGCCGGGGGCGGCTCGGCGGGAGGTTCGTAGCGCGCCGGGGGCGGCGGCTCGTAGCGCGGCGCCGGGGGCGGCTCGGGCGGTGCCGCAGGCGGGGACGGTGGTTCGTAGCGCGGTGCCGGGGACGGCTCTGGCGGTGCTGTAGGCGGAGGCGGAGGCGCCGGCGGGGGCTCGTAGCGGGCGGGCGGCGGCGCCGGCGGCGGCTCGTGGGGCGGGGGCGACTCGGGCGGGGACGACGGCGACTCGTGCCGGCCCCGCAGCGGCATCGCCGGGGCCTCGGCGGGCACCGGCGGGGCCTCGGCGGGCACCGGCGGGGGCGGCACCCGGTCGGCCGCCGGGCCGGCGGCCGGCGGCTTCATCGGGACCCGCCGCCGGCCCGCCTTGCGCCAGTTCCGCGGCTGCACCACCACGTCGAGCACGGGCGCGGGCAGGGAACGGCCGATGCGCACCAGCCCGATCTCCACGCCGAAGAAGTCCACCTGCTGGTCGGTGCGCTCGTTGAGCCACTCCAGCCCCCGCCGGAACTCCTCGCGGAAGTGGGGGGCGACCCAGATCACCACCGCCGCCTCCAGCCCGGAGGCCTCGACGACCAGCTGGCCGAGCTGGCTGTGGTCGGTGGCCTCCAGGCGGTTGTCGATCACGATCGGCCGGCCCAGCGCGTCGGTGCCGAGCACGTTGAAGGCGCCCGTGTCGAGGTTGAGGTCGCGCTGGAGGGGGGTGATGTCGATCCCCAGGGTCTCGCTCAGCAGGTCGATGTTCTGCAGGAACCACGGGGTGAGGTCCGGGAGCTGCTCGCCCCAGAAGGACCGGAGGTCGAGCCGCTCGAGGCGGCCCAGCTCGACCCGCTCGATCTCAGTCCTGGCCGCCATTCCACTCCCTCCGGACGCCCCCCCTGTAGAGGGCAAGTTGTACCCCGGCCGGATGGGCCGCCGTCAAACCAGTCAATTCGTCCATATCATTGCGCTCGCGCCAGGGATATCACGGCTGGACAAACTGGGTTGGGTCGCGAGACGGAGCCGCAGCGTACCAGGGTCCGGGAGCGGTTGTGGCCGGTCGCCCAGGTTGGCCACGACCAGCGCCCGCGATCCCGCCGGATCGGCGCGCTCCAGCGTCACCAGCCGCCGCTCGGGGTCGGCGGCGGCGCCGGCCAGGTCGCGGCGGCAGTTGCCGAGCGCCGGGACCTCGCGGCGCAGCCGCAGCAGGTCGCGCCACAGCTCCAGCACCGGCCCGCCCGCCCTGCTCCAGTCCAGCTTCGACCGCTCGAAGGTGGCGGGGTCGTTGGGGTCCGGCGCCTGCGGCGCCCAGTCCCAGGCGGCGAACTCGGCGCGCCGGCCGCGCCGCACCGCCTCGGCCAGCGCCGGGGCGTGGTCGGTGAAGTAGAGGAACGGGCGGGTCTCGCCCCACTCCTGGCCCTGGAAGAGCAACGGCAGGTAGGGGGAGCAGGCGAGCAGGACGCCGGCGACGGCGTCCAGCTCCGGGCCGACCAGGGTGACCAGCCGCTCGCCCAGGGCGCGGTTGCCGACCTGGTCGTGGTTCTGGGCGAAGGCCACGAAGCGCTCCCCGCCGAGGCCCTCCGGCTCGCGCCCGTGGCGGCGGTCGCGGGCCGGGTGGTACTGGCCGGTGAACACCCAGCCGGCGTGCAGCGCCCTGGCGAGCGTGTCGAGGCCCTGGAACCCGTCCAGGTAGCCGGGGGCCTCGCCGGTCAGCGCCACCTGGATCGCGTGGTGGAGGTCGTCGGCCCACATCGCGTCGAGCCCGTACGCGGTGACCAGCTCGGGCTTGTTCAGGTCGCTCTCGGCGACCACCACCGCGCCGGGCCTGGCGGCGTGGACCCGCCCGGCCAGCTCCTCGAGGACGTGCACCGAGCTGGCGTCGTGCAGCTCCTGGACGGCGTCCAGCCGCAGCCCGTCGACGCCGAAGTCGGTCACCCAGCCCTCGGCGTTGTCGACCACGAACCCGCGGACGAAGTCCGACCCGGGCCCGTCCAGGTTGACCGCGCGGCCCCACGGGGTGGTGTAGCGGTCGGTGAAGTACGGCCCGAAGTCGTCGAGGTAGTTCCCGTCGGGACCGAGGTGGTTGTAGACGACGTCGAGGAAGACGGCCAGCCCGGCGGCGTGGCAGGCGTCGACGAAGCGGCGGAACGCCGCCGGGCCGCCGTAGGCGGCGTGCACCGCGTACAGGTCGACGCCGTCGTAGCCCCAGCCGCGCGTGCCAGGGAAGGCCGCCACCGGCATCACCTCGACCGCGGTGACCCCCAGCCGGGCCAGGTGGTCGAGCTTGCCGATGGCCGCGTCGAAGGTGCCCCCCGGGGTGAAGGTGCCGCAGTGGAGCTCGTAGAAGACCAGCTCGCGCAGGCCGGGCGGGGTGAACGGCGCCGGCGGCGGGCCGAGGTCGACCAGCCGGGAGGCGCCGTGCGGGCCGTGCGGCTGGAAGCGCGAGCGGGGGTCGGGCCGCTCCCGCCCGCCGTCCAGGACCAGCACGTAGTCGTCGCCGGCGGCGGCCCCCTCGACCGTGCCCCACCAGGTGCCCCGCTCCCCCACCTCCAGCGGCACCGTGCGGTCGCGGACGCGCACGGCGAGGGAGGAGGCGTAGGGCGCCCACACGCCGAAGGCGGCGCCGCCCTCCACCAGCCGCGGGCCCAGTCTCACCGGGGGCCTAGGCATGAGGCCCCCGGAGCCCCGGGGAACGCCTCACGCCGGGGCGAGCCAGACGGTGGCCAGCGGCGGCAGGGTGACCTTGGCCGAGGCGGGCTGGCCGTCCCAGCCGATCTCCTCGGCCTCGACCCCGCCGAGGTTGCCGACGTTGCTGCCGCCGTAGGTGTCGGCGTCGGTGTTGAGCACCTCGGTCCAGCGCCCTGGCCGCGGCAGCCCGACGCGGTAGTCGACGCGCGGCACCGGCGAGAAGTTGCACAGGCACACCAGCGGCTCGCCGGAGGCGCCGAAGCGGATGAACGACAGCGCGTTGTCGTCGACGTCGTTGGGGTCGATCCAGGCGAACCCCTCGGGGCTGGCGTCGCGCTCCCACAGCGCGGGACGCGCGCGGTAGGCGCGGTTCAGGTCGCGGACCAGCGCCTGGGCGCCCTGGTGCAGCGGGTCGGTCAGCGCCTCCCAGTCGATCGAGCGCTCGTGCGACCACTCGGACTCCTGCGCCAGCTCGCTGCCCATGAACAGCAGCTGCTTGCCCGGGTGGGCCCACATGTAGGCGAGGTAGGCGCGCAGGTTGGCGAACCGGCGCCAGCGGTCGCCAGGCATCTTGCCGAGCAGCGAGCCCTTGCCGTGGACCACCTCGTCGTGGGAGATGGGCAGGATGAAGTTCTCGCTGAACGCGTAGATCAGCGAGAAGGTGAGCTGGTGGTGGTGGAACCGCCGGTAGATCGGGTCCTTGGAGATGTACTGCAGGGTGTCGTGCATCCAGCCCATGTTCCACTTGAAGCCGAAGCCGAGCCCGCCGAGGTAGACCGGGCGGGAGACGCTCGGCCAGGCGGTGGACTCCTCGGCGACCGTCATCGCGCCCGGGTGCTCGCGGTACACCACGGTGTTGACGTCCTTGAGGAAGCGGACGGCGTCGAGGTCCTCGTTGCCGCCGAACTCGTTGGGCACCCACTCCCCCTCCTCGCGGGAGTAGTCGAGGTAGAGCATGGAGGCGACCGCGTCCACCCGCAGGCCGTCGATGTGGAACTCCTCCAGCCAGTAGAGGGCGTTGGCGATCAGGAAGTTGCGCACCTCGTTGCGGCCGAAGTTGAACACCAGCGAGCCCCAGTCGGGGTGCTCGCCGCGGCGCGGGTCCTCGTGCTCGTACAGGGCGGTGCCGTCGAAGCGGGCCAGGGCGAAGGCGTCCTTGGGGAAGTGCGCCGGCACCCAGTCGACGATCACCCCGAGGCCGCGCTGGTGCAGCCGGTCGATCAGGTGGCGCAGGTCGTCGGGGGAGCCGAAGCGGGCGGTGGGCGCGTAGTAGGCGGACACCTGGTAGCCCCAGGATGGGGCGTAGGGGTGCTCGGCCACCGGCATGAACTCCACGTGGGTGAAGCCGAGGTCGGCGACGTAGTCGGGCAGCTGCTCGGCCAGCTCCCGGTAGGACAGCCCCTGGCGCCAGGAGCCGAGGTGGACCTCGTAGACCGAGATGGGCGCGCCGACCGAGTTGCGCTCCTGCCGCCGCGCCATCCAGTCCTCGTCGCCCCAGGCATGGCTGGAGGTATAGACGACGCTGGCGGTGGCCGGCGGCGCCTCGGTGGCGAACGCCAGCGGGTCGGCCTTGAGCGTCAGCGCATGGGTCGCGGTGACCAGCTCGAACTTGTACTTCGTGCCGGCGCCGACGGCGGGCACGAACAGCTCCCAGATCCCCGAGGAGCCGAGCGACCGCATCGGGTGCAGGCGACCGTCCCAGGAGTTGAAGTCGCCCACCACGCGGACCGCCCTGGCGTTGGGCGCCCACACCGCGAAGGCGGTGCCGGCGACCCCGTCGACCACCCGCTCGTGGGCGCCGAGCGCCTGCCACAGCCGCTCGTGCCTGCCCTCCCCCAGCAGGTGCTGGTCGAGCTCGCCGATGGTCGGCAGGAACCGGTAGGGGTCGTCGATGGTGAAGGTGCCGGCGTCGTAGGTCACCTCCAGCCGGTAGGCGGGCGGGACGGTGGCGCCGTCCAGGGCGCCCTCGAACAGCCCGGCGGGGTGGACCTGGTCCAGCTTGACCCGCTCCCCGGATCCCCCCGGTCCGACCAGCGCGGCCACGGAGGTGGCCGCGGGCCGGAACGCGCGCACCACCACCTGGCCGTCCTCCAGGTGCGCGCCCAGCAGCCGGTGCGGGTCGTGGTGCTCGCCCCGGACCAGCCGCTCCAGGTCGTCCCGGTTCACGGCGTCACCCCCAGCAGGCGCCTGATGCCGCCGAGCGGGACCTGCAGCCACGCCGGGCGGTGCCTGGCCTCGTACATGACCTCATAGACTGCCTTGTCCAGCTCCAGGGCGCGAAGCAGCAGCTCGTAGTCGCCCGCGAGCCAGCCCGCGTCGCCGGCGACGCCCAGGTAGCCCTCCAGGAACGCCGTCCGGCTGGCCTCGATCCAGGCGGTGGCGCGGCCGTCGGTGGCGGCGGGCTCGGCCCCACCCCCCGCCGGCCCCACCACCAGCGGCTGGAAGGCGGCGTAGTCGAAGGAGCGGAGCATCCCGGCCACGTCCTGCAGGGGGCTGGCCAGCCGCCGCCGCTCCTCCAGGCTGCGGGCGGGCTCGCCCTCGAAGTCGATCACCATCCAGGCCCCTTCCACCCGCAGCACCTGGCCGAGGTGGTAGTCGCCGTGGATGCGCTGCAGGTAGCGGCTGCCGCCGCCGGCCGCCTCGGCCTTGGCGTAGAGCTCCTGGATGGCCTCGCGGTGGGCGGCGAGCTCCGGGACCAGCGCGGCGACCTGGGTGAGCTGGCCGAGCAGCCGGGCGCTGAGCCGGCCGAGGTCGGGCTGGCCCTCGGCCACCTTGGGCAGGGCGACCGCCATGGCCGCGTGCAGCTCGGCGGTGACCCGGCCGAGGGCGCCCGCCTCGCCGGCAAAGTTGCCCGGGTCGCCGCGCTCCGAGCCGTAGTGGGCGGCGACCCGCTCGGTCGCCAGCTGCCAGCCCTCGACGCCTCCCGGGTAGAAGCGTTGCAGGATGCCGAGGGTGGAGCCGAGGCCCTCGATCCAGCCGAGCGGCGCCACGCTGGCCTCGAAGCCGGCGCCGGCCAGCGCCCTGGTGACCTCCAGCTCCGGGTTCTCGCCGGGCTCCAGCCGGCGGAACAGCTTGAGGATGAGCCGCTTGCCGAACACCAGCGAGGAGTTCGACTGCTCGCCGCCGACCGGCCGGCCGGGGCCGCGCAGCGTCTCGGTCCACTCGGGGACGCGGTAGAAGCGCAGCTCCTCGACGTTGGCCGCCCGCGAGAGCAGGTCGAGGTAGACCGAGCCGAGCCGCTCGTCGCGGACCGCGTCGTAGAACACCCCGCCGGTCGGCCCCTTGGCCCGCAGGATCACCGCGTCCGGGTGGCGGTCGGTGAACTGCCTGGCCTCGATGCCGCGGTCGTGGCCCATGGGGACGTGGTAGCGCTCGACGCCGCCGTCGGCGTAGGCGACCGCGGCGACCACCTCGTGCAGGCTGGGGTGGGCCGTGCGCAGCGGCACCGACGCCTCGACCCGGACCTCGCCGACCGGCCTGCCCTTGCCGGCGAACCAGCGCTGGCCGGGCAGGAACTCGGCAAGGGCCGTCTCCAGCTCGGTCACGGCCGGGCTACCTTGGAAGGACGTGAAGCACGTGCGCCGGCTCCACCTGCGGGTCGAGGCGGGTCCAGTTGGAGGGGCCGTGCCAGGTCCACGCCTGGCCGGTCAGCTCGTCGAACACGTCGAAGGCGCCGGTGTCCCAGTCGAGCCCGAGGGCCGGCATCCACAGGTGCACGAAGGTGTCGCGGGCCTCGTGCGGGTTGAGGTTGACGACCACCAGCACCACGTCATCGCCGGTCCGCTTGGAGAAGGCCAGCACGTCGGGGGAGTCGACCAGGTGGAAGCGGAGGTTGCGGAGCCAGTGCAGCGCCGGGTGGGCGCGGCGAACCTCGTTCAGCCGGGCGAGGTAGGGGGCGAGCGACGGCTGCGACCAGTCCCTCGGCTTGTACTGGTACTTCTCGGAGTCCAGGTACTCCTCGGAGCCGGGCCGCACCGCCTGGTGCTCGAACAGCTCGTAGCCGGAGTACACCCCCCAGGAGGGCGACAGCATGGCCGCCAGCACCGCCCGCACCTTGAAGGCCGCCGGCCCGCCGTGCTGCAGGTAGGCGTGGAGGATATCGGGGGTGTTGACGAAGAGGTTGGGCCGCATGTACTCCGCCGACTCCGAGTGGGCCAGCTCGTTCAGGTACTCCTCCAGCTCGGCCTTGCCGTTGCGCCAGGTGAAGTACGTGTAGGACTGGGTGAAGCCGACCTTGGCCAGCACCTTCATCATCGCCGGGCGGGTGAACGCCTCCGCCAGGAAGATCACGTCGGGGTGCTCGGCCTTGACGGCGGCGATCAGCCACTCCCAGAAGGCGACCGGCTTGGTGTGGGGGTTGTCGACGCGGAAGATCCGCACCCCGTGGGCGATCCAGTGGTCCAGGACCGCCTTGCAGGCGGCGTGGAGGGCGGGGGCGTCCGGGGTGTCGAAGTTCAGCGGGTAGATGTCCTGGTAGACCTTTGGCGGGTTCTCGGCGTAGGCGATCGAGCCGTCCGGCCGGATGCGGAACCAGTCGGGGTGCTGCCCGACCCAGGGGTGGTCGGGGGAGCACTGCAGGGCGTAGTCGAGCGCGACCTCCATGCCGAGCTCGCCCGCCCTGGCCACGAAGGCGTCGAAGTCCTCGATGGTGCCGAGGTCGGGGTGGACGGCGTCGTGGCCGCCGGCCTCTGAGCCGATCGCCCAGGGGCTGCCCGGGTCGTCGGGGCCGGGGTCGAGGGTGTTGTTCGGTCCCTTGCGGTGGGTGTGGCCGATCGGGTGGATGGGCGGCAGGTAGACCACGTCGAAGCCCATGGCGGCGACCGCCGGCAGCCGCTCGGCCGCCTGCTTGAGGGTGCCGCTGGTGGTGGCGGTGGCGCCCTCGGAGCGGGGGAAGAGCTCGTACCAGGCGCCGTACAGCGCGCGCGGCCGGTCGACCCAGATCGCCAGCCGCTTGGAGCGGGTCACGTCCTTGGGCGGGTGCCGGTCGAGCAGCTCGACCACGGCCGGGTCGCCGGCGGCGGCCAGCCGCTCGGCCGGGTCGGCCTGCGTCCGGCGCAGCCCGGCGGCCGCCTCCCGGAGCAGGTCGCGGCTGGCGGCCGGCACCCAGGCGGTCGCCGCCTCGAACAGCCGGGCGCCCTCCTCCAGCTCCAGGGCGATGTCGCGGCCGGCGTCGAGCTTCTTGTGGGTCCCCTGGCGCCAGGTCTCGATCTGGTCGGTCCAGGCCTCGACCGTGAACGACCAGTAGCCGGTGCGGGGCAGGGTCACCTCGGCCCGCCAGCGGTCCAGGCCGTGGTCCACCGCCACCATGGGGACCAGCTGGGAGCGGCGGTCGCCGGGGCCGGTGAGCCGCACCGCGCCCGCGATCACCTCGTTGTGGCCGTCGCGGAAGACGGTCGCCTCGACCGGGATCGTCTCGCCGGCGACCGCCCTGGCCGGCCAGCGGGCGCAGTCGACCTGTGGCCGGATACCCTCGATGACGATGCGCCCGATCATGCCCTGCACGCTACCACTCTGGGCACAAGCGCCAAGCGGTGTGGCGCGGGCGGCCGGCGGCGCGCGAAGCCCTCGTGGGAGCCCTGCGTGGGGATGACGCGCGCCGCGCCTCCCACGGCCCCCCCTCTGGCCCCCACGAGGGCCTGCTCGGGGAATCGCTTCCCGTCGCAACCATATTTTTTCGCGTTGCAAGGTTGCTTGCAAGAAGTATCTGCAGGCCGCCTAGAATGCCTACGCAGGTGCTGGAGCCGAGAGGGGACGGACGTTGGCGGACGTTGCCGACCGGACGGTCCGCCCCACGATCGAGGACGTCGCCAGGGCGGCCGGGGTCTCGACCAGCTCGGCCAGGAACTTCTTCTCCCGGCCCGCGGTGCTCAGCGTCCGTACCCACGAGCGCATCGAGCAGGCCGTGCGGGCCACCGGCTACGCGCCGCGGGGCGGCGTGGGGCGGCTCGCCAGGCGGCAGCTCGGCAGCCTCGCCTTCGAGCTGCCGCGGGCGGAGGACGCCGGCGTCAACCCGATCTACCACCGGCTGCTGCTGGAACTGCTGTGGGCGGCCCGGTCGAGCGGCTTCCAGCTGCACCCGTTCGTCACCGACAAGGAGCCCGGCTCGCGGGTGCCCTTCTACCGGCAGCTCTGGGCGCGCCGCCAGGCCGGCGGCTTCCTCCTGACCGACGCCGGCTACGACGACGAGCGGGTCCCGTGGCTGCTGGAGGCCGGCGTCCCGTTCGTCCTGCTCAGCCGGCTGCGCGAGGAGCACGGCTACTGCTGGGTCGACAACGACAACGTGGGCGGCTCGGTCGCGGCCGTCGGCCACCTGGTCGAGGGCGGGCACCGGCGGGTCGCGTACCTCGGCTGGCCGGCCGGCGACCCGGTCGCCGACCGGCGGCTGGAGGGCTACCGGCGTGCCGTGGCCGCGGCCGGCCTGCCCGAGCTGGTGGAGCGGCAGGACTACGGGCAGCCCGCGGTCGAGCAGGCCGGGCGGCTGCTGGAGCGGCCGGCGGACCGGCGGCCGACCGCCGTGGTGGCCTCCTGCGACGAGTTCGCCTACGACGTGGTGCGGGCGGCGGCGCGGCTGGGGCTGGCGGTGGCGGGCGGCGCAGGACCCGGCCGGGTGGCGGTGGTCGGCTGCGACGACTCCCCCATGGCCGCCCGCACCGCCCCCTCCCTCACCACCCTGCGCCAGCCGGTGCGCCTGCTCGCCGAGCGCGCCGTCGACATGCTGGCGGCCAAGATGCACAACCCCCGCCTGGAGGCCCACGCGCTGGAGCGCCCCGAGCTGGTCGTGCGCGAGAGCACCCTGGCCCGGTGAACCTCGCCAGGGCCCTCACCACCTTCGCCGTCGTCCTCCCCGCCGAGCTGCCGGACAAGTCGCTGTTCGCCTCCCTGGTGCTCGGCACCCGCTACCGGCCGCTACCGGTGTTCGTCGGGGTCGCGGCCGCGTTCGCGGTCCACGTCACCGTGGCGGTGGCCGTCGGCGGTGCCTTCTCGCTGCTGCCGGAGCGGCTGGTGCTGCTGGTGGTCGCCGTGCTGTTCGCCGGCGGGGCCGGCGTGTTGCTGCTCGGCCGCGGGGAGGAGCCGGACGAGGAGGCCCCGGCGGAGGCCAGGAGGCGCCGCTGCGGGTCGTGCTGACCCTGGTGGAGGCCGTGCGGGCGTGAGGGCGTGCCGGCCTGCTTGCGCCGCCGGCGCGTCCCTGGGCACCCTGGTGCCGGCATGGTCCCGATCCTGCTCGTCTGCGACCGGGCGCTCGACTTCGGGCGCGTGGTCACCTGCGCCTGTCCCCGGGTCCGGGGGCGGCGGTCGCCGAGGCGGAGCCCCCGGACCGGCTGAAGCGCAGGCGCCGCTCGCGCCCGTCCTCGGCGTCAGCGACGTCTGCGAGGAGGCACCGTGTCGACCACCGACGACCTGCTGCGCAACAACCAGGACTACGCCGCGTCCTTCTCCGGCGACCTGCCCATGCCGCCCGGCAAGCAGACCGCCGTGGTCGCCTGCATGGACGCCCGGCTCAACGTCTACGGCATCCTCGGCCTGCGTGAGGGCGACGCCCACGTCATCCGCAACGCCGGCGGGGTGGTGACCGACGACGTGATCCGCTCCCTGACGATCTCCCAGCGGCTGCTCGGCACCCGCGACGTGATCCTGATCCACCACACCGACTGCGGCATGCTGACCTTCAAGGACGACGAGGTGAAGGCCGACATCGAGGCCGACACCGGGCTGCGGCCGCCGTTCGCGCTGGAGGCGTTCCCCGACCTGGAGCAGGACGTGCGGCAGTCGATCGCCCGCATCAAGGCGAGCCCCTTCGTCCCCCGCAGGGACGCCGTGCGCGGCTTCGTGTTCGACGTCCGCAGCGGCGCCCTGCAGGAGGTGGCCGGCTGAGGCTGCCCCGCTAACGGGGCAGCGGGTGGGCGGCGAAGAACTCCCACAGGACCTCGGCCAGGGAGCGGCCGGCGATCGTCCGGGGTGCCTGGTGGCCGCCGCCGTTGACGCGGTAGTGGACGACCTCGGCGCCGCCGCGGCAGCCGCTCCAGCGCGCGCCGGTGACCTCCCTGGTGTCCAGGAACACGGCGGCGTCGACGGTGCAGCCGTCGCGCGCCGCCCAGCCGGCCAGCCAGGCCGGCACCGACGGCAGCCGCAGCGGCCACCCGGGCCTGGGGCTGAGGCCGCCGTAGGGGATGACGTCGTCGTTGGTGCCGTGCACGTCGAGCACCGGCATCGGCCGGGCGGGCCGGCAGTCGCCCGGCTCGGCGAAGTGCGCTCCGGCGACGGTGGCGACCGCGGCGACGCGGCCGGCCAGGTCGCAGGCGAGCCAGGCGGTCACGCCGCCGCCGGCGGAGAAGCCGCCGGCGTGCACCCTTGCCGGGTCCACGCAGAGGCGCTCCTGGAGGTCGTCGAGCAGGTCGGCGGTGAAGCGGAGGTCGTCGACGCCGAGGTCGACCCGGCCGGCGCCGGCCCAGAACGGCTTGCCCGCGCCGACCGCCAGCCCCTGCGGGTAGACCGCCAGGAAGCCGCGCCGGTCGGCCAGCTCCGACAGGCCGGAGTCGGCGTCCATGTCGGCGGCGCTGCCGCCGTTGCCGTGGAAGAAGAGCACCGCCGGCAGCGGCCGGCGCTGCCGGTAGCCGGCGGGGACGTGCACCCGGTAGCCGCGGCTGCCGGCGCCGGCCGCCAGCGCCGGGTCGGCCGGGACCTCCAGGTCGACCGCCCGCCCCGGCCGGGCGGGCGGCTGCTTGCCGCAGCCGGCGCTGGTGCGTGGGCGGCCCGGGTCGCGGCCCGCCGCCTCCGGCGGTGGCGCCGGCAGGGCGCCGCTGAAGGTCTCGGTGGCGGCCGACGGCGGCTCGTGCCGGTACTCCAGGCGCCCCTGCCCGCCGGGCCGGCCGCGGAGGCGGTAGGAGAACCGCGCGCGCTGGCCGCACCACTCGCCGTCGCCGCTGAACGGCACCGACCAGCCGGCGCCGCTCAGCGACCCGGCGACGCCGGCCTCGATGCAGCCGCCGGCGCGCGGCTGGCCGAGCCTGACCTCCTGGTAGACGCGGACCTTGCCGAGGCCGCCCGCGAGGCCGCTGCCGCCGGCCCGGCAGCCGGGCGGGAGGTCCGCGGCCGGCCGGCAGTCGAGCGGCACGCTGACCACGGTGAGGGTGAGCGACGGCCCGGCGGCGGGCTCGGGCGCCGGCGCCGGCCCGTCGGCCGCGCCGCCGCAGGCGGCCAGCAGCAGGCACAGCAGCCCGGCCAAGGTCGCCCGCACGACCACCCTCCCAGGACACGGCGGCGGAACGGGACCATGATCGCGTTCGCGCAGCTCGTGTCAATCGCGGTGGGCCCGGTCGTCCCAGTCGTGCCGGCTCTGGAGCACGGCAACGAGATGGAGGACGGCGAAGAACGGCACCATGACCGTGGGAAAGATCGCCAACGGCCGGGCGGTGAGGGCGGGAGGCTCGAGGTACAGCCCGGTTGCGTCCGCGCTGGTGACCCAGACCGCGCTGGCGACGGCCGGCCTCAGTCGGAACCGCCCGACCCGCCGCCTTCGCCGCCACCGCCACCGCCACCTCCGCCGCGACCCTCGCCCGACCCGTCGTCGCGGTCGTCCTGGTCGCCGAGGTCGCGCTGCCGCTCGCCGGCGCCCGTCGTCCCCGCCGGGTCGGCGGTCGCCCCGGGACCACCGGTGCCGGGCACCTGGCCGACCGCAGGCGCGGGGTCGCCCCCGCCGGTGGGCTGGCCCACGGTGGGCGGGCGCCCGGTGGTCCGGGCCGGTCCGAGGCCGTCCAGGAGCAGCCCGCCGAGGCTGGGCCCGGCGGCGAGCAGCGCCGCCAGCAGCAGCCCGGCCGCCACCCACGCCACCCGCCGACGCGGCCGGCGCCCGGCCACCCACGCTCCCGGCCACCGCGGCCGGCGTCCGGCCACCCACGCTCCTGGCCGACGCGGCCGGCGTCCGGCCACCGCGGCGGCCCGAAGCGGGGTGGCCTCGGCGTGTGGCCGCGGCATGGCCGCGGCAGCCCGAGGCTGGGTGGCCGCGGGGTATGGCCGCGGCATGGCCGCGGCGGCCCGAAGCGGGGTGGCCTCGGCCACCTGCCGGGGTCTGGCCGCGGCGGGCGGCGGTGAGTCGGCCACCGCGGCGGGCGGCAGGGGGTCGGTCGTGGCGGGCGGCAGGGGGGCGGTCGTGGGAGGGGTCCCGGCGGGGGTCGACCGGAGCAGGCGGGCGAAGGCGGCGGCGGAGGGCGGGCGGGCGGCCGGGTCCTTGGCGAGCGCCTGCTCGCAGGCGGCCGAAAGGGCCGGCGGGACCCCGGGGGCGGCGTCGCGCAACGGCGCCGGCCGCGCGTGCAGGTGGGCCATGGCCAGCGCCGTCCCGGAGTCGGCGGTGAACGGCGGCCGCCCGGCCAGCAGCTCGTACAGCAGCACCCCGAGGGCGTAGACGTCGGCCGCCGGGGTGGCGTCGTGGCCGAGCATGCGCTCGGGGGCCAGGTAGGCGGCGGTGCCGATGAGGTCGCCGCCGGTCAGCGCCGCCTCGTTGGCGGCGCTGGCGATGCCGAAGTCGAGCAGCTTCACCTCGCCGTCGCCGGTGAGGAAGACGTTGCCCGGCTTGACGTCGCGGTGCACGATCCCGGCCCGGTGCGCCACCTGGAGCGCCTCGGCGGCGGCGGCCACCACGCGGGCGGCCTCGGCCGGCCGCAGCGGGCCGGCGCGCGCGAGCCGCTGGGCCAGGCTCTCGCCGTGCAGCAGCTCCATGACCAGGTAGGGCCGTCCGCCGTCCTCGCCGAGGTCCAGGACGCGGGCGATGCCGGGGTGCACCAGCCCGGCCGCCGCCCTGGCCTCCCGCCGCAGCCGTTCGGCCGCCAGGCCGTCGCCGGCCAGCGCCTCGCTGAGGAGCTTGACCGCGACCTGGCGCCCGAGCACGGCGTCGTCGGCGACCCAGACGGCACCCATCCCCCCGGCCGCCAGCAACGACCGCAGCCGGTAGCGTCCGCCGAGCACCTGGCGCCCGACGGCCTGCTCAGTCACTGCCGGACTCTCCGGAGCCGTCCCCGCCCGGGCCGGAGCGGCCGCCGCCACCGCCCGGCCCCGAGTGGTCGTCGCCCGGGGCCGGGCCGGGCGCCGGCTCCTGCTCGTCGTCCCCGGCGCGCCGCTCCAGCGCGTCCAGGTCGCCGAGCAGCTCCTCGGCGCGGGCGCGCTCGGCGGCCGCCCTCGGCCCGGAGCGCCCGCCGAGCTGGGCCAGGGCGGCCTCGACCTGGTCCCGGCACCGCACCAGCCCCTCCTGGCGGTAGCCGTCCCCGTCGCTGGCGGCGGCCAGCAGCATGGCCGCGGTGTTGAGCCGCAGGTGGGCCCGCTCGACCGGGTCGGCGGTCAGGCCCAGCCGGGCCTGCTGCCCGGCCTGGCGGAGCGGCCACAGCGGCGTGCCCGGCCGCGCCTGCCCGGCCATCGCCGCCGGCAGCGCAACCGCCAGCAGCGCGGCCGCCAGGACGAGCGCCAGGCGGCGGCGGACGGTCGTGCCCCGGCGGGCCCGCTCCCCGTGGCGCACCGGCCGGTCCCGGCGGGCCCGCCGGCCGGGGCGGGACAGCGCCGCCGCGGCGGCGAGCAGCTCCGCCCGGCCGCGCCCGGCGGCGACCGCGTCCTGCGGCGCCGGGACGGCGTCGCGCAGCTCGGCGGCGAGCGCGGCCAGGGCCGCCGTCTCCGCCGTCTCCGCCTCCGCCGCCGGCTCGCCGGAGCGCGCCGGCGCCGACGGTGGCGTGCCGCCGGCGGCGGCCAGCTCGTCCAGCGCGCGGTCGAGCTGGAGCAGGGTGTCGAAGTGCGTCGTCACCTGACCGTCACCCCGATCGCGGACCGGAGGTCGAGCAGCGCCCGGTGCTGGGCGACCCGGACCGCCCCCTCCGACTTGCCGACCACCTTGCCGACCTGGGCGGCCGAGAGGCCACCCAGCACCCGCAGGGCCAGCAGCTCCTGCTGGTCGGGCCGCAGCCGCCGGAACGCGACCGCCACCTCGGCCCGGCGTTCGGCGGCGAGCACGGCCTCCTCGGGACCGCCGGGCGCGACGGCTCCCGGCAGCGGGCCGGCCGCGGCCTCGTCCAGCTCCAGCTCGCGCCGCCTGGCCTGCCGCCGGAAGTGGTCGGCGACGCGGCGGTGGGCGATGGTGAACAGCCACGCCTCGAAGTCGGTGCCTGGCCGGTAACCACCCAGGTTGCGGAGCATCGCCTCGAAGGTCTCGCTGGTCACGTCCTCCGCCTTCTCCGCGTCGCCGAGGCGGCCGGTGGCGAACCGCGCCACCCGGTCGCGGAACCGGTCGTACAGCTCGCCGAGGGCATCGTGGTGCCCGGCCCGGGCACGCCGGACCAGCGCCTCAAGATCCACCTCGGTCAGCTCCACCATCCCCCTCGACATCGCGCCGCGCCGCGATTCGTTACGCCCGGCTCCTGACGTGATGCCGCATTCGGCACGAACTACCAGATCCAGTCGGTGAGCAGCGCTTGTATAGTCGTTCGACCATGAGACCACTCCACCGATTCACGGTGCTTCCCACCGTGCCAGAGGCGCTGGCCCCGCTGCGCGCCCTGGCGCACAACCTGCGCTGGAGCTGGCACCCGGCCACGCAGGACCTGTTCCGCGCGATCGACCCCGACGGCTGGGAGGCCTCGGGCCACAACCCGCTGCGGATGCTGAACGAGACCGACGCCCGCGTGCTGGAGCAGGCCGCCGCCGACCCCGGGTTCCTCGCCCGCCAGCGGGCGCTGGTCGAGGACCTGGAGCGGTACCTGGCCGAGCCGCGCTGGTACCAGACGCTGTCGGGCGCGCCGTCGCGGATCGCCTACTTCTCCCCGGAGTTCGGCGTCAGCGAGGTGCTGCCGCAGTACTCGGGCGGGCTGGGCGTGCTGGCCGGCGACCACCTCAAGGCGGCCAGCGACCTCGGCGTGCCGGTGGTCGGCGTCGGCCTGTTCTACCGCTCCGGCTACTTCCGCCAGTCCCTCACCGCCGACGGCCGCCAGCAGGAGTCCTACCCGGCCTTCAACCCCCACGAGCTGCCGTTCGAGCTGGTCACCGACGGCAACGGCCGGCCGCTGCTGGTCTCGGTGCGGCTGCCGGACGCCGTGCTGCACGCCCAGGTGTGGCGCGCCGAGATCGGCCGTGCGCCGCTGCTGCTGCTCGACTCCGACGTCGACGAGAACGGCCCCGCCGAGCGGGCGGTCACCGACCGGCTGTACGGCGGCGGCGGCGAGCACCGGCTGCGGCAGGAGATCCTGCTGGGCATCGGTGGGGTGCGCGCGCTGCACGCCCTCGGCATCGAGCCCGACGTCTTCCACACCAACGAGGGCCACGCCGGCTTCCTCGGCCTGGAGCGCATCCGCCGGCTCATCCAGGAGCGGGGACTGGACGCCGCCACCGCGATCGAGACGGTCAGGGCCGGCACCATCTTCACCACCCACACGCCGGTCGAGGCCGGGATCGACCGCTTCCCGCGCTCCTTCATCGAGCGCTACTTCGGCCCCGACGGCGTGGAGACCTCCATGGACGTGCAGCAGATCATGGACCTGGGGGCCGAGCCCGACGGCGACGGCTCGATGTTCAACATGGCGGTGATGGGCCTGCGCCTGTCGCAGCGCGCCAACGGCGTCAGCCGGCTGCACGGCGACGTGTCGCGGGACATGTTCCGCGGCCTGTGGCCCGGGTTCGAGACCGCCGAGGTGCCGATCGGGCACGTGACCAACGGCGTCCACGCCGGCACCTGGATCAACCGGGAGTGGAGCGAGCTGTTCGAGCGCCACCTCGGGCCCGAGTACCGCCTCTCCGACCGGCCGTGGACGCCCCTGCAGGACCTGCCCGACCAGGAGGTCTGGGAGGTGCGGCGGATGGCCCGCCAGCGCCTGGTCGAGGACGTGCGGGCGCGCCTCCGGCGGGCCTGGCGGGCCAGGGGGGCCAGCGAGGGCCAGCTCGGCTGGATCAACCGCGCCTTCGACCCCGAGGTGCTGACCGTCGGCTTCGCCCGCCGGGTGCCCTCCTACAAGCGGCTCACGCTGCTGCTGGAGGACAGCGAGCGGCTCACCCGCCTGCTGCTGGACGAGGAGCGCCCGATCCAGCTGCTGATCGCCGGCAAGGCCCACCCCGCCGACGAGGGCGGCAAGCAGCTGATCGCCGACTTCGCCCGCTTCGCCGCCGACGCGCAGGTACGGCACCGGGTGGCGTTCCTGCCCGACTACGACATGGCCATGGCCAGGACGCTGGTGGCCGGGTCCGACGTCTGGCTCAACAACCCGCTGCGGCCGTACGAGGCCTGCGGGACCAGCGGCATGAAGGCGGCGCTCAACGGCTGCCTCAACCTGTCGATCCGCGACGGCTGGTGGGACGAGCTGTACGACGGCGAGAACGGCTGGGCGATCCCCTCGGCCGACGACCCCACCATCGAGCCGCTGCGGCGCGACCGGCTCGAGGCGGCCGCCATCTACGACCTGCTCGAGCACGAGGTCCTGGCGACCTTCTACGACCGGCCCGACGGCCTGCCGCGCCGCTGGATCCAGCTGGTCAAGCACAACCTGGTCTCGCTCGGACCGGCCGTGCTGGCCAGCCGGATGGTCCGCGACTACACCGAGGGGTACTACCTGCCGGCGGCGCGGACCTCGCGGCGGCTGGCCGGAGACGGCTTCGCGGCCTCCCGCGAGCTGGCCGCCTGGAAGCAGCGGGTCGCCGCCGCCTGGCCGGCGGTCGCCGTGCGCCGGGTGGAGAACGGGGCCAGGGAGCGCCTGCTCGGCGCCAGCTTCACCGTGCGCGCGCTGGTGGAGCTGGGCGAGCTGAGCCCCGGCGAGGTCGAGGTCCAGGTCGCCTACGGGCGGGTGGACGACGCCGACGAGCTGCCCGCGGTGGAGCTGGCCACCCTGAAGCAGAACGGCCAGCGGACCGGGGACGGCTGGGTCTTCGAGGGCGAGGTGCCGCTGGCGACGCCCGGCGCCTTCGGCTACACCGTCCGGGTCGTCCCCCGGCACGCCGGGCTGGTCACCGCCTCCGAGCTCGGCCTGGTCGCCTGGGCCTGACCGGCCGGGGCTACTGCCGGGTCCCGCCGACCTCGCCGGTGGTCTCCTCCAGCAGGACCCGCAGCAGCAGCACCACCCAGGACCGGTAGGGGCGCCATGCCTCGGCGAGGGCGGCCAGGTGGGCCTCGTCCGGCGGCCCGTCCAGGTCGTAGGCGAGCGTCACGGCGCGGCGCAGCCGCGGCTCGTGCGCCGGCAGGTGGTCGGGGTCGCCGGCGCCGCGCAGCAGGATCAGCTCGGCGGAGAAGTCGCCGACCCCTGGCAGGTCCTTGAGCGCCGCCAGCGCCTGCTCGGGGGGCAGCGCCCGCAGGCGGGCGCCGTCGAGCCGGCCGGCCATGGCCGCCTCGCCGAGCGACCGGAGGAAGGCGACCTTGCGGGCGGTCAGGCCCCGGTAGCCGTCCAGGCCGGCCAGGCGCGCCGGTCCCGGGAAGGCGTGGCGCAGGTCGCCGTGGACCTCGACCGCCTCGCCGAGGTCGGCGGCCATGCGCTGCTTGAGGCGCGCCGCCTGGACGATGCTGATGCGCTGGACCATCAGCGCCCAGGCGGCCGCCTCGTAGGGCGAGAAGAAGCCGACCGGGCGCAGGCCGGGCCAGTGGGCCTGCAGCCGGCCGACCACCGGGTCGCGGCGGCCCACCCCGCGGAAGCCGGCGCCGTCCACGTCGAGCGACAGGATGCGGGCCACCTGGTCGCGCACGGCGGCCGGGTCGGCGTCGCCGAACACCTCACCGGCCACGACGGCGTCCGGCTGGCGGAGGCAGACCCCCGCTGCCGTCTCGCCGCCGTCGACCACGAACGCCAGGTGCAGGTGGCCGGGCTCACCGCCGCGGTGCGCGGCGGGCGCGAACCCCTCCAGGAAGGCGGCGCTCGCCGCCAGCGAGAACGGCCCCTGCGGCAGCACCTCGAACCGGGTCACGCCCGAGGTCTACCAGACCGCCAGGATGCTGCGCTACGGCTCGAGGACGCGCACCTCGACCCCGACCCGCCCGGCCCCGCGCAGCTTGCTGTCGGCGGTGAGCAGGGGGGCTTCCAGCGCCTGCGCGAGGACCACGTAGGCGGCGTCGTAGGCGGTGAAGTTGCCGCGCAGGTCGAGGACGTGGCCGAGCAGCTCCGTCATCTGGTGCCGCTCGATCCTGAGGGCGCCGAAGTCCTCGACCGCCTCGTCGAGCCGGAGCTGGTCGAGCTTGCCGCCGAGGGCGTGGCCGCGCAGGGCGCTGGCGACCTCGAAGTCCAGCAGCGCCGGGGCGTGCAGCTCCTCGTCGGCGAGCAGGGCGAGCAGCTGGGGGTTGACGGGCTCGCCGACGAGGGCGTCGACCATCGCCGAGGACTCGACGACGATCACGCGGTCTCGCGGATCCTGCGGATCTCCGCCACGGTGTCGGCGCTCGTGGGGCCGCCCCGACGGTTGCGGCGGGCCAGCCGCTCGACGACCTCGGCGTTGGTGGGGCGGGCGGCGAGCCGGTCGAGCTCGGCGCGAAGGTAGGCGGTCAGGGTGAGGCCGCGCTCGGCGGCCTGCGCCTTGAGCGCCCTGACGGTTGCTTCGGAAACGTCACGGACCTGAACGAGTGCCATGCGCACCATGGTATGCATTTGTATGTGAAGCATGCAACTTGCGTGCGGGGAGCTCGGCAGTGCTCGAGCGCCGGCGGTGCGGAGCAAGCTTTGTCTTCTTCTCGCTCGCCTTCGCGTTCGTGAGCCTCATCGTGGCCGTCGTCGAACTCCACCTTCCGTCCCTGATCGCGGCTGACGGCGCTCGTGTTGGCACGCTGGTTCTACGTCATGGCGGTCGCCAGCACCTCCTGGCTGGCAAGCGCGATGCAGGCACTGGTCAACCTTGGCCGCGTCGACCTTGCGACCACGTACGGCCTCAGCATCCCGCCAACGCTCGCTGAAGAACGAAAAATGTGGGAGGCGCTGGCCGGCTTCGTCTACTGGAGCGACGAGCACTGGGGCAAGGTGCTCGACGGCTACCGGTCCCCAGAACCGCGGCGACGTGAGGACGATCAGGGCCGGACGCGGTGATCCTCAGGCACGCACCAGCAGGGCGTGGGGGTGGGCGGCCAGCAAGGTGGACTCCGGGGTGGGGCCGCCGGGCAGCTCGGTCCCGGACAGCAGCTCACGCCACGGGCCCGGGGGGAGGGCGACCGGCTCCGACCCGCGCGCCGCGCGGCCGGTGAGGCGGGTGACGACCACCACCAGGCGGTCGCCGCCGCGGGCGAAGGCGACCAGGTGGTCGGGGGCGGCCAGGTCGCGGTAGCCGGCGAACAGCTCCGGCCGGTCGCGGCGCAGCCGCAGGGCGGCGCGGGTGACCCGGAACTTGAGGGAGCCGTCGCCGGCGAAGGCGACCGGGCGCCGGTTGTCGGGGTCGACCAGCACCAGCTGCTCGGTCTCGGTCCCCTGGTAGGTGTCGGGCACGCCAGGGCTGCTGAGGCGCAGCAGCGCCAGGCCGGCGGCCTTGACCCGGCCGGCGGGGGCGACCTCGGCGACCAGCTCCTCCAGCTCGGCGCGGAGCCCCTGGTCGGCGTAGGCGCGCTCGACCAGCTCGCGGACCGCCCGCTCGTAGTCCGGGTCCGGGTCGGTCCAGCTGGTCCGGAGCGCGGCCTCGCGCACCGCCTTCTCCATGTAGGCGAGGCAACGCTCCCGCTCCAGCGGCCAGGCGCCCACCATCGTCTGCCACAGCAGCAGCGCGTCGGCGGGGTCGACGCCGGCGGGTGGGCCGGCCAGCCGCGCCGTCCAGCGCTCGGCAGTTGCCCACCAGCGTTGCGGGCGCTCGCTGAGCACCGCCAGGCGGGCGCGCACGTCCTCGCCCCGCTTGCTGTCGTGGGTGGAGGTGGTGAGCATGCTGGCCGGCCAGCGCGCCTCCCGCTCGGCGTTGGCGGCGTGCAGCTCCGCGACCGGGCGGCCGAAGCGGCCGAGGTCGCCGCCGACCTCGTTGCGGGCGACCAGGCGGGTGTCGCGGTACAGGGCGGTGTCCTCCACGCCCTTGGCCATGGCCGGCCCGCTGAGCTGCTGGAAGCGGCGGACCGCCTCCGGCGCCGGCGACGCCAGCAGCAGCGCGGCCGCCAGGCGCCGCAACCCCTGCCTGCCGTCGGCGTCCAGCCGCCGGGCCGCGGCGGCGACGGTGGCGTCCACCACCGCCCGGTCGGCGTCGCCCACCCGGTCGGTCACGTAGGTCCGGTAGACGGGCAGGTGGGCGGCCAGCTCCACCACCGCCGCCCGGTTGGCGGCCTGGTCGCCCGGCAGCCGGCGCGCGACCCCGGCCACCTCCGCGCCGAAGTCCGCCAGCAGCCGCTCCCGCTTGCAGGCGACGGCCAGCTCGGCCGGGTCGGGGTCGCCGCCGGTGAGCCGCCGGTAGCGCTCGGCGAAGGTCGCGGCCGCGGCCGGGTCGACCAGCACCCCGTCGGCGGCGGCCAGGAACTCGTAGCCGGTGGTGCCGGCCACCGGCCAGGCCGGCAGGCGCTCGCCCGGTTCGAGGATCTTCTCGACCACCAGCCAGGGCGGGTCGCCGCCGGAGGCCGCCTGGCGCAGCGCGAGCGCCAGGCGCTCCAGGTAGCCGGCGGGGTCGGCGAGGCCGTCGACGTGGTCGACCCGCACGCCGTCCAGCAGGCCGTCGGCGACCAGCCGCAGGGTGGTCGCGTGGGTCAGCCGGAACACCTCGGGGTCCTCCTGGCGGACCCCGACGAGGTCGTTGACGGTGAAGAAGCGGCGGTAGTTGCCGTCGACCGCGGCCCGGCGCCACTCGACCAGCTCGTAGTGCTGCTGGTCGAGCCGGTCGGTGCCGGGGGCGAGCGGGAAGCGGTGCTCGTGGTACTCGACCCAGCCGCCGGCGACCCGCAGGTCGCCCGCCACCCGCTCCGCTGGCCCGGCCAGGACCGGCAGCCGCACGCGGCCGCCGCCGGCCGCCCAGTCGACGTCGAACACCCGCGCGAACGGGGATCCCTGACCGTGCCGCAGCGTCTCCACCCACCAGGGGTTCTCGTGCGAGGCGGCCATGTGGTTGGGGACGACGTCGGCCACCAGGCCCATGCCGTGGCCGCCGAGCGCGGCGTGGAGCTCCCGCAGGCCGGCCTCGCCGCCCAGCTCGGGCGCGACCTCGGTGGGGTCGACCACGTCGTAGCCGTGGGCCGAGCCCGAGCGCGCGCGCAGGATCGGCGAGGCGTAGAGGTGGGAGACGCCGAGGTCGGCCAGGTAGGGCACGACCGCCCTGGCGGCCGCGAACGGGAAGCGGCCGGACAGCTGCACCCGGTAGGTGGAGCGGATCGGTGGCATCGTCGCCGACGATAGCGGCTGCCGGGCCTTGGTAGCCTTGCCGGCGTGTGGTTGGGAGGTGGGAGGGATGGCGGGGCGCGGGCGGGTCCTGGGCGACACCGCGGTGGGGATCGCGGCGGCGGTGCGGTCCCGGGAGCTGTCGCCGACGGCGGTGGTCGAGGCCCACCTGGAGCGCATCCGGGCGCTGGACGGCCGCGTGCGTGCCTTCCAGGTCGTCAGGGCCGACGAGGTCCTCGCCGAGGCGCGCGCCCTCGAGGAGCGGCCCGACCTGGCCGAGCTGCCCCTGGCCGGCGTGCCGGTGGCGGTCAAGGACAACGTCGACCTGGCGGGCTGCCCCACCCGTCTCGGCTCGGCGGCGACCCCCGCCGGGCCGGCGGCCGCCGACGGCGCGCCGGTGCGCCGGCTGCGGGAGGCGGGCGCCCTGCTGATCGGCAAGACCACCGTGCCGGAGCTGGGCCTGTGGCCGTTCACCGAGAGCGAGGCGTTCGGGGCGACCCGCAACCCCTGGAACCTCGACCACACCCCGGGCGGTTCGTCGGGTGGCAGCGGCGCCGCGCTGGCCGCGGCGATGGCGCCGCTCGCCCTCGCCAGCGACGGTGGCGGCTCGATCCGCATGCCCGCCTCCAGCTGCGGGCTGGTCGGGATCAAGCCCGGCCCTGGCGTGGTGCCGTTCCCCGACGGCGCCTCCAGCTCCAGCTGGTGCGGGATGATCGAGTTCGGCCCGCTGGCCACCACCGTCGCCGACCTGGGGCTGTTCCTCGACGTGCTGGCCGGCGCCACCACCTACCGGGCGGTCCAGGGACCGGACCGGCCCCTGCGCATCGGCGTCAGCGCCGAGGCGCCGGCGGTCGGGGTCAGGGTCGACCCCGAGGTACGGGCCGCGCTCGACGCCACCGCCGCGGCGCTGCGGGACGCCGGGCACCAGGTCGCCGCCGCCAACCCGCCGTGGCGCTACGGCGACAGCGCGCCGTTCCTGCGCCGGGTGTTCCTGGGCTGCGCCGAGGACGCCGACGGCAAGGACTGGAGGGCCCTCGAGCCGCGCACCCGGGCCGAGGCGCGCGTCGGCCGCCTGCTGCGCCGCGCCGGGCCCACCCCGGGCGGCCCCCCGGCCGGCGTGCTGGCCCGCTTCCAGGCCTGGTTCGAGGACCACGACGTGCTGCTCTGCCCCACCCAGGCCGCGCTGCCGCTGCGCATCGGCGCCTACCAGGGCAAGGGCATGGCGCGGACGATCCTCGGCCTCACCGGCTACATGCCGTTCACGCCGGCGTTCAACCTGGTCGGCTTCCCGGCCGCCTCGGTCCCGGCGGGCACCTCCCGCTCCGGGCTGCCGGTCGGCGTGCAGCTGGCGGGCCCCCGGGGCGCCGAGGCGCTGCTGCTGTCGCTCGCCCGCCAGCTCGAACTGCTGCGGCCCTGGCCGCGCCACGCGCCGCCGGAGCCGCTGCCCGCGGCTCGCTAGCGCTGGTGCCGAGCACCCTGGCCGGCCTCCCCGCGGCCGGGTCGGGCTCGCGCACCTTCAGCAGCGCGGTGTCGGCGCGGTCGCACTCGTTGTCGCCGATGTCGCCGACCCAGAGGCTGCCGTCGTCGTCGCGGCCGAGGGCCTCCCAGTCGTGGGACCGCAGCGGCAGCTCCGCGGCGCTGGTGCGGGCGCCGGGGGCGACGTCCTCGACCCGCCCGTCGACCACCTTGAGGGCGTACAGGGCGTTCTGCGGCTGGCCCGGCCGGTCCTGGCCGCAGGACGAGGACCAGCACACCCAGCAGCACGCCCCCCCGTGAACGGTGCACCGTCAGGGCCGCTTGCGCAGGACGGCCATGGAGCGCGAGGCCATCGACAGCTCCTCGCCCGCCTTGTAGCTGGGCGCGTCGGCGCCCGGCGGGCGCACGAAGGCCAGGGCGGTGTCGGCCAGCAGCTCCCACTCCTTGGCCCAGGGCTCGCCGGGCAGCCTGAACAGGGCCGGCTCGGCGCCCCCGTTCAGCAGCAGCATGAAGCTGTCGTCCACGATCCGCTCGCCGCGGGCGTCGCGGTCGGGGATCTCCTCGCCGTTGAGGAACACCCCGAGGGTGGAGACGTCCGGCGCCCGCCAGTCGGCCTCGTCCATCTCCGTGCCGTCCGGCGTGAACCAGCCGATGTCCTTCAGCCCCGAGCCGAAGACGGCCTGGCCCTGGAAGAACGTCCGGCGGCGGAACACCGGGTGCGCACGGCGCAGGGCGACGATCGCCCTGGTGAACTCCAGCAGCGACCGCCGCTGCTCGTCCAGGTCCCAGTCCACCCAGGAGACCTCGTTGTCCTGGCAGTAGGCGTTGTTGTTGCCGCGCTGGGTGCGGCCCAGCTCGTCGCCGGCCAGCAGCATCGGCACCCCGGCCGACAGCAGCAGGCCACTGAGGAAGTTCCGCCGCTGCCGCTCGCGCAGGAAGCAGACCTCCGAGTCGTCGGTCGGCCCCTCGACGCCGCAGTTCCACGAGCGGTTGTCGCTGGAGCCGTCGCGGTTGCCCTCGCCGTTGGCCTCGTTGTGCCTGTCGTTGTAGCTGACCAGGTCGTTCAGGGTGAAGCCGTCGTGGGCGGTGACGAAGTTGATGCTGGCATAGGGCCGCCGGCCGTCGTCCTGGTACAGGTCGCTGGAGCCGGTGAGCCGGTAGGCGACGTCGGCCACGCCGGTGCGGGCGCCGCGCCAGAAGTCGCGCATGGTGTCGCGGTAGCGGCCGTTCCACTCGGTCCACAGCACCGGGAAGTTGCCGACCTGGTAGCCGCCCTCGCCGACGTCCCACGGCTCGGCGATCAGCTTGACCTTGCTGACCACCGGGTCCTGGTGGATCAGGTCGAAGAACGCCGACAGGCGGTCGACCTCGTGGAAGCTGCGGGCCAGCGCGCTGGCCAGGTCGAAGCGGAAGCCGTCGACGTGCATCTCCTCGACCCAGTAGCGCAGGCTGTCCATGATCAGCGCCAGCACCTGCGGCTGCCGCGCGTTGAGGGTGTTGCCGGTGCCGGTGTAGTCCATGTAGAAGCGCGGCTGCTGGTCGATCGTGCGGTAGTAGGAGCGGTTGTCGAGCCCGCGGAACGACAGCGTGGGGCCGAGGTGGTTGCCCTCGGCGGTGTGGTTGTAGACCACGTCGAGGACCACCTCGATGCCGGCGGCGTGCAGGTTGCGGACCATCGCCTTGAACTCGGCGACCTGTTGGCCGCGGGTGCCGGTGGACGAGTAGCTCGCCTCCGGCGCGAAGAAGCCGATCGAGTTGTAGCCCCAGAAGTTGGTGAGCCCGCGGGCCACCAGGTGGTGCTCGCTGACGTAGTGGTGCACCGGCAGCAGCTCCAGGGTGGTGACCCCGAGCCGCCGCAGGTGCTCGACCACCGGCGGCGAGCCCATGGCCGCGAACGTGCCGCGCTGGTGCGGGGGGACGCCGGGGTGGCGCATGGTGAAGCCGCGCACGTGGGCCTCGTAGATGACGGTGTCGGCCCAGGGCACGCCGGGGCGGCGGTCGTCGCCCCAGGGGAACCCGGCCTCGTGCACCACCACCGACTTGGGCATGAACGGGCCGCTGTCGCCCTCGTCGGCGACCAGGTCGTCGCCGCTCTCCAGGGCGTAGCCGAACACCGAGGGGTCCCAGCGCACCTCGCCCTCGATGGCCCGCGCGTACGGGTCCAGCAGCAGCTTGGCGGGGTTGCAGCGGAGGCCGCGGTCGGGGTCGTAGGGACCGTGGACGCGGAGGCCGTAGCGCTGGCCGGGCCGGACCTCCGGCACGTAGCCGTGCCACACGTGGCCGGTGAGCTCCGGCAGCCGCAGGCGCCGCTCCCCGCCCGACTCGTCGAACAGCGCCAGCTCCACGGCCTCGGCGCCCTCGCTGTAGACGGCGAAGTTGCTCCCCTCGCCGTCCCAGCTCGCCCCCAGCGGGCGGGGCTGGCCAGGCCAGACGGGCTCGTGGGCGGGCATCACTGCCCGCGCAGGGTGCTCATGGTGGGCGACAGTGTGCCGTACTCTCCGGCCATGACGCTCGACCGGCTGCGCCGCGCCGCCGAGGCGCGCGGCGTGGCCACGCGGTACACCGACGCCGCCGGCCGGGACTACCAGGTCTCCGGGGAGACGCTGCGTGCGGTGCTGGCCGCCATCGGCGAGGAGCAGGCGGAGGCATCAGGGGGGGCGTGGCCGCCGGTGGTGGTGGCGCGGGTGGGCCGGGCGCACGCCTGGCGGCCGCCGGCCGCGGAGCGGGCGGTGGTGCTGCTGGAGTCGGGCGAGGGGCGCCGGCTGCCGGAGGCGCTTCCCGGCGACCTGCCGCCCGGCCGGCACCGGGTCGAGGGCCGCCACGGGTCGACCGCGCTGCTGGTGGCGCCCGCACGCTGCCACCTGCCGCCGCCGCTGGCGGCGGGCGGCCGCGCCTGGGGCTGGGCGGTGCAGCTCTACGCGCTGCGCTCGCGGGCGAGCTGGGGCATCGGCGACCTCGCCGACCTCGCCGGGCTGCTGGCCACGACGGCGCCGCTGGGGGCCGGCTTCGCCCTGGTCAACCCGTTGCACGCGGCGTCGCCGGCCGAGCCGAGCCCCTACAACCCCTCCAGCCGGGTGTTCCGCAATCCCCTCTACCTCCGGGTCGAGGCCGTCCCGGAGCTGCAGGCGCTGCCGCCGGCCGGGCGGGCGCGGGTCGAGGAGCTGGCGCGCCAGGGCCGGCGGCTGCTGGACCGCGACCGCATCGACCGGCCGGCCGCGGCGCGGCTCAAGGACGAGGCGCTGCGGCTGGCCCATGCCGCCCTGCCGCGGCTGCCGGCCCGGCGGGCGGGGCTGGCCGCCTACCGCGCCGCCACCCCCGGCCTGGAGGAGTTCGCCGCCTTCTGCGCGCTGCAGCACGCCCACGGCCGGGACTGGCGGACCTGGCCGGCCGCCTACCGGCACCCCGCGGGCGCCGAGGTCGCCCGCTTCCGCGCCGGCCACCAGGCCGAGGTCGCCTACCACGCCTGGCTGCAGTGGCTGCTGGACGAGCAGCTCGCCGCCGTGCCCGCCCGATCCGGCGGGATCGGCCCAACCAGGGCCGCACGCCACCACAGCGTCCGACCTGATGGCCGAGGGGATTCCGGTGGTCCCGGTGGCGCACGGCCCTGGTTACTCAACGACCTCGCCGTCGGGTTCGCGCCGGACGGGTTCGACGCCTGGTCGTTCCAGGACGAGCTGGCACGAGGGATCACCGTGGGTGCGCCGCCGGACCCGCTGGGGCCGCACGGCCAGGACTGGGGCGTGCCCCCGTTCGTCCCCGCCCGGCTGGCCGCGCACGCCTACGAGCCGTTCGCGCGCACCATCCGCGCCGGCATGGCCCACGCTGGCGGCCTGCGCATCGACCACGTGATGGGGCTGTTCCGGCTGTTCTGGGTCCCCGAGGGCGCCGAGCCGGCGGACGGCACCTACGTCTCCTACCCGGCCGACGACCTGCTCGGCGTGCTGGCCCTGGAGAGCGCGCGGGCCGGCGCGCTGGTCGTCGGCGAGGACCTCGGCACGGTGGCCCCCGGCGTGCGGGAGCGGCTGGCGGCCGAAGGGGTGCTCTCCTACCGGCTCGCGTGGTTCGAGCAGGAGGCGGACGGCCGCCGCCGCCGTGCCGCCGGCTACCCGCGGCTCGCGCTGGCGGCGGCCACCACCCACGACCTGCCCACCGTGGCCGGCTTCCTGGAGGGTGCCGACCTGGCCCACCTGCGCGACATCGGCGTGGAGAGCGCCGAGGGCTTCGACGCCGCCGAAGCGGCCCAGGGGCGGGAGCGCGCCAGCCTGCGCCGCCTGCTCGAGGACGAGGGGCTGCTCGACCCCGGGGCGGAGGACACCTGGGCGACCACCGCGGCGCTGCACGCCTTCCTCGCCAGCACGCCGGCGATGCTGGTGGCCGCCACCCTGGAGGACGCGCTCGGCGCCGGTGACCGGCCCAACGTCCCCGGGACCACCAGCGAGCGGCCGAACTGGTCGCTGCCGCTGCCGGTGCCGCTCGACGACCTCGCCGGCGACCCGCGGGTCCGTCGGCTCGCCGCGGTCCTGTCGAACGGCATGAAGCGATCGCAATCCCAAGCTGAGAAGAAGTCTTAGGGAACTGGCGGAAGACGCAGGATATGATCACCGGCGTACCTACAGCTCGCGGGGCAGGCAGTGGCGTTCGGCGGGAGGGCCACGTGACCCAACCAGCTATCGAGGAACAGTTCGAACCGGGGGTGGCGGACACCGTCGTTGCGGCCAGGGCCCGCTCCTCATGGGAACTGTTCCGGTCCCGCTTCAAGCAGGACAAGGCGGCCATGGCCGGCGCGGTGATGCTGACCATCCTGGTCGTGTTGGCGCTGGCCGCGCCGCTGCTCTCGCGGCTGGTCGGCCACGGGCCTAACGAGCTGTTCGGCGACGAGATGCTCACCCCCGACATCGGCCTGCCCAAGGGCCCGAACGCGGACTTCTGGTTCGGAGGGGACTCGGTGGGCCGGGACGTGTTCGTCCGGGTCATGTACGGGGCGCGCACGTCGCTGACGGTGGCCATCGTGGCCACCGGCCTGGCCACGCTCATCGGCGTGACCCTCGGGATGATCGCCGGCTTCCGGGGTGGCAAGACCGACACGTCCATCTCGCGGCTCGTCGACATCGTGCTTTCCATGCCGCTGCTGGTGGTGGCGATCGGCGTGGCCAGCGTCTGCTCGGTGTCGTCCAACGGCTGCCTCGGCGGCCTGCTGCAACCTGGCCTCAGCCTGGTGATCGGCGTCATCGCTCTGTTCACCTGGCCCAACATGGCCCGCCTGGTCCGCGGCCAGGCGCTGACGCTTCGCGAGCGGGAATTCGTCGAGGCGGCTCGCTCGCTGGGGGCTCGTGGCCCCCGGATCATGTTCCGGGAACTGCTGCCAAACCTGTTGGCGCCGATTCTCGTCTACGCGACCCTGCTGGTCCCCGCCAACATCCTGTTCGAGGCGGCCCTCTCGTTCCTCGGGGTCGGGGTGCCGCAGTCCACGCCGTCGTGGGGCCGGATGCTGGCCGAGGCGGCGTCCGGACAGATTTTCACCGTCGCCTGGTGGATGATGTTGTTCCCGGGGGTGTTCCTGCTCGCCACCACCTTGTCGTTCAACCTGGTCGGCGACGGCCTGCGGGACGCGCTCGGACCGACGGAGCGGTGAGCCGGCTCCGCTCGCCGCACAGGAAGGAGGCACCATCCGAGGCAGCCACCGACGACGGTGACCGTTCTCCGAGGAGAAACTGGAGGATCGATGGGCAAGAGACGACAGCGACTTCGTTTGGTGGGACTTGCCCTCGCCTTGGCCCTGCTGGCCGCGGCGTGTGGTGGCGGCGACGAGGGGGGCGAGCAGGCGCAGCCGTCTGCCGCCCAGCGAGGCGGTGTGCTGCGCACGGCACAGACCGACTTCGGCTTCACCAACGGCCTGGACCCGACCGGCGAGTACCTGGGGTTTGCCTGGGACGTCTTGGGCGCCATGTCACGCTCGCTGATGGGCACCAAGCACGTCGCCGACGCGGCGGGCAATGAGCTGTTCCCAGACCTTGCGGCCGACATGCCGCAGATCTCCGACGACGGCCTGACGTACACCTTCAAGTTGAAGCCGGGCATCAAGTTCGGGCCACCGGTCAACCGGGAGATCACCTCCAAGGACGTGGCCTACGCGTTCCAACGGATCAACACCGCCTCGCTGGTCGCCCAGTACGGCTTCTACTACTTCGGCGTGGTCAAGGGCATGGACGGCAAGGCCAAGTCCGCCGACCAGAAGGTCGAGGGCATCGAGACGCCGGATGACCAGACGATCGTCTTTCACCTGGAGAAGCCCACCGGCGACTTCCTGTACCGCGTCTTCATGGCGGCCACGGCGCCGATTCCTCAGGAGGTCGCCAAGTGCTTCACCAAGGCCGGTGACTACGGCCGCTACGTGATCTCCTCGGGCCCGTACATGATCCAGGGCTCCGACCAGCTCGACATTTCCTCGTGCAAGGCCATGAAGCCGATCTCCGGCTTCGACCCGACCAAGCGGCTGGCCCTGGTCCGCAACCCCAACTACGACCAGGGCACCGACAACCTGCGGTCCAACTTCGTCGACGGCATCGACCTGGCCATTAACACCAACGTCGACGACATCTTCAACAAGGTCGAGGCCGGCCAGATCGACTCGTCGATCTACGACCCGCCGACCAAGCCGGTCCTGCAGCGCTACCTGACCGATCAGGCCAAGAAGCAGTACCTGCACGCCAACCAGGGCGACCGCACCTGGTACGTCTTCATGAACATGACCACGCCGCCGTTCGACGACATCAACGTGCGGAAGGCGGCCAACCTGATCATGGACAAGGCGGCCCTGCTGCAGGCCTGGGGCGGCACCACCAGTGGGGAGATCGCCACCCACATCATGCCGCCGACCCTGCTGAACAACAAGCTCGGGGCGGACTACAACCCTTACGCCACGCCGGACAACCGGGGCGACGAGGCCAAGGCCAAGGAGGCGATGAAGCAGTCCAAGTATGACAGCAACAAGGATGGGGTCTGCGACGCCTCCCAGTGCAAGAACCTGGTGATGATCAACCGCAACACCCCCCCGCACACCGACTCCGAGCCGGTCGTGGCGTCGAGCCTGGCAAAGATCGGCATCGAGGTGAAGCCACGCGAGCTGGCCACCAGCGCCGCCTACACCACCATCCAGACCGTCAAGAACAACATCCCGATCGGGCTGAACGCCAGCTGGGGCAAGGACTACGCCGACCCCTACAGCTTCGCCGTGCTGTTCGATGGGCGCTCGATCATCGGCACCGGCAACACCAACTACTCGCTGGTCGGGATCACCGCCGACCAGGCGGGCAAGCTCGGCATCAAGTACCCGAGCGGGGCGCAGGTCCCCAACGTCGACACCGATATCGACACCTGCCAGGCGATCCCCAACACAGAGGTCGACAAGCGGATCGACTGCTTCGTCAATCTCGACAGGAAGGTGATGGAGCAGGCCGTCCCCTGGGTGCCGTACCTGTGGGAGAAGAAGATCACCATCACGGCGCCCAGCGTGACCAAGTACGAGTTCGACCAGTTCTCCGGGCACATTTCGCTCACGCAGGTCGCAGTGAACAACAACGCGACGATCTCCTGACCGGGTAGTGGACGGTGGGGGCCGACGGCGGCCCCCACCCCACCGAGCGAAACGGCTGGGTGAACCATGTGGCGCTACATCGTCCGCCGGCTGCTGTGGGTCGTGGTCGTGATGCTGGTAGTGACGAGCATCACCTTCCTTGTCTTCTTCGTGATGCCGTCGACGGACCCGGCCGTCACCTTTGCCGGCAAGAACCCCACCGAGGAGCAGATCGAGGAGGTCCGGCACAACTTTGGCCTCGACAAGCCCGTGCCGGTTCAGTACGTCCTGTTTATCAAGCACGTGTTCCTCGGTGATCAGTACGGCTGGCCGGGGCTCGGGTTCTCCTACTCCACCCGCTCGCCGGTTCGCGACCAGTTCTTCGGCCGGGTCATCGTCACCGTCCAGCTCGCGGTCGGCGCCGCGCTGGTCTGGCTCTGCATCGGCATCCCCATCGGGATCGTCTCGGCGATCAAGCGCCGCACGCTGGTCGACCGCCTCTCGATGGGGTTGGCGCTGTTCTTCGTATCCGCGCCGGTGTTCTGGCTCGGCCTCATGGGCCTGTGGCTGTTCTGGTACAAGCTGCGAATCTCACCGGGCACCGGCTACGTGCCGTGGGGCGACAGCTTCACCGACTGGCTCAGCCACATGATCCTTCCCTGGATCGTGCTGGCGCTGCTGTACGCCGCCTTCTACGCACGCATGACCCGCGGCAGCATGATCGAGACCATGGGACAGGACTACATCCGCACCGCCAGGGTGAAGGGGCTGCCCGAGTGGAAGGTGATCCTCAAACACGGCCTGCGCTCCAGCCTCACCCCGGTGGTGACGATGATCGGGTTCGACGTCGGGGCGCTGCTGGGAGGCGCGGTGATCACCGAGACCGTCTTCAACCTCCAAGGCGTCGGCCAGTGGGCGGTCAACTCGGTCTTCCAGGGCGACCTGCCGGTGATCCTGGCGGTGACGGTCGTTGTCTCCATCGCGGTCACGCTGATGAACCTGATCGTGGACATCGTGTACGCCTACCTGGACCCCCGGGTGCGCTACACCTAACCTCCCAGCGCCGGGGCGGTCGAGTCCTGACGGATGCCGGGCCTGGCCTCGGCCAGGTTCTCATCCGGCTCGATCGGGAAGTGGCAGGCGGCCAGGTCGCCGGAGGCCTTGCGCTCAAGCGGCGGCTCCTCATCCACGCACCGCTGCTGGGCCTTGGGGCAGCGGGGGTGGAAGCGGCAGCCCGAGGGCGGGTCGATCGGCGAGGGCACGTCGCCGAGCAGGATCACCCGCTCGCGCTCCTGCACCTTGTCCGGGTCGGGCACCGGGACCGCCGACAGCAGCGCACCGCTGTAGGGGTGCTTGGGCTCGGCGTAGAGCCGCTTGGCATCGGCCAGCTCCACCACCTTACCGAGGTACATGACCGCCACCCGGTCGGAGACGTGGCGCACCACCGACAGGTCATGAGCGATGAACACGTAGGTGAGCTTGAACTCGTCCTGGAGGTCCTCGAGCAGGTTGATGACCTGGGCCTGAATCGAGACGTCCAGGGCGGACACCGGCTCGTCGCAGATGATCAGCCTGGGCCGCAGCGCCAGGGCGCGGGCCACGCCGATCCGCTGGCGCTGGCCGCCGGAGAACTCGGCCGGGAAGCGGTTGTAGTGCTCGGGATTGAGGCCGACGACCTCCATAAGCTCCTGGACCCGCTTCTTGCGCTCCCCGCCGTCGGCGATGCCGTGGATGTCGAAGGGGTCGCCGATGATCGCCCCGACCCGCTTGCGCGGGTTCAGCGACGAGTAGGGGTCCTGGAAGATCATCTGGATCTCCCGCCGGAGCTTGCGCAGCCGGTCGCCCTTCCAGTCCGTGATGTCCTCGCCGTCGAACTCGATGGTGCCCTCGGTCACCGGCAGCAGCCGGCAGATCAGGCGGGCCAGGGTGGACTTGCCGCAGCCGGTCTCGCCGACGATGCCGAGGGTCTCGCCCGGGAACACCTCCAGGTCGACGCCGTCGACGGCGTGCACCCGGCCGACCTCGCGCTGGAAGATGATTCCCTG
>Ga0081538_10000667_pt1 | contig 37780 bp, 43 predicted proteins | sample TabmetS5T2R1_FD_71022 | JGI IMG/M metagenome (GOLD analysis project Ga0081538, IMG submission 71022) | Tabebuia heterophylla rhizosphere microbial communities from the University of Puerto Rico - S5T2R1 | ecosystem: Host-associated > Plants > Roots > Rhizosphere ...
CCCGCCGCCGCGACCTGCTCGTCGAGGCTCTCGCGCAGATCGGCCTCGAGGTCGAGCCGCCGAAGGCGACGCCCTACTTCTGGGTGCGGGTTCCGGAGGGCCACACCTCGGCCTCGTTCGCGTCGCTCGTGCTCGAGCAGGCCAACGTCGTCGTCTCGCCGGGGCCCGGCTACGGGCCGAGTGGGGAGGGCTTCGTCCGTCTGTCACTCACCGTCCCCGACGAGCGGCTCGAGGAGGCCGTCCGCCGAATCGAGAGCTCGCTGCGCGCGGCCATAATCCAGGCGTGAGTCGTCGCGAGCCCGATGTGCAGCCCGGTACCGAGGCGGAGCGCGGGTTCATCGTCGCAGTGCTCCAGAAGGGCGCGGACGATGAGCGAGAGCTCGCCGAGATCGAGGAGCTGGCGCAGACTGCCGGCGTCGAGCCCGTCGGCCGGCTCGTCCAGCACCGAAGCCGTCCGGACCAGCGCTCCTACGTCGGGAAGGGGAAGCTGGAGGAGCTGCGAGCGCAGTTCGGGGCCGCGCGTGCGGAATCGCTGCTCGTCGACGACGAGCTGACGCCGCCGCAACTGAGTCGCCTCGAGGATGCCCTGAACGCCCGCGTCGTCGATCGCACGCAGCTGATCCTCGACATCTTCGCCCAGCACGCGCTGAGCGCCGAGGGGAAGCTCCAGGTCGAGCTCGCGCAGCTCCAGTACAACCTCCCGCGGATGCGCGGCATGTGGGCCCACCTCGAGCGCGAGCGGATCGGGACGCGCGGGGCAGGGGTGGGCCGCCGAGGCCCCGGCGAGACGCAGCTCGAGACCGACCGTCGGCTGGCGCGCCGGCGGATCACGATCCTCAAGCGGCGGCTGGAGACGCTCCAACGCCAGCGGCAGACCCGGCGGAAGGAGCGGCTGCGCTCGGAGACACCGACCGTCGCGCTCGCGGGGTACACCAACGTTGGCAAGTCAACGCTGCTGAACGCGCTCACGAACGCCGAGGTGTCGGTCCACGACCGCCTGTTCGAGACGCTCGACCCGACGACGCGCGCGTTCGAGCATGGAGGCCGGCGCTACCTGCTGACGGACACGGTCGGCTTCATCCGCCGGCTGCCACACGACCTCGTCGAAGGGTTCGCCGCGACGCTCGAGGAGACGCTCTCGGCCGACCTCATCCTCCACATCCTGGACGCGTCGGCGCCGGAGGAGGAGCTCGATCTGATGGTCGCCGCCGTCGAGGACGTCCTGGCCGAGATCGGCGCCGACGAGCTGCCGGTCGAGCTCGCTCTGAACAAGGTCGACGCAGTCGATCCCCTCGGTCGCAGGCGGCTCGCGAACCGCTTTCCTGGGACGCTCCAGATCTCCGCGCTGACGCGAGAGGGTCTCGAGGAGCTTCGCGCGAGAATCGCGGAGCGCTTCGCGGAGCGCTTCGAGCTCGTGCGCCTCCTCGTCCCCTACGAAGACGGCGCCAAGCTCGCGGAGCTGTACTCGCTCGGGATGCCGATCGACGAGCGAGAGGACACCGACGAAGGGGTCTTCATCCGGGCGCGGCTGCCGAGACGCGAGCTGCCCCGGTTCGCGCTCTACCTGATCGCCGAGGCTCGGGCAGAGGCGCCGGAGACACACCGGGCGACTCGGTGATCGAGCTCGCGGTCCGCCGCCTCAGAGAGGACGCCACGCTGCCCGCCCAGGCCTACGCCGGCGACGCGGGCCTCGATCTCGCCGCCTGCGGGCGACACGAGGTCGCTCCGGGGAAGCGCGCGGTGATCCCGACGGGCCTCGCCGTCGAGATCCCGGAAGGCTACGGCGGTTTCGTGCTCCCGCGCTCGGGGCTGGCGGCACGGAACGGGATCACGCTCCTGAACGCGCCGGGGCTCATCGACTCGGGCTACCGCGGCGAGGTCCAGGTGGTGTTCCACAACACCGACCCCGGGACGACCTTCGTCGTCGAGCCCGGCATGCGCATCGCCCAGCTCGTCCTGCTGCCCGTGCCGGAGGTCGCCATCGTCGAGCGCGAGCTGCTCGCCGCGAGCGAGCGCGGCGAGCGCGGCTTCGGCTCGTCCCGGTCTTGACATGGGCGTCGAGCCACGCATCCGCGTCTCGGCGATCCTGCGCCGGGAGGACCGAATCCTCCTCTGCCGGCACGAGAAGCACGACAAGGCGTATTGGCTCCTTCCCGGTGGAGGGGTCAACTCCGGTGAGAGCCTCGTCGACGCGCTCCATCGGGAGCTCTTCGAGGAGGTCGGGATCGAGGAGGACGTCCCGGTCGAGGGCCCGGTGGCGATCGTCGACTCGATCTCGCCGCAGCGCAGCTTCGCGGCCAAGCACGTCGTGCACATCATCTTCGCCGGCGACCTCGGCGGGCGGTCGCTCGAGGCCGCCACGTCCCGGGACGCAGCCGTGCGAGGTCACCGCATGTTCGCCGTCAGCGAGCTCGACGAGATCGTGCTTCATCCGCCGATCCAGCGCTTCCTGGCCCGCTGGCGTCCGGGAGACCCGGTCGTGTACCTCGGGCCGCTCTGGGCGAAGTAGACAGGCCTCGGCCGGCTTCCCGGCCCACGTTCGGCACACCCGCGCGTACCACCCGCGCGTCGCGCGCCGCTACGCTCGCCGCGGGGAGGAGGCTGGGTGCGCCTTAGGAGTACCTGCCGCCGCGGGCCCTGGCTCGAGCAGACGAGACCGCGTGTGCCTGGGCTTCGAGGTCGTCGTCGAGCGGCTCGAGCTCCGGGGGATCGCCGTTCGTCCGGTGGGCGAGTGCCTGCGCGAGCAGCCAGTCCGCGAACCAGGGGTTCCGCGGCAGCAGTGGCCCATGGAGGTACGTCCCGACGACCCGCCCGACTCGACAACCCTCGGCGCCGCTCTGGCCGTCGTTGCCGAACCCGCTGATCACCCGCCCGAGTGGTTCGGCTCCGTCGTCCAGCATCGTCCGGCCGGCGTGGTTCTCGAAGCCGGCCAGCGTCTCGCCCCGGCCCGGCTCGAGCTCGCACGCGAGCAGCACGTCGCCGATCATCCGCCGGCTGCCCGCCACGGTCTCGAGGGGCAGCACGCCGGCTCCCGGGAGCTCGACCCCGCCCTGGTCGGCGTACCGGCGGCCCAGAAGTTGGTAGCCGCCGCAGACGGCCAGGATGGCGACACCGCCGTCCACCGCCTCGTGTAGGGCCTCGCTCTTTGCCGAGATGTCCGTCGCGACGAGCGCCTGCTCGCGATCCTGGCCGCCGCCGACGTAGAGCAAGTCGTGTGCGCCGGGGTCGAGGGCCTCGCCGATCCCGATCGACTCGACCTCGAGCTGATGGCCGCGCCACGCCGCGCGCCGCGCGAACACGGCGATGTTTCCACGGTCGGCGTAGATGTTCAGGTAGTCGGGGTACAGGTGGCCGACGCGGATCCTCAAGCGGCCCGCTCCCAGTACGGCCGCGCGAAACCGCGGTCGGCGACGATTCGGCGCAGGCCGAGCATCGCCGTATAGGTCGGAATCACGAACAGCTCGCCGCCGGCCGGAACGAGCTCGAGGCCTCGGTCGAGCGCCCGGGCGAGATCCGGCACGACCTCGATGGCGTGCTCGTCGAAGCCCGCGTACTTGCAGCGAAGGGCCAGCTCGGCGGCGCGGTCGCCGGTCGCGACGATGCGTTCGAGACGCTCCAGCAGGGGCTCGAAGTCGACGTCCCAAATCCAGGAGACGTCTCGTCCGTCCGCGATGCCGTCGTTCAGGGCGATGACCGCCAGACGCGGGGCACCGCCCGCGACCAGCGTCCTCACGGCCTCGTTCGCGCCGGCGGGATTCTTGATCAGCAGCATGAGGACGGTCCGGTCGCCCATCCGCAGGCGCTCGAAGCGCCCAAAGGCCGCCGTGAACCGTTCGAGTCCGTCACGGACGTCCTCCCGCGAAGCTCCGAGCTCTCGCGCCAGCCCTGCGGCGGCGAGAGCGTTGTAGACGTTGTACAGGCCGGGAAGGCTCAGCCGGATCCGTGTCGCGCCCTCCTCGTCGGCGAGCTCGAAGGAGACGGCCTCGAGCCCGTGCAGCTCGATCGACCGCGCAACCAGATCGAGGTGAGGACGCGCATGGCCGCAGGCCGGACACCGGTAGTCACCGAGATGGCCGACGTATGCCGCCGCATAGTCGTAGGGCGTCCCGCACCGGAGGCACCACTTCGAGTCGGCGGCGTGCGGAAGGGTCGCGGCGGCATGGCGAGGGTCGTCGAGCCCGTACACGACGGTCCGCGCGCGGCCACGGCCGAGGTCACCGACCTGCGGGTCGTCGCCGTTCAGGATCAGCGCGGTGTCCCCGCTCAGCTCGGCGACCGCGCGCCGCCAACGCTGCGCCAGCAGCTCCAGTTCGCCGTAGCGGTCGAGCTGGTCCCGGAAGAGGTTGCCGAGCGCGACCGCACGGGGCCGCACCTGGCGTGCCACCTCGGGCAGCGCGGCCTCGTCGACCTCGAAGAGCCCAAGCTCGGCGTCCCGGACGGAGAGGAGGGTGGAGGCGACGCCGGACAGGAGGTTCGCGCCTGCGCTGTTGTGGGCCAAGCGCGCGCGCCCTCCGACGATCTCCGCAACCATCGCCGCTGTCGTCGTCTTGCCGTTCGTCGCCGAGATGAGCGCCGAGCCCAGCGGCAACCGCGCGGACAACTCCCCGACCGCATGCGGGTTCAGGTAGGTCAGCACCTTGCCGGGAACGGTCGTACCGCCGCCTGCGCGTGACATCCGCGAGAGACCGCCCGCAGCACGCGCCGCGACGAGCCCGACGGAAAGCGGAAGACGTGGGCGCACGGACCTGAGCGTAGTTGCCCGCGCCTGCGTGTCGCAGCGGGTCGCCGCTCGCCCGTGCTTGCAAGTCGGCTACTTTGCTCTATCATTGTTGCCATGGCCCGTCGGCCGGCGCGTGAGGTGCTCGCAAGCCTCGACCGCGCCGAATTGGAGCGATTTCAGTCCGGGATTCGCAAGCGCTACTCGGACGAGGAGATCATCGAGCAGCTGCGCGATTGTGCGCAACGACTCGGGCGGTCACCCTCGATGCGCGAGTTCTCCGCCGACCCCGTGTCGACGGTTCACCCGCAGACGGTGATCGAGCACTTCGGGAGCTGGAACGCGGCCAAGCGGGCGGCAGGCCTCGTCCCGCGCCGCTTCGCGACCAAGGAGGAGCTCCTCCGTCTGCTGACGGAGCTGGGGGAGACGCTCGGTCGTACCCCGACGGCGCGCGATCTGGACGAGCACCGGGGCTCGATGCCGTCCAAGTCGCTCTACTGGCACACCTTCGGATCGCTGACGAGCGCGCTGCGCCAGGCGGGCTTCGACGTCCCGGTCGGGGAAGAGCGGCTGGAGCGGGCCGTCGACCAGGGCAGCGCCCTCGCGCTCGAGCTGGGTCACCTACCGAAGTTCCAGGAGTGGGGGACCGCTCGCCGGGAGGACGGCTCGCTCCTCACGGAGTGGCAGGTGTACCGGATGTTCGACGTTCGCCGCGGGGCGTGGTCGACGTTCCAGTTCTTGATCCGTGAGCGGCTGCTCGAATCGGGCTACGAGGTCGCGCGCGACGGCCGAGTCTCAGGCCACCGCCGCAAGCGCCGTCAGCAAGCGTAGGCAGCTCTCGCGCTCACCGGGGGCCCGAACCGTGGGCAGCGGCTCCTCGGTGAAGCCGTGGTCGGGCTGAAAGCGTTCGCTGCCGGCCTCGCGCCCGTTCTCGAGCTGAAGCAGCGTGCCTTCGTCGACCTCGTGCTTTCTGAGCGGCAGCCGCATGAACGACTCGAAGACCTCGAGTGCGTGCTTGGTCGAGGCGAAGAAGACGCCCTCGTGGGCAGAGCCGACCCACAGCGGCCGGCCGACACCGCGGGCAAGGTAGATCGTTCCAGGCTCACGCTCGTCCATCCAGGCGGCCGCCATCGAGCCGCGCAGCTGCTCGAAGGTCCTGCCTCGGGAGCCGAGCTCCTCGGCGAGGGCGAAGATCGCTTCGGAGTCGACCGACATCTCGGGCTCTTCGCGCTCGAAGCCGTGACGGTCGAAGAGCTCTTCGTCGTTGACGATGATGCCGTTGTGGACGCCGACGACCGTCCCATGGCAGACGGGATGGTTGTTGGCCTCGATCGTCGGATGGCCCTTCGTGTAGTCCCGAACGTGGACGAGCACCTCGGACGCGTCCGGCGGGAGTCTCAGCTCGCCGAGCAGTGCGCTCGCGCCCGCTCGGCGCTTGTGCACGACCGGCTTGCCGCCGTCCGACCGGTGCGCGTAGCCGACTGCGTCGGCGCCGCGCTCGGCGATTCCGGTCAGCAGTGCCTGCGCCGCCAATGTCCTGGCGATCCGCGCGCCCGGCTCGAGGCTGTATCCCGCAATTCCACACATGTTTCGATCTGGTTCCGATCCTAGGAATGACCTCAGACGGCCGCGTACCCCGTTCGTCGCGGCACGATGCCTCCCGAGGGACCCCGTTTCGTATGACGCCGAAGGTTTGCTTCGGTTAGTTCGCACGGGACCGCTCACTCGGTTGAGGGAAATTGCCGGAGGTTGCCCCCGCCGATAAAGCCCTCGAATGGAGCCGCTCCGCCTCCCTGACCCCGACGTCGACGTCGAGGCGACCGAGCCCCGCCTCGAGGTTCTCGAGGGGGAGCTCGGCACGCCAGATGCGCCCGAGAAGGCGGCGCGCAGCAAGCCGCGCGATCGCACGCCGCTCCACGACCCCTTGAAGCTCTACGTCAGGGCGATCGGGGACGGTCGCCTGCTCACCGCCGGGGAAGAGCGGGAGCTCGCGCGCCGCAAGGACGCGGGGGACGAGGCGGCCAAGGCCAAGCTGATCGAGTCGAACCTGCGGCTCGTGATGTCGATCACGCGTAACTATTCGAAGGCCGGCGTCCCCATGCTCGACCTGATCCAGGAGGGGAACTTGGGACTGATCCGCGCGGTGGAGAAGTTCGACTGGCGGCTTGGCTACAAGCTCTCGACCTACGCCACGTGGTGGATCCGCCAAGCGATCTCCCGGGCGCTCGCCGACCAGGGCCGCACGATCCGGCTTCCGCTCCATGTCGCCGAACAGGCCCGGAAGATGCTGCAGTCCCGCCGGGTCCTGGCGCAGAAGCTGAACCGCGATCCGACGATCGACGAGATCGCTGCGGACAGCGACCTGACGCCTGCACGGGTCCGACAGCTGCTCGAGCTGATGGAGGATCCCGTCAGCCTGGAAACGCCTGTCGGGGACGGTGAGAGCCTCTACGGCGACCTGATCGAGGACAGGACGGGTGATGGGCCCGACGACACGACGGCGAAGAACCTCCGGTCGGTCGAGATCGCCGAGGCGCTCCTGCACCTGACGCCGCGGCTGCGGCGCATCCTGACGCTGCGGTTCGGCCTCGACGGACAGTCACCGAGAACGCTCGAGGAGGTCGGCCGTGAGCTCGGGGTCACCCGGGAGCGCGTCCGCCAGCTCGAGACGAGGGCGCTGCGCGAGCTGCGCAAGGTCGCGCCCGGCCTCGCGTTCTACCTCGAGAGCTAACGCTCTCTGCCGGGCTTAACCCACAGATTCGATCTCGTTTAAGCGCGAGAGGCGCTTGAGTGCCTGGCCTTCGATCTGCCTGACGCGCTCGCGGGTCAGGTCGAGGCGGCGGCCGATCTCCTCGAGCGTCTTCGGATCCGAGTTGTCCAGCCCGTAGCGGAGGATCAGCACACGGCGCTCCCGGTCGCTGAGCGCGGCGAGGGCGCGGGCGAGGGCCTGGCTGCGGAGCAGCACCTCGACCTGCTCGTCCGGCGTCGGGCCCTCGCCGGCGACGAAGTCGCCGAAGACGGCGTCCTCCTGATCGCCGACCGGCTGGTCGAGGCTCGTCGACGCGTGCGCGGCGGCCTTGACCTCCTTGGCCTGCTCGATCGGGAGGCTCGCCTCCTCGGCGACCTCCTCGAGCGTCGGCTCGCGCCCGAGCTGCGTCCAGAGCATCCGCTCGGCCTTGTTGAGCTTCTGGAGGCGCTCGACGATGTGAACCGGCATTCGGATCGTCCGGGCCTTGTCGGCCAGGGCCCGGGCCACGGCCTGTCTGATCCACCAGGTGGCGTAGGTCGAGAACTTGTAGCCACGGCGCCAGTCGAACTTCTCGACGGCCCGGATCAGGCCGAGCGTCCCTTCCTGGATCAGGTCGAGGAAGGGAAGGCCCTGGTTGCGGTAGTTCTTGGCGATCGAGACGACGAGCCGGAGGTTCGACTGGATCATCCGCTGCTTCGCCTGCATGTCGCCGCGCTCGATGCGTTTCGAGAGCTCGACCTCCTGGGCCGCGGTCAGCAGCGGGTGCCGACCCGCTTCGCGCAGGAACAGCTGGAGCGCATCCGTCGTCGTCTCGACGACGATCGCCGTCTGGGGCTGCGGGATGACCGGCTCCGGCGCGCGTTCCTCTTCGACGATCTCGATCCCGCGCTGCTCGAGCTCCTGCCGGAACGCCTCGACCTCCAACGCGTCGAGCTCGAGCGGCTCGAGCACGTCCTGGAGCTCGTGATGACGAACGGATCCGCCGTTTTGCTCGGCTGCTTCGAGCAGGTGACGGACGTCCTCGCTGCCGAGGACGGTCTCGATCTCAGCCGTGGTCATGCGGATTCTGTGATCTTTCCCACGAGACGGGCGACGTCAAACAGGAAGTCCGTGGGCGCTGTGTGCGGAGCCCGCCGCGAGCATAGCCCAATTGGCGGGGTCGTTGCCCGGTCGGGCGGCGCAAGAGCCAGCGCACGGTAACGGACGTTATGTCAAGTTGAAGACGAGGGCCTGAACGGGGCTCCCCCGCTCGCAGAGGCCCCATGGTTGATCAAACATCCGCCGGCGGAGCCGGGCTTTGCCCGGCGGGAGCCTCAGCAAGATCTCGCGTCGGCGAGGCGGCGAAGAAGGGGGCTCACGGGGGAAACCTGGTTTCCCCCGTGCCCAAAAAAGTTCTGCCACCGACTATGCCCGTGGGCACCTCCGGTGGCAGAACTTTCGTCGAGCCGATTTCGCTTCCGTCCACCGATCCTGTTGACTTTCGCCTTCCGGCTACGGCCCTCAAGATCGGCTTCGACCTACTCGCGTCCCGTACTCGACGCAGGCAGGACACTAAGGCCAGGTCGGGGTGGATTCAAGGGGGATCAAGGGCCGAAACATGGGAAGTTTCCGCTATTTGCAAACTTTTCTTTTTTCCACATTTCCACAGCCATCGTTGCAACCTGTGGATAACTCCGGGGCGGTAGGATCTGGCCCGATGCACCTCCGAATGCCCGCCTTCGACCGCGGCGTGACGTCGTTCCTGTGGGGGTTCGGCTTCGGGCTCTACCTCTGGCTCGGGATGCTCGCGATCGGGATCTCAGGCGCGACGGCATTCATCATCTCCGCCGTCGCCGCCGGTGCGATCTTCCTCTTCGTACGGCTCAAGGGCGACGAAGAGGTCCGGCGGCCCTCCCCGGTGCAGACGAAGCAGCGCTAGTACGAGATCAGTGAGTGGAGCGGGTATTTCGTGAGCCGCTCCCGCCCGCCGAGGAACGTCAGCTCGATGATGAAGTTCACGCCGACGACCTCTCCGCCGAGCTGCTCGACCAGGCCGCCGATGGCCTCGACCGTCCCACCGGTCGCCAGCACGTCGTCGTGGATGACGACCCGCGCGCCCCGCCCGATCGCGTCAGCGTTCAGCTCGAGCGCGTTCTGCCCGTACTCGAGCGCGTAGGTGGCGCTGACGGTCTCCGGCGGGAGCTTCCCGGGCCGCCTCGCCGGCACGAAGCCGCACGGAACCTCCTTGGCGATCGCCGCGCCGAGGATGAACCCGCGGGCCTCCGCGCCGAGCACGAGGTCCGGCCGTTGCTCGCGGGTCCAGGCCGCGAGCGAGTCGACGGTCTGGGCGAGTGCCTCCGGATCGCGGAGCAGCGGGCTGACGTCCTTGAAGCCGACACCCGGCTCCGGCCAGTCGGGAACCTCGCGAACGCGTGTCCTCAGGTCGAGCGCCATCAGGATGCCGCCGCACGCTTGAGAGAACGCGAGAAGAGCAGCTGAGACAGCTCCTGGGCGAGCTCCGCCAGGAGCTGGAGATCCTCCACCCCGCTTTGGCGGCGGTCTGGTTTGCGCGAACGAAGTGCCGGGGCCACGATCGCCGACAGTAGCCCGATCTCACGGTCGGCCGCGGTCCGAAACGTCCTCAGGTGGCGGGCGTCGATGCCGAAGCGGGCGAGCTTGGCGCAGACGGCAGCCACGTCGGCCTCGCCCGCGGCGAACAGGCGTTCGCGGCCGTCGACGCGAGACTCGATCAGGCCGTACTCCTCGAGCTCGCGTGCGAACGCGGATGTCACGCCGGCGCGCTCGCACAGCTCACCGAGGTCGATCTCCGCCTCGTCGTCGCCGCTGACCGCCGACCGCACGACCTTTCGGCGCTGCGTTCGCCCGGTGGCTGAGGCGAGCTCCTGGCGGATCACGCGCAGCGGCAGGAACTCGTCCCGCTGGAGGCGGAGGATCGTCCGCAGGCGCTCGACGTCCTCCTCGGCGTAGAGGCGGTAGCGCCCCGGGGTCCGCCGTGGCGCGAGCAGCCCCTGATCCTCGAGGTAGCGGATCTTCGAGATCGAGATGTCGGGGAACTCCTCGCTGAGGATCCGGCACACGGCCCCGATCGTCTGCGGCCTCCCGCCCTTCGGCGTGACGGTCATCGTCGTCACTTCTGGAGGAACGTCAGCCGGTACTTGCCGATCTGGAGCTCGTCGCCGTCGCTCAGCTCGGCGCGCGGCTCGATGCGCCGGCGGTTCACGAACGTGCCGTTGAGGCTGCCCTGGTCTTCGATCGTGAAGCTGTCGTCGGAGCGCTCGAGCACCGCGTGGCGGCGCGAGACGGTCACGTCGTCGAGGAAGATGTCGCAGTCCGGCGAGCGTCCGATCGTCGTCCGGTCGCTCGTCGGGAGGAAATGCTCGCCGGCCCGGCCCCCGCCCGACCGGACGACGAGCGCGGGCCCGTCGACGCCGAGATCCTCGAGAGGGGACGTCTCGTCGAGCTCCTCGGGCGTGTAGGCCATCGTCGTGTCGGCGCCGCCGCTGTCGCGCACGAGCGCCGCGCCGCACTTGGAGCAGAAGTTCGCCGCCTCCGGGTTCTGGAACCCGCACTCGGGGCAGTAGACGTGGCTCACTTGTGCCCCGTCCAGTAATGCCGTCGAGCTTCTGGGTTGCGAGCACCAAGCCAGAGTTCGCACTCCGACGCGCCAAGGCTGGACAGCCTTGGCAAGGAGGAGGGTGGGCTCTGGCGCCGCGTGATCGCGGGCCAGAAGCCGACATGTATTGCTGGGCGGGGCACTAGCTGGTGTCGGTCGTCGGCGGCGCGGCCTTGCCGGCCAAGATCTCGGTCAGCTTGTCGACGTCGACCTCGCTCAGCGGGCTTTCCCCCGCTCCGACCTGCTGCTGGAGCCGCGCGACGAGCTCGGCGCGCAGGATGTCGATCTTCCCGTGCAGCAGACGCCGCCGGTACGAGACCTCCTGCTCCTCGTGCTGGAGTTTGTCGATCAGCTCCTTGAGATCGGTGTCGGACAGGGTGGCGAGATCGGGCAACGGTTCCACGGCGGGCCTTTCGGTCGGCGGGGTCAGTTAACCAGGCGAACGGCTAAGGGTCAACTTTACGTTGAGCTTCCTACCTCTGCGCCCTCCTGGAGCACGTCTTCGACGAGGCGGCGCAACTCCTCTTCCAGCTCGGCAGAGGTCTGTTCGTCGGCGCCCTCGGCGTAGATGTGGACGACGGGCTCGTCGGGGTCCGGAAGCACCTGAGCCCAGCCCCGCCGATCGAAGACCTTGATGCCGTCGCGGAGGTCGACGTCGCGGTCGCTCAGCCGCTCAGTGAGCACCCGCATGACGAGGCCCTTCTGCGCCCACGGGCAGGGGACGCGCCGGTGGACGACGTGGGATTGCGGGAGCTCCGCGACGAGCTCGGAGAGCGGCCGATCGACAGGCGCGAGCAGCTCGAGCAGCTTGCAGAGGCTGGCCATGGCGTCGTAGGCCGGGAGGAACTCCGGGAAGACGTAGCCCCCGCCGACCGCGCCCGCGAAGACGACCCCGCTCTCCGCAGCCGCCTTGGTCAGCGCCGCGAGGGACGCCGGCGTCCGAACGACCTCGAGTGGGCTGTCCGCGACGACGTTCTCGACCTGGCTCGTGACGGTGACCGGGAACGCGAGCCGGCCGGCCTTCCCGTTGCTTCCGATCAGCCGCAGGTAGAGCAGGAGCGCTTGCTCGACGGGAATCTCCCTCGCCTGGTCGTCGATCAGGTACAGGCGCTCGGCCGCGCGGTCGAAGACGACCCCGAGATCGGCCCCGATCGCACCGACGAGCCGCTTCGTTTGCCCGACGAGCCCGGGCAGCGGTGCCGGCTCCGAGCTCGGCTGATCGGGGGTGAACTCGTGGGACGCGACCGCCTCGACCCCCAGCGGCCCGAGCAGGAGCGGGAGGACGAACGAGGCCGCGGAGTATCCGTAGTCGATCACGAGCTTGAACCGGCGGGCGCGAATCGCCGCCACGTCGAGGCTCGCGAGCAGATCGTCGGCGTACCCTTCCCGCGCCCGCGCCGGGTACGAGATCGTTCCGACGTCCGCGGCCGCCATCCGGCGGAACTCCACGCGGGAGAAGTGCTTCTCGACCTCTTTCTGCATCGAAGCGCTGAGCTCGATCCCCGGCGGCTCGAAGAACTGGATCCGCACCGCCTCCGGATCGGTCGAGCTGAGACCGACGTGGAAGCCGCCGTCGTAGCTCTGGGTCTTCAAGGTGTGGCGCCCGACGGGGGCGGGCAGCACGCGCAGATCGGCGACGTCGATGCCCGTCGAGGTCAGCCCCGAGATCATCGCGCGCTTGATCATCCGGCACGGGAGGGAAGCTTCACGGCTGGCGACTACCCGCGCGCCGCGCCGCAGCGCCGTCCCGTAGGCCGCGGCCAGGCGAAGTGCCGTTTCGGGCGTCAGATCGACGTTGACGAGCCCCGAGACGCCGTCCCCGGCGAAGAGGTGCGTCGAGGCGCGGGATTCGAAGATCAGGTTCTCGAAGACCTGCGAGCCGGACTCGACCTCCTTGAAGGGGTAGATCCGGACGCTTGGCATCACGACCGTCTCCTCGCCGATCGTCACCTCGTCCCCGATCGCGACGTCCTCGTGAATCCGCACGTGCGAGCGGATGTCGCACGAGCGGCCGACGATCGCGTTCTCGATCAGCGAGCTACGACCGACATGGGTACCGGCATCGATGACGGAGGCGACGGTCCGGGACCGCTCCCGCAGGGTGACGCCGGCGCCGAGCACCGAGTGGGGCCCGACGGTGGCATCCGCGGCGATCCGGCAGTAGTTCCCGACGTAGGCCGGGCCCTCGATGCGATCGAAGTCGTCGATCTCGACGCCCTCGCCGAGCCAGACGTTCCCCCGCAACCGCACCCCGGGGATCTCGAGGTTGACCTGGCCGTCGAGCGCGTCGAAGTTCGCCTGCCGGTATTGCGCGAGATTGCCGATGTCCTGCCAGTAGCCCTCGGCGACGTAGCCGTAGATCGGCCGTCCCATCTCGAGGAGCAGCGGGAAGAGCTCCTTGGAGAAGTCGTACGGGCGATCGTCGGGAACGTGCCTCAGCACCTCGGGCTCCAGCACGTACACGCCCGTGTTGATCGTGTCCGAGAACACCTGACTCCAGGACGGCTTCTCCAGGAAGCGCTCGACCCGCCCGTCGGAGTCCGTGACGACGATGCCGAACTCGAGCGGATTGTCGACCGACTTCAGCGCGATCGTCACCGCCGCGTCCCGCTCGCGATGGAAGTCGACCACCTTCGTCAGGTCGAAGTCGCAGAGGGCATCCCCTGAGATGACGATGAAGGTGTCTTCCAGCCGACCACACGCGAGCCGGACCGACCCCGCCGTCCCGAGCGGCGACTCCTCGACCGAGTACTCGATCTCCAATCCCATCGACTCGCCGTCGCCGAAGTAGCTCCTGATCGCCTGCGGCAGGAAGGCAACGGTGACGATCACGTCCTCGATCCCGTGCCGGCGGGAGAGCTCGAGGATGTGCTCCATGCACGGCTTGCCGACGATCGACACCATCGGCTTCGGCTGGTTCGACGTCAGCGGCCGTAGCCGGGTGCCCTCGCCGCCGGCCATCACGACTGCCTTCATGGCCGGCTCCGCAGGACCGAGACAACGTAGAAGATCCCGGCCGTCATCGCCATCGCCAAACCGATCCAGAAGAGGACGTACGGGAAGTCGGTACCCGCGCTCGTGACCATCATCAGGGCGAGGGACGCGTACAGGACCCACGTCGCCGCCTTCCCGAGGAAGCTGACCGAGAGCTCGTAGCCGCTGGGCACAACCAGCTTGTACCCAGCGACGAGCACTACGTCACGGGCGAGGATGAGGGCCAGCGCCGGCCAGGGAAGGCGGTCGTGGTACCAGAGCAGGACGACCGCCGTGTCGATCATCAGACGGTCGGCAAGGGGATCGGCGACGGTTCCGAACCGCGATTCCACGTGCCAGCGGCGCGCGAGCCACCCGTCCAGCTGGTCGGTGATCCCGGCTGCGGCGAAGACGATGGCGGCGGGCCAGCTCTTCCCCCCGTCCGCCGGCAGCATCAAGGCGATGAAGAGCGGGATCGCGGCGAACCGGGCGATCGTCAGCGCATTCGGGAGGCGCGCCAGGTGGACGGGGACGACGCGCTCGGCCATGGGTCAAGGATAGTTCCCTCCCATGGCCGACCCCGTGATTCTCCCGGGCTTCGTCAACGCCCACAGCCACACGTTCCAGCGCGCCCTTCGTGGGCGCCGGACGGGCGGGGACTTCTGGGCCTGGCGAGACGCGATGATCGCCGAGGCGGAGCGCCAGACGCCCGAGACCGTGCGACGCGAGTACGCCGAGACCTACGGGGAGATGCGCGGCGCCGGGTATACGGCCGTCGGCGAGTTCCACTACCTCGGCCTGGACGAGGCTCGCGCCGCTGCCGAGGCGGCCGGCGAGGCCGGGATCGAGCTCACCCTCCTGCTGACCGCCTACGCCCGCGGCGGGAGCCCACGTTTTCGCCAGCGCTCCGCCGGCGAGTTCCTCGACCAGGTCGGCGCACTTCGAGCTGACGGTCTCCGGGTCGGCTGCGCCCCCCACTCCGTACGCGCCTGCCCGCGAAGCTGGTTGGAGGAGATCGGCCGCCACGCCGCCGAGGCAGAGCTCCTGTTGCACGTGCATGCCGACGAGCAGCCGCGAGAGATCGAGGAGTGCGTCGCGGAGAACGGCCTGCGGCCGATCGAGCTCCTCTCCGAGACCGGCTGTCTCGGGCCGCGTACGACGGTCGTCCACGCCACGCATGCCGACGATCGCGAGCTGGATCTGCTCGCGGCTGCCGGCGCGCGCGTCTGCCTGTGCCCGACGACCGAGGGCAACCTCGGGGACGGGTTCGCACCGCTCGAGGGGCTCCGCGAGCGCGGGATCGGCATCTGTATCGGGTCGGACTCGAACGTCCGCATCGATCCGTTCGAAGAGCTGCGCGAGCTGGAGACGACCGCCCGGCGCGAGTCCGGCCGCCGCGAGGTCTTCGACGCCGAGACGCTCCTCTGCTTCGGCGCCGACGAGGGTGCCGCAGCGCTCGGGCTCGAACGCTGGCCCGACATCGAGATCGACACCGCCCATCGCTCGCTCCGAGGGGTCGAGCCGGGCGACCTCCTCGACGCGCTCATCCTCGGCTGCTCGGCCGATGTCGTCCTGAACGCCTCTTCAGAGGCGTAAAGGTTCTGAAAACCCTTACTTCGAAAGGATAAAGATCATCCAGCGCGGGGAAGAACGGGGGACTGCGGCCCGCAGAGCGCCGGGTCGGGGGGCCCGGCGCTCACTTTTCTGAGCGCTACTCCTCGAGCTTCCCGATCACGTGGTGCACGTAGCCCCACCACGACGTGAGCCGCGCGTGGTCGCTCCCGCCTTCACGCGCGACCGCAAGGACGTCTCGGTGGCTCGCCTGGCCGAGGCGCTCGTGCGTCCAGACGATGACGGCGTCGTTGCGGTCGAAGTAGCACAGCCTCCGCCCGCCGGGCTTCCCGGGGCCGTGTGACCACGGTCCCTCCCCGCCCCAGGTCAGCCGGTTGCACTTTCCCCGGTCGAGCGCGACCCGGTGCGCACGGCGCTCCGCCGCGAACGCTGCTCGAACGGCACCGCCGCTCGGATAGATTGACACCTCCCAGCGATCGGGTGAGAACGCGGCTCCGCCGGTAGGAGGCACGCAGACGGCGGTCTCGACGGCGTTGACGTTGGCGACCTGCTGCTTGACGCAGTGCTTGCCTAGGGCGACCGGGATCAAGGCCGTGACGCCCGCGCGGCGAGCGCCTGCGTCGCCCCCTGGGAGGTCTCGGACTGTCGCCGCATTGCTCTCGTCAGGCTTGTTCCCACCGGTGAGGTAGACGACCGAGATCGCCGTCACGGCGGCGATGAGCATCACGCCGAGCCCGACGCTCCAGGAGAGTCGCTTCGGGCTGGCGAAGAACATGAGGATCCGCGGCTGGTTCTGCGTGTCCTCCTCCTCCGAGGCCGCTCGGATGACCCGGACGGGATCGGCGATCCCTTTCAGGTGAGCGCGGCCGCGGTCGATGTACCGGACTCCCGGGAGCCGGCCGGCCAGGTGGCTCGTTCCCTCGCTCACGATCACCTCGCCCCCATGGGCCATCGCGCAGAGCCGCGCCGCGATGTTGAGCGCAGCGCCCCGGAACGATCCGTCCTCGATGGCAACGGCCTCGCCGGAGTCGATCCCGATTCCGACGTTCAGCGGGAGGTCGGTGTCGGCATCGGTCTCCGCGCCGAACTGGCGCTGGAGGTCCATCGCCGCTCTGATCGCCTGCCGCGCCGACTCGAAGACGACCAGCGCCTCATCGCCCCTGAGCTCGATCAGCGTTCCGCCGCGAAGCTGTGCGCCTTCCTCGACGAGGTCGCTGAACTTCGCGGACAGCCGTGCCGAGGCTTCGTCACCGTACTCCTCGGTGAAGCGGGTGTAGCCGCGGATGTCCGCGATCAGAAACGTGCGTACGGGTGCATGTGCCTCGTTCGCCATGGCCTAAGGGCACCGTACGAACATCCGGCCGCCGCGTCGTTCGCGCACACGACACTTCGAGTGTCAAATCCGTGACAGGAGGCCGAGGTCGGGCGCCAAACCGACGGTGTGCCCGCCGCGTAGTGCTCAGTACCGCGGGGGTAGTCCAACGGCTAGGACGGCGGCGCACCCTGCCGCAGGTGCGGGTTCGACTCCTGCTCCCCGCTCTCGACAGCGTCGGTGAGGGCTTTCTCGTACGTCGCGTAGCTGCGAGTGACCTGGAACCCTGCCCGTTCGTAGAGCCGTGTTGCCCCTGTCGCGTTCAGGGAGTCGACCTCGAGCCCGACGCGCGTGTGGCCGCGCTGCCAGAGCGCGAGGAGGCCCGACTGGAAGAGCGCGAAGCCAAGACCTCTCCGGCGCCGGCGACGCCCGACGAAGAGCTCCAGAAACCATCCCACCTCACGCGCGCCGAAGCAGAGCCCCGCGCCGGCGATCTCGTCGCCCTCCACGGCGAGCCGCCAGAGCGACGGCTCGTAGTCCGAGCGTTCGCGGCGCTCCCTCAGCCATTCGTCGAGCGGCCTCGCCGTGAACTCCCAGTGCTCTGCGAAAGAAGCCTGGTGCACGGCGTGGAGCGCCTCGTCGTCCTCACCAGGACGGTAGGAGCGGATCTTCAGGCCGGCCGGCAGTGGCGGCACGGACGGCTCGGCCTGCAAGCTCCATCTCCATCTGCCAGAAGTGGCGGACGAGCTCGTGTCCGCGGTCCTCCGCGAGTCGTCGACCGTCGTCCCCGGCGACGTGAACCTGCATTCGGGCGAGACTCCGCTCGCTAGCCCAGCGCTCGACCCGGTCGAGCAGTCGCCACCCCAGCCCGAGCCCCCGCGCGTCGGGGCTCACGCACGATTCGTCCGCCACGTTCGCCAGGTCACGCTCACGTTCGACGCGTGCGTAGGCAACGACCTCGTCCCCGCGCAAGGCGATCCATGCGTCGGTCTCCAGGCTCGCTTCGTCGCGCCCCCACCACTCGCGTAGCTCGTCGCCCGTGAAGGCGATACCGTCGACGGCGCCGAAGTCCGCCCGGTCGCGCTCCTCGATCAGCGCGGCAACGCGCGGGGCGTCGTCCAGCGTCGGCGCGCGGACGGTGATCTCCCCCACGGCCGGCCCTAGATGCCGGGGCCGGTGCCGCCGGACTGCCGCGCCTGCCGAGCTTCGTCGGCAAGCCACTTGTCCTTGGCTCGCTGGAGCTCGGCCTCCACTTCGAGCCGTTCGGCGAGCTCGTCCGGCGAGGGATGCGGCTCCCGCAGGAGGCCGACCAGGCTCCTCCAGAGGCTCTTGAGCACGGCCGAATTGTCGCACCAGAAAGGAATCTCTCGGCCGAGGACGTAATGGCTCCTTGGCGGGTGTGTGCCGCAGCCACCCGCCACCAGATCTGGCCGGGCGGGCGCTGTCGTCGGTCCGCCCTCGGCCCGTCGTCCGGAGCGCTGCGGGCGTGTGGACGCAGCGCGGCATCACTTCCGTCGAGGACCGGTGGGAGAGCCGCGGCGGCGGCCTCTCCGCAGGGAGCCGCCCGAAGCAGTCGTGGATGCAATTCGTAGTGACCGGCCCCGCGCTTCGTCGTGACGTCTTTGGTGTTGGTCGGTGAGGATGTCCTTGCGCGGGTCGCCGACCAAGGGGCTGGCGGCCGTCGGTCGGCAACCGCCTCTTGTGACGCCATCACCAGGCTTGAAAGAACCGGTTTGTTGTGGTCGGTCGGGATGCTCGCACCGCTCCAGGGACACTTCTCGAAGGGAGCGGGCTTGGCTCGGCCTCGGCGGGAAGTGCGTTCGGATCGCCCCGGTCCCGATGAAAGTGTCCCCAGCCGACGCTCCCGAGCTCACTGGTTGGAAGATCCCAGGGAGAGGCGTACTGTGTGAAAGTCAGAGCGGTATGAGTCGAAAGCGGCAGGTAAAGCCGCACAGTCGTCAGGGATAGGGGTCGAGACTCATGAAGGACCACTGATCGCCGCCGTCGTAGCCGCTGTCGTTGCGGCGGCGAGCGGTACGGCGGCAACGATCGTCGTCATGTCGAACATCAAGAACGGCACCATCCAGATGGTTGACCTGAGCGCCAAGGCGAAGCGGGCACTGAAGGGGAACCGCGGACCGGCGGCCCGCGAGGTTTGCGCGGCGTCCGGGGATTGCAGGGTGCGCCAGGGCCAGCCGGCGCACCGGGACCACAAGGACCAGCCACGCTTCTTTCGGTCAGGACGGTTGTGAATTCCGTCGAGGTTCCCCCCGGCCAACTCCGGCAAGTGGTGGCGACCTGCCCGAGCGGCCAGCGTGTCGTCACCGGGGGGTTTGACTCTGGCAGGGTCGACGTCGGCAAGCGACACGCTCATACCATCGCTAGCGAGGAGCGCAGCCGCGCAGATCGCCGCGGCGGCGCCTCCGAAAGCTCATCCAGCCCTCTATCCGGGCCGACCGCCTCGGGGAGCCCGCCCGTCTTGTTCCGCAGAGCCGCAGCCACGGGAACCAGATTTGCAGCCACCCTCTAACTGCTCGACGTGGCGGCCGCGAAAAAACGCTCCGTTTCCAGGAAAATCGGGGCGCCCGGATTCGAACCGGGGACCTCTAGTCCCCCAGACTAGCGCGCTAACCAGGCTGCGCCACGCCCCGTGCGGCCGATCGTAGCGGAAGGTCCAGGCCGGCCTCGCAGCGCTGCTGCGTCCAGGCGTCGTCGATCGCCGCCGGCCGTCGCACCGCGACGAACGTCGGCGTCTCCAGGACTACCTCCGCCCCCAGCTCGGCGGCCAGGTCGCCGGCCGTGAAGTAACGCTTGAAGACATCGTGCTCGCTGCCGTCGGCGAGCAGGCGGCGTTCCCAGCCCTCGCGGGACACGTGCGGCTGCCAGGCCTGCTCGACGACGATCAGCTCGCTTGCAACCCGCAAGGCCTCGGCCACGAAGGCCCTGCGCTCCTCCACACGCTCGATGTGGCTGTAGAGGTGGCTCGCGAGCGCGCGATCGAACGAGCCCGCCGGGAACGGGAGCGGCGGAACGTCGCTGAGCACGAAGACGGCGTCCGGCAGCCGGCGCCGGGCCAGCTCCAGCATCGCCTCGCTCTGGTCGAGGGCGACGATCGAGCCGCGGAGGAACTGCGCGAGCCACCCGGTGCCGCAGCCGATGTCCAGGACGCGTCCCGGGGGAAGCCCGACGAGCACCTGCTCGAGCTGCGCGAGGTCGCGGCTGCCCGCAGCGTCCTGCCGCACCAGCTCGTACGTCGTGGCGTCGTACTCGGGTGCCCGCCGCTCGTAGTAGGCCTTCATCCGCTGAACTCCAGGGCCTCCGCATGCTCGACGACCTCGGCGGGACCCGGCGGCGTGCGGAGGATCTCGACCAGCTCCTCGACCCGCGGATAGTCCGTGGCGCGGTATCGGCGGACGGCCTCCTCGAGGTCGTAGTCCGTGTGCCGGAGCTCGACGTCCGGCCCGAGGAGTGCCCAGAAGGCCGCCCCGGCACGTCCTTCGTACGGCAGGCCGATGCTGCCCGGGTTGACCGATCTGATCCCGGCGACGTGCCGGTCGAACTGGATGTGGGTGTGGGCGCTGACGAGCACCCTCTCCCCCACGCCTTCGAGGAGCGCGCGCATCCGCTCCTCGGGCGTCGCGAACGTGATCAGCTCCTCGTCGCTTCGCGGCGAGCCGTGGCAGAAGCGAACGGCGCCGAGCACCTCGATCTCGACGACGGTGCTCTCGACGAACCCGGCCAGAAACGACTGCTGGTCCGCTGAGTGACGGCGAAGCATCCAGCGATCATGGGCTGCCAGCTCGTCGCCCGACCCGTCGGCACCGGCAGCCTCGGCCAGCGCGCGCTCGGCGTTGCCACGGAGGAAGACCGCCGATTGCCGGAGCGGCTGGACGAGCGTGTGCGTGGCCTCGGGCAGCGGGCCCCAGGTGAGGTCACCTCCGAACACGACGAGGTCGGCCTCGGCCTCGGCGACTTCTCGGAGCACCGCCTCGAGGGCGACTGCGTTGCCGTGGACGTCCGACAGGACCGCGACCCGCTCCACCATCGGGGACACGTTGCCGGCGCCCGCCGGGTTTGACGAGAGATTCGTCATGGAACGAATACCGCAGTGGTCACCTTCATCTTCACCACCGACGATCTCCTCAACTGCCGGTTCGCGATCTCCCCGGTCGGCGAGGCGATGCTCGCGGCGCGGGTGCTGGCCCGGCCGGCCTCGTACCCGCATCGGCTGGGCTGGTTGAAGGCGCAGGCGCCGACAATCGCCGAGCTCGCCAAGGAGCAGGACCTCCGGCCGCTGCTCGCGCTCCTGCCGCAGCACGGCTACACGCCGGACTTCCTCTCGCCACCGCCGGCGTCCCCGCTGGCGGGCCCGGACGAAGAGCTCGAGCAGATCCGCGCGACTCCGAAGGGGCACGCTCGACGCGAGATCGAGCGCTCGCTCGCCGACCGAGACGTCGATCGCGACGTGCTGCGAGCGCTGAGACGACCGGACGCTCCGGGCTTGGTCGCGGATCTGCTCGAGCTCGTGTGGAAGCGGCTGATCGAGCCCACGTGGCAACCGTTGCGCGAGTTGCTCGAGCGCGACGTCGCCTACCGCGGTCGCCGGCTCGCCGAAGGTGGGCTCACCCGGCTCTTCGACGACCTTGCGCCGCACGTCACGCTCCGCGGACGACGACTTCGGGTCCAGCAGCGAACCGAGGCGGTCGTCAGCCTCGACGGTGCCGGGATGGTCTTCTCTCCCTCGGCGTTCCTCTGGCCACAGGTCGCGACCAGGGTCGACCTTCCGAGCCCGCCGACGCTGCTCTACCCGGCCCGCGGGGCGGGCCTGCTCTGGGGCGAAGAGCCCACGCGCGATGGCGGCGCAACCAGCCGTCTGATCGGGTCGACCCGGAGCTCGATCCTCCGCGAGCTGGCCGAGCCGGCGAGCACGACCGCCCTCGCGCGTCGTCTTGGCCGCTCGCCGGGGAATATCGGCGACCACCTCGCGATCCTGCGCGCGAGCGGCCTGATCGCGCGTTCTCGCGTCGGTCGCGAGGTGATCTACGCGCGCACTCCGCTCGGGCACGCGCTGCTCGCGGGAAGCTCCTCTGAGGCCTGAAAACGACTCGGCCGGCGACGACCCGTTGTCCACAGCCCTGTGCAGAGCGCCAAGGAGACGTGGCCTCGGCAGCCGCGTTGTCCGCTGCGACGATATCCACACCCCTGTGGAAAACCCCTGGAAAGGCTCACGTTGGCTTTGTTACATGGATCGCGGGCGCGATCAGCGTTCGAGCCGTCGGTAGAGCCGGTCGATCAACTCCGGCATCTGCTCGAGCTTCTTCGTGATCAAGCGCAGGCGGTACTCGCGGAAGTGCTCCGGCTCGACTTTCAGCGCCTTCGCCAGGCGTCGGACGATGTCGTCGGAGGGGACCGGCCGGTTCCCGTGGACCAGGTGATTGAGGTAGCCCGCGGAGAGCTTGGTCTGCTCGGCCAGGGCTCGATACGTCACCCCCGAGTCCTGCATCAGCCGCTCGAGCGTCGGCCCGAAAGGGTCCGTACTGAATCGACGGCGCCGAGGCACGGCCCCATTCCTACCTGATCTGTGCGATTTCTGCGGCGGCAACGCGCCGTTCGTCTCCACTCGCGCGGTCCCGGACGTCGACCGCATCGTCCTCGAGCGTCTTCTTGCCGACGGTGATCCTGATCGGGCAGCCGATCAGATCGGCGTCGGCAAACTTCTCGCCGGCCCGCAGCTCGCGGTCGTCGAGCAGCACGGACCTGCCCGCCGCGTCCAGCGCCGCGGCGACCTCCTCGCCCTTGGCTTCCACCCCCGGAAGGACGACGATGTGGACGTCGTACGGCGCCACCGACGCGGGCCAGCAGATGCCCTGCTCATCGTGATGTTGCTCGACGACGGCGGCCATCACACGGCCCGGCCCGATGCCGTAGCTCCCCCCGAGCAGCGGCTTCTCCTGACCGTCCTCGTCGAGAAACGTCGCGCCGAGCGGCTCGGAGTAGAAGCTGCCGAAGTTGAAGATGTGGCCCACCTCGATCGCGGTCTGGAAGCGAAGCGCACCGCCACACATCGGGCAGCGATCGCCCTCGCGCGGCTCCCGCAGGTCGGCGAAGCGCGGCTGATAGTCGCGACCGGCCTCGACGCCACGCAGGTGCCAACCGTCGCGGTTGGCACCTGCGACGAACTGCCCCTCGCGCAGGGTCTCGTCGGCGATCACCTCCCCGGAGAACCCGACCGCGCCGAGCGAGCCGCCCCCGGCGCCGAACGCCGCGCGGATCTCCTCGTCGGTGGCGGGCCGCGACGTCCCGGGCAGTGCGTCGTACAGCTTCGTCTCGCTGAGCCGGTCGTCACCTCGAACGAGCGCGAGCACGAGCGTGCCGTCCGGCTTCACAACGGGCATGGCCTTTGACGTCGCCGACGTGTCGATGCCGAGGAATTCGGCCAGCCCCTCGATCGTGGCCACCCCTGGCGTCTCGACCTCCTCCGGCGCCTCGAGCCGCTCGGGGAGCACGGCGGCGCGCGGGATTGCCTTCGCTACCTCGAGGTCGCCCGCGTAGTCGCCGTTCTCGCACCGAACGAGCGTGTTCTCGCCCGAGCCGGAAGGCGCGAGGAAATCGATGCTGAACTTGCCACCCATGATCCCGCTCTCCGCCTGGACGTCGTACGTCTCGAGGCCGCAGCGGGCGAAGATCCGCTTGTACGCCTCGCGGTTCGCCTCGAAGCTGGAGCGCACGCCCTCCTCGTCGCGGTCGAACGAGTAGCCGTCCTTCATGACGAACTCGCGCACCCGCAGAAGGCCGCCGCGCGGCCGCGGCTCGTCGCGATCCTTGGTCTGGAAGTGGTACCAGAGCTGCGGCAGCTCGCGGTAGCTCCGGATCTCGCGCGCATGGAACGTGACGGTTTCCTCGTGCGTCAGCGGCAGGATGAATTCGCGGCCGGTCCGGTCCCTGAGGTGGAAGATCTCAGGGATCGCGAGGCGCCCGGTCGCCTCCCAGAGCTCGGGCGGGGTCAGGACGGGCATGAGCATCTCCTGACCGCCGATCGCGTCCATCTCCTCGCGGATGATCTGCTCGATCTTGCGCTGGACGCGCCAGCCGATCGGCATGAACGTCCAGAGACCGGCCGACACCTGGCGGATGAAGCCGCCGCGCACGAGGAGCTTGTGGCTGACCGCCTCGGCGTCGGCGGGCGCTTCGCGCAGGGTCGGCAGGAAGAGCTGGGAGGCCCGAGCGATCAAGACTCAGTCCAGGGGGACGAGCGACGCCTCGGCCATCGCGAGCGCGGCCGGCTTCGCCATCTTCAGCCGCTTGGGCCGCACCATCCCGTCGGCGATCCAGCGGTCGATCTCGTGGAAGAGCTCGTCGATGAGGATGTCCGACGAGACCTTCTTCAGCACCCGGCCGTGCGCGTAGATGAAGCCGACGTCTCGACCGCCGGCGATCCCGAAGTCCGCGTCGCCGGCCTCGCCGGGCCCGTTGACCGCGCAGCCCATGACGGCGACCTCGAAGGGCTCGGTGTAGCCCCGGAGTCGCTCCTCGACGACGACCGCGAGGTTCTCGACGCCGACGTTGTCCCGCCCACAGGACGGGCAGGCGATCATCACCGGGCCCCGCTCGCGAAGCCCGAGCGCCTTGAGGATCTCCCAGGCCGTCTCGACCTCTCTCACCGGATCCGCCGTCAGAGAGACCCGGATCGTGTCTCCGATGCCGTCCGCGAGCAAGGAGCCGATGCCGACGGCGCTCTTGATCGACCCGGTGAAGGGCGTGCCGGCCTCGGTCACCCCGAGATGGAGCGGGTAGGGCACCTTGGCCGCGAGCATCCGGTAGGCCCGGATCATGGTCGGCACGTGCGTGGCCTTGACGGAGATCTTGAAGTCGCGGTAGTCGAGGCGCTCCAGCAGCTCGACCTCCTCCAGCGCCGCCGCGACGAGCGCTTCGGCCTGGTCGCGCTGTGCGAGCGGAAGGAGATGCTTCGGGAGCGATCCGGAGTTGGCACCGATCCGCATCGGGATCTTCGCCCGCTTCGCGGCCTCGACGACCTGCGTCACCTTCTCGGGGCCGCCGATGTTGCCGGGGTTGATCCGGACGGCCTGCACGCCCGCGTCGATCGCCCTGAGCGCGAGGCTGGCGTTGAAGTGGATGTCGGCAATCACAGGCAGCGGCGAAAGCCGGACGATCGTCTTCAGGGCCTCGGCGTCCTCGATCTTCGGCACGGCGCAGCGCACGACCTCGCAGCCGGCCGAGGCGAGTGCCGCGATCTGGGCGGTCGTCGCCTGGACGTCCCGCGTCGGGGTCAGGGTCATCGACTGCACGACGACCGGCGCCCCGCCGCCGATCCGGACGTTGCCTACCTTGACGCTGCGTTCACTCGCCATGCCCCCAGGTTAGTCGGCGTCGACCCGGAAGGTGGAGTCGACGACCGGGAGGGCGAGGACGATGCCGGCATCGGACGCAATCGCCGGCCTCACCGTCCACCGGTAGATCCCGGCGGTGAACCGAACCCGCTCTGGAAGCCGGAGCCGCGCGGCTGTCGTCCTTGTCCGGTAGAAGGGCTTGCTGTTTCGGAGGAAGACGACCTGGTAGTAGGACGCGCCTGCGCGGGGCGGCCAGGAGAAGATCCGCGCGGGCCTGAATCCCTGCCGGACTGCGCGCCTCGGAACGGTTCTGCGGGTCGGGGGTGCAGGCGTTTGCGCTCGCGGTCGCGCAGGCGTTTGCGTTCGCGGTCGGCCCGACGGCGGCGGGCTCGACCGAGCTCGGTTCTCTCCAGACCGCTGCGTTGACTTCGGCCTTGCCGCCCTCGGCTTCGGCTTCGCCGCCCCGGGCTTCGGCTTCGGCTGCGCGACGGAGGACGTGCTGGTGGCGGGAACCCGGCCCTCGTTCCCTTCTACCTCGGCCGCGAGGGTCGGCCGGTCCCTCGTGGAGACGAGCGTCAGCCCACCAACGAGAACGATGACGCCCAGGATGAACATCCAGAACGTGAGTCCGACCGGGGCCCCGCCCGGCTCAGCCGGCCGGGGGCGGGGCTCGATTCGGACCGGAGCCGGCCACGGGTGGTCGGGCAGCGCGGCGCGGGCTCTCGTCGCAAGCTCGGGATCGACGAGAACGAGCTCAGGGCTGACCGCCCTGCCGGTGTCCTGTCCAGGCGCCACAGTCGGTTCTTCCCCGTAGAGGGTACGCCGAGAACCTGCCGTTAGCCTCCTGCTCGGCCGCCGATGTCGTTGCTGAGGCCGATGAAGAAGAGCGTCAGCACGAGCGCGATGCCAACGACCGACACGCGCTCGTAGACCTCGCGACCAACGGATCGCCCGCGGATGCCCTCGATGATCGAGAACGCGATATGCCCGCCGTCCAGGGGCAAGAGCGGAAGCAGATTGAGCAGGGCAAGCGAGAGGCTGATCAGGCCGAGAACCCAGAAGAACGTCTCGAAACCGCGTTCCAACGCGGTGGACGAGCCACGAACGATCCCGATCGGGCTCGAGATCTCCTCACGGCCCGAGCCACGGACCAGGCGTCCGAGCACGCCGCCGATCTCCTTCGTGATCGTCCCGGTCAACTTCAACGACTCCCAGAGCGCAACATGCGGCGGGACGGACTCGAAATCCGGCCGGAACCCGACGCGATAGCGGTCGTCGGTGTCCCGAAACGGGCGGACCGGCTGGAGCTGGACGCGCCGGCCGTTCCGCTCGACGGTGATGACGATCGGCCGGCCGTTGGAGCCGTTGATCTCCTCGAACATCTCGACATAGCCCACCGGCTTGCCGTTCACCGCGACGACGTCGTCGCCCGCGCGAAGGCCTGCCTGCTGCGCCGGTCTGCCAGGCTCGACCTCGGCCACGGCGGTCGTTCCACGGCCCGGCCCGAGGACGAGTAGCAACGTGAAGCACAGGATCGCGAAGAGCAGGTTCGTTCCCGGCCCGGCGCCGATCACGGCGATCTTCTTCCAGGCCCGCTGGCGCCAGTAGGCGTCCCTTCCGAGGCCGTCGGACAGCTCTGTCAGCCCGCGCTCGGCGCTCCGCCTGGCCGGCGCGGACAGGTCGACCTCCACGATGGTTCGTTCGAGGCCCTTCAGCGCGCCCGCGGCGCCGTCGAAGTCGGCCTCGGCGAAGAGCCGCTTCAGACGTTCGGCGGGGCCGTGCAGCTGCGGAGCCTCCTGCACCGCCCGACCGAAGTGAGCGTCCACGTCCGACGGGGCCGGACGGTGCATCCCTGGGATCTTCACGTAGCCGCCGAGCGGGATCGCGCCGAGCCCGTACTCGATGCCGTTCCGGCGAACCTTCGCGAGCGCCGGAGGGAAGCCGACGTAGAACTTGCGCGGGCGCATCCCGACCGCCCTCGCCGTGTAGAAATGCCCTGCCTCGTGCACGAGCACGAGGAACGCGAGCCCCAGGATCGCGATCAGCGAGTTCATGCGACCGCCATCCCGCGTTGCGCCAGCCTTCGGGCCTCCTCGTCCGCCGCGATCAGCTCGTCCAGGTCGCGGGCAGCGCTCCCATCGGCGGCGTCCAGCGTGTCCTCGACCACCTCCGCGATGCCCAGGAACGGCAGCCGGCCCTCGAGGAATGCGGCGACAGCGATCTCGTTCGCCGCGTTGAAGACGCACGGGTAGGTCCCTCCAGCCTCGCCCGCCCGACGGGCCAGCCCGAGGAGCGGGAAGGCCTCGGAGTCGACGGGCTCGAAGTCGAGCCGGAGGCCCGCCGAGAGATCGAGCGGCGCGACGTCCGTGGCGGCGCGCTCGGGAAAGGTCAGCGCGTACGAGATCGGAACGCGCATGTCCGGGTAGCCGAGATGGGCCAGTGCCGCCCCGTCCCGGAAGCGGACGAGCGAGTGGACGACCGAGGTCGGCTGGATGACGACCTCGACGCGATCGTAGGGAAGGCCGAAGAGGAAGTGAGCCTCGATCACTTCCAGGCCCTTGTTGGCCAGCGTCGCCGAGTCGACCGTGATCTTCGGCCCCATTCGCCAGGTCGGGTGCGCGAGCGCATCGTCAGGTGTTACGTCCTGGAGCTCCGCCCGGTTGCGGCCGCGGAACGGGCCGCCCGACGCCGTCAGCACGACCGAGTGGACGGTTGCGGCGTCCCGTCCCTCGAGGCACTGGAAGACCGCCGAGTGCTCGCTGTCCACCGGCAGCAGCCGCCCTCCTCCCCGCTCTCGCGCCGCCAGCGCGAGCTCGCCGGCCGCGACGAGGCTCTCCTTGTTCGCCAGTGCGAGCTCGACGCCGCGCTCGAGCGCCCAGAGGGTCGCCGTCACGCCGGCGAAGCCGACGATCGCGTTGAGGACGACGTCAGGCTCGGCCTGCTCGAGGAGCTCGATGGCGTCGCCGCCGACCTGTGTCAGCGGCGCCAGCCCGTTGATCGGCTGCGAGCCGGACGACGCGGCTACGAGCTCGAGGCGCGGATTGCCGTCGATCACCTCGAGCGCCTGGCGGCCGATCGACCCCGTTGCCCCCAGGACGGCGACTCGTTTCATCGACGAATTGTAGGTCTGGGTCTAGGTGACACCGAAGGCGAGAAGCACGTAGTAGGAAGCGACCCCGGCGAAGAGCAGGGCGTCGATGCGGTCGAGCATGCCCCCGTGGCCGAGCAGGAGGCGGCCGGCGTCCTTGACCCCCGCGTCTCGCTTCAGCGCCGACTCGAAGAGGTCACCGATCGGCGCGGCGATCGCGATCACGCCGCCGAGCACGAGCGACTCGACCACGTCGAGGAAACCCTCCTCGTAGAGGGCGAAGAACGGGACGAGGACGGCGACGATCGTCCCGGCGACCAGTCCCTCCCACGTCTTCCCGGGCGACGTGCGCGGCGCGAGCTTGTGACGCCCGAGGAACCGGCCCGCGAAGTAGGCGGCGGTATCCGACGCGAACACGGCGATCAGCACGGTGAAGGCGGCCAGGACGCCGTGCTCGGGGATCTCCCGGATCAGGACGAGACTGGCGAGGCCGAGCCCGATCCAGGCGACGCCCAGAACGGTGGCGGCGGTCGAGACCGTCGTCGGCGCTGTCCCGGCCAGCGCCTTGAAGAGGAACGCGAGCCCGAAGGTGGCGAGGAAGCCGCCCAGCGCCCACTCCGGCCCCCAGACGGCGCCGAGCATGGCCGCGAGCGTCCCGCCGTAGCCGGCCAGGCGCACGGGCCTGAGCGAGCGGGTGATCTCGTAGAACTCGTGCAGCGCGACGAGCGCGACGACCGCTGCGAGGCTGTACAGCCACCACCCGCCGCTCCAGATGACGAGCAGGACGATCGGCAGGAGCACCGCCGCGATGAGGAGGCGCGAGACAAGGGGGGTCATCGCGCGCCGAACCGCCGCTTGCGACCGGCGTACTCGCGGACGGCGGCGCGAAGATCTTCCTCCCCGAACTCCGGCCAGCGCCGGTCGGTGAAGACGAGCTCGGAGTAGGCGAGCTGCCAGAGGAGGAAGTTCGAGATCCTGAGCTCGCCTGAGGTGCGGATCAACAGGTCGGGCTCGGGCATCTCCGGTGCATAGAGGTATGCCGCGAGCACCTCCTCGTCGATCTCGTCCGGACCGAGGCCGGCCGCGACCATCCGTCTCGCTGCGTCGGCCAGCTCGGACCGCCCGCCGTAGTCGAAGGCGATCCACAGGTCGAGCCGGTCACGGGACGCAGTCTCGGCCTCGAGGTCCTCCATCTGCTCGAGCAGCTCGCGAGAGACGCGGTCCCGCCTGCCGATGAAGCGCGTGCGGACGCCCTGCTCGGCCAGGTCCGGCAGCTCGCGCCTGATCGTCTCGCCGAAGATCTCCATCAGCGAGTCGACCTCCTCGGGGGGACGCAGCCAGTTCTCGGTTGAGAACGCGTACACGGTGAGGGAGCGGATGTTGAGGTCGATCGCCGCCTCGACCGTTCGCCGCAGTGCCCGCGTGCCTTCTCGGTGGCCCGCCTCGACGGGCAGGCCCTGGCTCGCCGCCCAGCGGCTGTTCCCGTCCATGATGATCGCGACCGCTCGCGGCCCCTCTCCGAGTTCGAGCGGCCGGGTTCGTCGGAACATCCGTCGGAGGCTTCGCCGGACGCTCCGAATGAACCTTCCGCGGACGACTCGAGAGACGATCCGTCGGAAGCTGCGAGAGAAGAGCCTCATCGCGATAGTCCGGCGAAAGTGCGGAGCACTTTCGCCGGTTAAACCTCCGTGATCTCGGCTTCTTTGCGCTTCAGGAGGTCGTCGATCGAGTGGACGTGCTCGTCCGTCAGCTTCTGGACGCGCTCTTCGGCGCGGCGCTCGTCGTCGGCGCCGACGCTCTGTTCCTCCTTCAGGTGGTGGATCACGTCGCGGCGGACGTTCCGTACTGCCACCCGTCCCTCCTCGGCGATCTGGCGCGCGACCTTGACGAGCTCCGCGCGGCGTTCCTCGGTCAGCTGCGGGATCGGCAGGCGGATCAGCTTCCCGTCGTTCGACGGGTTCAACCCGAGGTCTGATTCCTGGATCGCGCGCTCGATGTCCTTCATCGCATTGGGATCGAACGGCTGCACGGTGAGCATCCGCGGCTCGGGGACGTTGATCGTCGCGAGCTGCTTGAGCGGCGTCTTCTGGCCGTAGTAGTCGACGTTCACGCGGTCGAGCAGTGCGGCCGAGGCTCGGCCGGTGCGGATCGTGTTCAGCTCGGAGTGGGTCGACTCGACGGACTTGTCCATCCGCCGGGTGGCGTCCTGAATCAGGTCGTCGATCATGGAGTCAGCTCCCTGTCGCCGGGGTCGAGATGATCGTGCCGACGCGCTCCCCGCGGGCAACCCGCCTGATGTTGCCTTCCGCGAGCGCGAAGACGTAGATCGGAAGCGCATTGTCCATGCACAGCGAGAGCGCCGTCGTGTCCATCACGCGCAGGCCCTGCTCGATCGCCTCGAGGTGTGTCAGCTCCGGGATGAACTTCGCGCTCGGGTCATCGCGCGGATCGCCGGCGTAGACGCCCTCGACTGCGTGCTTGGCCATCAGGATCGCCTCGGCGCCGATCTCGAGCGCGCGCAGGGCGGCAGCAGTGTCGGTGGTGAAGAACGGATTGCCGGTCCCGGCCGCGAAGATGACGACGCGGCCCTTCTCGAGGTGCCGGATGGCTCGACGGCGAATGTACGGCTCGGCCACCTCCGAGACCTGGATCGCGGAGAGAACGCGCGTGTGCAGCCCGCGCCGCTCCAGCACGTCCTGGAGGGTGAGTGCGTTCAGCACCGTGGCCAGCATCCCCGCGTAGTCGGCAGTCGCACGGTCCATCCCCTCCGCCGCGGCGGCCATGCCCCGGTAGATGTTCCCGGCGCCGACGACGATCGCGATCTCGACGCCTTGCTCGTGCAGGCCGGCGATCTCGCCCGCGATCCCCTCGAGCTCGTGGATGTCGATGCCGTAGTCCTGGTCGCCCATCAGCGCCTCGCCGGAGAGCTTCAGCAGGACGCGATGGAACGGCGGCTTGCCGTCCTGATCGGCTCGCTCAGCCTGCAAGTGCGTACCGCTGGTACTCGAGGACCTCGAGCTCGTGCTCGGCCAGCGCCTTTGCGACGGTCTTGCCCGTGTCGTGGATCCACTCCTGGTCGGGCAGGACGTTCTGACCGAAGAAGCGCTTCGAGAGCATGCCCTCCACGATCTTCTCGCGGTGCTCCTCGGGGCGCGACTGGACCTCGGGAAGCTTCGCGAAGATCTCCCGTTCGGTCGCCAGGTCCTCCTCGGAGATCTCGCCGCGGCTCGCGTAGAGCGGCGCGGCGAAGGCGATGTGCATCGCCAGCTGGCGGGCGATCTCCGCAGGGCCCTTCGCCCGGACGAGGACGCCGATCTTGTTCGCCGGCGGGTGGACGTACGCGGTGAGCACGTCGTCGTCGGCCTCCTTGGTGAAGCGGGCTCGACCCCGGACGACGATGTTCTCGCCGATCTTGCCGACGAGCTCCATGCGCTCCGGCTCGAGCGCCTCGGCCGCCTCGGGACCACCCCGCTCGACCTCGTCGAGGACACGCTCGGCGAACGCGAGGAACGCCTCGTTCTTGGAGACGGGCTCGGTCTCGCAACCGACGGCAACGAGGGTCCCGTCGGAGTCGGAGACGCGCGCGAGGACGATGCCCTCGGTCGTCTCCCGGCCCGCTCGTTTCCCGGCCTCGGCCATCCCCCGCTCGCGCAGGAGCTTCTTCGCGCTCTCGAAGTCCCCGTCGACCTCCTGCAGCGCGCGCTTGGCGTCCATCATCCCCGCGCCGGTCTCGTCGCGGAGCTCCTTGACCTGTGCGGCCGTGATCTCAACCATCGGTCGCCTCCTTCTCCTCGGCAGCTTCGGTTGGCGCGGGTTCGGCCTCAGCAGCCTCGGTCTCCGACGCGCTCTCCGCTGGAGCCATGGGCTCGTGCTCGACGGGCGTTTCTGCCGGCTCGACGGGCGTTTCTGCCGGCTCTGCGGGCTCGGCCGGCTCAGGCGCCTCGGCCGGCTCCGCGGCGGGCGCAGCCTCGAACTCGCGCGCCTCGACCTGTTGCTTGCCGGCTTCGATCGCTTCTGCGATGGCGCGGATCACCAGGCTGCACGAGCGGATCGCGTCGTCGTTTCCGGGGATGACGTAGTCGGCCTCGTCCGGGTCGCAGTTCGTGTCGACGAGGCCGATCACGGGCAAGCCCAGTCGCCTGGCCTCGTTGACGGCGATCTGCTCCTTGCGGAGGTCGACGATGAACACGGCATCGGGCTGGCGCTTGAGATCGGCGACGCCGCCCAGGTTCGCCTCGAGCTTCTCCAGCTCGCTGAGCATCGTCAGGCGCTCCTTCGCAGGAAGCAGGTCGAGCTGGCCCTCCTCGTTGAGGCGGCGCAGCTCGTGGAGGCGCTCGATCCGGCCGGACATCGTCCGCCAGTTGGTGAGCAGGCCCCCGAGCCACCGATGGTTGACGTACGGCATGCCGACACGCTCGGCCTGCTCGGCGATCGCGTCCATCGCCTGCTTCTTGGTGCCGACGAACAGCATGACGCCGCCCCGGGCCGCAAGATCCCTGCTGAACTTGTACGCGCGGTCGAGGAGCTCCGCGGTCTGCTGCAGGTCGATGATGTAGATCCCGCCGCGCTCGGTGAAGATGAAGCGCCGCATCTTCGGGTTCCAGCGGCGGGTCTGGTGGCCGAAATGGACGCCGGCCTCGAGTAGGTCTCGCATCGAGACGACTGACATGTTCGGGTCTCCCCTCTTTCGGTTCGGTGTCGTTTCTGCCGGCGGGACGAACGTGGAACCCGCTCAGGGCGGGCACCGCCACGCTTGTCGGTCCACCGGGTCGGTGGCTAGAGCCGCGACATCCTAGCGGAGGTCGGCCAGATACCCGGCCAAATCCGCCGGGAGCGGCGACTCGACCTCGATCCGGGCCTCGCTGAACGGGTGGGTGAAAGCGAGGCGCGTGGCGTGCAGGAACTGCCGGCCGAGGACGGGGTCGGGTGCGCCGTAAACCGCGTCGCCGACGACGGGCAGGCCGATGGCCGCGAGGTGCACGCGGATCTGGTGCGTCCGGCCGGTCTCGAGGCGCACGCGTAGCAGCGCGTACTCGCCGAGCTGCTCCACGAGCTCGAAGTGGGTGACGGCGTCACGGGGCCGATCGGTATCGAGCGACTGCCGCGTCGGAACGCGCCGGTCTCGGCCGATCGGCGCGTCGATGCGCCCGGCGCGCGAGCGGGGACGCCCGCGCACGAGCGCCGTGTAGGTCCGCTCGAGCTCTCGGCGCTGGACGAGCCGCTTCAGCCGGCGGTGCGCCTCCTCGGATCGCGCGACGACGAGCAGGCCGGACGTGTCGCGGTCGAGCCGGTGGACGATCCCCGGGCGCTCCTCGTCGCCGCCCGCTGCGCCCCGGGCCAGCACGCCGTGGACGAGCGTCCCCGTCGCATGGCCGGCAGAGGGGTGAACCACCACCCCAGCGGGCTTGTCGACGACCAGGAGGTGCTCGTCCTCGTAGGCGACGCGCAGGCCGACGTCCTGCGGCTCGAGCTCAGGCGGCGCCTCGGGAAGGTCCAGCTCGATCTGCTCTCCACCCACGAGCCGACGACTCTTCGCCGGCGGCGAGCCGTCCACCTGGACGCTCCCGGCGGCGAGGAGCCGCTCGGCAGCCGAGCGCGACCCGACCTGGGGCAATCCGGCGAGGTAACGGTCGAGCCTCAGGCCGGCGGCGCTGTCAGGAACGCTGGCCCGGAACCGGGAGGGTCTTCGCACGCGGTGGCTCACGGTCGGCGAGCAGGAGCGCACCGATCAGGACGGCGACGCCGGCGACGATGAACGTGTCCGCCAGGTTGAAGGCGGGCCAGTACCGGAGATCGAGGAAGTCCGTGACGTGCCCGAGGCGGATCCGGTCGACGAGGTTCGAGATGCTGCCGCCGAGCAGGAGCCCGAGCGCGACCGGGAGGATCGGGTGCCTGCTGCCGGAGCGGGCGAAGAAGATGAGCATCCAGGCGACGGCGATGCCGGTCAGGAAGATCACGACCGCGGTCGCCGTCGGGAAGAGACCGAACGCGATCCCCGAGTTCTGGACGTGGTGGATCGAGAGCGGTCCGATCACGTGGACTTCCTCGCCGAGCGCGAGCGTGGAGGAGACGATCATCTTCGTGAGCTGATCGGCGATGACCGCGGCCGCCGCGACGGCGAGCAGGCCGATCCACTGGCTCGTTCCGGCGGCGAGCGAGCGCCCGGCCCCCCACTGCGGGACGACCCCGTTCGTCACCGACCCGACCCGAATCTCGGACGCGGGCCGGCCCGCCTCCGCTAGCCCCTCTCTTCTTTCCGTTTGCAATCGATGCACAGGGTGGCCCAGGGCATCGCCTCGAGTCGTTCCGGTGCGATCTGGGCGCCGCAGTTGACACAGACGCCGTACGTGCCGGCCTCGATGCGCCCGAGGGCGCCGTCGATCGCCGTCAGCATGCGCCCGTCGTGCTCCTCGAGCGTGTAGTCGATCTCTCTGTCGACGGTCTCGGTCGCCGTGTCCGCCATGTGCTGGTCGGCGCTGCCGGAGACGAGCTCGCCGGTCTCGTCCTCGAGCGAACCGGGGTGTTCCTGATGGAGGTACTCGATCGCGTCGACGACTGCCTGCCGTTTTTCGAGCAGGAGTCCACGGAACCTCTCCGTTTCCAGCGCGCTCACGGTGTGAGCCGTCGCTCGGCTTCGTCGAAGCTCAGCCCCGTGACCTCGACGGTCTTGTCCCGCGCGGCGTTTCCGCTGACGAGGCGGAGGTCCGCGCGCTCGACGCCGAGCGTTCCGGCGAGGAGGTCGAGGGTCGCATCGTTTGCTCTCCCGCGCTCGGGGGGCGCCGTGACGCGAAGCTTCCACGCGTCCCCGTGACGACCGACCACGCCGGCCCGCCTGGAGCCGGGAATCACGCGCACGCGGAACCGGGTCGAGGCCCCTGCCATGCCCTGATTCTAGGCGCCGGTTGCATCGCCGGGCTCAGCCCAGGTTTCCCAGCAGCTCCACGACCACCCGCCCGGCGATGAAGAGGACGATGACGGCGACCATCGGCGAGAGGTCGAGCGGCCCGAGCGGCGGGAGGATGCGGCGAAAGATCCGCAGGTACGGCTCGACGACGTCGTAGAGGAAGCGCTGGATCCGGCTCAGCCAGATCGAGTAGGGCAGTCGCACCCACGACATGAGCACGTACGCGAAGATCAGCAGGACGTAGACCCAGATGAAGACCTGGACGAAGTTCTGGGCCGACGACACCCAATCGGCAAGCAGGATCGAAGCAGCGCTCCCCACGCCTGCATTTTCCTCTTTTCGCCCGGTTCCCCTCCGCGTAAGGAGGGCTTGGCGGAACATGGCCTATGCCGTCGGGAGCGCGCTGCTTGCCCCGATGCGGCGTCCTCAGTCGCCCCCGTATCGGAACTGATACGGGGGCTCCCTGCGTCCTTGCCTCGGAACAAGCATCGCGTTCCGCCGACGAGCAATGTCCCACCAATCCCTCCTAGACTCGCACGCACGTCATGACGTTGGCCGAGCTCGCCGTGACGCTGGGCTTGCTCGCAGGGCTCGGGCTCGTCGCGAGCCGGTTCGGGCTCTCTGCGATCCCTGCGTACCTCCTTGCGGGGCTGATCCTTGGACCGAACGAGCCGACCGAGATCGTCCTGATCGAGCCGTCCGAGGTGACCGAGTTCGTCGCCGAGCTCGGCATCGTCTTCCTGCTCTTCTTCCTGGGCCTCGAGTTCACGCTCGAGCGGCTGACTCGGAGCCGTCACCACGCCGTTCTCGGCGGAGCGATCGACGTTGTCGCCAACGCGGGCCTCGGCTTGCTCGTCGGCATCGCTGCGTTCGGGTTCGACTTCGCGGCCCTGATTCTCGCCGCGACGATCTTCGTGTCGTCGAGCGCGATCGCGGTCAAGGGGTTGATCGACTTCCGGCGCCTGGCGGACGACGAGACCGATCTCGTCCTCGCGATCCTGATCGCCGAGGACATCGTGATCGCGGTCGTCCTCGGCTTCGCGGCGGGCGGCGGAGGTGAGCTGAGCGACACGCTTGCGATCGTCGCCAAGGCCGTGGCGTTCATCGCCGGAAGCCTCGCGGTGTCGCACTGGCTCGCCCAGGCGATCGACCGCTTCCTCGACTGGCTGCCCCGCGAATTCTTCCTGCTCACCGTGGTCGGGTTCGTCGTCGGGATGAGCGCGGCCGCGCAGGAGCTCGGGCTCTCCGAGGCGATCGGCGCGCTGATGGCGGGCGTCGTCCTCTCGGAGACGTCTGTCCGGGAGGAGATCGAGGAGCGCTTCTTCAGCTTCAGGGACGTCTTCGCCGCGCTGTTCTTCTTCGTCTTCGGACTCTCGATCGACGTCGGAGCGATCGGCGACGTCGGCTGGATCCTCGCCTTCGCCGTGGTCGTCACGATGATCGGGAAGATCGGCTCGACGCTCCTCGCCGGGCGAATCGGCGGCTTCACTCCCCGGCAGAGCTTCAACGCCGGAGTGGCGCTTGTCGCGCACGGCGAGTTCACGATCATCCTCGCGCAGATCGCGGCGGAGAACCCGGCGATCTCGGCGACGCAGGAGGCCGAGCTGGTCGCTTTCGCCGGGCTTTACGTCTTGATCTCGGCGACGCTCGGGGTCGTGCTGATGAAGGAATCGAAGGTCATTGGGCGCCGCCTGTTTCCCGCACCAACGCCTACACTCGCCGAAGGGAGCTAGAAACCGATGCCCACCGAGCTACGAGAGACCAGATTGCCGGGGATCGGCGTCAAGTACGGCTTCCGCCTTGCCGCCGGCGGCCGTGTCTCGCTGATCCTGCACAACGACGGCAAGCGGGAGCTCTATTGGTTCCGACGCGCCTCGGATGAAGAGCCCACGGGGGTGATCACGCTCGACGACGACGAGGCGCGCCAGATCGGAGCCGTTCTGGGAGGCGCGTACCAGCGGCCGAAGATCGTCGAGGAGCTCGAGATGGCGCTCGGCGAGCTCACGATCGAATGGGACGCCGTGCCCGACACGAGCCCCTTGATCGGCAAGACGCTCGCCGAGGCCGGCCTCCGGGCGAAGACAGGCGTCACGATCATCGCCATCCTCCGCGAGCCGGAATCCGTCTCGGGGGCCCAGCCGAACGACTTCATCCAGCAGGGCGACACGCTCGTCACAGTCGGAAAGGCCGGCCAGTACGCGGCGTTCCACCGCATGTTGGAAACGGGTGAGCCTAGCTAGGCCTGGTTGAAGAAGCCGCCGCGCTCTAGTAGCTGCGCGCGCTGCTCAGCTGAGACCTCGACGTTGGCCGGCGTGAGCAGGAAGACCTTGTCGGCGATGCGCTGCATGCCGCCGTCGAGGGCGTAAGTCAGGCCGCTCGCGAAGTCGATCAGCCGCTTCGAAAGCTCCGAGTCCACGCCCTGGAGGTTGAGGATGACGGGCGTGTAGGCCTTGAAGCGGTCGGCGATCGTCTGCGCGTCGTTGAAGCTCCGGGGGACGACCAGG
>Ga0081538_10000668_pt1 | contig 37737 bp, 43 predicted proteins | sample TabmetS5T2R1_FD_71022 | JGI IMG/M metagenome (GOLD analysis project Ga0081538, IMG submission 71022) | Tabebuia heterophylla rhizosphere microbial communities from the University of Puerto Rico - S5T2R1 | ecosystem: Host-associated > Plants > Roots > Rhizosphere ...
TCAAAGAAGCATGGCCAAGAGACGTCGTTAAAGAATCAGAATCAACAACATCTTCTAAAAATGAGCCAGGTTCTGAGATGAAAGTCAAAGGTGAGTATATGGGCCGTCAAGCAGAAATGCGTCTTGAGGTGGTAGAAAAGCAGCCTAATAGAAAGTTAGTAAGCAGGCAAACAGAAGGACCTTTTAAGAGATGGGAGAGCATACAAGAATTTCAAGGTAACAATAACCGGACACATGTAAGACACATGATAGACTATGAACTTGGAACAGCTGCCAAGGCTGGAAACTTTGTCACTGGAAGTCAGGCGGATGACAAAATAAGACAGGGATTAGAACAGGCAGCCCAGACAGTCAAGCAGAAGCTAGAGTCGCGATAGGTAAGGCAAAAAAAGAAGAGGTAATTGATAGTCAATGGCACACAATGTAGGACATTTTGAAATTCCTGCTGATAGTACAGATGAGCTAAAGAGCTTTTATTCTTCACTATTTGGCTGGCAGTTTGAAAAGGGCCAAACAAGGGACTATTGGATGATAAAGAATGCAGGAATTAGTGGAGGATTGGCTCCAAGAGAAAATCCTGAGCAGATGCCCACCATGTTTGTAGCAGTTGAGTCCATAGATAATTACATTAGCAAAGCCCAAGAACTGGGGGCAAAAGTAGTGAAGAACAAACAAGAGATTGACGCAGGATACTATGCAGTAATGGAAGACACACAGAAAAATACATTTGGGATATGGCAGGACAAATAGACAAAATCCTGCCATAGTACCTTTTTATTTTATGAGGAGCGATAGAGTCCATATGTCTTATGTATCTGATGACAGAAATTATACCGATCCTAACAATTCAGGTATAGACGCTATAAGCAGAGTAGGCGACATGACAGGAGAACCTCCAACCAACAAAGCTGTTGACAGAGACAAGGCAGCAAAAATGGCCAACCTGCTTGAAGATCTAAAATTTCCTGCCACTAAGGAGGACATTAAGAATCACGTTAATAGAAAATCACCAGCTATGGGAAATCGAATAAACGACATTTTTGAAGCAATCTGGAATAATCTAAGAGATGATGTGACTTACAATAGTGCTTATGAGGTTGAGAAGGCTGCAGGCTTGGTACAAAAGGCTTAATGAGAAAGATAGCGGGAGATGGACAGAACCCCTACAGCATTACACAACACTAGATCCTAAATTAAGGATTCAAGTGGCATATATGGCATAAATGCTGTTGAGAAAGCAACTCCCTGTTTTTGCAATTATAATATCAAATACTAAACGTTGTATAGACAGCATCAGATGCTAAATAATATTTTTTGGGCAGCTACTGCTCCACGTGAAGTGATTGACTTTGCAACCATCTTTTTTCGCCTTCTAACTGATTTTATGTCTAAGCCGTAGAATTACCAACGTCTTGGTTTGAATTGCGATATAGATCAAAAGAATCCATTATAGTTATCTATTTGATTAAATAAGATATGTATTGTAGTGTAATAATGCGCGTGTGGGATATTGATGCTGATTTACTATGCAATAGTCATTTGCTTGGAGAGCATAGAGAAATCCATGCAATTTGGGTGATCTTGACAGAAAATAAGAAGGGATATTTCCATCACCCTGAGACTGTACGTTGGAAAGGCAAGCTATTGGCACTTTACAACAGACATGAAGCGGTAGCAGCAGAAATGATCAAACGCGGCTTTAGCCACAAGAGCGCTCTGAAAAAAGAGTTGGCCACAGGCTCAAAAATGCAATTGGTTTTTGTCGATCAGCCCGCCACACAACAAATGATCTTGCGAAGAAAGAGATGTAACTGCAAGTTATAGCTCTAGAAGCTCTTTGAAAAAAAATGTTACGGACTAGCAAAAACTAGACTACTCATTAACTTATGAAGTCACAATTTATTATCAAGAAGGCCTTGAACTATTATCATATGCAGCCGTCAGATATTGAGGACATTCTACCCCCAGAGAAAATAGCATTCATAGCCTATAACGTAGGTGTTTTTGAATCAGTTCAGAAGTTTGGCAATCTTATTACCAGTAACAAGATAACTGGTGGGATGGATCCAGTCAAGGTAGCAGAGCTCCTTGAGGAGACGCGCGCATTCTATGACGCAGAGATGATCGCACAGCTTATCAACGGGATGCTGTCTCAAAGGTCGAACATGAGTCTTCCTTCTTCATTGACAATTGGGAGGGTCACAGCAGGTCAAGTAGACTATGTCATCAGACAGCTAAAGGCAGCAGGCATATTCATTAATAAATAGCACTACAAGCATGGCAACCAATTTTTATTAATTCTTATTCTACATCGGACAAATTCGTGCTCTGAACAAATTCTTTAGCCTCTTGGGTAACATTTTGTACTGCAGGGTTATTCCAGACTATGTTTGCTCCCCTCATCACTCCTGAGAAAAAGACTCCAGCACCCAAGCCAATGACGGCTAATATTATGACAATGATTGCTATCCAAGTTAGCAAACCCATTCTTATTCCTTCACTTTCTCCTTCTTCTTGGTAAGTAACAACGTCTCGTTGCTGAAAAGTATTTTGTTATTTGCCGAGTGTCTTCTGAACAAAATTGAGTATATCGCTATGGCTATGGCAGACAGCGAGATATCATTATAAAACTGTAACATACTTCGTAGTTATCGGGCTTGGGGCGGGGGTCTTCTTTTCTGGATTGATAAGGGGTGCTGAAATAATTGGGAATAACCCTGCAGTACAAAATGTTACCCAAGAGGCTAAAGAATTTCTAGACAATAACATTCAGGGGAGGAGCAGTAGTAGTAGCTCTAGTTTCTTGGTAATAACCACTAATGAGGCAAGATACAGAGTCGGTGAGCCCGTGACAATTACAGTCAAGAACATAGGCGACCAGACATTGACCTTTCCTACTCTGCAGCGGGTCTAAAGATTCAGAACACGAACACTGAACAGATGTACGGTGTTGCTGCAGCCCAAGTGACAACTGAACTGGAACCTGGGGCATCGAGAACGCTAACTTGGAATCAAGAGGACGGCAACGGCAACAATGTTCCAGCTGGTGATTATATTGCCACTGTGCAGGGTATATCATCATCATCAGCTCAGAGTATCTCAGCGCAAGTTAGCTTTGAAATTACAGAATAAGCACGGCTCCACTGATGACTGTAGTCCATAGGCCATCTTTATGACCCTCTGCTGACTGAGTAAAGTTCTGTGTTCGGTAAATCTTGTTTGACAGTCTCCACTGCTCCTCTTTTTCATTCCATGCAAGGCTTGGGTCATTTGGCAGCCCGAGAGTAGTTGCAAGCATTTCCATCGCCATGTCCTCGGCATAGTCACCCGCCTTTTGCGCGGTTTCGCCTGTGGAGTGATGTTCTGATAGGTATCCATGCTGGCTTTGATCTACAGGCCTTGCCAGACCAATTGATGCTGCAATGAGCCTGTTAGGCTCGTTAGTGGCAGACCTTGCCATTATTGTAAATACAATCTGTCCAGGCTGCAAGTATTTTCTCCCTTCCTGGAGGCTGACAATTTTACAACGTGGAGGGAGTATGCTTGATACTGACACCAGATTAAGGTCTGCTATCTCTGCATCTCGGAGGGCAAGCTCAAAACTTGTCAAATAGTCCTTGTGAATGCCTCTGCCCTTAGTAAAAAATATCCGCGTGGGGATATTGTGCATGGAATTAGCAGTAATGAGACCTTGGTGTTGTTCTTCTTCCATGCACAATGTCTGGCATACAAGACAAATTAGAATTAATAATATTCTACCACAATATTGCAACTATATAGCATAGCTGGCGACTAGATCGGAGCGTTGAAGATCAGTGCAATGCCTATTGGTAAGAATTTCACGGTAAAAGTAATGGGCATAATCAATACCAGCCCTGAATCTTTCTACAAAGGCTCGGTCAAGACTGGCGAAGAGCAAATAGCAACGACAGCAAGGCAGATGCAAGAAGATGGCGCTGATATGATCGACATTGGTGGCATGTCAACTGCGCCCTATGTGCAAACAGTCCTCCTTCCAATCGAACAAGAGATAAGAAGAATCACAGAGGCCATCAAGGTAGTCAAAAGTGTATGTGACTTGCCTATTTCTGCAGACACACCAAGGGCCGCCGTTGCAAAACAAGCAATAGCAGCCGGCGCAGACGCAGTCAACGATGTAACTGGATTAAAATACGATAGCAATATGGCAGATGTTGTGGCAAAGGCTGGTGTGTCTATGATAATTGGCGCATACAGCAAAGCACCTGCTACTGGCAGAATGACCAGTACATTCACGGCATTGAAGAAAAGCATAAGATTAGCAAGTGAGGCGGGTATCAAAGATGTAATAATTGACCCATCAATAGGCTTTTTCCGTAAAGAAGGGAAAAACCCCTTTTTCACTAAAATGACAGACATGCCATGGTATGTACGTGATATTGAAATCCTATCCAATCTGCACAAGCTTACAACGCTCAAGAGGCCGATCTGTGTATCAGTTTCGAGAAAATCTTTCATTGGGTACCTGCTGAATTTGAATACCGCAGAAGACCGCCTGATACCCTCTATAGCATGTGAAATGATTGCTGCTCTCAAGGGTGCAAATATGATCAGAACGCATAACGTTCGAGAAACAGTGCAGGCGGTAACTATGCTGCAATTGTTGAGAACCTAGGCTGGCAAACGCTTATAATGCTTCAAAGCTGTTACACATCAAGGAAATAGTTGGACATTGTACAGGGTCTGACATTTGACGACGTACTTCTCGTTCCTAAACGGTCGCCGATAGTTTCAAGATCTCAAACAAACCTGCGCACCAAGTTGTCGCATAACATAACACTCAATATACCAATTATAAGCGCTAACATGGATACCGTCACTGAATCAGGCATGGCAATTGCCTTGGCAAGGGAAGGTGGTATTGGGATTATCCATCGATTTATGACAATAGAGGATCAGGTAGACGAGATCCTGAAGGTCAAGCGTTCAGAGTCAGTCATGATAGAGCAGCCATATACTATTAAACCTGATCTGACAGTGGCAGAAGCCAAAAAGGCTATGGAGGAGTACAGCGTCTCCGGCCTCCTTGTCGAAGAAGGAGGCAAGCTCCTTGGCATAATTACAAGGCGCGATATCACGTTTGAAAAGAACAACAAACTCAAAGTATCAGAACTTATGACAAAGGATGTCATCACTGCCAAGGCAGGCATTACTATAGATCAGGCAAAGGAGATTTTGCACAATAAAAGGATAGAAAAGTTGCCGGTGGTCGATGACAAAAAGCGTATTGTGGGGCTTATTACCAGCAAAGACATCTTGAAAATGGAGCAGTATCCATATGCATCAAAGGACAAGAAAGGCAGATTGCTTGTAGGCGCTGCAGTCGGTGTCAAGGGAGACTATTTAGAGCGTACAGAGGCACTGCTCGAGGCGGGTGCAGATGTTATTGTAGTCGACATCGCCCATGGTCACAGCGAAAATGCTATCAACACTGTACACATGATCAAAAAGGCGTTTCCTGACTCTGAGCTCATTGCAGGCAATGTCGCTACAGGTGAAGGCAGCCGTGACCTTATCAAAGCCGGCGTCGATGCAGTTAAGGTAGGAGTAGGATCAGGCTCGATATGCATAACAAGAGTCGTAACAGGCTCAGGCGTGCCGCAGCTGACTGCTGTAATTGACAGCGTCAAAGTTGCACGCGACTATGAGATACCTATAATTTCTGACGGTGGCATACGCAACTCTGGTGACATTACCAAGGCGTTAGCAGCAGGTGCATCCTCAGTAATGATAGGAAGTCTCTTTGGAGGGACAGATGAGAGCCCAGGCAAGACCCTTGTCAAGAATGGCAAAAAGTACAAGATGTATCGAGGCATGGCGTCGTTTTATGCGTCACTTGGTAGGAAATACCGTGAAGCAGGACCTCAGGTAGTAGACTCTGATGACCTTAACGATTATGTTCCAGAAGGTGTTGAGGCTATGGTGCCCTACAATGGAAGTGTAGTGGAAATTATAAGACAGATGGTAGGCGGCCTGCGGTCGGGGCTCAGTTATTGCGGTGCAAAAACGATTTCTGAGATGCAAATGAATGCCGAGTTCATCAAGATCACATCGGCAGGATATATTGAGAGCCAGTCGCATGATGTCGATCTAATGTAGTTGGTGATGTACAAACAAACAAAGAGTCTGTATTACTAGTTAGGACAGGCAAGATCACATCTAGAGTATGGAACTCTCTTCATCCAGTTTTATTCTAAACTCGACCTTTATTCATGAATATGATTTTTCTTTTTTATAATGAGAGGCTATTTTTTGCAGCGTCTAGGGTCGGGGCACAATCATTAGTTTGGGTTTATTGTTCGTAGAGTGGTGGCACTTCTTGCCGCATAAACTGCAATTCCTTCTGTCATGATAAATACATTGGCAAGGATGAGATTTCATGTAACTCTCGGCAGCCTTTGTGTATTCACCCGTACCATTGCAAAATGAACATCCTATTGATAACGATTCTAGATGACCAGTGTTTCGGCAGATGATACAGCCATTATTATTGAGAATAACGTCCATCTACATTCTAATAGAAGAAACGCATAGAATATAAGAGTAGCGAGAGAATATTCTGAATATGTTGTTTAGATTTAAGGTAATAATCACTAATAAAAAATTGTTCGACACCTCTGGATCTTATAAAGCTATGTTCAATTCCGAAAACCCTGTGACGATCAAAAGGTGCAAAGCACTAAAAATAGATTAAACCCTGCGATAACACAGGGCTAAGCTATCTTGTCTTAAATCTTCTTCTCGCCTACGTATTAAAGGAAGACGCTAAATCTTGTCGATGGCATTACTGTTACCGCCTCTATGACCTAGGTATAGTTCCATAGATTGTTTGTCCGTCGATTACACTTACTGCGTCCCGTTGTCCTGTATCTGTTATCCTTGCTTCATCAATATCGATGCCTTCTATGGCAAGAACCTGACCCCTAATTGTTATTGTCATTGGAACGTTATCGATGACTGGTGTAGGGCTACCGTTGAGGAAGATGTTGCCTACTATGCTTGAGCTACCTGCTGTATTGGTCTCATTCCCTTCTGTAACTTCGAAACGATGAGGGTCGCCCTCCCTAATGGTGATGTTATGAAATGATGATCCATCAACTGCTGCTACATTCATTTCTGCTACAAAACTTCGAACAGTGCTTTCATTTGCAAATACTCTGAATCGCCCAGTCGCAACATGGCCAGTGTTATCAGTAGCAGTAAGAGCACCGCCACCAGCGCCCTCTATAGGTAAGCTACTGCCTATAAATCCTCGCACTGGGTCAGAGTTCGTGTCAGCCATCAGATACGTCGATAGATCTTGTGGAGTGGTAGTAGTCGTGTCAGCAGGAGCAGCGGGAGTAGTGGGAGTGGTAGTAGTCGTCGTTGTCTCTTCTTCTCCTTCCTCCTCAACAACTATATCTCCATCTTCTTCTTCCGTTACCTCTTCGTCTTCCAGAAGAGGAAGATTGAACTGTCCAAAGGCTTCTTGTATGATGCTTGTTCCCTCGTATCCAAGGCCAGCTGGCAGTAATAAGAGAACACTCAAGCTCATAGCAGCAATTGCCACGTCAAATTTACCTCCTAAAAAAGCAAACTGATCTGTCATCTATTACGACAAACCTAAAATCACTTATTTTGATTTCGATAAATTACTCTAGTAATATTCCTTAGTATGTATTTATAATAAGATATTACAGTTATACTGTTCGTCCTATGAATTATCCCAAAGGTACTGACCTTTCAGGCGTTCCACCAAGCGCCTTCGACGCATTGCAACAGCTGGAATTATTGCCGCTATGGGTGCAATGTCATTAAAGTAGCTTATGGTCAGCTAAAGGGTATGAGATAGGCTTGCACTGTTTGTAGTTCCATCAATCGCTAGCATTATTATGAGCAGAATAATCCTCTACTATATTTACAGACTGCATGTCAAGATGTATTTTGGAAGCTTTGAATCCTGCTTCTGCAGGAGCCACCTAGGAACTCCGTCTCTACTTTAAAGACCTTGTTGAGACTAGCTATAATAGATTGGCAAAATCTCGCCAATCCAAAAATATACAATGCATATGCAAGCAATTGAATCCTTTGTCTTTAGATCAGCGCTTGTATCTGCCAGATTGCAGGATTTGAGACGGGCTTATCATTTGCAGTTTGCAGTTTTCTTTTTTTATCGGCAGCTTTTAGATATTATCGCATTGGTACGAGAATTCTGCAGGTTCAATACATTCTCTTAGTCCCGCCCTCTATCCGATTGACCTGTAGAAAATATGAGTAGCAGAGGATAGTGAACGATATGTGTAGTTTCTTGCACACAGATATATCGCTAACTCAGACAATTGTGCATAATGTGATTCAACTATATTCGTTACAGTCATTACCTTAGGAAAGCTGATGTTCTTATATGCCATCATGTATTCTTGTTAATAGACTACCTCTTGATATTTTCTTCAAATTAATCAAGTTAGTCCTTGTCATCAAGCTAATTGTATTATCTAGATTCTTTCCCTACTGTTTTTAGTTATTTTGCCAAAAATAATCCTCTCTGTTTGAATGTTCTACCTTTCACTCTTCATCTATCAATGCTGGTGATTCCTGTCTTCTATAATGAAACTTACGAAGAATAGAGGATATAGTTTCGCTATGTATCACAAAGACAGCAATGACTTTTTTCATTGGTAAAGTGAAATATATTTGAACAAAAGCTATGAACATAATTGATCAATTCATAAATTAATAACGCGATTGCATGTTGGAGGAGACTACATACATGCATCCAGATGATCTAAAAGCCGTATGGATTTGCCATGAGTGTCATAAGGTATTTGTTTTTCACAGCGATGTTGACGATCATAAGGGTTTAAGCGGACACAAGATGGTTGAAAAGGTGACACTGATTTCACCTGAGACCTTCGCATAAAGAATCTTGACATATTGCTGCTTTGTATTTTATGCTTCAGCGCGTAGAAAAACTAGATGACTACATTTAAAGTAGCAAAATAGAATCACACTATTATCCGCGTAGTTTATCATAATCAATACAACGGTGATCAAGATGAGCTAGGTCATATTCAATAGGCTAGTCCTTATAATCTTGCTAAATCATACTTTGACACGCGTTGATAATCACAGGAGTGTTAACCTTTACGTGAATAGACAACAGAAGCGAAAAGCGTTATCAAAATCAATTAAGCTCAGAATAGAATCAGGGAAAAAGTCTGGCTACGAAATGTTGTCTCCTCTCTGCTATTATCGAACCTGCTCTAGTTGAAGTCTCTCCAAGTTTCATGCTCTGAAAAATCAGCTAGAAATTTCTAATATGCCCCAAGTTTATGATTATTAATATGGAGCATAACTCCAGAGCAGTTAAATATTTTTTGTGTTTACCACTTCACAATGAAGAAGTACTGTGACAACTGTTTAAGGGAATTATCAAAATTTTCATTTTTAAATCATGACAAAAAGAAGATCTATAGATACAATACCGCAATGCTTTGTCGTACCTGCTTTGAAGAGATAAGCTCGCGCAGTCAACAGTTACAGGAAGAATCATAGTAAAGTTAAGTTTTGTTTCTGTTCCTAAGCTTAACTTTCCATGGAAAGTAAGTAGACCTTTCGACACTCTATTTAGATGCACTGTTGCATTGCTAAAGTGGTCTAAGAACAATGAGAAGAGGAATAATTATTGCAATTATTACTGCTTGAATTACAATTTCTATACGCTTCTATACAACATCTCATTTCTTTGGAATTGCCTCAATTGTATTTTAGGAACTGTTGTCGATGAAGTCTATATGACATAAGAATCGCTTGTATTTATTTGTCTTCCGTAGCGATATATTCGGTAATTGACAGCTATCATCTGATGTATGCATGTTATATTTTTCTCAGTATTTTTGACTAAAAGCTCAAGACTACAGTAATATTATTCTCTAACATGAAAAGAAAATCATTAAAACATATTTTTGCTCGACTGGTTCATGAACGGTATTTCTGCAACCCTCCTGACTATATCGTTAATTACTTTTTTTACGCTAGAAATGACCATAACATCACTTCTCTTACCCTCTATAACTTTCAAATCCGCTCTTGCGCAAACAGAGACGTCGATACAAGAAAATGGGAATAATAATAATCTTAGTAATAATACTATAATTTACAGTTACAATATATACAGCAATAATAACAGTCAAGAAATAACGACAAGACTGCACAACAGTTCAGTCACCTATTATGACAACACGACAGGATATCTTGTCTATCCCGAGCTAACAAACAATACTCAACAACAAGAACCACTGCCTGCGGTAATCATGATTCATGAATGGTGGGGGCTAAATGAACACATTAAAAACCAAGCAGACCTCTTAGCCAAAGAAGGATATGTTGTACTGGCAGTTGACCTGTATGGAGGTGAAGTTGCGGCTGACTCTAACCGCGCGAGGGAGTTGGCATCTTCCGTTAGAGAGAATGCTGCTTCTGCAATAGATAACTTGCAGTCTGCAGTGAATTATATCAAATCACTTGAAATCGTAGATGGTAATAAAATAGCTTCTTTAGGATGGTGCTTTGGTGGGGATTGGTCTTTACAGCTTGCACTAAATAGCTCCGAGAATCCGCTGGCCGCTACTATCGTTTATTATGGGCGCCCTGTAACAGACGCCGCGTCCCTTTCTAGCATTAGTTGGCCGATACTTGGTATTTTCGGTGACCAAGACCAAGCGATTCCCGTTGAATCAGTAAAACAATTCGCATCTGCATTAAATGCATCAGGTATTACAAATGATATTTACCTATATGAGGGCGTAGGACATGCATTTGCAAATCCCTCAGGCGACAATTATGCTCCAAAAGAGACAGCTGATGCTTGGCAAAAGACAATTGGATTCCTAGGTACTTATCTTTAGAATTGCCTTTTTGGCATCTGAGTAAAAAGTTGTGCATCTTTGGATCGAGAGTAGCTGTTGTAAACCCTCCGTGTATCTACATTCGCCGTTTTTCAAAGAAGAAGTCGCCTCTATTTCTATTACCTAGGTAATGAGGTGTGTACAGGATAAAGGCACAACCATGATTCATTTGAAAACCGTTTGGCAAGATACAAGGTTATTTTATTTTTAAACAGATTTTCTATGCCTTAGACTTGGAAGAATTATTACTGACCCTCAAAGTTGAAGGGTAGGACAATAAAAAGTCTTAATCCCGATTTCTAGGAAAAGAAGAAACGCTGTCATGAACTGACATAAGATGCTTCGTAGATTTTTTTCTCAATCTTCTAGTTTTGAGATGAATAAGCTCAATTTTGAAACGCTAAATCATGCTTTGAAGCCAGGTCTTGACGTTTTAGGGCTGTATTCAGTGTAACATCCTTAACGATTTCTCAATGCAGTAGAGCTGCTGCAGTCGTTTTAAGTCAATTGAAGCCACCTGCATTTTCAAATTTCATTATCTGCTTTTTTACTTTCATCTGCTTCACAGTATATTCGCTAATACCTTCGAATTAAGCGCCGGGAGAGGGATTTGAACCCTCGGGACCCTCACGGGTCACAAGCTGGCCGGTTTGACAAATTCCAGGCTTGCGCCCTACCGGGCTAGGCGACCCCGGCATCAGATAACATGTGCACTAGCTAACATATCAGTATATTAATTATAGGCAAAGACAAAGCTAAAAATTGAGGAATGTAGCATCAATCAGTACTTTTGGCTACTCAGGGGTTATCCGATCATTGTAAGGCAGGAAGTCATGTCGATTGCAACGATTGTATGTGCCGCTGTCACATTCCCGGCACAATTGAAAACCTTGCAAAGAATATTGCCAAGCTAGATCGCAAGCGGCCAGGTATTGGCGAGACACTTTAAGATTAATTCTCAGAATTCATCAGGATTTTCATTTTCAAGCCTGTCAAGGTCGATCTCTGAGGGTATCGAGACGTTGGCGGACTGCTCGCCCTTTGAGCGCCATGCCTTTGGATAGGTGTTGGGCTTCATGATGATGCGTTTCATGACGAATGCTATACCCCGGACACTCTGCTCGATCTCTTCTTTTGTCATTGCAGTCTGTGCTAATCCCACTATCTCTCCCTTTAAAGTGTAGACGCCTACAAGCTCGCCTTTGCGTAGGTCTTTTGGTACTGCTATAACTCCAGGCACTGCTAGAGGTGCACCGTGGCACAGCGCATCGACTGCTGTATCGCGCACAGTAATGGCCCGTATACCTGCTAGGCACTGCTCTATTGGCAGGATTAGTCTACGCAGTTTTTCCTCGTCCTTTCTTTCTTTGTAACGCTGATAGGCATCTGCAATATCATGCAGGCGTACAAGACCATTATTCTGTTCTGATAGGTTGCTTACTCTTGTCCGGCGGAGCTCTATCATTGTAGCTCCAGATGATACAACCTCGCCAATATCATAGATTATCTTACGGATGTAAGTGCCTGCCTGGCATAGGATACGCATGAGCACGAGCCTGTCATAATTTTCCAGGTAGTCAAATTCGTAGATATTTCTCACGCGAGTCACACGTCGGACAGATGAGCGCTGGGGTGGCCGCTGATATATTTCGCCTGTAAATTCCTGCATTACTTTTCTTAGCTTATCTGGTGAAACATGTGAGTGCAAGCGCGCAAGCGCATAGTATTCTTTTGGTCCTAACAATAGCACAGATAGCGCCTTGGTACCTTCTCCCAATCCTATAGGCAAAAGACCTGTCGCCCCGGGGTCAAGTGTGCCGCTGTGGCCTGCCTTTTCTATCTCCAATATACGCTTCATCCATGCAACTACTTCATGGCTTGTAGGACCGGCGGGCTTATCTACAAGCACTAATCCATAATACATTAGCGACTCAATTGATCTCTTATCCGGGTAATGGCCGTAGTTATCGTTGGTAATGTCATCATCTATCTTGGTAAGGTTCTCCAGCTGCGGTAACATCATCAAGGTGGTATTATATCTATGTGCCGTCTGACTATTAATTTTGATATCTCTATTAGGGAGTCAAGTGATAGCCTATCAGTGTTGAGTACATAGTCAAAAACGGTCAGATCTTCGCCAAAGCGAAAGCCATACAGTCTATAGTAGATCCGTTTATTCTCCTCATCCCTCATCTTGGTTATCCTTTTTGCCTCAGCAAAGCTGATGCCGTCGCGGTTGGCCATTCTCTTGGCGCGGTTTTCCGGTGATCCTCTGAGCCAAAACTTGATAATGATGATTGATTCATCTACTACAAGCCAAGGTAATGTATAGCTTGTAATGACTGTACCTCCTTTTTTTACTATCTGGATTAGCCTATCGTCTACTTTTTTGTCGAATGAAGGATCTGATTTGCGTTCCTCCATGAACTTTTTTGCTTCTGTAGTGTCCCACCAATCGTCTCTTTTAACTGAATAGCCTTTTTCTTCTTCAGCAAGCATCTTTAATATGTCACCTCCATTGTACATCACAATGTCAAATTCTTCTGCAAGTTTGCAAGCTATGGTAGTCTTGCCTACCGCCGGCCAGCCTGAAATTACTATACTAAATAATTTATTGGCGACCATCTTACCCTGTTATGCTCGGCATGCTTGTCTTAGTCACCTTGGATATTATTCCACTGAATGCAAATGAGGTTATCAAGAACCAACCCCATAGGTAAACCTGTCCAGGTAATCGGCAGGGACCGTTAAGGGTGGTTCCACCATCAGGATCTATTACAGGTTGGCCGTTTGCATCTAATTTTGGTTGGGTGTCAGTTTGCACATTTTCGTCACTGCACGTTATCCATGGAATGTATATAGGCGATAGCGACACAGTTGCGCCAAATATTGCAGGGAACACAAGGATCCAGATGAGAAACGACGGTATCATATAGATAAACATCGGACGCATCTGCTGTTGCTGCATCTCAAGGGCCATCTTGTTTACATAAGCTTGTCTTTTTTTCAGCTCCTCAATTCTGTGCTTGTCTTGCTTTTTGATTGCATCAGTGTATTGCTTGCGCCATTCATTTGTCTCCTTCATGACCTTGTTCATCTTTTCAATGTCGGTAGTCTTTTTCCTGAGCATAGCAAATGCAAAATTCATGCCTACTGCTATTATTAGTGCAACAAGCATAGCGCTTACCATGTCAGGAAATGCTGGATGTGTAGTGTACTGGGGCGATAAAGGCCACTGCATCAACAGATCCTGCAGTAGATTCAACTTCTATCTCCTAGCAGTATCTTTGCTATATTTGCTGCTGCTTCTCCTATCTGACCGTCATTGTTCATGATTATTGCAAATGGCGCACCTGTCAGAATAGAGCAAGACGCCACCATAACTCTCGAGATATCAAGCTCCTTTTGGATATTTTCTGCAGAAGCAATGTCGCGTTGACGAGTCTGGTCAGACTTGCGTCGCTCTGCTATCTCACTTGGGTCTGCAGCAACCATGACCATATTCGTTGGCTTCATAATGCTTAGCAACCTCATTGGGAGACCTGGATAGTATCCCTCATCTGTGTTGATAAAAAGGTGAGTGTCGATAATTACTATGTCGTCCTTCATTTCTGTGATCCTCTGAGCAGCTAAATCCTGCAGCCGTCTCTGATCTTCGAGACTTATCTTGCGCATTTCATCGCGGTTCTTGAGACCCATCTTTTTGGCCTCTTCAAACATGATAGTGCCGAAAATTACAACCGTGGTCTTGCGCTTCTGGTTTAGTATCTCAGCTGCGCGAGTAATGAGGGTGGTCTTTCCCACGCCTGGGATGCCAACAATTATTGCACGTTTATTTTCTGCCAATTAGAGCCGCCAGAGTGGGCATATAGGTGTCGACCTGCTCTTTGACCAGTGTCTGGTAGTAGCTTACCATGATACTGACCATTAGTAGTATGCCGGTTCCAGTTCCAAAGACACCTAATACATCAGAAATACCTGCAAGAGTACCAATGATCATGCCAGATAGTAGAGTGAGCGCAGGGATGTATTTATTGAGTAAACCTTCTACTGATCCTTCGGATCGTCTAAAGCCAGGCACCTGCACATCAGCATCAAGTAGGTTGCGGGCTGCAGTCCTTGCGGAAAGACCGCCAAGCTCTACCCATAACCTAGAGAATACTGTGACTATTCCTGCCATGAATATTACATATACTACAGCCCTTACAGGATCCGCTGCCGCCGCCTCCAGACCTCTAGGGGGGGTAATGTAGTACAGGATGCCGCCTGTAGGGGTTGCTTGTCCTCCTTGTTGAGCAGTACTAGGATCAAATGTAGCGATCCAGTTGAATGCAGGATTGGTGTTAGTTGGGTTATAGTTAGCCCAAAGCATCTGACCCATAAAGACAGCATTGGCTAGAAGTGCAGATGCCAGTATTACCGGTATAACTGAGGTATAAAGCAGCTTAATCGGGTATACTGCAGTAAAGCCCCTATACTTTGTCGACACTATTGGGACATCGACGTGTACCCCCTCAATATACACGAGTACTAGTATAATTCCTATTGTCAGGGCCATTATAAACAAGCTTGGCAACTGGCCGGTACGAAAGATCGCGTCAGCTCCATGCCCTTCATAGATTGCGTGTATTGTGAACGGAACTACACCCAACGGTCCGTCTTCTGCTGGCACTACACTGAATATACTCCACAGTATTGTCTGCGCGATGCCTGCCATGATGAACAGACTTAAGCCCGAGCCGACACCCCATCCCTTTTGTACCATCTCGTCCATTAGCATGACTATTACACTGGCACCTATTAGCTGGGCAATTACTATATAGATGGCATGGGGAGCCTCGTCTGCAGTTAGAGGTCCATAGACACTAGCTCCGTACAATCCACCTTCTGCTACAATTACTATTATAGTGACTATCTTTGTCGCCGAAGTAAACAGTGACCTGTCGTCAGGATTCTTAAAATCCATCTTGATCAAACCAGAGCCTTTTAACAACTGCATGAGCAATCCTGCTGTGACTATGGGTCCAATTCCAAGCTCCATGAGTGTTCCTTGTTGAGCAGCGAAGATGACACGTGCGAATGCAAGAAAGTCAAAGCGTGGGTCATCTGTGACGCCGTATAGCGGGATCTGTGCCATTATTAAATAGGCGAAAAGGGCAATTCCAGTCCAGACGAACTTTTCAGCCAGAGAAATTTTCTTCTTTGGCTTTGGGACTTGAGGAACGTAAACAGATGCGGTCTTTACGAACCGCCGAATCGGGCTCTCAGTTGTTGTCGTGCTGCTCATCTGTTATAATTCCGCCACCTGCAGCCTCAATTTTTGACCTTGCACTCTCTGAAACTTTAGCTACTTTGACCATATAAGCCCCGCTGATAGAGCCTCCTCCAAGTAGCTTGTCATAACCTAGCGAGGTCAGATCCAGAACAACCCTACCGCTTTCATCAGTCTTGCCATGCTTGACAAATACTGCATCCAAGTCTCGGATGTTAATCCACCTCTGTACGAGGTTCCGGTTAAAAGAGTTAAAAGGGTCGTGACCAAAGTGATTCGGCTCCTCGATGACTGTACGTATCCAGAAGTGCTTGTGTTTCCCTGCACCTCCGACACCGCCTCTGCTTCCCGCCTGTCTGTGCTGGCCGACTTGGCCCCAGCCACAGTATCTGCTACCGCGCTGTCTTCTGCTTTTTCTAAATCTAGTCGCCATAAATCATTATCACTCGCTCTGTGCTGTTGAAATTATATTTATCACGTTCACTCGCACCTTAATTAAGTCTTGCTGCACTAGAGCATCCTCTTCACTAACTGGGCTAGTTCGCCATCTTCTCCAAGAATTCCATCTTGCATATATTGGGTCTTAGTCTTTCTCTTGAACCCGCCTTTTGGGGGGCTAAGAGCAAACCATGGTTTAATTCCTCCAAGCTTGCTCATTGTAACCTTGTTATCTGCTATTGCGGATGCAAGGTCATCAATACTATTGTATTCTTTTGGAAGATCCGGCTCTGTGATTGGCTTGTAGCCTGATTTTCTGCCCCGCTTTTCAAGAAGTTCTTTGACTATGCTGGCATCTGCCTTTGTCCAGGCTATCTCGTCCTTGATCTTTCTTAGCATGCCCAGGTATTCTGCGCTTTCTGGAACTATTGTCGCGCGAAAGCGCTTGTCGAGGTTGAGTCCATTAAGTGTCTTTTTGGCCTGTTGGCGGACGTTTACTGTTCCTTTGATTCTAACTACAAGATATGCCATATAGTTTCATCATCCTACACTGTATGTGCTTCTGAGGGCGTTAAAAATTGCTTTTGTGGTCGAAGACATTGTATTTGTTGATCCAAAGGTCTTTGTCCATGAGTCCTTTAATCCTGCCAACTTCAATAGGTTCTTTATATTCTCGCCAGCCACTAGGCCAAGGCCTCTTGGGCCAGGGATGATTTCAATTGTAACGCTGCCTCCCTTACCTCGCACTTTGAATGGCACGGAGTGTAGCTGATTGCACTTGCATTCCCAGCTACCGCAGCCAAGCTTGACAGGAATTACATTAAGGTAAGCAGCATTTGTAGCCTTGTCTATAGCAACCCTCATTTGCGAAGCCTTGCCCTTGCCTATGCCAAACCAGCCAGTCTCATTACCAACAGCGACGAGCGCATTGAAACGCGTCATCTCGCCGGCGTCAGTCTGCTTTTGGACAATACCAACATGAACCACTTGGCTCTTGATATCCTGCAGAAGGTGCTTAACGATCTCTGGTTCTTGTATCCTCATACCATTTTCGTAAATCTGATCCATTGAGTTTATCTTGCCTGCCAGCACCATACTTCCAAGCGTAGTTCTAGGTTTCCATTCAGCCTGATGTTGTCTTGCTGATGACGATGACATTTGGCTCATTTCTCTTTCCTTTGCCCTCGCTTCTCTATTATGGTGTTCTTCTTTTCCTTTGCCTTTTCTTCCTTAGCTGATGCTTCTTTCACTGCTTTCTTCTTTGACATCGCTTTTTCTGCAGGCTTACCTGAAATTTTGCTTTTTATTTCTTCAAAGTGCGAAGGATAATCTTCAGGCCTCAGGCCGTTTTTCAAAACAGCAGAGAAACGTGAATTGTATTCTTCCTCATCTGCTTTCAGAGTGTGGGAGTACTCTGCTATGTGATGGCCACTAATCCTGTCTTCGTCTGGAAGCGATTCTTTAGAGACAGGCATGCTGACGCCAGCATCAACAATACCTTTCATGCATGCTGCAACTCTTGAAGTAAAGTGGTTGTTGCCTATATAGAGGACTGCAGCATTGATCTCCTTCTGTATTGCCTTCTTCCCTAATAACATGCCTGTAAGATAGCAGGCTGGCAAGTTGTTAAACGTGCCCTTCCATCCGTGCTCGACAAGTTCCCTGCTGTGAGCAGAGGCAATGACAATATCTCCTGTAGGAGTCGGCCTGAGTAGTTGGGCTGCGACATTTTGATCGCTTATCCTGATAGTAACAAATAGGTGCCTGCCAATCAGGATCGCCGACCTCTTGCGATAATTAGTTTTATTTTCTCTAATCCTTTTTAGTGTATGAACATAAGTCAACAGTTATCCACCATTTAACGATTAGAGAAGCAACCAATGTAAAGCACTTATAAACGTTAAAGACCAATCAGTGAATCTTAATTTTGGGGGTTGTTTTCTCTTTTCTATCAAAATGTAATCTATATTTGTCACAATAAAACATGCATTAACTATTCTTCTCCTACTCTCATTTACTATTGTTTTTTAAGCTGAAAGCCCTTTAGAGAAATGTTCTTACGTGATGAGATTCTATTTGTGTATCCTATCACGACTTGCTTGGCTTTCATTAAAACAATGATGCATATTGTTTAGGATGTATGTATAGATCGCATCTGGTCTAACTCTTGAGTCTATATAAGAAGTATTGTCCACTCTACTACAGGTTATATTGAATTCAAATCTAGTTGTGCCACTACAAGAATAATAATAATTTACCATGCCAAGATGAGGAGATTATGAATAGCAATTCTAAGCCGCGTATATGTCAGATCTAATCTTGATCATGATTCTTATGACTTCGACAGTCCGTTGTAGCAGTATTGACAGAACAATTGAATACTGCTACATTACTTCATTTCCTTCTCGTCGTTCTCTTTGCAATCAACGCTGCATATGCGCCCGCTCCGATACCATTATCAATGTTTACAACAGCCAAGCCAAGGGTACAGCTCTGGAGCATAGATGCCAATGCTCCTACGCCGTTTGCACCAAAGCCATAGCCTATTGAGGTTGGCACCCCTACAACCGGTATATCAACCATCGATGCTACAACTGAAGCAAGTGCACCCTCCATTCCTGCCACAACTACAATGGCACCTATATCTTGCTTAAACATCTCTTTAAGAGTTGGAAAGAGACGATGCATTCCAGCAATGCCTACATCGTAACTTGTTATCGCCTCACAGCCCATTGCCTTAGAAACAATGCGTGCCTCTTCTGCGACGCCGATGTCTGAGGTGCCAGCCGATATTACACCTATTTTTGCATCAGTCATTTTGCAGGCGAACGATTTTTCAGAGGCAAGCAGTGTTGTGCTGCTCCTTCCAATTTCGACAGTAAGACCCTTTCTACGGAGCGCACCTGCTACTTTTGATAGCTCGTTCTTCTTTATCCGGCTGACTACAACTTGACCATTACGCCTAACAATTGTGCTGGCTATTCTGATGATGTCTTTGTACTCTTTGCTTTCAGAAAAAATGATCTCTGGCATCCCGCCTCTTCTTATTTCCCTCGCGACATCGAGCTTGGCAATATTGCCTATCTTTTCAATTGCATGGATGGAGATCTCCTTCTTTACCTCCGATAGGCTAAGGCTGCCATTTGCAAATTCGTCAAGAATTGTATGCAGATCCATCGTTTAGCCAGCTATCAACAACAAGAAAATAAAAGGGTTTAAAGTGGAAGTGCCCTGATCGCTTCCTTCACGCTTGCAACACCCTTGCCAAAAATTTCCTGCTCAAAGCTGTCCAACTTGAGCTCAATTATGCGCTCGACGCCACCATCTCCAATGATAACTGGGACGCCTATGCACACATCATAAAATCCATATTCGCCTTCAAGCAATGTTGACACTGGGATTACTAGCTTTTTGTTTCGAATAGTAGATTCTAACATATTCGCAATTGCGTTGCCGGGTGCGTATACTGTCGCTCCCTTTAGTGCAATGACCTCTGCTGCGACCTTTCTTGTCTTTTCAAAGATCTCAGTTGCCTTATCCTTTGAGATAAACTCATGGAGTGGTATGCCTCCTATAGAAGAGAACCTTGTCAACGGCAGCATGTTTTCCCCGTGTTCGCTTATCACCATAGCTTGAATCGAACTGCGTGAAATATTGGTCGCGTCTCGAATGAAGCTCTTGAACCTTGATAGGTCTAGCATGCCGCCCATTCCCATAACCTTGTTCTTTTTTGCTCCCAGAGTCTTGAGCGTAAAATAAGTCATCGGATCAAGTGGGTTTGTAACTACTATTACAGTCGCATTCTTTGCATAAAGCGCAATTTTAGATACGACATCTTTGACGATTCCTGCATTTATCTTGAGGAGGTCCATTCTCGTCATCCCTGGCTTCCTTCCGACACCTGCAACAAGCACTACATAGTCAGAATCGCGCATATCTTCATAATTGTTTGAACCCCGTACTATGGTATCAAAGCCCCTTTCTGACAGCTGGTGGTTAATGTCCATTGCTTCTCCCTGAGGGAGGCCCTGCACTATATCAAGCAGCAGTATGTCTCTATCAAGCTCCCTCAGTCCGCAATTAAGGGCAGCTGAGGCACCGACCTTTCCAGATCCGATTATGGTAATCGTCATAGCCGAACTTGCAAGTAAAGTATTGCATATATAAATTGCGATTTGAGTTGGATCAACTTTAAATTATCAGCATGCCAAGTCAATGAGGAATTGTCAAAGAAGAAAAGGAGGGATGACAGCTACTTTGCTGTAGATCGACGTAGAAAAAGAAAATACATGATGGTTATAATACCAGTCATCATAGCAGTGGCGGCAGCTAGTATTGCAGGAGCTATTTTATACCAGCCTCCTCCTACGGCAATGGCAATAAGTGGAATAGAATGTAATAGGTCTGAGCAGCTTAATTATCATGTTCATTCAGGTTTAGATATATTTGTTAATGGAGTACAGCAGCAAGTCCCTTCAAATATTGGGATACTTTCTTCACCCTCATGCCTATACTGGCTTCATACTCATTCTGCAGACGGCATAATACATGTCGAAGGGCCTGAAGCCAGAGAATTCACACTAGGGCAGTTCCTTGACATTTGGCAACAAACTGGTAACTCAACAGCATTCTTTGACTCTGTATCTGGTATGCCTGTAACAGCCTATGTGGATGGTCAGAGATTTGAAGGTGATTATAGGACAATACCGCTAGAATCACTCAGAAAGATCGTTCTCGCATATGGTACACCTCCTGAAGATATCCCAGCTGAACATGACTTTGGCGAGATAACAGCATAAAAGCATAAACGTGATATAAAGCAAAAGCACAAGCTGGGTAGCCATGTCAAGAGTTGCTATCATTGATTCCCAAGTGGCAGGAATTGCTGGCGACATGCTGATGTCTAGCCTAGTAGATGCAGGGGCTAACAAGACCAAAGTCATTGAGGCGATCTTTACTTGCCAGAACTTTGTCAAGGATAGCAGGATAATCAATGCTCATTTTGCCAAAGTGATATCACATGGCTTTGCTGCCACACAGCTGCAAATGAAATGCAAAGATGGGGTACTCAACCGCAAGGGCACAGAAATGTATTCTGCACTTACAAAGTGTTGCGACTCTGTGGGGCTTGAGGACAGGGCTAAGACATTTGCATTAGATTCTCTCAAAATGATAATTTCTGCTGAGGCTGCCATCCATGGCCAGGATTTTGGTAGCGTACATCTACACGAAGCATCCAGCATTGATACCTTTGCAGACCTTGTTGGATGCGCAACAGCATTACAGGATCTCCAGCTTTTTGATGCCAAAATGTATTCTACTAAAGTGGCAGTTGGTGGGGGCCTGCTAAGGTTCTCCCATGGTACTATCTCAAATCCTGCCAGTGCAATCCTTGAAATTTTCAAAAATAAACAATTCGTCTTGGTAGGGGGGCAGGCTGAAGATGAACTGACAACTCCTACAGGGGCAGCAATGCTTGTCAATTTGGTGCACGGTAGTGTCAACTACTATCCCAGCATTGCGCCCGAAAAAATTGGCTATGGTGCAGGCACAAAAAAGTTTGAAGGTTTTCCCAACGTGGTTCGTGTAGCAATAGGTACATCAGGAACTGTCTATGAAACCACTAAGGATACAGTCTGTCTCGTGGAAACAAACATCGACGACGTGTCTGGCGAGCTAGTAGGCAACCTTGTAGAGCAGCTGGCTGAAGTCGCAAAGGATGTGACAGTCATTTCAGGGACCACTAAAAAGAGCCGGCCAACTCATCTCATTAGGATTATATCGGAAAACGCGCAGCTAAACAGTGTGCTTGAGTTACTGTTCAATGAATCTGGGACACTTGGTGCTCGAGTGCAGGAAGTAGAGCGAATTGTTCTGCCTAGGAGCATACTAACTATGTCAGTTAATATTAACGGCAATATCCTTGATGTGCGCGTCAAGATTGTCAAGGATTCAGCTGGGAGAATAACAAATGTTAAACCTGAGTTTGAAGATATCAAGATGATTGCAACAAAGTGTCAAATGCCGGTCAAGAGCGCAATGGATCAGGTCCGGTCAGAAGTTATGAAAAAGCTGGGAGAAGCATAAAATGGAAATCTTCGACAAACTGGTAGAGTGGTTCGTAAAGAACGGAGGCGACAGAGTGATAGTGGCACTTTCTGGTGGAGTAGACAGTGCTGTAGTAGCATTAGCTGCAAAAAAAGCACTTGGCAACGGCGCTCTTGCCATAACTGCTGACTATAAGACGCTAGCAAAGGAAGAACTTGTCGCGGCACGACAAGTCGCAAGAGAGATAGACATTAAGCACAAAGTGATTGAATACAACGAGCTTGAAAACATATCCTTTGTAAAAAATGACACGATGCGATGCTACTACTGCAGGACAGAGCTTGGACAGCGTCTTGCAGAGGAAGCAAGAAGGGCAGGTATACTACTTATTGTTGATGGAACAAATATTGACGATCTGACAGACTACAGGCCAGGCATTAGAGCTCTCCGTGAAAACGGGGTGCGAAGCCCCATGATAGAGCTTAGCATAGGGAAGACAGAGATACGTGAAATCGCAAAGAGTTTTGAGCTCTCTGTCTATGATAAGCCTTCCAATGCATGTCTTGCCTCCAGGATACCGACAGGGAGCGATGTCACATATGAAAAACTACTAAGGATTGAGAATGCTGAGATAATAGTCAAGACAATTTTTGGCGTTAGGCAGGTGCGCGTCAGAGATCACGGCGACCTTGCAAGGATTGAAGTAGGCAGAGACGAGTTGCACAAGATGTTTGATGTAGACAAGCTTGCAATCTTGGACAACAAGCTTAAGGAGCTTACATTCAAGTTCGTTTCTATTGATGTAGCAGGCTACAAGACAGGTAAGCTGGTAGTTATAGATAAGTATGACTGACTTTGAACATTACTCTCACATTTATCTAGACACTGCAGCATCAACACCAGTTGCAGATGAAGTGATTGCAGAAATGCTACCATATCTAAAAGAACGGTATGGCAACCCGTCTTCTATACACAAATTTGGTAGAGAATCAACTAGAGCGATAAATCTTGCAAGAAAAAGAGTTGCAGAGATGATAGGTTCGTCATCCCCCAACGAGATCACATTCACATCTGGTGGAACTGAGGCAAATAACCTTGCTCTCAAGGGCACAGCTATACACGTCAAAAGCAAAATACCCAAGAAGAATACGATAATTACAAGTAGCATAGAACATGATGCAGTACTTGAGCCATGCAAAGATCTAGAAGATAGGGGCTTTGTCATTATGCATCTGCCGGTGACAGGTGAGGGGCTTGTTAGACCATCTGAACTGAAAAATGTGATTTCAGACAATGTGGCACTTGTCAGCATCATGTATGCAAATAACGAGGTCGGCACAATCCAGCCAATCAAAGAGCTTGTTGAAATTGCGCATCAGGCTGGCGCGCTCTTTCATACTGATGCAGTACAGGCTGCAGGAAAACTGCCCCTAAATGTCAAGAACCTTGGAGTAGACCTAGTGTCCCTTTCATCTCACAAGATAAATGGACCTAAAGGAGTGGGGGCGCTTTACATCAGATCCAACCTAAAAATAATGTCAATAATTCATGGCGGGGGACAAGAGCGGTATCTGCGGTCAGGTACAGAAAATGTACCTGGCATTGTAGGTTTTGGCAAGGCCTGTGAGCTTGCTAACAAAAGGATGAGGCAATACCAAGAGCATGTGGCTGGCCTGCGCAACTATTTGGTTGAGCGCGTACTAAAGGAAATACCAAGGTCGCGACTGAATGGTCTGAGTACCGAGAGGATCGCAAATAACGCACACTTTACATTCTTTGGAGTGAATGGAGAAGATCTGATAATCAAACTAGATGAAAATGGTATTGCTGCCTCCACCGGCTCTGCATGCTCAGTTAAAAAGCAAAAACAGTCACATGTGCTAAAGGCAATGGGATTTTCGTATGAAGAAATTACTGGTTCGCTTCGGCTCAGCCTTGGGATGCACAACACAAAAGATGAAGTCGACAGGGCAGTTAATGTTTTATCAAGTGTTATAAAGGAGCTTCGTGAGCTTTCGCCATTTGAGAGCAAGTATGTGCATCGAAAAGAGCTAAAGCAGTAAAGTATTTCTCAGAATTATCAACAGCTTATTTGAAGATTGTCTCTGCCGCTTTGGAACATTTTCGACACAATAACAGTATTTCTGAGAATAGCTCTCGCTTTCTAAGATAGTCTCGCTGCCATAATGGAGGCATCTCCTGGAAGCTTATTTAGGGTATTCTTGAACTGCAACTCTATGCGCCTATCTTTTGCCTCTCTACTCTTCAAGACAAAAGCCAGATCCATTGTTCTTTGTTTCATGTGTATACTTTCTATACTGTTGATGATAGCATTCGTGTAAATGTCACTTTTCATCATGGCTTTTCTACGCTCCTTTTGGTCAATAATGACCGTATCGCCTGCATCAATTCTTCATGAGTGGCTATATCGTTCTTTCTCATGTAATAGTATAGTTCTTCCACGGCGGCGTGATAGTCAATTCCTAGATTCTGAGCGATGTTTAGAGCAATATTTGACAGGATAAGCTTTCTCATGACTATCTCTGTCCCATATGTCGAGGCGTCGGCTGTCAACTCGCTCAGCGTGTTTTTGAAGTTAGAATCGATGTAGCGGTCTTTGGCTTCTCTGGTCTTGATGGCGAAAGTCACGCCCATCATACGTGCTTTCATGTGTATCTGCTCGACCATTGAAATAAAGTCGTCATTCAACGCTTTATTGTCAAGCAAGACTTCTGAAAGCAGGTCTGCTGCGTCTTGCTCACTGACGCTCATAGCCTCCTTCACTTTGAACAAGACATGACATGCGGCGCAGCCGTTGCCCTTAACGATAGAGGGGTTAGAAGTGACAGTAGAAACTTCGTTCTTGATTATCTGCTCGGCTTCTATCCGTGACTTGTCATCTAGATTTACCAACTAGGAAAAAGAGCGCGTCATCAGTCTAAAAAGTCTTGCATCACGACAAAGGAATACCGAGCAGCGCCCGTCACAAGAAACTCAACAGCATCATATCCCGATGCACTTATCTCATCCAATTGGAATGGAGGTGATATGCAGCGCAGCCGTTTGGTCTAATTACTAACGGGTTTTCATTGACAATTCTGATTTCCCTTTCTGCTATTCGCTCTGCTTCTATTCTTCTTCCGTTATCATCTAAACCTATCATGTAGCATAGAGGAATTTTTCTCTACTAAAAAGACATCTATGAGAGTGTGTGTGGAGAGTTACGCTTTATTATGAAGGTTTAATTCCATAATTGCCACCGCTACAACATGTAACATAGTCTTCATAGCGAAGGCGGATATATTGATTATGAAATTTTTACAACCCATTATTACTAAAATTTAGTAATTGACCCCTTAGATTGACAATACTTTATACGTTTATTAACCCCCTACCTTATGATCTAATTGAATTTTGAATGAGAAGAATTGACGATTTAGATATCAAAATCTTAAGCGAGCTTGCAAAAGACGCAAGTATATCTGTTCCAAAACTTTCTAAGAAAATCAACGTCAATTCATCAGTAGTTTATAGCAGAATAAAGCGCTTAGTCAAAGGAGGCCTTATTAAGAAATTTACAATTATCATAAATGATGAGGCACTTGGTTTTAGCGTCAAGGCGCTCACTGGCATTAATATGGATTCCAAACTAAGAGATAATGTGCTCAATGAGCTGTTTAGAATCTCAGAAGTAAGAGAAGTGGCTGAAGTCACTGGCAGGTTCGATATCTTGGTGACAATAAATGCACACTCCCTTGACGAAATGCATCAATTAATTTCAGAAAAGATTGGACGCATTGAGGGAGTGCAAAAGACAGAGACATTCATTGAGATGCGCAAGACAACTCGCGAGCTGGCGTACCCTACATCGATTGCAAAGTAGAAAAAAGTTTGAAGATATAAATAGCTAGTAATTTCACTTTACTCTCGACGCCGAGCAATTGACAATACTTAGCCAGATAACAGTTGGCAGCAAGCTCAAGGACTATTACGAGCTTACAAAGCCGAAGATCTGGTATCTGCTGGTTTTCACGGCATTTGGAGCAGCACTTACTGCTTCGTTTCTATTTGACGTCTCTATAACTCCGTTAACATGGATACTTTTGCTGGCTGGAGTAGCAGCTGGTTCGGCGGCCGCTGACACCCTCACTGGATACAACGACCGCGACATTGACGCAATAATGGAGCGCACCAAGAACCGACCAATACCCTCAGGGCGGATATCTCCGAGGAATGCTCTAATCTTTGGTTTGATATTAGCAGCAATTTCGCTGGCCTGTGCATGGTTTATCAATATCTGGGCATTTGGTCTTATGGCCTTTGGCCTCTTCGACAACATCTTCATTTACAGCAAATGGCTTAAGCGAAGAAGTCAGACAAACATAATACTAGGTGGCTTTTCAGGTGGCGCTCCTGCGCTGATAGGATATATCGCTGTAACAACTCAAAACATTGAGATAGGCCTTGTGATGGCCGGACTTGTTTTCCTATGGATTCCAACTCACATATGGAGCCTTGCATTGCACGTCAAAAAGGACTATACTAAGGCTGGTGTGCCAATGCTTCCAGTTGTATCCTCAGAAAAGTTTTCTATCAGGGTCATCGCCGGCACTACATTGATGATGGTAGTGTTCAGTGTGCTTCCCTTCTTTTTCAACCACTTTGGCATAATCTATTTAGTTACTGCAAGTGCCTTTGGTATAGCCATGATCGCATTGTCTGTCTGGCTGCTGGTTAAGCCAAGTGAGAAAGCTTCATGGACTGTGTTCAAGTTTTCAAGCCCTTATCTGACGGCGCTTTTTATCGCCTTCATAGTCGATGCCTTTTTCAAATAACTTCTCACATTCATACAATATCCTTGCAACGACTACATGTGCCTCAAGCGCAATGTTGCTGATAGAATATGTAGGACCCAGGTATGTCGTAACACTTTCTGAAAAGTGGCCCTTTGCAAAGCCGCCTACGACAAAGCTAGAATGGCCTGCGCTTTGAGCACTTTCAGCCACTTTTTGCGCATTGCTTTGGACGCCAACAGTTGATAGCCCGATGACCATATCTGGCTTGATTGTGTCAACCAGATCTGCAAATGTGCCATCAGACATTTCCATTAGGATAGTCCCTTCATTGCTTTTGATTAGATTATCTCTAAATAGGCTTGCCATTAACCTTTCAAAACGAAAGTATGACTTGGGTATACGCAGATTGTCTGCAATGGTGATTATCTTGTCATTTATTGTATGAACATATACCTTGAGCATCATATTCATAAAAAGAGGCGTAAATAGAGCTTCCATTAGCGTAAAATGGACAATATCTGGTCTGCCGCGCTTCCAGTTAACTGGTAGCCGCTTCATTGCAGCGTGGTGATAGCTCCTATCAAGTAGAATTTCTGATGATTTCCGCTGTAGCCTGCGAGAATGATTCCTTACCGCCGCGTGGCTGGCAATCTCATCTGGAATAGTCTCAAGAGCTGCCTCTGCAATGATGAGCGTTATCGTACAGTTGGTGCAAGCTGTATCCTATATTAAGGAGCGGCGCCAGCATATTTTGTAAATATTTCCGCCCTTCTGGCATGTACTAGTTTTTGCACTTCTTTTGTAGATAGTTCAAGCTCAATATCTGCTTCACTTCTATCTGGCGCAGTGACTAAAATTTCACCTGGCCCAAATTTCACCCTGCCGATCTCTATTGGCACCGTCATATGAAGGATCTCAGCAAGAAGATCAAATATGGCAGGATATGTTGCATTGTTTTGGTATATGTAGGTGGTTGTTCCGTCACTGGATAATGTATCTTTTTCAAGTGGAAGAAAAAAGGAATCAGATGATATCGAATCAACGATCTTGATAGCTAACCGGGCAAGCTCGATCCGATTATCTTCATTAGCATTATTTTGTTGTTGCTTGAGCTGTGCATATTTTTTTGCTAACTCCTCCAGTTCATCAAGCTTTGCCAATAAAGATATTAGTTTTTTAAATTAAATAACAGTTACCAAGGCTTATCAACTAGAAGTACACACACTTTCTTTTATACACCATTGAACAGGAAGAAGAAGCAGAAAGGTAAGCAAATAGCAAGAGAGCATATTGATCTACTTGTAGAATATGCCCTACATGAGAAAAATGATCTTCTCGCCATGAAACAGGCTCGCCAAGCCAAAAAGATAGCAATGCGCCAACGTATACGCCTACCCTATGAGATAAGGCAGCTCTACTGCAAAAGGTGTAAAGCCTTTATAATACCGGGCCGGAGCGCTAGGGTAAGAGTTGGCAGGGCAAAAACAAGGGCTGTGAGGATTACCTGCCTAAGATGTGACCACACCTATCGTAAAATCTTGATATGGAATAAGGATTTATAGGGGCTAAGGAAATTTCCGAACTACTATATGGCCAAGGTCTACGATGTTCCTGCTGACAAGTTGATAGCCAAACTGGCTGATCAGCTAAAGAAGGACAAAAAAATAGATCCCCCGACTTGGTCGCAATTTGTCAAGACAGGCTCGCATGTGCAAAGAATTCCTCAAAATAAAGATTGGTGGTATGTCAGATGCGCTTCTCTACTTAGGAAGATTTACCTTCATGGTCCCCTCGGAGTTGCCGACTTGAAAGTCGCCTACGGCGGCAGGAAAAAGATTGGATACAACCTTGCCCACCACCGAGATTCTAGCGGCGCCATTATTCGTAATGCCCTTCATCAACTGGAAGCATCAGGCTACATTGTCAAGATACAGCACAAGGGCAGAATAATTTCGAGTGAAGGCATGAAAAAGATGGATAGATTGGCTACTGAAATCCATAAAGAGCTTGTCAAGACTGTGCCACAGCTTCAACGCTACACATAAAAGACTATGTCGGTCTCAGAACCCTCTAAACCAAATGACGACGAAATAAGAAGACGTGAAGCCGAGGCTGCGGCTATGCGCCAGCGCGTTTTGCAAGTGGTACTTGATCCTCAAGCCCGCCAGCGGCTGATGAATATCCGGCTTGTCAAGCCGGATCTTGCACTGACTGTTGAAAATTACCTTATCAGTGCAGCTTCTTCCGGCAGAATAAATCGTCCCTTAACTGATGAAGAATTAAAGCAGTTATTGTTGCGCATCCAGCAGCCAAAGAAAGAATTCCGGTTTGAAAGGCGCTAAAACACTCAGCTAGGCTATATACTCAACAGTTCAGGCATGAGTTAACTATTTAAAGTGTAAAACGTGCTTGCTGTTCTATATGAAGGCGGCAGTATTTCGAGAATACAACAAGGATCCGACAAAGATTGTCAAGATTGAAGATATCGATGTTCCTAAGATAAAGTCTTTTGAAGTTTTGATAAAGGTTGAGTCAGCGGCTTACAACTATAACGATCTTTGGGCTATATGGGGTGAACCAGTCAAGACGCCGCTTCCACATATTTCAGGAAGCGATGTGGCAGGAACAGTAGTTGAAGTTGGCCCCGATGTCCAAAAGATCAAGGTTGGCGACAGGGTGGTTTCGCATTCTAATTTAAGCTGCAGAGTGTGCTATGAATGCACTTCCGGTAGGGAGTATGACTGCATTGAAAGGCTTGTGTGGGGATTCCAGACAGGCCCCTTCTGGGGAGGATTTGCTCAGTATACACACCTTCCAGAGGTCAATGTAGTCAAGATTGCAGACAATGTTTCGTTCGATGACGCAGCAGCAGTTTCTATGGTGGGAATGACATCCTGGCACATGTTAGTTGGTCGAGCCAAGATCAAGCCTGGCCAGCTGGTACTTATCATGGGTGGAGGTTCTGGTGTTGGCATGGTGGGCATCCAGATTGCCAAATTGTATAACTGTACAGTCATTGCCACTGCAGGCAACAAGGACAAGATGGACAAGTGCATGGAGCTTGGAGCTGACTATACAGTTAACCACAGGGAAGCCGACTGGTACAAGAAAGTACGCGAGATAACCAAGAAGATGGGCCAATCTGGTATCGATGTAGTCTTTGAACACATTGGCAAGTCTGTGTTTCCGCAGGAAGTTGCCCTGCTCAAGATGGGCGGCACACTTGTTGCAACAGGTGCAACCACCGGATATGATTCGACTATTGACCTGAGGTTCCTGTTCTTTAAGGGAACCAACCTGCTTGGATCTACTCAGGGCACTAAGGCAGAGCTTGAAGACGTAATGTATTGGGTTAGCAAGGGCAAAATTAAGCCAGTAATAGATACCACTTTGCCATTTAGCAACATGGTAGAAGGCCATGTAATGATGGCAAACGCTCAGCAATTCGGCAAGATCCTGACGACTCCGCAGAAACTATAAACATTGTCCTTTCTTTTCTTTTTTTATGTTTCGCAGCCTGATTTTTGTTCCTGGCAATAGCATACGCTTTGTAGAAAAAGCCAAGACACTTACGGCAGACATAATCTGCTTTGATCTAGAAGACTCGGTGCCAGACAATGAAAAGGCTACAGCGCGCAGGATAATAGCAGAAACATTGCTAACACGACGACACGAATATGGAGAGCATGTCTATGTGAGGACGAATTCGCCTGAGTCGGGACTAGTGCCTGATGATCTTAAAGCCGTTTTGCAAAAGGAAATAGATGGTATAGTAGTGCCAAAGGTCAATGATGCTTATGAGATACTTGAGATCAAAAAGCATATCGTCATGCTTGAAAAAGAAAGAAAGACTGATAAAAAAATTGCATTAATGCCTTCAATCGAAACAGCAAGAGGGGTTGTGAATGCCTACTTGATTGCAAGCGCTGACGAACGAATAAAAGCCCTTATTTTCGGAGTCTTTGACTTTCTTTACGATATGCGGCTTGACTACGATGAGCATGACCCCCTTGGGTATTCTTATGTGCGTGCAAAGATCCCAGTTGATGCAAGGGCTGCAGGTGTCCATGCAATAGATGCAATTTGGCAAAAGATCGATGACATAGATGGCCTTATCAAAGATGCGACAATGGCAAGACGCCTTGGGTATTCTGGTAAGAGCATAATTCATCCAAGTCAGATAGAACCAGTGCACAAAGTCTTCCGTCCCAGCAAGAATGAAGTCGAGTGGGCAAAAAAGGTAGTGCAAGCGCTTGGAGAGGCAATGAAGAAGGGAACTGGAAGAGGCGCAGTAAGACTTGAAGGCAAGATGATAGATGCCGTTCACTATAAGCAGGCAAAGGCCATTTTAGATGCAGCAGATGCATAAATCAATTACATATGGTCATGTTCCTGCATTAGTCAGATAGACTAAGTGCAAATCTCTATGTATTTTCTTGTCGTGGATGTCCTACATATCATGTGTGATTACATACGTAAGGGGATGTTACATTTAGCAATTTTTTGTGTCTTTGACGCAGCATTGGTAATCAGTGCATCATGAAAGGTGCATCACTATAGGTTTGATGTTCGATAAATCTACAAACACAGATCAGAATAGCTCTAATCCGCTGGGATAGAAAGTTCCTTCATGAGAACGCCTCTCTCTATCTCTCTCTATGTCAGATCAAACCCCATCAATACTTTTATTTGAGAAAAGCAAATTTGTCTAGACTCTAGAATTTTTTTCTTTCAGATCACTGGGGCTGTAAGGAAATTATTAGACAATAAGAAATGGAATACTTTAGAAACTAGGTCATATACTAGTAGTTTATTCTTGAAGGATTAATAAAAATAGAGTGTCTTCTTTAATTAGAATTGGCACGAAAGAGGAGCGGTAAATCAACAAAGGGCAAAGGACAGAAGAAAACAAGAAGAACAAAAAATAGCAGCAGGCAAGGTGCTAAACGATTAACACTTGAAGAGAAACTCGCCCAATATCTTAATGAAGCGCTATCTGTTGAAAATGCAGCAGTATCAAGGCTGCAATCAAGAATAAAAGAAGTACAGTTGGAGGATGTAAAGCAGCAGCTCCAACAACATTTGGAAGTGACAAGAGAGCAGCAAAATAGGCTAAAGCAACTTATTACAAATCTTGGAGCAAGACCAACCAACGATTCTGGACAACTACCTATTCTCGTACCTCCAAGAACTCTTGCCAACACATTAAAAAAATCAATGACTTCTGCGGAACAGCAAATAAAGTCTTCCTTTGCTGACTTAGTAATAGAGAATACAGAAGTTACAATGTATGATACATTGCTTCAAATGGCACAACTAATGAATGCCGGAGATGCTGTGCCTGTATTAACTCAAAACTTGGCAGAGGAAAGGGCTATGGCTGACTGGATAAGGGCTAATACACCTGCTATGATAACGCAACTCTATCCAGAAATACAGTCTTCTATTGTTCTACCCGAGGGAGAAGAAGGACGAGAGGTGGTTACAGAAGGAGCCGTAACAGGTGGTCCCTCTGCAACAGAGGAAAATGAGAGCTTGGGTGCTACTGCAACTGAGGCTTAAATCTACATTTCATTGGCCCCTCTCTTATTAGAGCATATAATATACTTTACACACAATTAGCAATTTCACATATTTACTGTAAAATTAGAGAGTCTGCTACAGAATCATAGACCTAACACCGATCAGAAGAAGGACTTTAATGCGGTCGATCCGAAGCAAGAATAACTTTCCTAATTGCTATAATTCCGATGTAGTATGGAATATTGTAGAATGCAGCAAGCGCTGCAACTTGCAAGCCAAAATACTGAAACGCAAACACTGCAACAAGTACATTGTTGACATAGCTCGTGGCAATGATACCTGCCCTTTTCTCTTGAAGGCTACCTGTTGCTCCTACATACCCTACTAGACAGTAAGCAGCATAGCACAGGAACGCCGTCGCCACAGTTTGGAGCAAGAATATCTGTTCTGAATAAAAAAATCCTGCGAACTTGGCAAACATACCCCAGTTTATAAGTATAATGAAAGCGAGCGATAGAGGGAACGAATTCTTGTCTAAAAATTTTGAACCTGTAGGAAAATACTTCTTGGTAAGCCAGCCAGCCCCTAGCGGTGTGAATAGTGCAATAGAAAGCAAGAATATCATATGCAGCAGAGGTATTTCAAACTGCGAGTGAACAAATGCATAGACAATAGATGGCAGCACAAACGGGACTGCAACTGAGGTGATAATTATCATGCCTATTACAAGGGGAAGCTGGCCACCTATGAGGTTTACAACAAATGGCGCGCCAAGGCCCGTAGAGATGCCAGAAAGAAGCAGGATTGGCAAAGCGAAAGGCTCGTAAACAACATGTGCAAGAGCATACATACCAGCCGGTAACGCAACTAGCTTGATAATTGACAGAACGGCAAGCTGTCTTGGTTTTTTAAACACTGCGACAAGGTCAGATGGGTTGAGCCTTAACAAATTTAGAAACAATAGGGCACCAAGCCACACAAGGGTATACGGCTCGATCATCCTGCCGGCTGTAGGTATCAGGACGCCTGCAGACATAGACGCAGCTATGGCTGCAATTAGAATAATGTCATCATGGAGCAAGTGCTTTCAGCTGTTGTATCATTTCTTGTACGTAGTCAAATCCCTGCTGCCAAAATTCTTCTCTTGAAATGTCAATGCCTGCTTCCATCAGAAGCTCCTCGGGTTTCCTTGATCCGCCTGAAGACAATATCTTGAAATACTTGGGAACAAAAGAAGATCTGCCTTCAAGCTTGTACTGCTTATAAAGGGATAAAACAAGTAAGTTGCCAAATGAATAAGCGTAAGTGTAAAATGGCATGTGGTAAAAATGAGGTATGTATACCCATTCCCATTCAAAATCAGGAGATATTGTTATAGAGGTGCCAAATTGCTCCCTAAGGTTTTCCATGTATATTTTTGCAACTGCATCAATGGTAGCATTATTTTCGCCTATCGCTCTGTGTGCATTAATTTCAAAAAGCGTAAAGTATGCCTGACGGATTATTGTTGCATAAAGATTGTCTATTTGCTCTGCTAGCAAAATTCTGCGCTCATTTTTCGATATCTTTTCTGCTAGCTTTTCATTGAGCAGCATCTCGGCAAACACTGACGCAGTTTCTGCAAGCGGGAGTGGTGCATGGAAGACCATAAATGGCATGTCTGAGGCAAGCATGCTGTGTATTGCATGGCCAAATTCGTGGGCAAGAGTCGATACGTCTCTTGAAAGTCCATCAAAGTTTAGGAGCACATACGGTGTCAGCTTGGGGGTCACAGCATAGCAGAACGCACCACCACGCTTTGCTTTCCTTATTTCAGAATCAATATGGCGTTCGGCAAACACTCGCTCGGCCAACCTGCGAAACTGAGGATCAAAATCTCCAAAGCTATCTAACACAGTCTCGGTTGCTTTGCCATAGGTGAACTTTTTACTGTCAGATGCTTTATTTGATATAGGAGCGTAGAGGTGATATCTATGCAGTTTCTTCATTCCCAGCATCTTGGCTTTTTCTATGAAATAACTATGAAATATAGCTACATTGTTCCTACATGCTGCCAATAATGCCTCAACCGTTGTATCGTCAAGGTTGTTGGCTATGTTACGTACAGAGATTGGAGATCTATATCCGCGCATCGTAATTGCCTCGTCGCGCCATTGCATGATAATGTTCTGATAAATCTCGCCCAGCACACCGCTGTTCGTTTTATAGACCTGTAGTAACGATTTGTAGGCAGCTTCTCTTCTGTTGCTATCTGGGCTTCTGACAAGCGACACTAGCTTTTCCTTGTTGTCAAATTTTTTCTCTATTGTTTTTCTGCCATGTCGAAGCTTCATCGTAAATTCAAAACCGCTTGTCATCTTATCGTATATCTTGATAAGTGCCCGGATACCAGTAACTTCAAGGGTGTTGATTATCTTTTCCTCCGGCTCGCTGAGCGAATACTTGGCGACCAGGCGCTTATGGCGGAAATGTTCCTGATATGCCTTTGGAATGGCGCTTATTAGCCTGTTTGCATTTTCGTCGTCGATCTGCTTTTTGAACCATAAATCAAAAAATAACATCCTATTGCTGATTTCTGATGCCAGTTTCTCCATCTTGATGACTAATGCAGACGCCTCGTTTGAAGATGTGTCGGCGTAGTAGCTCAGGTATGCATGGCCACTTGCAATTGACACTTTTTCGGAGATACTTTCGAGCATGTGAATAAGGTCTTCGAACTCTTCCGGCGAAATATCGGGGCGCAGGAGCTGTCGACTCCCTTCAAATTGTACAACCTGCTCTTCAATTGATCTCAAAAACCGGGAAAACTCTTCACTGGAAGGATCTTTGACGAGATCACTTATGTCCCAGCGTCCCACCTTCATGTTGGCATAACTACTAGTCATACGGGTTACAGGCACTTACGATCTTGCTGTCACATAAGTATCTTGTTGAGTCTGAGGTAAAAAATTGCAGCCAAAAACAGCTATATGGGCTCTTGCTGTGAGTGAAGTTACTTTGCATTCTTGGAGTAAATTTGGACGAGAGGCGGAATATGTAGTAGCTCTTTATTTAAAGTCTTTGGGGTGGAACGTCGCCCTGTCAAGAGGAAGCAGGGGACCTGCAGATATTATCGCTACACGCGGCAATGCGTATTGGTTTATTCAAGTAAAATCAAGCTCTGGCGTACCGCGGATCAGAGGTTACGAGATAAAAAAGCTCAAGGAGATAGCCACATACAAGGGGGGTCTGCCTGTAGTTTCTACCTTGCAGCCTTTCCACACTGGGTTTAGTACTGGTAATTATTCAATATTATTCTACATGCTTGACAACTGGCAGACTCTTGACCCTGTAAGTCCACTGCAGAGCTGATAGTTAAATCTATTATTCAGTGAAGCTGCATAATACACTAATAAGAAAAAGAGGCAGGAAGAGTTTTTCTATGCCATCTTCTTCTAGTCCTCATTGTAGATTCAGGACGATAGAGATAGTAAAGGAAGCAAATGGCGAGGATTTTGAGGATAAGGAAGAGGAAGGGATCTACTACAACACAGATAATACCCCGTATAGAAAGATGATACTCAGAGGATGGTAGTATTATAGTCAACAGCTCATAAGACCGGAGTCGTTTGTAGGTGTGCTGTAACCTGTACTTCTAAAAGTATTGGAAAGGCTATAAGAGCTCCTGTTTCTGCAAACGCAGCCATCGCAAAAGCTAATCTTGCCATGCTGTCCTAGTGCTTGTGGTTACAAATGTAAAACTCTGTTGTCTGCTCTACTATGGCACCAAGATATTGCTAATTAATCCTTGAGAGGCTTTTAATTTTGAAGAATATAAAGGCTCAACGTCAAATTTTAGAACAACCAATACACTAATTGTTTTCTTCTTCCTCTTCTTCTTCTGAATTAACAAAAACTGAATATGATGTGACAGCAAAGATCTCTTCGCCGTCCTTGACCAGTGCAAATAGAGTATAGGCGCCATCTCTGTCTACTGCGTCTGCAAGGTCAAACATGACATTAACAGAGTCCCTCTGCACAGTCCATCTATCGGCTTCGATCAGATTGTAGCCCTGCAGGGATTCATAGTAATAGCCTGGCGGTAGCGGCTTAACTACCACTGATACAAGCTCGCCGGCAGAATAGGAAAGTAGGTCCTTGTTCTGCTCATATACTGTCCGACTAGGCATTTCATCATAATATATGGCAACATGGTCAAGCTGACCGTCTAAAAGTGTGCCTGAGATCTCAATCTCGCTATCCTCCACATCTACATCCAGGCCATAATTCTTCTCAAAATTCTGGACTAATGCAAGATAGTACTGGTCATAAACTATGCCGATGCTTACATGGGTATGACGTGGATCTAGGATGTTGTTCCTGTGACCGTCATTGCAGCACTCTTTGTCATTATACATCATCTCATATTGCAGCTGCTCAATAGTGGATAGTGGTTCTATCTTTTCACATTTCACTAGAATATTCGTGACACATTGCTCATACTGCTCTGGGCTAAAGCCGGCAATAGCAACATTTTGTTGCACGCCGCCTTCCCCCTCATGTTGGGTGTAGGTCATGTAGGGTTTTTCCCCGTTTGTAGTCCAGTGGGATATTTGTTTGGTTCTGAAAACATCCTCTGCATGTATCTGCGCGGCCTGGTTAGAGCTCAGCTTGACTGGAAGCAAGCCAATGTCGGTCCTATCTTTGTTTATTCTGTCGAGTACATGCTGTACAAGCTCTTCGCGGGGTACAGTCC
>Ga0081538_10000669_pt1 | contig 37700 bp, 36 predicted proteins | sample TabmetS5T2R1_FD_71022 | JGI IMG/M metagenome (GOLD analysis project Ga0081538, IMG submission 71022) | Tabebuia heterophylla rhizosphere microbial communities from the University of Puerto Rico - S5T2R1 | ecosystem: Host-associated > Plants > Roots > Rhizosphere ...
AGCGCGACGAGCGGGTCTGGCGGGCGGTAGCAACGTAAGGCCCGACGACCCGCTCGGCGCAGGCGCTGCGGTCAGGCTGTGGCGCGTTCGCGAGCTCCGGCGTCCGTTGCTTGCCCTGCGGCCGCCTCGATCAGCTCCACCACGGCATCCGGGTGCGAGACCATCGGCACGTGGCTGGAGGCGATCTCGACCGTCTCCGCTCCCATTCGCTTCGCGAACATCCGCTCTTCGTCGGGCGCGATCGCCTGGTCGTTCGCGGCCACCAGGTACCACGAGGGCAGCGACTTCCAGGCCGGGGTGCCCATCACGTCGTCGAAGACGCTCATGGCGACCGGCTGCTGAGCCGCGTGCATGACCTTCGCCGTGACGGGGTCGACATCGGCCGCGAAGTGGCCGACGAAGTCGTCCTCCGGCAGCCGGCCGAGCCCCTGTTGGTCGACGATGATGTTCGCGAGCGCCCGCGGGGGCGGTGCGTCGGCGCCCACGGCGTTGATCGACTCGCCCTCGTCGAGCCCGAACGCGGCGACGTAGACCAGTCCCACGACGTTTGCCGTCTCGGTGCCGAGCGCGGTGATGATCTGCCCGCCGTAGGAGTGCCCCGCGACGATGGCCGGACCGTCGAGCCAGGCGAGGACCTGGCGCAGCCGCGCCACGTCGTCGGCGAGGGACGTCAACGGAAACTGCGCCGAGGTGACGTGGTAGCCCTTGGCTTGCAGGTCCTCCGTGACGGCGCTCCAGCTCGATCCGTCGGCGAAGGCCCCGTGGACCAGAACGACATTCGATTTGTCGGTCATTTCAGCTCCTATCGCTAGCGCAGCGACCTGAAGGTCGCGCGGATCTCTTCGGAGAGGATCTGCGGCTGTTCCCAGGCGGCGAAGTGCCCGCCCTCGTCGACCTCGTTGAAGTGGATGAGTTTGGGATACGCCTTCTCCGCCCAGCTCCGCGGAGCCGGGTAGAGCTCGTCCGGGAAGACCGTCACGCCGACCGGGATCTCGACGCCCTTGGCGTCGAAGAAGGCCAGCTTGCTCTCCCAGTAGAGGCGACCCGAGGAGACCCCGGTGTTCGTCAGCCAGTAGTGGGTGACGTTGTCGAGGACGTCGTCTCGCGAGAGGCCACCGGGTTGCCCGACGAACGCGCGCGCGATGAGCTGGTAGCTGCGCTCGTCGTGGTCCAGCATCCAGGCCGCCAGGCCGACCGGCGAGTCCGCGATGCCGTAGAGCGTCTGCGGGCGGTTGCCCATCTCGTTGGCGTAGCCCACGCCGGTCGCGAAGAAGTGCTCCAGGATGTCGTACGCCTTGTCCTCGTCGGGTGCGAGACCATCCGGTTTCGGACCTCCGCCGGCGAGCGCCTTCGACACGTCGGGCGGAACGGTCGCCGGCATGTTGGTGTGAATGCCCAGCAACCCGTCGGGCTTCAGCAGGGCCATCTGCTCCGTGACGGCATTCCCCCAGTCACCGCCCTGGGCGACGAACTCCGTGTACCCCAGCCGCTTCATCAGGACGACCCACGCCCGTGCGATGCGAATGGGGTCCCAGCCGGTCTCGCGCGGCTTCTCCGAGAAGCCATGGCCCGGCAATGACGGGATCACGAGGTGGAAGGCATCCGCCGCGCTCGCGCCATGCCCCGTGGGGTCGGTGAGCGGATCGATGATCTTCAGCTGCTCGACGGTCGAGCCCGGCCACCCATGGGTGACGATGAGGGGCAGCGCGTCCTCGTGCTCGGAGCGAACGTGGATGAAGTGGATGTCCACCCCGTCGATCTCGGTGATGAAGTGGGGCAGGGCCGCGAAGCGCTGCTCGAACCTGCGCCAGTCGTAGTCCGTCGCCCAATAGCCGGCGAGGGCCTGGATCACGTCGAGCTGCACGCCCTGGGAGGGATCGGTTTCCGCGTCGGGCCACCTCGTCGCGTTGATCCGGCTGCGCAGATCGGCGAGCTCGGCGTCCGACACCTCGATCTCGAAGCGGCGGATGTCCGTGGCGGTGGTGGTCTGAATCGACATCTCCTTGTCCTCCTTGTCAGGTTTGGTCAGGCAGGCGCAATGGCCTGAAGGCCGCACGCATCTCGTCGGCGAAGATCTCCGGCTCCTCCCAAGCGGCGAAGTGACCGCCCCTCTCGACCTCGTTGAAGTAGGTGAGGTTGGGGTAGACCCGCTCGGCCCAGCTGCGCGGCGCGCGGAAGATCTCGCCGGGGAACACCGTGAACGCCACCGGGAGCGAGACCGCGGGTGGCGTCTGCCCGGCCGCGGCGGCGGCCGCTGTGGCTCGTTGGCTCTCCCAGTAGATCCGCGCGGCGGACGTCCCCGTGCGCGTCAGCCAGTAGAGCGTGATGTTGTCGAGGATCCTGTCCCGGGTGAGGCCGCCCGCGGGTTCCCCGTCGACAAAGGCGCGCGAGATCTTCTCGTATGCGTCGGCGTCGTGGTCGAGGATCCAGGCTGCCAGGCCAACGGGCGAATCCGTCAGCGAGTAGCCGATCGTCTGCGGGGACTGGCCCTGTTCGGCGATGTAGCCCTTCATGAACTGGGCTCGGAAGGGGCCGAAGGCCGCTCGTTCCTCTTCGGTGAGCCCCTCGGGCTCCGGAGCGCCGCCGAAGATTGCCGCCGCCACCTCGGGCGGCGGCCTCCTGAGAAAATTGAGGTGGATGCCGGCAAGCCCGTCCGGCGCCTGGATCGCCATCGTGTCTGTCACCGCGGCTCCGACGTCACCTCCCTGGGCGACGTAGCGGGTATAGCCGAGGCGGCTCATCAGCTCCGCCCAGGCCTGCGCGATGCGACCGGGATCCCAGCCCACCGACGCCGGCGCCGCCGAGAACCCGTAGCCGGGCAGGGACGGCAGCACGAGGTCGAACGCGTCGCCGGCACTTCCCCCGTGCGCGGTCGGGTCCGTGAGCGGGCCGACGACCTCGAGCAGCTCGATGACGGAGCCCGGCCAGCCGTGGGTGATGATCAGCGGCAGCGCGTGCTCGTGGCGCGACTTGATGTGGATGAAGTGGATGCCGACCCCGTCGATCTCCGTCGTGAACTGTGGGACGGCGTTCAGCCTGTCCGCGAGCCTGCGCATGTCGTATTCGCTGCCCCAGTAGCGGATGAGCTCCCGAGTCGTGTCCAGCTGCACGCCCTGGGTGGCGTCGGCGACGGGCTCTCTCCCCGGCCAGCGCGTCAGCTCGAGGCGAGCGCGGAGGTCCTCGATCTGCTCGTCGGGGATGTCGATCGTGAACGGGCGGACCCCCGCCTCAGGTGGCCGAAGCGACGATGCAGATGACGGGGAAGTGGATGCCGGCACTGCGCACAACCCTGGACGGCTCACCGGCACTTCGCGCCCGTGAAGTCCCTGGTCACCTGCCCTGGGTCCCCACTGGCGGTGGCTTGATTTGTGCGTCCTCAAGCCTGCTCCTCTCGCCCCCGCATCGCGCCCGGGGAAGTCCCCGGTCTGCCTCACGCCGGGGGTTGCCTGCCGGCTGCGCGCCTCTTAGCCTCGGCAGGTGACCATGTCGGGTCCTGGCCCGGAGCCCCAGCTGCTCGGCCGACGCAACGAGTGCGCGGCGCTGGAGGAGCTCGTGGCGAGTGTGCGCGCGGGCCCGAGCCGCGCGCTGGTGCTGCGCGGCGAAGCGGGGGTGGGCAAGAGCGCGCTGCTGGAGTACCTGGTGGAGCGCGCGACCAGGTGCCGCATTGCCCGGGCGGCGGGTGTCGAGTCCGAGATGGAGCTCGCGTTCGCGGGGTTGCATCAGCTCTGCGCGCCGTTCGTGGAACGCCTCGAGCGGCTGCCCGGGCCGCAGCGCCACGCGCTCGGCACGGCGTTCGGTATGCGTGACGGCGAGGCCCCGGATCGGTTCCTCGTGGGCCTGGCAGTCCTGAGCCTGCTGTCTGACGTGGCGGAAGAGCGGCCGCTGATCTGCGTCCTGGACGACGCCCAGTGGCTCGACGAGGGGTCGGCTCAGGCGCTGGCCGTCGTGGCCCGCCGGCTGGGTGCGGAATCCGTCGGTCTCGTCTTCGCGGTCCGCGAGCCGAACGGCGAGCGCCGGTTCGAAGGGCTGGAGGAGCTCGTAATTCGCGGACTGGACGACCATGACGCGCGGGAGTTGCTGGCGGCCGTGGTGGCGGGGCCGCTCGATGAGCGCCTGCGCGACCGGATCGTCGAAGAGACGGGCGGCAATCCGCTGGCGCTGCTGGAGCTGCCGCGCGGCCGGTCTCTCGCCGAGCTGGCGGGCGGGTTCGGCTTCGACGGCGGCCCGGCGCTGTCGGGACGAATCGAGGAGAGCTTCCGCGATCGGCTCAAGCCGCTGCCGCCGGCGACGCGGCTGTTGCTCTTGATCGCGGCGGCCGAGCCGGTGGGTGATCCGCTGCCGGTCTGGAAGGCGGCGACGGCGCTCGGGATCGATGCCGCAGCGGCCGGGCCCGCGACGGAGACGGGCCTGATCGAGCTCGGCGGGCAGATCCGCTTCCGGCATCCGCTCGTTCGCTCGGCTATATACAACGCGGCTGCGCCGCAGGACCGCCAGCGCGTCCACCGCGCACTCGCCCAGGCCACCGATGCCGATGTCGATCCCGATCGCCGGGCCTGGCACCGCGCCCAGGCCACGAATGGGCTCGACGAGGAGGTCGCCGCCGAGCTCGAGCAGTCGGCGGGGCGCGCGCGGGCGCGGGGTGGCCTCGCGGCGTGCGCCGCCTTCGGCGAGCGCGCCGCCGAGCTGACGCCTGACCCGAAGCGCCGCGCGCAGCGTGCCCTGGTCGCTGCCCAACGCAAGCACCAGGCCGGCGCGCCGGACGCGGCGCTGCGGCTGTTGGCAGCGGCGGAGGCCGGACCGCTGGACGAGCTCGACCGCGCGCGGGCGCAGCTGCTGCACGCGCAGATCACGTTCGCGGCGACCCGCGGCCGCGACGCTCCTCCGCTGCTCCTCGAGGCGGCCAAGCGGCTGGAGCCGCTGGACGCGACGCTCGCCCACGAGACCTACCTGGAGGCGTTCGCCGCGGCGTTGTCCGCCGACCGCCTTGTGCGCGGCGGGGATGCGCGCGAGGTTGCCGCGGCGGTGCTTGCCGCCGACTGGGGCCCATCCTCACGTGACCGCCCAGGCGCCTGCGACCTGCTGCTGAACGCGCTCGCGCTGCTCACCACCGAGGGCTACACCGCCGGGGCGCCGGCGCTGAAGGTCGCGCTGCGAGCGTTCCGCGACGAACGCTTCTCGGAGGAGGACGAGCTGCGCTGGATCTGGCTGGCCTGCCACGTCGCCCGGGCCCTGTGCGACGACGTGGCCTGGGACCAGCTCACCGCCCGCCAGGTGGAGCTGGCCCGGCGCGCCGGCGCCTTTGCGCTGCTGCCCGTCGCCCTCGACGACCGCTTCACCGTGGACCTCTTCGCCGGACGACTCGCGGTGGCCACCTCGCTGGCCGCCGAAGCCGACGCAGTGGCCGAGGCCACGGGCAGCCAGGTCAGCCTGAACTCGGCCATCTCCCTCGCCAACTGGTGCGGGCGGGATGCCGAGGCCCAGGCGCTGATCGAGGCGCGCCGGCAGGACGCGCTGCGCCACGGCGCAGGTCTCTGGCTCAGGGCCAGCGACTGGAGCGTCGCCGTCCGCAACAACGGCCTAGGCCGTTACGACGACGCCCTCGCCGCCGCGGAGCGAGCCGCCGAGGATCCGCACGGGCTGGGTGTCGCGCCCTGGGTGCTCTCCGACCTGATCGAGGCGGCCGTCCGGAGCGGCCATCCGGATCGCGCCGCCGGCCCGGTGGAGCGGCTTGGCGAGATCGCCGAGGCCAACGGTTCGGAGTTCACGTTCGGACACCACGCCCGCAGCCGGGCGCTGCTCAGCGAGGGAACGACCGCCGAGCGGCTCTACCGCGAAGCGATCGAGCGGCTCGGCCGCACACGCATCCGCGTGTCGCTGGCACGCGCGCACCTCATCTACGGCGAGTGGCTGCGGCGCGAGAACCGCCGCGTCGACGCGCGCGAGCAGCTCCGCGTCGCGCACGAGATGCTCACCGACATGGGCATGGCGGCCTTCGCCGAGCGTGCCCGCGGAGAGCTGCTGGCCACCGGCGAGACGGTGCGCAAGCGCACCGTCGAGACGCTCGACGAGCTGACCCCGCAGGAGGCCCAGATCGCGCGAATGGCGGCCGAGCGGCTCACGAACCCGGAGATCGGCGCCCAGCTCTTCCTCAGCCCGCGGACGGTGGAGTGGCACCTGCACAAGGTCTTCGGGAAGCTCGGGATCAGCTCGCGCAGAGAACTGCGCTCGGCGCTGCCGGACGGAGGCGCGGCCGCCGTGCTCGCGTAACGCGCGACCTCGTCTGCAGGCCGGCGACGCGACGGGGGCGTCACACTGCAGGCGACGCCGTCCGCAAGGAGGAATACGCATGTCGGAGGCCAAGCCCTTCCGCGTCGAGGTCGTAGTCCGTACGCCGCACATAGAGGTCTGGCGGGCGCTCACGGAGCCGAATCAGGTGAAGCGCTGGTTCGGCTGGGACTACGCCGGTCTCGACGACGAGATCGAGCTGATGTTCGTCGCCAACGCCAGGCACGAGCCCCCCGGCCGCATCCTGATGTTCGAGGGCGAGGACCAATCCGCCATCGAGGTCGAGGCCGACGGCGCCCACACGATCGTGCGCGCGGTCTATCCCGCCTCGCTCGAGGACGTCGAGCTCGACGATGCCTATGACCAGATCGAGGAGGGCTGGCGCGCGTTCCTGCTCCAGCTGGGCGACTACCTGGAGCGCCACCCGGGCAAGCGGCGCCGGACGATCCGCTTGACCAGCGAGGCGAAGCCCATCGCCGTGCTGGCCGCGGTCGCGGCCGAGGTCGAGGGGCAGTCGCGCAGGGCGAGCCCGCACCTGTCGGTCACCACCACGGACTCCTACGGCCGGGGCCTCGTGGTCGTCGACTCGAGCGAGCCGCTCGACAGCGCCGACACGGGCCGCGTGAACGTCACCATCACCACGTACGGACTGGACGACCAGCACTTCGCGCGCCTGCGGGCGCGATGGCAAGCGATCTCGAACGAGCTCGCGAAGCACGTCGAGATGACGGCCTAGGTCAGCGCGGCGAGCGCAGCCCCACGGCCTCGAGGGCTTCGCGTGGCTCGAGGTACCCGCGGACTCGCGCGATCCTTCCGCCACGGAGCTTGTAGGCGATCCCTCTCCAGTGCTCCACCGGCGCACCGCTTCCGGCCCCCCTGGCGACGACGCGGACGACCGCCACGACCCAGTCGTCGTCCGCCTCGAAGACCTCCGCGTCCTCGATCCGCCAGTCCTCCCATACCTGGTGGGCATGGGCGAAATAGCTCGCCCAGGCGTCCTTGCCCCGGTAGGCGTGTCCCCCGCCTTCCACACCGGTCTCCGTGGCAGGCGCTATCTCCAAGTCGTCGTCGGACAGGGCAGCAAGCACCTCGCTGTCCGCGCGGTTGAAGGCGTCCAGCCCGCGACGAACCACCTCGGCGTTGCTCTGCGACATCGGCTGCTCCTCGATCCCCACCGCCTGGAGGGCCTCGGCTCTGGTCGGGAAGACCCCCCACCAGATGGCCTTCCCGCCACGCCACCGGGCGACCGACCAGACGGTGTCCTCGTACGGGATCTGACTCACCGCGCCGTGGCCGCGAGCGCGTGCCAGTGTGAGCGTCACGTCGCCAAGAGCCTGCGCCTCGACGACCTCGATGATGCGGTCCGGGCTCGCGTCGCGGACGATCTGCCACCAGCGGCGGATTCCCCGGTGCCCCTGAAATGCGCCCTCCATGCCGGCCAGCCGCGATCCGAACTCCACGTCGTCGTCGATCAGCGCCAGGAGCGCATCCAGGTCGCGTCGGTTGAAGGCGCCGAAGATCCGGTGAACCAGCCCGACGTTGTCCTGCGACATCGCCGCCCAGTATCCACCCCCGCCTGCCGACGCAGTGCGCCGGCCCGATTACCCGGGCCGGCGCACGTTCTTCTTCAGGCCGGGAGGGGGGCCGGGCCGCGCTGGCGCCGCGCGAGCAGCCACGCTTGGACGAGGAAGTCGATTCCGCCGCCGGCCGCGTAGATCGCGAGCATGCTCAGCGCGGGGTCTGTGCCGGTCGACGCGATGATGTAGGCGATGCCGAAGCCGACCGACCCGACGCCGGCGAGCAGCATCGGCCACTGGTTGCCCAGCTGGGCACGACGGCGCAGGGCCACGACGACCTGGGCCGCACCACTGAAGAGGGCCCACACGCCGAAGACGGCGAGCACGTCCGCGACGCTGCCCGTCGCCGCAACGGCCAGGGCGGCGGCGGCGACCGCGCTGACCGCGGCGCCGGCCAGCAGCACCCTCCGAGCGGAGCCGCGCTGGTCCCGCGCGTCGATCAACGAGGCGGCCACGTCGATCAGCGGATAGACCACGACAAGGATTCCCGCAGCGACCGTCACGCCGGTCGTCACGTCGTCCGCGACCGCCACGAACACGACGGCCCAGGCGATGGCCACGAGGCCACGGATGAGGAAAGTCTTGGTGGTTGCTTCGGTGTTCATATCGACCTCCGTAGGTTGCTGCGCCAGTGTCCTTCGATTGCGGCCCGGTCGCGCCCGTGTGTTTCCCTGGTTTGACCCTGTCGCCGAGGCCAGGGAGTCGGTGCGCCCAGGCGGACCAGGGTCTTTCACGGGCGCGACGCGGGGACGACAGGCGCATCCTGGATGGCGTCATCAAACGCCGGAAAGGAGACCCAGATGTCCGACACTCGAGGAACAGCGCAAGGCGACGGCCGACGGCGCCTCAACCCCGTCTGGATGGTGGTGCTGTGGGTGGTCGTGATCGTCCTGGCATTCGCGCCCTACCCGTGGTGGTAACAGGAGATCTCATGGCTCTTCAGACACTCGCAGTGGAGCGGGATGGGTCTGTGCTGTTCGCGGAGATCGCGGCGCCGCCGATGAACCTCCTGACTCCCGAACTGGTTCGCGACCTCGTCTCACTGATCCAGGAGGCCGAGGCCGACGATGCGGTTCAGGTGCTCGTGTTCAAGAGCGCCGATCCCGACTATTTCATCTCCCACGTCGACGTCACACGGATCAACGAGTACCGGGCGGAGGCGTCGAAGCTGACGGGCGAGCCGTCGCTTGCCCTCCTGTTCCACTACCTGAGCAAGAGCCGCCTCGTGACCATCTCGCAGATCGAGGGGCGCGTACGTGGCGTCGGCAGCGAATTCGTGCTGGCGACCGACATGCGCTTCGCGGCGCGAGAGTCGGCGATCTTCAGCCAGTTCGAGCCCGCGTTCGGTGTGCTCCCCGGTGGTGGCGCCACCCAGCACCTCGCCCGCCTCATGGGCCGCTCGCGCACGCTCGAGGTCATGTTGAGCGCGGAGGACTACGACGCGGAGCTGGCCGAGCGGTACGGCTGGATCAATCGAGCCCTGCCCGCCGACGAGCTCGGCGACTTCGTCAGGTCGCTCGCACACCGGATCGCCGCGTTCCCGGCCGCCGGCCGTCTCGTCGTCAAGGAGCGGGTCAATGCCATCGCGCTCGCGCCGGCCGACGACTTCAGACGCGACTCCGACCTCTTCGCCCAGGCAGTGCGCGAACCCGAGGCGCAAGGCCTGCTCGCAGCCGGGCTCCGGAGCGGTTTCCAGGACCGGGAGGCCGAGATGGACCTCGCCTCGATGCTGGGCGAGCTGGCGGCCCCGACGAAGTCCTTATGAGCACCGAGGAGAGCCCTCGATCGCCTGCTGAACCCGCGCGAATCCGCCCGCGGCGCCGGTCAGATGCTCCTCGCGAAGCTCGGCGGTCGGGAGGCCTCGATGGATCATCGTCATCAGCGTCTTGCCGTCGCGCGCCTCGAATGTGAACTCGGTCTCGTACTCGACGATCGATCCGTCCGGCCGCCTCTCGCTCGTGTCGAGCACGAGCCGACGGGGCCGGTCGATCACCCGGAAGACGTGGTCGTGGCGGTAGACCTCGTCGCGTGAGGGCCCGAACGTCACGGTCCATACCCCGCCGACGCGCAGATCGCACTCGGACTCGACGGTCCAGCCCGGCTCCCCGTAGAAGGCCTCCTGGCCGTCCTGCTCGGTAAGGGCGTCGAACACCACCTCGGGCCGGGCGTTGATCACCGCCGCGAACGGCACGTCCTGGGTCACCGCCCGGCGTCCCTCGTCTCGACGTAGGAGCCGAAGCGGTCGAGCCGCCGCCGCCACGTGCGCCGGTAGTCGTCGATCCACTCCGTCGCATCCTCGAGCTGGGCGGGGCCGAGACGGCACTCGCGGGCGCGCCCGACCTTCGCCGTGACCACGAGATCGACCTCCTCGAGGATCCCGACGTGCTTCTTCACACCGTTGAGCGTGAGCCCGAGCGGCTGGGCCAGGTCGCCGATCGTCGCCGGCCCGCGTCCGAGGCGCTCGAGGATGCCCCGGCGGGTGGGGTCCGAGAGGGCGAAAAACGTGCGGTCGAGTGTCGCGTTATAGTGCACCGATCGGTGCACTATAACCAGAAGGCGGACAGATGGGAAAGATCGCCCTCAGCCAGAACATTTCGCTCGACGGGGTCATGCAGTCTCCGGGCCCCACGGACGTCCCGTTCAAGTACAGGGGCTGGGCCGTGGACTTCGATGGCGGTCGCGGGGGTGGTCAGTTCGCGCTCGAGTCCGTGCAGAATGCGGAGGCTCTGCTGCTCGGACGGGTCACATACGAGGCCATGCGGGCATTCTGGCCCACAGCGGAGGGTGAGCTCGCCGACAGGCTGAACGAGCTGCCGAAGTACGTCGTCTCCTCGACGCTCACGGGCCCGCCCTGGAACGCGACCGTGCTGGGCGACGACTGGCCGGAGGACGTGGCCAGACTTCGGAAGGATCTCGACGGCGAGATCGTCGTCTATGGCAGCCGCCGCCTCTCGCGGGCAATGATCGGGATGGGGCTGGTGGACGAGCTGCGCCTGCTGGTCTACCCGGTGGTGCTCGGCGCCGGAGATCGCCTGTTCGGGCAGACGCAGGACAAGGTCGCGCTGCGCCTCGTCGAATCGCGTCCGTTCGGGGGAGGCGTGGTGAGCATGATCTACGCACCTGCCACGGAGAACGGGTGATGCGCTGCGCGCCCGACCGTGGCGCGATCCCGTATCCGCGGCTGAGCGTCGTCATCGGGCTCGGTGGGCAAGCGGCCCGCTACGGCCAGCCGCTCCGCGGCGAGCAGCTTCTGCCGGTACGGCCGGGGCTGCTCCCAGAGCTCGGCCTCGATGCCCTCGGCGCCGCGGCGGACGCGCGCGTGCGTCAACACGAAGCGCGACGCGAACACCGACGGCGCGCCCGCGCGGGCCTCGACGGGATGTGCTTGGCGCAGCCAGCAGCCGGAGTTGACCGCGACTCCGCGAGCACCGGTCGGGGTGACGAACTCGACCAGCGACGGAGCGTGGGTGTGGCCCGACACGAAGACCGCGATCTCGCCCGCCTGATCGTCGCTCAGCGGGGGAGCCCGGCCGCTGTGAAGCCGGCGGCGGATCTCGTCCACCGCCCCGTCGGCACCTTCGGGAACCGCCCTGATCGCCCGGCTCGTCATGCCGCGCAGGACAAGGACGAACATGCCGAACGCCACGAGCAGCACTCCGAGCTCGTAGCCCAGATCGAAGATCAGGTCCAGCAGGTCGCCGTCGGTGCCGCCGAGCGCGTACTTGATCAGCCAGTAGGCCGCGTAGGCGACGATCAGGGGCAGCAGCAGCCAGCGGACCGCCTGGGTGACGACGTCGTAGAAGAGGCGTCCCGCGACCCATTCCGGGATCTTCGTGAGCGGGAAGATCCGGTCGATCTCGCGCAGATGGAGCGTGGGCGTCAGCGTCCGGCCGCCCGGCAGGCGCGGCATCAGATCGGTGACGACGTGATCGCCGAGTGGCGTGTCGAGCGGGTCGGCGTAGTCGCGGAACGTGTTCGCGGGATCGAACTGGTTGCCGTGCTCGCAGTACAGGATCCGGTCGGGCTCCGACTCGAAGCAGGCCGAGTAGGACAGCGCGAACTCGTGGACGAGCCCCTCGCGCTCGAGCGTCGCGCGGACCCCGGGGTTCCACCACATCTCGGCGTCGTGGTTGCCCGGCAGGTAGACGACCGTGCGCGAGGCCCCCGCCGCGAAGCGGCGCAGCCGGTCGAACATCCCTCGGTACTCCGGCCGGGCGATCGTCACGGACGCCCGGTCCTCGCCGCCGGGCACCTCGGCGATGCGGAGGAAGTCGAAGAAGTCCCCGGCGAGCACGAGCTCGACCGGCCCCGGATGCCGGCCGAGCTCGTCGAGCAGCTCGGCGAGCTCATCGGGGGACTCGAAGATGTCACGGCCGGGGTCGCCCCCGATGTGGCAGTCGGAGAGGAACACGACGAGCGTGTCGTCGGCGAGCCGCTTCATGCGCGTCGACCCGCCACGTAGAGCCGGCCCACCGTTCCCGCGAAGAAGACGACGAACCGGGCCAGCGCGACCGCCGGATCGGACCTTCTGCGTCCGCGCACCGGGCGGACCGAGACGACCAGTCGTGCGACCGCCGGCAGGCCGAGGCTCATCCGACCGGACGACGACGTGCCGTTGCCGTCGCCGTCGGCCGGTTCGAGGCGGGCCGCCAGGGTGGTGGTTGCGCGCCAGAAGTCGAGGATGCTGCGGCCCCGCACGTCCTTGGTGCCGCTCAGGATCCAGCGCGTTCCGTCCGAGCCGCTGAACGGAAGCGTGTACGCCATGGCGCGCGCCAGCGGATCGCCGTTCTCGACGAACAGGTGAAACGACCCGCCCTCGATCGGCGCGCCGGCCTCGTCGGTGAGCCCGTCCACCTGCACTGTTCCGGTGGCGGCGCCGGGATGCGCGGGATCGGCGACGAACGACGACACGTCGGGCACCGAGATCGTGACCTCGAAGCTCGCCTGTCGCGCCGCCGCCCCGCTTCCCACCGTCCCCTCGAGCCTCTCCCGCCAGCGCACCCCGCCACCGGAGAGCGAGGGCGGTGCGGTGCCGCCCGCCGGGATCGTGACGCGGTCCTCGGGCGGCGAGATCCGAGGCGCCTGGTCGGCCTCGGGCGCCGTCCAGCGCTCGCGCCCGGGCACCCGCCGGATGGCCGCCTCGATGCACCGCTCCGCCACGGCGGCGATCGTGTGCGAGGGGTTCACCCCGACCGCGCCCGGGATGATCGCGCCGTCGAGCACGTGCAGGCCGGGGTAGCCGAAGACCCGCCCGTCACCGTCCACGACGCCCTCGGCCGCCGTCGCGCCCATTCGGCAGCCGCCGAGGTTGTGCGGCGCCGACGGCTGGCCGAGGAGGCGCCAGTTCGGCGCCAGCGCGAGCCGTCCGCCTAGCTCGGTCACGAGCTCCCGGGAGGCCGCGGTCTCTGCCGCGTATAGCGCCAGATTGGCGGGCGTGTCCCACCGCACCCGTAGGCGGTGTCCGGGGCGGCGCAGCTCGATCGTGCCGTCCGCGCTGTCGCGGCCCATGACGAGCAGCACCGCGGTGGCGTCGCCCTCCTCCTCCCGCAGCGCGGCGAACGAGCCGCGGCTCGCAAGGCTGCGCCCGACGAGGCGCGTGAGACGGGTCGGGCTCATCAGCGGCATCAGGTGCGAGAGCTGCTGCGAGTAGCCCCCGTCCTGGACGAGCAGCCGCCGGCCGTCGCGATCGTCGTCATAGAGGACGGCCGTCGTGATCGTCGGCCCGTTCGTGGCTTCGAAGGGCGGTGAGGTCCCGATCCCGAAGGAAAGGAAGTCGCCGTTCGCCGAGTAGCCCTGCCCGAGCGTCCGCGAGAGGCGGGGCAGCGTGCGGTGCTGGTCGCGGCAGCGCAGCAGCAGCTCGGTCGTATTGACCGCGCCGAGGCACAGGAACACCTGCCGAGCAGCCACGGTGTGCTCGCCGTACCGGATGCGGTACCCCCCGTCCTCCTTCCCCAGCCACGTGACCTCGGACTCGGTCGTCACCTCGGCGCCGAATCGCTCGGCGAGCGTCAGGTAGTTCATGTCGAGCGTGTTCTTCGCGCCGAAGTTGCAGCCGATGTCGCACTCGCCGCAATGAACGCATCCGGATTGGAGGGCGCCGAACTTGTTCGGCGCCGGGTCCTCCCCCGCTCCGTCGAAACGCACCGCCAGGTTCGGCCGGAAGGTCTGCGCCCCGCGACCGAGCCGATCGGTGGCGGCCTCCATCAGCCTCGTCTTCGGGGGCAGCTCCCCGGTCGCCGGGTCCTCCCGGACCGGAGCGATGTCGAGCATGTACCCGACGAGGTCGTAGTACGGGTCCAGCGCCGAGCGCGAGTACCCGCTGGGCCAGCCTTCGTCGAAGACATCGGCCGGGGGGCGTATCTGGACGTTCGCGTAGATCAGCGATCCGCCGCCGTAGCCCGCCCCCTGCACCACCAGCATGTCGCCCAGGTGCCGCACGTCGTAGGTCCCGCCACGGCGCCAGTGCTGCAGATCCGCGCGGATCCTGTGGCGCGGGAAGCTCCCGGGCGCGAAGCGCCGCCCGCGCTCGATCAGCGCCACGTCCACGCCGGCCTGGGCGAGCCGGCACGCCGCGACGGCGCCGCCGAACCCGCTGCCCACGACGATCGCCTCGTAGCTGTCCCTGCCGAGGGTCACGACGAGGCGGGCTCCAGCTCGCGCTGCGCGGCCGGCACCGCCGCCGCCGGCCGCGAACCGCGTGCGAACACGGCGGTGAGGACGACGGCGGCGACGACGATCGCGGCGGCCACGAGCAGCGCGGCCTGGAAGCCCTCGTTGAGGGCGACGGCGGGACCGACCTCGCCGGCCACGCTCTCGGTGCGCCCGGAGGCCACGGCGGTGAGCACGGCGAGGCCGAGCGCGCCGCCGATCTGCTGGCTGGTGTTGATCAGCCCGCTGGCCAGCCCGGACTCGTCCTCGGCGATGCCCTCGACGGCGCTCACCGTGAGCGAGACGAACGTGGCGGCCAGCCCGACGGCGACCACCACGGAGGGGCCGAGAAGGTCGGCGACGAAGTCGGCGTCGGCGGGCATGCGCGAGAACCAGGCCAGCCCAACCGCGAAGGTGACGAGGCCGGCCAGCGTCACGGGCTTGCTGCCCACGCGGGTCACGAGCGGCGCGATGGCGCCTGCGGCCAGCACCAGCGTGCCGGCGAGCGGCAGCTGGGCCAGCCCGGCCTCGAGCGCCGAGTAGCCCAGCACCTGCTGCATCGAGAGCGACAGGAAGTAGAACAGCGCGAACATCGAGGCGCCGACGAGCAACATGGTCAGGTTGGCGCCGGCGACGGTGCGCAGCCGGAAGATCCGGAACGGCACCAGCGGCGCGATGGCGCGGCGCTCGATGACGACGAAGGCGCCCAGCAGCACCGCGGCCGCGGCGAACACCGCCAGCGTCCTGGTCGAGGTCCAGCCGACCTTCTCCGCCTCGACGATTCCGTAGACCGCGGCCGTCAGCCCGCCGGTGACGGTGGCCGCGCCGGGCAGATCGAAGCTGCGCTGCGCGACCTCGGCCCGGCTCTCGCGGATCAGCCGGTACGAGAGAAGCGCGGCGGCGATGCCGATCGGGACGTTGATGAAGAGCACCCACTCCCAGCCCAGCGCCTCGGTGATCACTCCGCCCAGCAGCACGCCCGCGGCGCCGCCCGAGCCGGCGACGGCGCCCCACACGCCGAGCGCCTTGTTGCGCTCGGCGCCGGGCGCGAAGACGGTGGTCAGGATCGACAGCGCCGCCGGTGCCAGCAGCGCGCCACCGAGTCCCTGCACGGCGCGGGCCGCGATCAGCTGCGAAGACGAAGAGGCGAGCCCGCCGGCCAGCGAGGCGGCCGCGAAAAGGACCAGACCGATGACGAACACGCGCCTGCGGCCCAGGAGGTCGGCGAGCCGCCCCCCGAGCAGCAGGAAGCCGCCGAAGGTCAGCACGTAGCCGTTGATGATCCAGGACAGGCTTTCCTGGGAGACCTGCAGATCGGTGCCGATCGACGGCAGCGCGATGTTCATGATCGACGCGTCCAGCACCACCACGAACTGCGCCACCGCAAGCAGCGCAAGAACGAGCCAGCGACGCGGGTCGGGTGCGGCGGTGGGTTCATTGCTGCTCATGGCACGCTCCTTGAATTGGGGTGTGCCTCACGGTCCCACCGGGCGGGAACGCTCGCGTCGGCGAAAATCGCCTAATTCGGCTGATGCGTAGACGTAGGATGGGTTCGTGCTGCGCGGGCGCGAACGCGAGACGAGAGCGCTCGGGGACATGCTCGAGCGCGCACGGGACGGCGCGGGCGGGGCGCTCGTCGTGCGTGGCGAGGCCGGCATCGGGAAGACGGCGCTGCTCGAGCACGTCCTCGGCGCGGTGTCCGACTTCCGGCAGCTTCGAGCCTCCGGCGTGGAGTTCGAGATGGAGCTCCCCTTCGCCGAGCTGCAGCGGCTCTGCGCGCCGATAATCGACAAGCTCGAGCGCCTGCCGAAGGCTCAGTCCGCTGCACTGGATGCCGCCTTCGCGCTGAGCGACGGTGGTGCTGCGCCCGATCCCCTCCGGGTCGGCTTCGCGGTGCTCACGCTGTTGTCCGAGGCCGCCGGCGAGCAGCCGCTCCTATGCGTCGTCGACGACGCGCAGTGGCTCGACCAAGCGTCGGCCCAGGCCCTGGCGTTCGTAGCACGGCGGCTTCTCGCGGAGCCCGTCGCGCTGATCTTCGCGCAGCGCGAGCCGAGCGAAGGCCAAGAGCTCCGCGAGCTCGCGGAGCTGCCGGAGCTGCCCGTGGGAGGGCTCGGCGACGGGGACGCCCGCGACCTCCTCGCCGCGGAGATCCATGCGCCGCTCGACCCGCGAGTCCGCGACCGGATCGTCGCGGAGGCTCGCGGAAACCCGCTTGCCCTTCTGGAGCTGCCACGAAGCGCCGGACCGACCGACCTCGCGCGCGGATTCGGCCTGCCGGAGGCGCCCGCCGTGTCTCAGCGGGTGGAGGCGAGCTACCAGTCGCGGCTGGCGCTGCTCGATGACGACGCGAGGATGCTGCTGCTGCTCGCGGCGGCGGAGCCCGTGGGCGATCCACTGCTGTTGTGGCGGGCGGCCGCGGCGCTTGGCATCGGGCCGGAGGCGGCCGCGCCGGCCGAGGCCGCCGAGCTGCTCGAGATCGGCTCCGCTGTGCGGTTTCGGCATCCGCTGGTGCGCTCCGCCGCCTACCGGGCGGCATCGCCGGACCAGCGCCGCAGCGCGCATGCGGCCCTGGCCGATGCCACCGACCCGGAAGCGGATCCCGACCGCCGCGCCTGGCATCGCGCGCAGGCCACGCCGGGGCTCGACGAAACGGTGGCAGCGGAACTGGTGGCGTCGGCCGAGAGAGCGCGGGCGCGGGGCGGCGTCGCGGCCGCCGCCGCGTTCCTGGAACGCGCTGCGACCCTGACACCGGACCCGGGCGACCGCATGGAGCGGACCCTCCTGGCTGCCGAGGCAAAGCTCGAGGCGGGTGCGCCGGAGGAGGCGCAAACCCTGATCGCGACGATCGATCGGGCGGCGATGCCCGACCTGCCGAGGGCGCGCACGGACATGCTGCTCGGCCTGATCGCCTACAGCCTGCGGCGCGGGGCCGACGCGCCGCCGCTCTTCCGCCAAGCCGCCCAGCGACTCGAGTCGCTCGACACGCGCGCGGCGCGGGAGACGCACGTACACGCTCTACTGGCAACGATCGCGGCCGGCTCGCTCGGCACGGGCGCGCGCGAAGGAGCCGAGGCCGCTCTGGCCGCTCCACCCGCGCCCGAGCCGGCGACGACGGTGGACGTGCTTCTCGACGGACTCGCCCTGCTGATGACCGGCGATCGCGCGAAGGCCACGCCACTGCTTCGGCGGGCACTCGCCGACCCGGGCGGTGAGGTGTGGGTGGGCCGGCCGACACTCCTGTGCCTGGTGGCTGTCGAGCTGTGGGATCTGGCGGCCTACGAGCGGGTTCTCACCGAGCAGGTCGCGCAGCTGCGGGGCGCGGGAGCGCTGACGATGATGCCCCACGCGCTGTCCCCCCTTGCGGGATCGCTCCTCCCGACCGGGCGGTTCCGCGCCGCGGAGGTACTCCTCGCCGAGAGCGACGAGCTCGCGGAGGCAATCGGAATCGCCCCGCTTCGCTACTCCAACATGCACGTCGCTGCGCTTCGAGGCGATGTCGACCTGACGACCACGCTCGTGGAAGCCGGGCTTCGCGACGCGACCGAACGGGGCGAGGGGCTGCTCGTCACCTTTGGGCACTACGCGACCGCGCTGCTGCTCAACGGCCGCGCCGACTACTCCGGGGCGCTGGCGGCGACGCGACGTGCGGTAGCGCCGGTCGACTTCAGCTTCGAGGGCATGCGGCTGCGCGAGTTCATCGAGGCGGCCGTCCACGCGGGCGAGCGCGACGGTTGTGACGAGGCCCTGTCCGCTGTGCGCGAGCGCACCGAGGCGACCGACACCCCGTGGGGACGCGGCACCGGAGCTTGCTGCGCCGCGCTGCTGGCCGAGGGCGCGACCGCCGAGGAGCACTACCGCGAGGCCGCCGAGCAGTTCGAGCGGGGAGCGTGCTTCCTGGAGCTCGGGCGCGCGGAGCTCCTCCTCGGCGAGTGGCTGCGCCGCGAGAACCGGAGGACGGACGCGCGCGAGCAGCTGCAGCGGGCCTACGAGCGGCTGTCGGCGATGGGCGCGGCCGGCTTCGCGGAGCGGGCGCTGCAGGAGCTGCGTGCCACCGGCGAGCGCGCCCGCCGGAGGACCCCGGAGACGGCCGACGAGCTCACGCCCCAGGAGCTTCACATCGCACGTCTCGTGGCCACCGGGGCAACGTCCAAGGAAGTCGCGGCCGAGCTGTTCCTGAGCCCACGCACGATCGACGCGCACCTGCGCAGCATCTTCAGGAAGCTCGGTATCACCTCGCGGCGGCAGCTCCGGAGCCTGCCGCTCGAAATAGGCGACTCTCGCCGACGCGAGCCCGCGCTTTGAGTGCGACGCTCGCCCAATGGACCCGACAGAGCTCGACCGCCGGCTCGAGATTCGGCTGCGAACGAGAAGCGGGAACGGGTCGTGGTCCAGCCGGCCGATCTGGATCGTGGTCGTGGCCGGCGAGCCCTACATCCGGTCGGCCTTCGGTACCCGCAGCGCCTGGTATCGCCGGGTCCGGGCGATGGGCCGTGCAGACATCGAGGTCGGTGACGAGACCCTGCAGGTCAGGCTCGAGCCGGTCGACGACGAGACCCTCAACGAGCGCATCTCCGACGCCTACTTCGCCAAGTACTCGCCCTCCTGGCCCGGGCCCACCGAGACCCTGATCGGGAAGGAGGCCAGCGCGACCACGATGCGCCTCACTCCTGGCCCTACCCTCGGGTCGTGACGGCGATCTCGGTGAAGCGCGAGGGGGCCGGCCCCGAGGTCCTGCTGGTGCACGGAGGTGCGAGTCCCGAGACCACCTGGGGAGCGTTGGCGCCCCTGCGCGCCCGGTGGACGCTCTCGCTCGTCCACCGGCGCGGCTACCCGCCGAGCCCGCCGCCCGCCGACGGGCGCCAGGACTTCGAACGCGACGCCGCCGACATCGCCTCGCAGCTCGGCTCGCGGCCTCACGTCGTGGCGCACTCCTATGGCGTGCTTGGAGCCCTGATCGCGGCGTCCCGGAGGCCGGCGGACGTGCGCTCGCTTACGTTGATCGAGCCGCCGCTCTACTACCTGGTGCCGGGGGATCCGGAGGTCGAGCGCCTCGAGCGGATCGGGGACGCCGTGCTGACGGAGGGTCTCGACGCCGATCCGGACCTGTTGCGCGCGTTTCTCCGCATGGCCGGCGCCCCGGGGGTCGACGACGGGCCGCTCCCGGAAGCGGTGGCGGCCGGCGTGCGTCGCGCGCATGGTGGCCGCCTGCCCGGCGAGGCCCGTCCCGCGCTCGAGCGGATTCGCACCGCCGGCGTCCCCGCGCTGGTCGCCTCGGGCGATCACACGCCGGCGCTCGAGCGCATCTGCGATGCCCTGGCCGCCGCTCTCGACGCCGAGCGGCTGCTGGCGCCCGGCGCCGGACATTTCGTCGCCGCGGCGGAGGGGTTTCCCGAGCGGCTCGAGCGGTTCCTCGTCGCGAGCGTCGACGCCGGCTGAGGCGACCGGCACACCTACCGAGAATTAGACTCGCCGCCATCGAGCCAAGACTTGGCAGGCGGCAGGAAGGACGGCTCCAGGCGCTGATCGACTCATCGCCGCTGGCGCTCGTCGAGTTCGGGCTGGACACGCGGATCCGGCTCTGGAACCCCGCCGCCGAGCGTATCTTCGGCTGGTCGAGCGACGAGATGATCGGCCGTGGCGGTCTCCCGATGGCCCCTCCCTCGAAGCGCGCGGAGGCGGAGGAGCTGTTCGAGCGGGTGCGGGCCGGCGAGGGGGTGAACGACTACGAGACCGTGCGCCTGCGGAAGGACGGAACGCTCGTGGCCGTCTCGATCGCCGCTGCCCCGGTCAGAGACTCCGCCGGCCAGGTCCTCGGCAACATGGTCGCCTACACCGACATCACCGAACGGAAGGCCCAGGAGGCGGAGGTCCACCGTCTGAACGACGAGCTCCACGCCCGCGTCGAGGAGCTTGCCGCCTCGCGTACGCGGATCGTCACCGCCGGCGACGTCGAGCGGCGCCGCCTCGAGCGCAACCTCCACGACGGCGCGCAGCAGCGCCTCGTCGCGGTCTCGTACTCCATGCGGCTGGCGTTGACGAAGCTCGACTCCGATCCGGCCGGCGCCCGCGCGGACCTCGCGGGTGCCGGCGACGAGCTCGCCCTCGCGCTCGAGGAGCTGCGCGAGCTCGCCCGCGGCCTGCATCCGGCGATCCTCACCGACTGCGGCTTGCGAGCCGCAGTCGAGATGCTCGCCGACAGAGCGCCGATCCCGGTCGAGATCGTGGAGGTCCCCGACGGCCGGCTGCCGGAGCCGGTCGAGGCGGCGGCGTACTACCTGATCGCCGAAGCGCTGACCAACGTCGCGAAGTACGCCCGCGCGTCGGCGGTCCGGACTCGGGTTTCCGCCGCTGAGGGGAACGTCGTCGTGGAGGTCTCGGACGACGGCGTCGGCGGCGCGGACCCCGCGACCGGGTCGGGGCTCCGGGGCCTGGCGGACAGGGTGGAGGCGCTGGGCGGCTCGCTCGAGGTCGTCAGCCCCGCCGGAGCGGGGACGACGCTCCGGGCCGAGGTTCCGGCGTAGGGAACAGCGGCTCCACCTCGGCTCCGCGTTCCAGAAGCCTGGACCCGTAGCGCAGCCACGCGATGACCGACGCGAGCGCCGTGGCGGCTCCGAGCGGGGTCGCGAGGGCGAGCGAGAAGTCGAGCAGGTAGCCGGCCGCGAGCGCGACGGCGGCACCGCCTACGACGCCGTCGATGACCGCGACCGCGGTCGAGAATGCGAACAGCGGGCTGCGGTTCTCGGCCGACAGGCCCATGTTCTCGAACACGCCCTTGCCGTCGTCGTGACCCGAGAGCAGAAACAGGTCGGCGTGCTCGCCTGCCACGTCCTTGTAGTAGTGGCGGATCCTGTTGATCGCGAGCCCGTAGCGGAAGTCCTCGGCGCCGCACTCGACGAGGCGCACGAACGTCGTGCAGCCGAGCAGGTAGATCGTCGGCAGCACGGTCAACGCGAACACGTAGAACGCGTCGCCGAGCTCCGAGACCTGGCCGATGAAGCCGAGCGCGACGAGCGCGCTCGAGATCGAGAAGACGAAGACCGAGGCGCGCGCCGAGCTCTCGCTCATGGTCTGCTGCCGGGCGCCCTGCAGCGTGAAGTGCTCGGTCGTCAGCGCGGTCAGCAACTGCTCCTGCATGCGGGTTACGGTACCCCGAGCGCCTAATCGCTCTCGAGCTTCAGGTGGTCGGGAGAGAGTGCGTGCAGGAAGCGCCGCGAGTCGAAGACGGCGCCGGGGGCGTGGGCACCGGTGCTCAGCGCCTCACCATCGAGGATGCGTTCCAGCGCCTCGCACACGAGTGGCGCCGTGACGGCGTAGATGTCCCGGCCGCTTGCGAGCGCGCGCCGGGTGCTGCCGCCCTGCCGGGCAACGGCCTCGACCATGAAGATCTGCGCCGAGCGCCCCGTCGCGTCGGCGGCCCTTGGCGGCGGTGTGGCCGGATCGCGAAGGTCTCGAAGCGGTGCTTGGCTCAGATAGTTGTGAAGCTCCGAGACCCGCAGGTGCCGCGCGATCAGGACGACTTCCGAGAAGGGAAGCTCGATGACCGCCTGACGGCCAAACGGCTCCGCGAAGTCCCATGACCCCTCGGGGGCGGGCCGCGGAAGCGCGGCCAGTCGGCCGTCGGCCACGACAAATCTCCGAGCGGTGTTGCGCTCGCCGGTGATGCGCGTGCCCTGCGTCGGGTGCCAGCTGTCGAGGGCGATCCCGATCCGAATCTCGTCGGCGACGTCCCAGCCGCCCATGGCGGCCGTCGCGAGGAGATCTCCCAGGCCGCCGAAGAAGCCCATGGCGGGCATGACGACGACCCCCGCCTCGCGAGCGGGGGCGTCGAACCTCTCGAGCGTGGCCCGCGCGCTCGGCTGTTCGGCCGTCACGTCCAGATAGTGGATGCCCGCCCGCACGGCGGCGGCAGCCACGGGGTCGGCCGTGTCGAGAAAGGGGCCGGCGCAGTTGATGACCGCCGCAACGTCGCCGAAGGCGCGATCGAGCGAGCCGGGATCGTCTATCGAGGCCACCCGTGTCGCGCCGCCGCGACCGACGGCCACCGGTGTCATCCCGCGGCGCAGCAGCTCCGCGACCACGAAGCGCCCGGTGTGGCCGGCCGCGCCGAAGACGGCGACGGCCGGACCTCGTTCCGGGAGCGTCACGAGCGGGCCTCCAGCGCGACGTCGCCGACACGCATGCGCGAGTCGTCGCGCCTGCCGACGGCAAGCAGCGCGATGATCGCGCCCAGCGCTGCCAGCCCGGCGCCGAGATAGAGGCCGAGCTCGAAGCCCTCGGTGAGAGCGCCGGGCAGCGCGGCGTGGTCGCCCTGGGCGTCGGCCATTGCGTCGTCGACCCGCTCGAAGGCGAGCGTGGAGAGCGCGGCGAGCCCGAGCGCGCCGCCGACCTGGAGCGTGGTGTTCACCAGGCCGGAGGCGAGCCCGGACTCGCCCTCGCCACCGAGGTCGTCCGTGGCGGCTGCGATCACGACCACGATGGCGATCCCGAGCCCCGGTCCCCAGACGAGCGAGGGGCCCAGCACGTCGGAGACGTAGTCGCCGCCGGCGTCGATCTGCGCGAACCACGCCAGGCCTGCGGCGAGCAGGGCCATGCCCGCGGCAAGGAGCGGCTTGAAGCCGAGCCTGGCGATCAGGTTGGACGCGATCCCGGAGGCGACGATCACGGTGAGCGCCAGAGGCAGGTACGCGACGCCCGTCTTGATCGGGCTGTAGCCGAGCACCTGCTGCATGTAGAGCGTGACGAAGAAGAAGGTGGCGAACATCACCCCGCCGAGGGCCAGGGAGACGGCGTTGGCGCCGCTCAGGTTGCGCAGGCGAAAGACGCCGAGCGGCACCAGCGGCGCGCGGTGGCGGGCCTCGATCGCGAGGAACGCGGCCAGGAGCGCCGCCGCGCCGGCGAGGCAGCCGAGCGTGGCGGTCGAGCCCCAACCCTCCTGCTCGGTGCGCACGATCGCGAAGATCAAGAGGCCTATCCCCGCGGTGGCGGTCAGCGCCCCGAGTGAATCCAGCGGCGGCCGCTCAGCCGCGCGGTGCGTGGCGATGTAGCGCAGGCTCGCGGCGCCTGCGGCGATCCCGATCGGGACGTTGATGAAGAACACCCACTCCCAGCCGGGTCCATCGGTCAGGGCGCCGCCGAGGATCACGCCGAGCGCGCCGGCGACGCCGGAGGTCGCGCCCCACACGCCGAGCGCGATGTTGCGCTCCCTGCCGCCGGCGAAGGTCACGACCAGAATCGACAGCGCGGCAGCCGACATCAGCGCGGCTCCCACGCCCTGGGCCGCCCGGCCGGCGATCAGCGCCGTCTCGCTGCCGGACAGGCCGCAAGCCAGCGAGGCGATCACGAACACCACCAGCCCGCCCAGGAAGACGTGGCGGCGGACGAACATGTCGGCGGCGCGTCCGCCCATGAGAAGCAGCCCGCCGAAGGTCAGCACGTAGGCGTTGATGACCCACTGCAGGTTCGTGTCAGAGAAGTCGAGGTCGCGCTGGATCGAGGGCAGTGCGATGTTGACGATCGTGGCGTCGAGGACCACCAGCAGCTGCGCCGTGCACAGCAGCGCAAGCACGATCCAGCGGTTCGCCGACGCATCCGAGTGCGATGTCGTGAGGTACCTGGTCATGCCGGCAACGGTGCCCCACCGAGCCCGAAAAGTGAAAGACGGATTGCCGACCGATCAATCGGGTGGATCCGATGAATCGAAGACGACCGAGTACACGTGCGGTGTCGCAACCGCCAGGTCCGCCGCCCGGTGTGCATACCGCTGGGCGTCGGGGTCGGCCAAGGTCGCCCTGACGTCCTCGTGGCTGCGCCACTGGGCGTAATCCACGACGCGCGTGCCGTCGTTGCTGGCGAGGACGGCCACGGAGACGAAGCCGGGCCGGTGCTGCATGACCTCCTCCGTGCCCTCGACCAGGACACCCACGAGGTCCTGCTGGTCCGATGGGTCGACGTCGAACACCGTGATGAACGTCACTGCCATGCGGCCAACGCTGCCAGCGCCGCCGCTGAAAGTGAAAGACGAGTTCCCGACCGCTCAATCGGAGGGATCGGATGAATCGCGGGCCTCGCCATCGGACGCGACCTCGCGAGCGATGTCGACCAGCGCCCGTACCCCCGGGGTCGCATCGGCCGTCCGCCAACCGAGCGCCAGCGTGGCCGGCGTGAGGTCCGCGACCGGCCGGAATGCGATCCCCGGCAAAGCGGACACCTGAGCCTGCGAGCGCGGGACGGTGGCCACGCACAGCCCGGCCCGCACCGCCTCCAGCATGCCCTCCATCGAGCGGATCGTGGGCCCGCGGCGCGCCGCCGCGCCGCCGCGGTAGTCCGCACAGGTCCAGAAGGCGACTGCCACCGGATCGGTGTCCACCCACGGCCAGGGCTCGTCGACGAGCTGCTCCATGCGGAGCACACGCTCCGCGGCCAGCGGGTGCCCCGCCTCCAGCGCGACCACCCGGGGCTCCTCGTGCACCACCTCGAAGCTCAACCCGTCGTGATCGAAAGGCAGCCACACGAACGCCGCGTCGACCTTCCCGTCGCGCAAGCCGCCCGAGAGGTCCTCCCAGTCGCTCTGGCGCAGATCGACGTGCACGAGCGGACGTGCCTCGCGAAACTCGCGCAACACCCTGGGCACCTGAGCGAGGCCGGCGGTGGCGCCCGTCGAGACCCGGATCCTGCCGGTCTCGCCGCGGGCCGCCCGGGCGGCCTCCTCGAGAGCCTCGTCGGCCTCCTCCAGGATCCTGCGGGCGCGCAGGAGGAACTGCTCGCCCGCCGCGGTGAGCTCCACCTTGCGGGTGGTCCGACGCAACAGTTCCACGCCGAGCTCGCCCTCGAGCCGCCGGATCTGCTCCGACAGCGCGGGCTGCGCGATGTACAGGCGCTCGGCCGCGCGCGTGAAGTGAAGCTCCTCCGCCACCGCCACGAAATAGCGCAGAGGACGGAAGTCGAACGCCAATCAGACCTCCTCGGTGAGCTCGCCTGAACTATGTCACCCGGTGACGCTAGCCGTACGCTGGCCGGGCGGCCCGGGCTGAGGTACGTTGACCTGACCTGGTCCCGCCCCCTCCTTGCTCGCATGGACTTCGGCATCCTCGGCCCGCTCGAGGCCCTCGACGGGGGGCGGCGGGTAAGGCTGGGCGGCGACAGGCAGCGCGCGCTGCTGGCGGTGTTCCTCCTGCACGCCAACGAGACGCTCAGCACCGACCGCCTGATCGAGGAGCTGTGGGGCGAGCGCGCACCGGCCACGGCGGCCAAGACCGTGCAGGTCTACATCTCGCGCCTGCGCAAGGCGCTGACTGCGGAGGATGACGATTCGGCCGGCGCGGTGGTGACCCGCGACCACGGCTACGAGCTGGTGCTCGATCCCGAGCGCCTCGACGCCCATCGCTTCGAGCGCCTCGCCGCCGAGGGCAGGAGCGAGCTGGCCGCGGGCCGGCCCAAGCCCGCCGCGTCGGCCCTCGAGGACGCCCTGGCGCTGTGGCGCGGCCCTGCCCTCGCGGACTTCGCCTACGAGCCCTTCGCGCAGCAGGAGATCGCCCGCCTCGAGGATCTGCGCGTCGCGGCCCTCGAGCAGCTGATCGAGGCGAAGCTGGCGCTCGGCGCTCACGCCGAGGTGGTGGGACGGCTCGAGAAGCTGATCGCCGAGCACCCCTACCGGGAACGCCTGCGGGCGCACCTGATGCTGGCTCTCTACCGCTGCGACCGGCAGGCGGACGCGCTGCAGGTCTACCAGGACGCCCGCACGACGCTGGTCGAGGAGCTGGGCATCGAACCGAGCGAGCGTCTGCGCGAGCTCGAACAGGCGATCCTCGTGCAGGACCCGGAGCTCCACCTGGACGCCCCTCCGGCCGCGCCGGCGAACGGCCAACGAGCGGCGGCGGCCGGGCGCACCGCGTTCGTGGGACGAGAGCGCGAGCTGGCCGGGCTGGCCGGTGCTCTCGACGACGCCCTGGCGGGCCGCGGGCGGCTCGTCCTCCTCTGCGGCGAGCCCGGCATCGGCAAGAGCCGCCTGGCCGAGGAGCTGATCGGGGACGCCAAGACGCGGGGCGCGCGAGTCCTGATCGGCCGCTGCTGGGAGGCCGGCGGAGCGCCCGCCTATTGGCCCTGGGTCCAGGCGCTGCGCGACTACGTCCGCGCGGTGGAGCCGGAGCGGCTGAGAGCGCAGCTCGGCGCCGGCGCCGCCGACCTCGCCCAGCTCCTGCCGGAGCTGCGCGAGCTCGTCCCCGACGTCACGGAGCGTTCGGCACCCGAGTCGGAGGGCTCCCGCTTCCGCCTGTTCGACGCCGCGAGCTCCTTCCTGCTGAGCGCCGCGGAAGCACGGCCGCTCGTGATCGCGCTCGACGACCTGCACGCGGCGGACGAACCGTCGCTGCTGCTCCTGCAGTTCGTCGCCCGCGAGCTCGGGAAGGGCCGCGTGCTGGTCGTGGGCGCCTACCGCGACGTGGACCCCACCCCCACCGGTCAGCTGACGACGACGCTCACGGAGCTCGCCCGCGAGTCGGTCACGCTCACCCTGGCGCTCGGCGGCCTGGACGAGGCCGACGTGGCCCGCTTCGTCGAGATCGCCGCACCCGGCGCGTCCGCAGCGGACCTGGCCCCGGTGGTACACGCCGAGACCGAGGGCAACCCTCTCTTCGTCGGCGAAACCGTTCGGCTGCTCGCCGCGGAGCGGCGCCTGGACGACTCCGCGAGCGCCCCGCTCACGGTTCCGCAGAGCGTGAGGGAGGTGATCGGCCGCCGGCTCCGCCACCTCTCCCACGAGTGCAACGAGCTGCTCGTCCTAGCCTCGGTACTGGGCCGCGAGTTCGATCTCGCCGCGCTGGTCTGCGTCAGCGACCTGGAGCACGACCAGGTCCTCGAGCTGCTCGACGAGGCCACCGACGCGCGCGTCGTCTCGGAAGTTCCCGGCGCGATCGGCCGGATGCGCTTCGCCCACGCCCTGATCCGCGACGCCGCGTATCACGGCCAGCGGAGAAGTCGCCGGGTGCGGCTTCACCGGGAGGTCGGAGAGGCGCTCGAGGCGCTCTACTCCTCGGACCTCGACCCCCATCTGGCGGAGCTCGCGCATCACTTCTTCGAGTCCGCCGCCGGCGGGGAGGGCCAGAAGGCCGTGGCGTACGCCCGGCGGGCCGGCGCGCAGGCAGTGGCCCTCCTGGCCTACGAGGAGGCGGTGCGCCTGTACGCGATGGCGCTCGAGGCGCTCGGGCCCGACAGCGCCGCCACGGCCCGGGTCCGCTGCGAGCTGCACCTGGCCCTCGCGGACGCCAAGGGCCGTGCCGGCGACAGCCCGGGGGCCAAGTCGAGCTACCTGGCCGCCGCGGAGCTCGCACGTTCCACCGGGCTCCCCGAGCTGCTCGGCCGGGCGGCGGTCGGCTACGGGGGACGGTTCGTCTGGGATCGCGCGATGAGCGACGAGCGGCTCGTCCCGCTGATGCAGGACGCGCTGGCCGCGCTCGGCGACGCCAACAGCGCCCTGCGCGTCCAGCTCCTCTCCCGCCTGGCGGCCGCGCTGCGCGGGGAGCCCTCCCGCGATCGGCGCGAGCGGATCTGCGAGGACGCCGTCCGCGCCGCCCGCAGGCTCGGCGATCCGGCGGCCATCGCCTACGCGCTCGACGCCGCCGAGGCCGCGCTGCACGCCCCCCACACCGCCCAGAGGCGCCTGGACGAGGGAAGGGAGATCGTCTCCCTCGCAGCGACGACCGGCGACCGGGAACGCCTCTTCGACGGGCACGAGCACGCCTTCTGGGCCGCCTGGGAGCTGGGGGACCCCGTCGCCCGTGCCGCCGAGCTCGACTCGATGACCCGCGTAGCGGAGGAGCTGCGGCAGCCGGCACAGCTGTGGATGCTCGCCGTGGCGCGTGCGACGCTCGCGCTGGCCGAAGGACGGTTCACCGAGGCCGCGGAGCAGATCGAGCACGCGTGGGCCATCGGCGAGCGCGCCCAGAGCCGGAGCGCGGCGGCGGTGGCCCGCACGCTCCCGCTGTTCCTGCTGCGCCGCGAGCAGGGACGCCTCGAGGACTTCGAGCAGGAGGTCCAGGGCCCGGGACACGAGTTCTCCGGTCCGCTGATGCGCCGCAGCGTGCTGGCCCACGTCCACGCCCATCTCGGGCGGCCCAACGAGGCGCGGGCAGCGCTTCAGGAGCTCGTGAGCCGTGACCTCTCGGAATGGCACGTCGACGAGGAGTGGATCGTGGGCATCTGCCTGCTCGCGGAGACCTGCGCGATGCTCGGCGAAGCCGGATCCGCCGCGACCCTGTACGAGGTGCTCCTGCCGTACGGCTCGCTCAACGCCGTCGCCGTGCCGCAGCTGTCCGTCGGCTCCGCGAGCCGGCCGCTCGGCATTCTCGCGACCGTGCTCGACCGGTTCGACGACGCGGAGCGGCACTTCGAGGAGGCGCTGGAGATGGACGAGCGGATGGAGGCTTGGCACTGGCTCACCCACACCCAGGACGCATACGCCCGCATGCTGCTGCAGCGCGATGCGCGGGGGAGCGATGGCTCCTCCCAGTGACACGGTCCGGCTGGTCGAGGAGGCCTATCGCACCTGGAACCTGAGCGGGCCCGGCGCGTTCATGGAGTTCACGACGGAGGGGATCGAGCTGCACGACGCGCCGGAGGTGCCGGACGCCCAGGTGTGGGTCGGCCGCGAGGCCGTCCTGGCCAGGGTCGAGGAGATCGCGGCGGCCGTCGGGGGCCGCTGGGCCGACATCGACGACGTGCGCCCGGCCGGCGACGCGGTGCTCGTCTCTCTCACCTGGAAGATCGAGCGGGCGAGCCCGACTGCGCTCGCCTCCGTCTACCACGTCGTGACGGTGGAGGGCGACAAGATCGCCCGCATCCGGGTCTTTCTCGACCAAGACGCCGCGGCGAGGGCCGCCCTATCCGGCCCTTAACGCGCCGCGCTTGACATATTCCCATATAGGCATGTAAACTCCCGCCCATGGCACGAGCAGCGACCACGGCGGACGCGTTCAACGCGGTGGCCGAGCCCCGGCGTCGTCAGATCCTCGACGCCCTCGCCGGCGGCGAGCGTCCCGTGAACGACCTGGTCCGGCAGCTCGGGCTGGCTCAGCCACAGGTGTCCAAGCACCTACGCGTACTTCGAGAGGTTGGAGCGGTCGACGTGCGAGACGAAGGACGACAGCGGCTGTACCGGCTGAACGGCCACGCGCTCAAGCCCATCCACGACTGGGTGAAGGGCTACGAGCGCCTGTGGTCCGAGCGGTTCGACGAGCTCGACGTCGTGCTCGAGGAACTCAAGCGACAGGAGGAAGGACATGACCGAGATGACAGGTAGCCGCGCGGCGAAGGTGACGCTCCCCACGGACGAGCAGATCCTCGTCACACGCGAGTTCGACGCCCCCAAGCACCTGGTCTACAAGGCGTGGACGACGCCCGAGCTGGTCGGGCGCTGGTGGCACGCCAACCGCGGCGAGGTGTCCCAGATCGACATCGACCTGCGCGTCGGCGGCAAGTGGCGCTACGTCATGGTCGCCGAGGGCGGGTTCGAGGTCGGCTTCCACGGCGAGTACCGCGAGGTCGTCCCGAACGAGCGGATCGTCTACACCGAGGTCTACGAGGGCATGCCGGAGGGCGTCGACGCCGAGGCCGAGGCCGCGCTCAACACGCTCACCCTCGACGAGGTCGACGGCCGCACCACGGTGACGATCCTGACGGAGCACCGGAACCGGGAGGGACGCGACGCCCATATCAACTCCGGAATGGAGGACGGGCTGCAGGACGCGCTGGACCTCCTGGAGGAGGTCGCGAACTCGCTCCGCTGAGCGGGGACCTCCCCTACCTCCGTCTGCCCACCGAGACCAGGTACTCCTGCTCGAAGCGGGCCTTCTCGGGGGTGCCGAGGTTCCACTCGTCGCAGAAGCGGTCCACCGCTTCCAGGAATTCGGCCTCGCGATCGTTGCGCCGGGCGTTCGCCTGCGCGGCGATCGTGGGGCCGTACTTGTCCTTGAAGTGCGTGCCGTAGTCGTGCGGACGCTCGAAGGCGTCGATCTCCAGCACGTCCCGCTCCATCGTGCCGAACTCGACCCGGTCGCCGAACAGCTCGGCCAGATGCTCCTCGCTCCCCCACAGCGGCGGCGGCTGGGCGCCCGGCGGGGGCGGCGGGGCGAACGGCCCCATGGTGCGGAACAGCGCGCCGATCATGCCCTCCGGGGTCCAGCTCAGCAGGCCGATCGTGCCGCCCGGGCGGCAGACCCGCACCAGCTGGTCCGCCACGTCCTGGTGGCGCGGGGCGAACATCGCGCCGATCGACGACATGACCACGTCGAAGGACTCGTCGTCGAACGGCAGGTTCTCGGCGTCGCCCTCCACCCACTCCAGCTCCACCCCGGCGACCTCCGCGCGCCGCCGGCCGGCGTCGAACAGCTCCGGCGTCAGGTCGCTCGCGGTGACCGTGGCGCCGCGCTCGGCGGCCGGGATCGACGCGTTGCCGGTGCCGGCGGCCACGTCGAGCACCCGCATGTCCGGTCCGATCCCGCAGGCCTCCACGAGGCGGGGGCCGAGCGGCAGCAGGAAGGTCTCGACCATCCCGGGGTAGTCGCCGGACGCCCACATGGCGCGGTGGCGTTGCTTGAGCTCGACGTCGGGGGATGCGTGCAAAGGGGGCTCCTTCGTAGGTTGACCCGCCGACACTAACTCAATCTCGGATCCCCGCCGCCGCGCGCGCCTCCTCCCACGTCTCGAAGTACTCCATCCGCACGATCGTCCCGTCCTGGAACGTGGTGACCTGGTGGTACAGCTCCTCGTCGAGCTCGATCCCGGTGGACATGGCGACCCCGTAGTGGCGCAGCCGCACGGCCACGCGGTCGCCGGCGTCGACGTACTCCTGGGGCCGCAGCTGTAGCTCGTCCCACGCCTCGTCGAGCCCCTTGAAGAAGCCCAGCACCTGCTCGCAGCCGATGCAGGAGTCGTAGCCCATCTGGGCAGGCAGGATCCACTCGATCTGCGGGTGGAAGTCCTCGATCGCCGTGTCGAAGTCGCGGCGGTTGTAGGCCTCGATGAAGCCTCGGGTCTTCTCGACGTTCTCCTGTGACATCGTCCGCGCAGTAAAGCTGGTCGATACGAGAGGAGTGCTTGTGCCCCCAGCCCAGAAGCCGCGCCGCCGGAACTGCGCCCAGATGATCGTCCACGAGCTGCTCGCCGAGACGCAGCCCGAATACCGGGAGCGGCGGCTCCAAGCGGAGGATCAGACCCGCCAGACGATCGACAGCGGACAGGCCATGCGGGTGACGGCCAAGCTGATCACCATCCCCGTAGTGGTCCACGTGGTGCACCGGACCGAAGAGGAGAACATCTCGGACGCCCAGGTGAAGAGCCAGATCAGCGTGTTGAACAAGGACTTCCGGGCGAAGAACTCGGACAAGAGCAAGGTGCCGGCGGTCTGGAAGAGCCTCGTGGTCGACTCGAAGATCCAGTTCGCCCTGGCCACCAAGGACCCGAGGGGCAAGCAGACGACGGGCATCACCCGCACCGCCACCACGGTCGAGGAGTTCGGCCCCGACAACGGGGTCAAGGCCAAGGGGACGGGTGGCGTGAACCCCTGGCCGGCGGACCGCTATCTCAACATGTGGATCTGCAACTTGAGCGGCGGCCTGCTCGGCTACGCGCAGTTCCCGGGCGGCCCTGCGAAGACCGACGGCGTGGTGATCCTCTACAGCGCGTTCGGGTCCACCGGCAAGGTCAACCCGCCGTTCAACAAGGGCCGCACCGCAACGCACGAGATTGGGCACTTCCTCGGCCTGCGCCACATCTGGGGCGACAAGAACGACTGCACCGGGAGCGACTTCGTGGCCGACACGCCGCCGCACCGGCAGGCCAACACCGGCAAGCCGAAGTTCCCCCAGATCACGTGCAACAACGGCCCGAACGGCGACATGTTCATGAACTACATGGACTACGTCGACGACGCGTCGATGTTCATGTTCACCTCGGGGCAGGTCGCGCGCATGAACGCGACCCTGGCGGGGCCGAGGAAGAAGCTCGCCGGGCTTTGAGATGATCGCCGCTTGACCGGCTACCGCGAACAGGTCGTCGGGCGGCGCTGGGTGCACTCGCACGAGGAGGACACGGGCGACGAGCTCGTGTTTCGCCCGGGCGATCACCAGTTCCCGCCCTCCCGCGGGCGCACCTCGTTCGAACTGCGCCCGGACGGCACATACCTGGAGAGCTCGCCCGGGCCGGTGGACGTCCCGGAGGAGTCCACCGGCTCCTGGTCGCTCGAGGGCGACCGCCTGATCCTCGGAGCCGAGGGCGACCGCCCGGGCCACGCCTGGGAGATCACGGGCGTGGCCGACGACAGGTTGACGGTCCGGAGGTAACCGCGCGGGTGACGCCCACGGCGTGCCTTTCGCACGCCCGTCCGCCGTGGAGGGCGCTCAAGCGCCGAAGAGCGCCCGTCGATCCGAACGGACTATGGGGCAGGCGCGCCGCCTCGGTAGCGCTCCACGTAGGCTCCGAAGTCCCATTGCGACAGGAACGCCTCCGCGGCGGACCGCCCCGAGTCGTAGATGAGGATTGCCGGGTTAAAAGCGAGTTCGACTTCCGGCCGCCGGGCACGAGTCGCTGGGACCAGGATCGTGCGCGGCCGGTCCGCCTCCAGGAGCCCAGGCACCTCGCGCGAGTCCCCCTCGCCGCCTTCGGTCACCACGCCGATGGTCGGCCACCGTGGCTGCCTCCCCTGGGCGTCGAATAGGTAGACCGGATGGGGATCGCGCTCGCGGCGCTCGACCAGCCTCGATACGCCGCCCTCGTGCTCGATCCTCATCGGCTCGAATCCGCCGGGACTCGCCATGGCCGCCAGGACCGCATTCGTCAGCGGCTGCTCGTCCGGGACTAGCCCGTATTCGGCGAAATCACGGGGGAGGACCACCAGCGGCTCGCGGTCCACGTCGGTGACGACGAGGGCGAGCCGGTAGGGGATCGACGGCGGCTCGTCGTCTGGCTCGCTATCGATCCGCAGCGCCCCGAATGTCCCGATGCTCCTCTCGGCGAGGAGCGAGTCGACCCAGGCTCTCGCGAAGGAGGAGGGCCCGCCCGGGCCCCTCCTGCGACCTGCGCGGCCCAGGAGGCCGGGGTCCGACTCGCCGAGCTTCCGGTAGTCCGCCCTCAGCAGGATCTCGCGGGTCTCCGCCGAGGTGTACCCGACACCGAGCAGGGCGGCGACGAGCGCCCCCGCCGATGATCCGGCGCACTGCCTCACGGCGAAGCCGCGCTCCTCCAGCACGGTGACCGCTCCGACGAGGCCGAGCGCAGACATGATCCCGCGCCCGCCGAGGTAGAGGTCGCAGACCAAATCGGCCCTGAGCCGCGCCTCCTGGACGGAGGCCTTGACGGCTTCGTCCTCGGCCGACCGGATCGACAGGCTGCTGAGCGACGAGCTCAGGAACTGCTCCATCTCCTCGTCGCCCATCCCGACGAGCTTCTGTCCGCCCTTCGTACCGAGAATCCCCCGGATCAGCTCGTCCGACTTCTCTGCTGGGAGCTGCCGTCGGGCTGCCTGCTCGTTCGTTCCCAGGGGGCGCGTCAGGGCGAGCCACGCGTCCCGGCTGTGGTGGAGAAGGAGCGTGGACGCCAGCGTGAGCCCCTCGTCCTCCGAGACGTCGTAGCGGGCGGTGCAGAGCTGGATGCGGGCGTTGTTCAGGAGCCGCTTGATCTGCCGCGGGTTCCACTCGGCGGTCTCGGCCAGCAGCTTCGCCTCCGCCTCGGTCAGGTCGAACGGCTGCTCCACCAGCGTCTCGATCCAGCGAACGACCTGCTGGCGGTGCAGCTCGGGCACCTGGAAGTCCACCTGGACGATCTTCTCAAGGTAGACGAGACCTTCGCCCTCGGACAGGCCGTGCTTGAGCTCGACCGCGGACGCGAGCCGCTCGCCGTCGGCGCCGAGCACGAAGATCACCCCGGGGAATCCGAACAGCGACGTGATCTGCTCGAGGAGGGAGACGGCAAGCTCGGGAAGGCAACGGTCCAGGTTGTCGACGATCACAACGATCCGGCGCTCCTCGCCCTGCTGGCGCCACCCACGGACGAGGCGCTCGAGCTGACGCGTCTCGACCTTGGGTGCGTCCCAGAGCTGATCGATCTCGGCGAGAAGGTCCTTGCCGCTGAGCGCCACGCTCCCGGCGTTGAGGCTCGCGCTGGCCAGGGCGACGCGCGCGAGCTTGCGGAGGCCGCGAGCGAGTTCCGAGCCCTGAGGTAGGACGTCGGCGATGGCGTCGAGCAGATGCGCGATGACGTGCTCCTGGTTCTTGAACTCCCACATGTCGAACCAGGCGACGACGCACTGCTCGGAGACCCGCTGGTCGATCGCGCGAAGCAGCGTCGTCTTACCGACGCCCCACTTTCCATAGACGGCGAGCGTGAGTTGGGGCTCGCTCTCGAGGATGACCTTGGCGATGGCATCCGCCAGGGCGTCGAAGCCGAACGTCGGCGCCGCCTCCCACGCGTCGCTGGCCAGCCTGTAGGGACGCCCGCGAAGCTGGCCGAGCCGGTCCGCGTGGAGTGCGGGCGGCGGCTGGCGCTTGCGCCGCCTCAGTGGAATGCGGAGGGCCATGACACGAGCCTCGATGGACCTGCACGAGCGTTCTACCCGCGCCCCACCGGCGAGGTCAAGTCTTTACGTTGACGGCATGTTCAACGACGCCTTCCCCATCATCACGACGCCGGACATGAACCGCGCTCTCGGCTTCTACCGCGATCTGCTCGAGGGCAAGGTCGAGTACAGCTTCCCGCCGGACGGCGATCCCGGCTACGTGGGGATGAAGATCGGCGGCGGGCACCTCGGGATCGGGCTCGCCCCGGACGCCCAGGCCGGCGCCGGCGGCCAGCGCTTTGCGCTGTGGGTATACGCCGACAGCTGCGACGAGGCCGTCGAGCGGCTGCGCGCCGGCGGCGCCACCGTCACCGAGGAGCCCGCGGACCAGCCCTGGGGCGAGCGGATCGCGCGCGTGCTCGACCCCGACGGCAACGAGGTCATCGTCGGCCAGAGGGCGTGAGCGCACACCCGATCCTGGAGCTGCTCGACGCGCGCAAGGGGCACTTCCTCTACGAATCCGGCCACCACGGCGACCTCTGGCTCGACCTCGACCGGCTGTTCGCGCGGCCGGCTCGCCTCGCGCCGTTCGCGGGCGAGCTCGGACGGCGGCTCGCCCCGCACGGCGTCGAGGCAGTTTGCGGCCCGCTGACGGGCGGCGCCTTCGTCGCGCTGATGGTGGCCGGCGAGCTCAAGCGCGCCTTCGCCTGGAGCGAGCGCTTCGGCGACGGCTACCGGATTCCCGACGGACTGCGCGCTGCGCTGACCGGGAAGCGCGTCGCGATCGTGGACGACGTGGTGAACGCGGCCTCGGCCACCCGGGCGACGCTCGAGGAGCTGCGGCAGTGCGGCGCCCGCCCCGTGGCGGTCGGGGCGCTGCTGACGCTGGGCTCGCCGGCGGGCGCTCTGGCCGAGCGGGAGGGGCTCGCCCTCGAGGCTCTCGCCACGCTCCCCAACACCCTGTGGGCGCCCGACGAGTGCCCCATGTGCGCGGCGGGCGTGCCGCTCGCCGGCGGCTAGGGCTCCGGGGTCAGCCGAGCGCCAGCACGACCATCCCGCAGAGAACGCCCGCCACGCCGACCAGCTGGTGGGTGGCCACGCGCTCGCGCAGCGCGACCAGCCCGACCACGATCGGGATCACCGGGTAGGCGGCCGCGGCAGCGCTCGTGATCGCCACCTCGCCGATCTCGGCGCCGCGGTTGAAGACCAGGTAGCCGGTGGCGTCGAGCATTCCCGCGGCCAGGCAGCCGAGCAGCGCCAGGCGACCCAGCGATGCGCCCGCCGGCGGGCGCGCGACCGCGACGGCGGCGACGATCGCCACGGTCACCGAGCGGGCCACGAGGATCGGCACGAGCCAGCCGAGCTCGTCGCTGAGCGTGGCGAGCCCGAACAGGTAGGCGCCGAAGCTGGCGGCGGTGCCCACGGCGAGCGGGATCCCGCTTCCGCGCTCCGTCCCGTCGGGGCCGGGCTTCGGCTCCAGCGCGGCCAGCACCACGAACCCGAAGACGAGCAGGCAGCCCAGCGCCTGGAGGCCGGTGAGCGACTCGCCCAGCACCAGGACCGCGAGCAGGACCACGATGCTGCCGTTGGACGAGGCGATCGGGCTGACGATCGCGATCGGGCCGAGCTCGAGCGCCCGGTAGAAGCCGGCGTAGGCGGCCAGCCCCACCGCGCCCAGCCCCGCGAGCGCCGCCGCCTGGGCGGCCGACGGGCCCGGCACGTCGTCGAGCGCGAGCGCCACCAGCGCCAGGAGCGCCACGCCCCCTACGTGCGTGACCAGGAGGACGCGGAAGAACCCGCCGCGGCGCGACAGGTAGGTCACGCCGACGTCGGCGAGCCCCCACGAGACCGCCGCGATCGTGCCGAGGACGAAGCCGTCGCTCAGGGTGCCGCCCGGCGCTCGGCGAAGCCGCGCAGCGCGGCCCGGGCGTCCTCCTCGTCGAAGAGGCGCACGCAGTGGTGCGTCTCGCGATCCATCGCAGCCGGCAGCAGGTCTCCGAAGCGCTCGTTCAGCATCGCCTTCGTGGCCGCCACCGCGGCGCGCGAGCTGCGATCGAAGACCCCGGCCCAGTGGTCGATCCGGGCGTCCAGCTCGCCGGGCGCCACCATTTCGGTGGCGAAGCCGTGCTCGCGGGCCCAACCCGCGTCGCGTGGCTCGCCGGAGAGCAGCAGCTCGCGGGCGGCGCTCTCCCCCAGCACCTCCGGCAGCAGCAGCGTGCCCGCGTTGCTCGCCACCAAGCCGATGCCCACCTCGGGCGTCAGCAGCCGGATGCGGTCGGTGCAGAGCCGCAGGTCGCAGCTCGCGGCGAACTCGAGCGCGCCGCCCACACACACGCCGTCCACCGCCGCGATGGCCGGCACCGGCGCGGCCATCACCACCCGCGTCATGCGCTGGAAGCCCTCGATGGTGGCGGCCCACGCGGCCGAGTCCGCCTCGATGGCGGCCTGGAGGTCGTCGCCCGCGGAGAAGTGCCCGCCCGCTCCCCGCAGCACCACGCAGCGCACGGCCGGGTCCGCCCCGGCCTCCTCCACGGCGTCGGCGATGGCGGTCATCGTGGCCAGGTCCCACGCGTTGCGCCGCGCCTGGCGGTCCCAGGTGACGACCCGGGCGGCGCCCCGGTCGGCGGTGGTGACGGTCATGCGATGGT